>JAABUN010001451.1_pt1 | contig 52065 bp, 49 predicted proteins | sample 5559311 | NCBI WGS metagenome assembly JAABUN01 (sample SAMN10711877, study PRJNA513370) | rock metagenome | isolation source: Antarctica rocks | place: Antarctica: Victoria Land, Siegfried Peak sud
GGTGTCCAGGTCGGCGTCCACGCGAACCTCCTGTTCGGCGTCGGGTTCCAACGCCGATCCTGGGCACCCTCCACGCGTTCCTCAGCGCAACACGCCGCACCAACCCTTGGAATCGGTCATCTAGTCAGGCCTGGGGTCCGGCGGCCGCGCCGCGGCGCGGCGAGCGCGCGAGAAGGGCCATCGCCGTCACCCGTACGATGAGGGTTCCGGGCCCCGACGCGTAGGCCCCGCGCGCCCTGGTGCCGCCCGCCCAGGCTTGCCGCCGATCATCGGAGCACCCGCATGTCCAGCACGACAAGCCGTACCCGCGACGACATCCGCAACGTCGCCATCATCGCGCACGTCGACCACGGCAAGACCACGCTCGTCGACGCCATGCTGCTGCAGTCCGGCGCCTACACCTCGCACCAGGTCGACGAGGGCGCAGTGACCGAGCGCGTCATGGACTCGATGGACCTCGAGCGCGAGAAGGGCATCACGATCCTCGCGAAGAACACGGCGGTGCGGCGCCAGGAGCCGGGCGGCGAGCACCTGCTGATCAACATCATCGACACCCCCGGGCACGCCGACTTCGGTGGCGAGGTGGAGCGCGGGCTGTCCATGGTCGACGGCGTGGCGCTGCTGGTCGACGCCTCCGAAGGGCCGCTGCCCCAGACGAGGTTCGTGCTGCGTAAGGCCCTGAGCCAGCAGATGCCGGTCATCCTCATCATCAACAAGGTTGACCGGCCCGACGCGCGCATCGCCGAGGTCGTCGACGAGTGCTATGAGCTGTTCCTCGACCTCGACGCCACCGAGGAGCAGATCGACTTCCCGATCGTCTACTGCCAGGCCAAGACCGGGCAGGCCTCGCTCAGCCGGCCCGAAAACGGCAGCAGTCCGGACAGCCCTGATCTTGAGCCGCTGTTCGAGGTCATCAAGAGCACCATCCCGGCGCCGCGCTACGACGAGGCAGCCCCGCTGCAGGCGCACGTCACGAACCTGGACGCCTCGCCCTACCTCGGCCGGCTCGCGCTGTGCCGCATCTACAACGGCGAGATGAAGAAGGGCCAGAGCGTCGCCTGGTGCAAGAAGGACGGCACCGTCGAGACGGTGCGGCTCACCGAGCTGCTCGGCACCGAGGCCCTGGAGCGGGTGTCTATTGACGCTGCCGGTCCCGGCGAGATCGTGGCGATAGCCGGCATCCCGGAGATCTTCATCGGCGAGACTCTTGCCGACCCGGCCGACCCGCGCCCGCTGCCGCTCATCACCATCGACGAGCCGAGCATCTCGATGACGATCGGCATCAACACCAGCCCGCTGGCGGGTAAGAGCGGCAAGAAGCTCACCGCCCGAATGGTGAAGGACCGCCTCGACAAGGAGCTGGTCGGCAACGTCTCGATCCGCGTGCAGAGCACCGAGCGCCCCGATACCTGGGAGGTTCAGGGCCGCGGCGAGCTGCAGCTGGCGATCCTCGTCGAGGTGATGCGCCGCGAGTCCTTCGAGCTTACCGTCGGCAAGCCGCAGGTCGTCACCCGTCTCGTCGACGGCAAGGTTCACGAGCCGATGGAGCGGCTGACGATCGACACGCCGAGCGACTACCAGGGCGTGCTGATCCAGCTGATGGCGCTGCGCAAGGGGCGCCTCGAGCAGATGGTCGACCACGGCACCGGCTGGACCCGCATGGAGTACATCGTGCCGGCCCGCGGCCTGATCGGCTTCCGCACCGAGTTCCTCACCGAGACGCGCGGTACCGGCCTGCTGCACCACGTGCACGAGCGCTACGAGCCGTGGCACGGCGACATCCGCACCCGCCCGTCCGGCTCGCTGGTGGCCGACCGCAAGGGCCCGACGACCGGCTTCGCGCTCGCCAACCTGCAGGAGCGCGGCACGATGTTCGTCCCGCCCGGCACCGAGGTCTACGAGGGCATGATCGTCGGCGAGAACTCGCGGGCCGACGACATGGACGTCAACGCCACCAAGGAGAAGAAGCTCACCAACATGCGGCAGAGCAGCTCCGACGTGCTCGTGCCGCTCATCCCGTACAAGCAGCTGAGCCTCGAGCAGGCGCTCGAGTTCTGCCGCGAGGACGAGTGCGTCGAGGTCAGCCCCGCCGAGGTGCGCATCCGCAAGGTCATCCTCGACCAGGGCGAGCGGGCCCGCGCCGGCCGTAACAAGGCGAAGGCCGCGCTGGTCTAGCCGGCTGCAGAGGGCGGCGAAACAGGGGCGGCAGACCGCCCACGCCGGGGGCGGCAGATCGGCCACGCCGAAGCGAGCGCGCGGTATCCGACGCCTTGCGCAGGGCCTACGTTGACGGTATGGAAGCGGCACCGCTGATCCCTCGGCACGCCGCCTCGCTGCTGCAAGAGGCACTGTCCGACACGCGCGTCGTCGTCCTCAACGGCGCGCCAGGTGGGCAAGAGCACCTTGGCGAGCTTGGCGGTGGACCGCACGCCGGGGGCCCTCGCGCGTTACCTCGATGACGCCGCGACGCGCGCCTCGGCGCACGAGGATCCCACCGGCTTCGTGCGCTGGGACGCAATGCTCATGCTCGATGAGGTGCAGCGCGTCCCCGAGCTGCTCCTGGCCGTCAAGCGGGAGGTCGACCGTGACCCGCGGCCCGGCCGCTTCCTGCTCACCGGTTCGGCTCGGCTCCTCGGACTGCGCGAGATCCCGGACGCACTGACGGGGCGGACCGAGACCGTCGAGCTCTGGCCGTTGGCACAGGGTGAGATTGATGGGCAGAGCGACCGCTTCGTCGACGCGGTCTTTCGCGCCGGTGCCGCGCTCGAGCTGCCCGAGCTTGGGCTGCGCCGAGCCGACTACGTCGCCCGGGCACTGCGCGGCGGCTACCCCGAAGCGGTGCGCCGGGACACCGAGCGTCGACGAGCGCGCTTCTTCGAGGCCTACCTCACCGACCTGGTGTCGCGAGATGTCGGGCTGGTGTCTGATGTGGAGCGCCCGAGCGACCTGCGCCGGCTGCTCGGCGTCGTCGCCGCGCGGATGGCCGGGACGGCCGCGGCCGACGCGCTCGCACGGGACACCTCCATGCCACGTACGACGCTGCGCCGCTACCTGCAGCTGCTGGAGCTGGTCTTCGTCGTACACACCATCCCGGCCTGGTCGTCGAACGCGACGGCGCGCGCGGTGGGCACTCCCAAGCTGATCCTCAACGACCCGGGTCTGGCGGGTCATCTCGCCGGGCTGTCGAGCGCCAGCCCGGCCGGACCGGCCATCGGCGGGCTGCTTGAGAACTTCGTGCTGGGTGAGCTGGCCCGTCAGCTCACGTGGGCAGAGGAGCCGGTGAGCCTGTGGCACTTCAGGGACCGTGACGGTGTCGAGGTCGACGCGGTCCTGGAACGCGCGTCCGGCGAGGTCGTCGGAGTAGAGGTCAAGGCCGCGGAGACGGTGCGCTCGCAGGACTTCCGTGGTCTCAGGCACCTGGCCAGCAGGTTTGGCGACCGGTTCCTCGCCGGCGTCGTGCTGCACACCGGCACCCAGAGCCTGCCCTTCGGTGATCGCATGCGGGCGCTGCCGATGGCTGCGCTATGGCGGGCGGCACCGTGACGAGCGAGCCCGCTACTGCTGCCTCGGCAGCCGGGATGCTCGCCGGGTACTTCCCGCAGGCATGACGGGGCGTTGCTATGGCGTCACGGCGCGACTGCGGTGGTCCGGGCCCGGCGCCCCAAGCTGAGAGAGACCTGTGCACCGGCGTGTCGCTGGTACGGGGGTCTCGCCGGGGGTATCTCCCGGCTGCTCCGCTGCCACGACCCCGGCCCCCTACCGGCGGAGCCGAGAGGAAGATCCTGAGCGAGCAGCTCACCACCACGCACGGCATCCCGGTAGGCGATGACGAGCGGGCGCAGACCGCCGGCCCCGGCGGCCCGATCCTGATGCAGGACGGCTACCTGCTGGAGAAGATGGCCCAGTTCAACCGCGAGCGCGTCCCCGAGCGGGTCGTGCACGCCAAGGGCTCGGGAGCCCACGGCTACTTCGAGGTCACCCACGACGTGAGCGACCTGTGCAAGGCCGACTTCCTGTCCGAGGTGGGCAAGCGCACCGACGTGACCGCCCGTTTCTCCACCGTGGCCGGCGAGTCCGGCAGCCCGGACACCAACCGCGACCCGCGCGGCTTCTCGTTGAAGTTTCGCACCGACGAGGGCAACTGGGACATGGTCGGCAACAACACGCCGATCTTCTTCGTGCGGGACCCGTCGCTGTTTCAGGACTTCATCCGCTCGCAGAAGCGCATGGGTGGCAACGGCATGCGCGACCACGCGATGCAGTGGGACTTCTGGTCGCTGCGCCCCGAGTCGCTGCACCAGGTGCTCATCCTCATGAGCGATCGCGGCACGCCCGACGGCTTCCGCTTCATGCACGGCTACGGCAGCCACACGTTCCGCTGGGTCAACGCCGCCGGACAGGGGGTGTGGGTCAAGTGGCACTTCCCGTCCGACCAGGGCGTGCGCAACCTGACCGACCAGCAGGCCGGTGACCTGGCCGGGCTCGACCCGGACTACGCCCGGCGCGACCTGTCCGAGGCGATCGACCGGGGTGAGCACCCGGCCTGGAACTTCATGGTGCAGACCATGACCGACGAGCAGGCCGAGAGCTACCGCTTCAACCCCTTCGACCTGACGAAGGTGTGGCTGCACGGCGACTTTCCGCTGCGCCCCGTCGGCCGCCTCGTGCTCGACCGTAACCCGGGCAACTACTTCGCCGAGGTCGAGCAGGCCTCCTTCGAGCCGAACAACATGGTGCCCGGCATCGAGCCGAGCCCGGACCCGATGCTGCAGGCGCGGCTGTTCTCCTACTCCGACGCGCACCGTTACCGCATCGGCACCAACTACTCCCAGCTGCCGGTGAACCAGCCCAGGGTGTCGGTCAACAGCTACGCCAAGGACGGCGCGATGCGCTTTGGCGACAACAACGGCGACGAGCCCGTCTACTGGCCGAACAGCGAGCACGGCCCGGCTGGGGTGGGCCCGCAGCCGGACGCGCGGTACCAGCCGGTCGACGGCCTCACCGTCTCGGGCACCGCCACGCTGCACGGCTGGGGCTGGCACGAGGGTGACGAGGACGTCTACATCCAGCCGGGCCTGTTCTACCGGATGCTCGACGAGACGGCGCAGGACCAGCTCGTCGACAACATCGTCGGACACCTGCTGCCGGTGGCCCCGGCCATCCGCGAGCGACAGCTGGAGCACTTCCGCCGGGCCGACGCCGACCTCGGCGACCGGGTGGCCAAGGGCCTGGCGAACAGCCCCTTCCCCGACCGCGCCGCCACTCCCGTCGAGGTCGTCAAGGCCGGGGTGTCCGTGCGCTGAGTCGCTCGGACGGGGCTAGGGTGCGGCGATGGCTCGAAGCCGCCCGGGTACGGCGTGCGATGGCTGAGCCGTCCCCGGGCGGTCTGCGGGCGGGCGCACTGGTAGTGGCGACCCCGTCGCTCACTGAACCGAGCTTTGCCCGGACCGTCGTCCTGCTGCTGCAAGCCGACCCCGACGACGGCGCCCTCGGGCTCGTCCTCAACCGGCCGAGCGGCACGGGCGTGCGCGAGGTGCTCGACGGCTGGGCCGACCTCTGCGAGGAGCCGGCGGCGGTCTTCCTCGGCGGACCGGTCTCCCCGCAGGGCGCCATCTGCCTCGGGCAGCAGCAGCTCGGTGCCCCGCCGCTCGGGGCCTTCTCCAGCCTGGAGAACCTGCCGGCCCTCGGCACCGTCGACCTCGATGCGCACCCGGACGCGATCGCCCCGGCGGTGAGGCGGCTGCGGGTCTTCGCCGGGTACGCCGGGTGGGCGGCCGGTCAGCTCGAGGGCGAGGTGGCCGAGGGGGCCTGGTTCGTCCTCGACGCGCTACCCGCCGACGCCTTTGCCGACGAGCCCGAGCTGCTATGGGCCCGGGTGCTGCGGCGGCAGGGACCGCCGCTGGCCTTTGCCGCCAGCTACCCCGCCGACCCGACGCTGAACTGACCGGGCTCGGCGCGCAGCCAGGCCACCAGGTCGACGGCCACCTCGTCGATCCCCTTGTAGGCAAGGGTCTGCGGGCTCATCGTCTCGACCGCGTCAGCCAGCGTCCGCCTCTGGTCGGGGGCAAAGGCGGTCAGCGGTCGCAGGTAGGGACGGATGAGGAACAGCGCCCGGTCCAGCTCGGGCAGCGGCACGCTGGTCTGGCGCTCGACCCGCAGCCACCAGCGCCCCGGCTCCGGGGTCGTCCACGGCTCCGCGTCCGGCGCCGACGGGTCCCGGTCCAGCCGGCCCGTCGGGTCGAAGCCCCAGACGTACTGCCGCAGCGGGCCCTTGGTGAGCAGCGCCTCGGACAGGGCCGGAGCCGCGCGCTGCAGCCGTTCGCCGTCCGCGACGGGCGCGTGCAGCGCGCGCAGCGACGCCCCGGCCAGCTGCCGCGGTGGCCAGCCGCTCGGGAAGGCCACCGCGAGCAGCTCGGCCGACAGCTCACCCGCGCCGGTGCGGTGCAGGACCACCAGGTCGTCCGAGCAGGCGAGCAGCCAGCCCGTCACCAGCAAGTCGAGCCCGGACCTGCCCACCAGCAGGTCGCTGGCCGGGGCGTCGCGGCCAGGTCCGGTGCGCCGCAAGACCTGCGCACCGGCGACGTCCACCTCGAGCCCGAGGTGCGGCAGTGCGCCGAGGCGCCCTGGGAGCAGGTCCCAGGCCGCCTGCACCGCCGCCACGGCGCCGTCGTCCTCGAGCCCCGGCGAGGGGACGACCACCCCGCCGGCGTCGTTGGCCAACCGCTCGACCCGCCGCCGCACGGCCGCGGGCCAGGCGTCGTCGACCTGCACCCCCGGCCAGTCGTGGAGCGGCTTCGGCGCCGGCGTGACGCGGTGGGGCACCTGCACCGGGAACGGGGTCTCGGCGCGCGGCAGCAGGCCGTGGCCGGCCAGCCCGTGCACCTCGGCATCGGCCGAGCCGGCGTCGATCATGTGGCCCAGCCTGCCACCGCCGACGTAGCCTGCGCTCCATGACCGATGCGACGCTGCCCCCGCCAGAGCCCGGCGAGCAGCTGCCGACGACCGCAGCCGAGGACGTGCTGGCCGAGGCGGCGACCGCGGTCGACGCCGCCGCCGAGGCGATCGACATCGAGCCGCTCGACCATCCCCGGCGGCTGCTGCTCGTGCACGCCCACCCCGACGACGAGACGATCGGCACCGGCGCGACGATGGCGAGGTACGCCGCGGAGAACGCGCTGGTCACGCTCGTCACCTGCACGCTCGGCGAGGAGGGCGAGATCCTCGTGCCCGAGCTCGAGCACCTCGCCAGCGACCGCGACGACGGCCTCGGCCAGCACCGCATCGGCGAGCTGGCAGCCGCGATGGAGGCGCTGCGCGTGACCGACCACCGCTTCCTCGGCGGTCCCGGCCGCTGGCGCGACAGCGGGATGATGGGCACCACCCAGAATGCGCGGCCCGACGTCTTCTGGCAGGCGGACCTGACCGAGGCGGTGCGCGAGCTGGTCGCGGTCGTGCGCGAGACGCGTCCCCAGGTGCTCGTCACCTACGACGAGAACGGCGGCTACGGCCACCCCGACCACATCCAGGCCCACCGCGTCGCCGTCGCCGCCTTTGATGCCGCGGGCGATCCCGCCTTCGCCCCCGAGGTGGGCGAGCCGTGGCAGATCGCCAAGCTCTACTACAACGGCATGCCCAAGAGCGTGCTGCAGGCCGGCATCGACGCGCTGCGCGAGAGCGGCCAAGAGAGCTTCTTCGGCGTCGAGTCGGCCGACGACCTGCCGTTCGGGTGGCCCGACGAGACGGTCACCACCGAGATCGACGCGCGTGACCAGCTCGAGGCCAAGACCGCGGCCATGCGGGCGCACAAGAGCCAGATCTCGGTCGACGGGCCGTTCTTCGCGCTGTCCAACGGGGTCGGGCAGCGCGCGTTCGGCCGCGAGTTCTACCGGCTCGTGCGCGGCGAGCCGGGACCGGCCGACGCGGAGCACGGCCGCGAGTCGAACCTGTTCGCCGGTCTGGAGCGCTAGCGCCGCAGCCGATCGGTGGCCTAGCTCCGGCACTCGGTGGAGCCGGCCCCCACCTGCATGGGCCAAGCGGGTGAAATTGGCTCGCCGGCACGGCGTGACGCACGATCTGGGGCAAGACTCGCCGTACCGCCTGCGCCGAGGAGCCCCATGAACCAGCCCCACCCCGAGCCGACATCCACCCGGCTCGACGGCCTGCTCGGCTCCACCGGCGCGGTGCTGTCGATGTCGTCGGCCGACGTCGGGGTGAGCCGGGAGAGCAAGCGGCGACGCCGCTTCAAGCACCTGGCGCTCGGCGTCTGGGTCGTCGTCGCGCTGCTGTGGCTGCGAGCGCTGACCTACGACGGCTCCGGCTTCGTCCCGCTGCCCTCGATCGACCCGTTCCTCGTCACGATCATCGTGTTCTTCGGCCTGCTGATCGGCCTCGCCGTCGGCCAGCAGGTGCTCAGTGGCCGCTCGCCGCACACCACCTTCCGCCCCGACCAGATCACGACCCGGCTCGACGACGTCGTGGGCATCGACCCGGTGAAGGACGACGTCGTCCGCTCGCTCAACCTGTTCCTCGCCCACCAGACCTTCCGCGACGAGATGGGCGGTACCCCGCGTCGCGGGCTGCTGTTCGAAGGAGCGCCCGGCACGGGCAAGACCCACCTGGCCCGCGCCATGGCGCACGAGGCGGGCGTGCCGTTCCTGTTCGTCAGCGCTACCAGCTTCCAGTCGATGTGGTATGGCGCGAGCGCCCGCAAGATCCGGTCGTACTTCCGTCAGCTGCGCAAGACCGCCCGCAAGGAGGGCGGCGTCATCGGCTTCATCGAGGAGATCGACGCCATCGCGCTGTCGCGCGGCGGGGTGAGCAGCGCGATGACGCAGCACGGCATGAGCCCCCAGGCCGGCATGGCGACGCTGTCCGGCGGCGACCCGCTGTCCGGCTGCCCCGCGACCGCCTCGCTGCCCGCAGCCTTTCGCGGCGCCGTCCACGGCGCCGAGACGACGGCGTTCGCGAGCGAGGGCACCGGCGGCGTCGTCAACGAGCTGCTGGTGCAGCTGCAGTCCTTCGACGACCCGACGGGCGGGCAGAAGCTGGCGGGCTGGGCGCTCGACAAGGTCAACCTGTTCCTGCCGCCGCACCGCCAGCTCGACCGGCCGAAGCCTGCGCCGACCAACGTGCTGCTCATCGCCGCGACCAACCGGGCCGACAGCCTCGACCCGGCCCTGCTGCGGCCTGGCCGGTTCGACCGGCGCATCACCTTCGAGCTGCCGGACAAGGTCGGACGGCGGGCCCTGATCGACCACTTCCTGACCACCAAGGCGCACGTGCCGGAGATGGACGACGTCGCGCGGCGCGACGCGCTCGCCGGCATCACCCAGGGCTACACGCCGGTGATGATCGAGCACCTGCTCGACGAGGCGCTGGTGGGCGCGGTGCGGGGCCGGCGCACGGCGCTGACGTGGGACGACGTCGAGAAGGCACGGCTGGTCGAGGAGGTGGGCCTCGGCCAGCCCGTCGGCTACACCGACCACGAGCGCGTGCTGATCGCCACCCACGAGGCCGGCCACGCGACCGCGGCCTGGCTGACCGCACCGCACCGCCGGCTCGAGGTGCTCACCATCGTCAAGCGGCGCAGCGCGCTCGGCCTGCTCGCGCACGGCGACCGTGAAGACGTCTTCACCCGCTCGCGCAAGGAGATGCAGGCCCTCGTGCAGATCGCGCTGGCCGGTCAGTGCGCCGAAGAGATCTTCTTCGACGACGTCTCGACCGGTCCGGCCGGCGACCTGCTGTACGCGACAAACGCCGCCGCCGAGATGGTTGGTGCGCACGGCATGGAGGGCTCGCTCATCTCCTACGCCGCCATCGCCAACAGCTCGTTCTCCGACACCAACATTGTCGGGCGGGTGCTGGCCGACGAGCGCGGCCGCGACGCCGTCGAGCGGCTGCTGCAGCACCACAAGGGCGAGGTCAAGGCGCTGCTCGAGCGCAACCGGCACCTCGTCGAGGCGCTGCGCGACGCTCTGGTGACCCGGGAGGAGCTGGTCGGCACCGAGATCACCGACGTCCTCGAGGCAGCGGCGGCCGGACCGCGGGTGCTCGACCTGACGGCCCCCAGCGCCGTGCGGCGCTGAGCTGCTCGATTCGCTTTCCCCGCTCCGTAGTCTTCGGCGGTGACCGAGCCGCGCCCGCTGTCGCGCGGCGCCGTCGTGATCGGCATGCTCGTGCTGGGTGCGCTCAGCGTGCTGCTCGCGGTGTGGGGGGCGTTCCTCGTGCCGCTTCGGGTCGCCGGCCTGCTCGTCCCGGTCTCCTGGGTGGTGGCGGTCGTCGGCAACGTGCTCGTCGGCCGGACGGCCGGCATGCTCGCCGGGCGCCCTGGCACAGGCGTCGCGGCCCTGCTCTGGCTTGCCGTCGTGGTGCAGCTCGGCAGCAGGCGGGCCGAAGGAGACCTGGTCGTGCCGCAGACGCTGGTCGGCCTCGGATACCTGCTGTCCGGGGCCTTCGCCTGGGCGATTCCGTTCGCGCTGGCCGGCTCGGCTCCAGCCGTGGGCGCGGGACGCCGAGACGCTGACGGTGAGCGTTCCTGAGCCGGCCGTGGTCCCCGGCGCCGATGGCCAGACACGAGCCGGCGCCGACGTGGTGCTGGTGCGGCTCGGCGAGGACCGCTACGCCCTGCCGCTCGCCGGCATCAGCGAGGTGGGGCGCCCGGGCGTGCTCACGCGGGTGCCGGGTGTGCCGGGCTGGGTCGCCGGCGTCACCAACTGGCGCGGCCGGGTGCTGGCGGTGCTGGATCTCGCCGTGCTGCTCCGGGGCCAGCCCTGCCGACCCGAGCGCCGCTCGCGCCTGATCGTCGTGCAGGCGGGTCCGGGAGGCTCGATCCGCGTCGGCGTCCTGGTCGACCAGGTCGTGGCCAGCACCGTGCTGCCGGACCAGGTGGACCCGAGTCCGGCACAGCTCGCGCCCGCGGCCCGGCGGCTGCTGCGCGGCCAGCTCGTGGTCGACGGCGTCCCCTGCGGGGTGCTCGACCTCGACGCCGTCGCGGGCCTCGCGGCCGAGCTTCGGCACGAGCGACGCGCCGGGTGACGGGCCGGGGGGCTCCAGTCCGGGCCGGTTCGCGCCGACGTCCCTGGCGAAGACCTGTGGAGGCCGACGTGGACTACTCGCTCCGGCTGGCTCGGGCCGCCGCCGTCATGACCTGGCTCAGCCTGGTCGTCGGCACGGTCGCGGCCACGCTGATGCACCAGCTGGGACCGCCCGACGGCGTCACCGTGCACCTGTACGCGGTGTACACCTGGTCGGCGTTCGGCGCCGTCGTCACGGCGGTGCTGACGGTGCTGCCCCGACTCGCGGCCAGCTCGGCGTCGGTGCTGCGCAGCATCGAGCTGCTACGCACCCTGCTGTGCGCCAGCGTGCTGGTGTGGGTCACCGGCATCGTGTCGGTGACCGGAGGCGTCGCCGGGCCGTTCTGGATCTCCTACCTGTCCGTGGTGCTGTTCACCGCGGTGGCGATGCCCGCCTGGCAGGCGGTGCTGTACGGGCTCGCGACGAGCGGCGCCCTCGCCCTCGCGACCGGCATCGCCCAGCAGCTCGACGTGCGGGCGACCGGCCCGCTGCTGCTGGTCGGCGCGGCGTTCCCGATCGCCTCGTGGTTCAACTCGACCACCGCCGCCGTCGTGTGGGAGCAGCGGGCCGAGGCGCGGCGCGAGCAAGAGCAGCTCGAGCAGCGCGTGCGCGAGCTCTCGCGCCACCTGGAGCGGGCGGCCGAGGGTGACCTGGCCACCGAGGTCGACCTGTCGCAGGAGACCGAGCACCTGCAGGTGCTGTCGAGCGCCTTCAACGACACCCTCGGCAACCTGCGTGAGTTGGTCGTGCAGATCCGGGCGGGCGGTGAGCAGATCGGGGCTTCCGCCGGCGAGCTGCTCGCGACCTCGGAGGAGCACGCGGCGTCGGCGTCCGAGCAGTCCGCGGCCGTCAGCGAGACGACCTCGACGATCGAGCAGCTCGCGGCGACCGCGGCGCAGATCGCCGAGACATCGGAGTCGGTGGCCTCCTACGCCGCCGAGACGCTGCGCTACGCCGAGCAGGGCCAGGCGGCGGTCGCGGCGAGCGTCGAGGCGATGGACACGATCGCCGACCGGGTCGACGGCATCGCGGCCAGGGCGCTCTCGCTGGGCGAGAAGTCGCACGAGATCGGCCGCATCCTCGATGTCATCGACGACCTGGCCGACCAGACCAACCTGCTCGCGCTCAACGCCGCGATCGAGGCCGCCCGGGCCGGCGAGCACGGACGCGGGTTCGCCGTCGTCGCCTCCGAGGTGCGCAAGCTCGCCGAGCGCTCGCAGGAGTCGGCCGGGCAGATCCAGTCCATCGTCGCGGAGATCCAGGCCGAAACCAACGCGACGATCATCGCCTCGGAGGAGGGGGCCAAGGAGGTGCGCACCGGCACGGCGCGCGCCCGCGGCGTCGTCGAGGCGCTGGAGCAGATTTCCGGCATGGTCGACGAGACGACCACGGCCGCCAAGGAGATCAGCATCGCGACGCAGCAGCAGCGCTCGGCCTCCGACCAGGTCGTCGCCGCCATGACGCAGGTCTCCGACGTCTCCCGTCAGTACGCCGTCGGGTCGCGCCAGGCGGCGGCCGCCGCGGCTCAGCTCGACGTGCTCGCGGCCGAGCTGCGCGCCTCCATCGCCCAGTTCAAGCTCACCTGACCCGCTACAGGAGCGGTCGTCACCGGCCGACACCCTGCCCATGACGACCGGGCAGACCCGCGAGCAGTGGGCGGTCCCGTGACGGCGTGGGCCGAGGATCCCGAGCTGCTGGACACCTTCCGCGCCGAGGTCGAGGAGCGCCTGGGTGCGCTGCAGACCGGGCTGCTGTCGCTGGAGTCGACCGGCGCCCCCAAGCACACGGTCGCGGCGCTGTTCCGGGACGCCCACACGGTCAAGGGCTCGGCGCGGATGATGGGGCTGACCCCGGTGCTGCGGGTCGCACACGCGATGGAGGATCTGCTCGGCGCCCTGCGCGACGGCCGGCTCGGCGTGACGACCGGGCTGGTCGACGCCCTGCTCGGAGCCTGCGACGTGATCGCGCGCTGCCTGCCGGGCGAGCCCGGAGCCGACGTCGAGCCGGTGCTCGCGGCGCTGGCGGACCTGCTCAGCGGCCGGGAGCCCGCCGCTGCCGTGCACGTGCCTGCGCAGCCCAGGATGCCGGCCGCCGACCGGCCCGTGCCCGCCCCCGCCCCGCACGCCCCTGCCCCGCCTGCCCCTGCCCCGCCAGCAGCTGCGCTGCCTGCAGTCGAGCGGCCCGCAGGCACGGTGGCCGAGGTGCGCCCGCCAGCCGAGCTCGCCGTCAGCCCGTCCGGCCGGGACGAGCAGGCTGCACGGCGCTCGGACTCGGTGCGGGTCGCGGCCGGCAAGGTCTACGACCTGCTCGATGTCGTCGGCGAGGCCGACCTCGGCGCCCGCCGCATCGAGCAGACGACGGGGCACCTGCTCGTCCTGGAACGCGAACAGGAGCGGGGCATGAGCGCCCTGCAGGCCGCGCTCACCCGCTCCGGCGAGCGGCTTTCCGGTGAGGTCGCCGCAGCCCTTGCCCGCGTCGTCGGCGCCGGCGACCAGCTCGCCGCGACGGTGCGCACGCTGCGCGAGCTGGCCGAGGGCCATCGGGGCGGGATCGCGCAGGTCCGCGACGAGGCCATGGGCCTGGCGATGGTGCCGATGCGCCGGGTGTTCGCGACCCTGCCCCGGGTGGTGCGCGAGGTCGCCCACGCGACCGGCACCGACGTGCGTCTGGACACCTGCGGCGAGGACGTCGAGATCGACAAGCAGGTGCTCGACGGCATCGCCGACGCGCTCACGCACCTGGTCGTTAACGCCGTCGACCACGGCCGCGAGCCGGTCGAGGTCCGGACCGCCGCCGGCAAGGACCCGCAGCTGGTCGTGCGGGTCAGCGCGCGCGGTGTCGCGGGCACCGTCGTGCTCGAGGTGAGCGACGACGGCGCCGGCATCGACGAGGACCGGGTGCGGGAGCGGGCCATCTCGACGGGGCTGCTGCCGGCAGGCTCGACGCTGTCCGGGACCGCGCTCACCGCGCTGCTGTTCGCCCCGTCGTTCTCGACCGCCCCGCGGGTGACCGAGGTGTCCGGCCGCGGGGTCGGCCTGGACGTGGTGCGCGACGCCGTCGACGCGCTCGGCGGCTCGGTCGAGCTGATCAGCGAGCTCGGCGTCGGCACCCGCTTCACCCTCGTGCTGCCGGTGACCCTCGGCGTGCTGCGGTGCCTGCTCGCCCGCGTGGGCGACGAGCGCTACGCCGTACCGGTTCCCGGCGTGGTTGAGTCGGTCTCCCTGCGCGAGGGGCAGGGCGGGGCCGGCGTGGGAACGCTCGCGGGCCTGCCGGTGCTGCTGCGGCAAGGCGCGAGCGTGCCGCTGCTCGACCTCGCCGTCTGCCTCGGGCTCCCCGCCAGCGAGGCGCCCCGCGCCGCCCTCGTCGTGCGGCACGGCAGCACGAACGCCCCCCCGCTCGCCTGGGCCGTCGACCGGCTCGAGGGCGAGACCGAGCTGGTCGTCAAAGACCTCGGCGAGTTCCTCGGCAAGGTGCCCGGCATCGCCGGCGCGACGATCGACGCCGACGGCAGCGTCGTGTGCCTGCTCGACCTGCGCGAGCTCGCCGAGCGGGTCCAGCCGACGGGCGGGCCCCGCCCGGCGCCGGATCGCTTCGCGGCACCGGCGCGGCCGGCCGGTGCCGGCGCGGCGCGCGTGCCCGGCACCGTGCGGACGCCTCCGCGGGTGCTCGTCGTCGAGGACAGCGTCGGGGTCCGCGAGCTCGAGCGGGTGATCCTCGAGGGGGCCGGCTACCTCGTCGAGACCGCCGTCGACGGGCTCGACGGCGCGTCCCGGCTGTCGGCGACCCCACCCGACGTGGTCGTGTCCGACGTCGAGATGCCCGGCCTCGACGGCTTCGAGCTGACCCGCACCATCCGGCGCACCCGCGGCTGGGAGAACGTCCCCGTGATCATCATGACGAGCCGGGGTGACGAGACGGCTCGCCAGTCCGGGCTCGCGGCCGGCTGCTCGGCGTACCTGCTCAAGGACGAGTTCGACCAGGAAGAGCTCGTGTCCACCGTCCGACGTCTCGTAGGGAGATGACATGGCCAAGATCGTGATCGCTGACGACAGCCCGACGCTGCGCAGGATCGTCACCAGCGTCCTGACGCGCGAGGGCCACGAGGTCATCGCCGCTGAGGACGGCATCGGCGCGGTGCAGGCGGTGCTGGCGCACCAGCCGGACGCGGTCGTGCTCGACGTGCAGATGCCTCGCGTGTCGGGCTTCATCGCCGCCCGCGTGCTCAAGGACGACTGGCAGAGCGCGGACATCCCGGTGGTCATGCTCACCTCGCTCGACGCCGCGAGCGACCGCTACTGGGCCGGGCAGGCGGGCGTCGACCGGTACCTGACCAAGGACTTCGAGGCCGGCGAGCTGGCCGGCACGATCGGCGAGATGCTGGCCGCCGCGCCGCCCCGCCGCCTCGTGCCCGACCCGGTGCACCTCAGCGAGGCCGACGTGCTGTCGCGGGTGTGCGACCTGCTCGACCGCAAGCTGTTCGAGAGCTCGGTGGCGCAGGCCGTCACCGCGATCGCGGCGACCGCCACTGGCCTGGAGGCGACCGTCGCCGCACTGCTCGGCGTCCTGCAGCGCTTCGTCGGGTACGAGCTCGCGGCGGTGCTCCTGGCCGGCGAGCGGCAGGCCTACGTCGCGGTCGGCGGGGCGACGGCTCCCTCGCACTACGCGGCCTTCCTCGCCTCGGCCGCCCACGCGGTGTCCGGCTACGGCGGGCGGCAGCTCGGTGTCGAGGAGCTCTCCGTGCGGGTCGCGCAGGCGGGCGGCCGGGTGGTCGACGACGTCGACGACCTGCCCGACCCCGACCGGACCGAGATGTCGACGTACCTGTCGATGCCGCTGCGGGGTGCCGGCGGTGCGCTGGTCGGTGTGCTCGCGCTGTCCTCGGCGGTGTCCAACGCCTTTGGCGAGACGGCCCTGTCGACGCTGAAGCTCGTCGAGGGCCCGGCGGCGATCGTCATCGACAACGCCCGGCTGTCGGACGCGCCCGTCAGCGTCTGACCCCCGTCCGGCCCCCAGCCCGGCAGCGAGAGCCGCCCCGCACGATCTTCGCCTGCGAGCACCCGCTCCCGCGTGCACCGCGGGGCGAAGATCTCGTTGACCACATGTGGTGTTCGGGGGACGTACCCCTCGTTGTCCACAGTCGGAGCCCGTAGTGAACGGCGACGGTCAGCCCAGTTCATCGTGCGAGCATGGCCCTCCCGAACCGAAACATGACCTGGCTCGAGCTGCTCGGCGAGCAAGACGCCGTGCTGAGCCGTTGGCAAGCGCTGGAGGCCGGAATGACCCGGTCTGCCTGGGAGCACCGGATCAGGACCGGCCGCTGGCAGCTGGTGTTGCCCGGTGTCGCCGCGGCGCACTCAGGCGATGTCACCTGGCGGCAGAGGGCATGGGCAGCGACTGTCTACGCGGGCGAAGGTGCCGCCCTCTCGGGTGACGCCGCGGTGCATCTGGCGGCGCAAGCCGGCGACCGCAGTCGCGCGGAGGCGCCGCCCGAACGCATCGATGTCGCCGTGCCAGCCAACTGCAAGGTGAGCCGTCGCGCCTTCTTCGTCCCGCACCGCTGCTCGGCACTCGATGTGCTGCGCCACCCTGCGCGGCGACCCTCGCAGCTGCGCGTCGCCCCGGCGGTACTTCATTCGGCTGCCTGGGCCAAGACGGCTCGAGCCGCCGAGTGGCGGCTGGCTGCTCCGGTGCAGAGCCGCCTGGTCCGGGTGTCCGACCTTCGCTCGGCCTTGTCGTTGCTGCCGCGGCTGCACCGCTGGGCCCTGATGCGAAGCGTGCTCGTCGACGCGGAGCTGGGCGCACACGCCGGCACCGAGCTCGACTTCCTCGCGCTGCTGCGCCGCCACGGCCTGCCGCTGCCGGACCGCATGCAGCGCCGGCTGCGAAGCAACGGCCTGTATTACCTGGACTGCTGGTGGCAGGGCCGGCGGGTGGCGGTGGAGATCGACGGCGGTCACCACCGCGAAGTCCGCACGTGGGACCACGACACCCTGCGAGGCAATGAGGTTCAGCTCGCCCACTCCGACCGGCTGCTCCTGCTGCGTTACACGGGCGGAAACCTTCGGCACGACGAGCCGCTCGTCGCCACCCAGCTGGGGCGGGCCTTCGCCTGACGCTTGCCATGATCTTCGACTTCGGGCACCGACGCAAGCGTGTGCCGCGGGGCGAAGATCATGGGAGGGTCAGGTCAGCGACCACTCCTGGCCACCGGGCGTGTCGCGGACGGCGACGCCGAGCGCCGCCAGCTCGTCGCGCAGCCGGTCGGAGGCGGCGAAGTCCTTGCCGGCCCGGGCGGCGGCCCGCGCGTCGAGCAGCCCCTGCGCCCCGTCCGGGAGCGGGGCCTCGACGACCGGCTGGCCGACCAGGCGCACCAGGTCGAGCCCGAGCAGCGCGTCGGCCCAGGCGAAGGTCTCGAACTTCGCGCCGTCGGGCTCGCCGGAGCGCTCGAAGCGGCGCAGCACCTGCAGCGCCCGCGGCGTGTCGAGGTCGTCCTCGAAAGCGGCGAGGACCTCGTCGGCCACCGGCTGCACCAGCGCCTGCGACGGCGACTCGGCCCAACGGGCGACGGCGGTGCGCCAGCGGGTGAGCGTCGTGTCGGCGGCGGCGATCGCGTCCCAGGACAGGTTCGCCTGCTGGCGGTAGCGCGTGGACAGGAACGCCAGGCGCAGCGCCAGCGGGTCGTGGCCGCGTTCCACGACGTCGGACACGAGCACGACGTTGCCGGTCGACTTGGCCATCTTGCGACCCTCGAACAGCAGGTGCTCGCCGTGCACCCAGTGGCGGACGACCTCGTGCCCGGGCGCCTGATCCGCGGCTGTGTCCACGGCCGTGTCCACCACCGCGACGGCGCAGTTGCTCTGCGCCCGCTCGTCCTCGTGGTGGGGGAAGCGCAGGTCGATGCCGCCGGTGTGCAGGTCAAAGGCGTCACCGAGCAGTGCGAGCGACATCGCCGAGCACTCGATGTGCCAGCCGGGAAAGCCATGGCCCCAAGGGGAGTCCCACGTCATCTCGCGGTTCTCGCCGGCACGTTTCCACAGCGCCCAGTCGGCGTGGAAGCGCTTGCCCGCCGCCAGCACCGCGGCGTCCTCGCGGTGCCCGGCGCGCAGCTCGGACAGGCGGTTGCCCGACAGCTGCCCGTACCCGGGGTAGGAGCGGGCGTCGAAGTACACGCTGCCGTCGCCGCCGACGTAGGCGTGATCAGCGTCGACGAGGCGCGCGATGAGGGCGATCATCGACTCGATCCACTCCGACGCGCGCGGGTAGGCGTCGGCCGGCCGCACGTTGAGCAGCGCCAGGTCGCGGTGGAAGGCGTCCTCGTAGAAGCGGGCGATCGCGAAGGGGCTGCTGTTCTCGGCGCGGGCCTGGGCGAGCAGCTTGTCCTCGCCGGTCGCGTCGACGGCGGTGTCGTCCTGCAGGTGCCCGACGTCGGTGATGTTCTGCACCAGCCGCACCCGCAGCCCGCGCCGCTCAGCCGTGCGCCGGACGAGGTCGCTCAGCAGGAAGGTGCGCAGGTTGCCGACGTGCGAGTAGCGGTAGACGGTCGGACCGCAGGCGTAGACGGTGAGCAGGCCGGGCGTGATCGGTTCGACGACGCGCACGCTCTTGGTCTGGGTGTCGGTCAGGCGCAGCACGGCCGCGAGCGTACGGCGAAGGGGGTGGGGAACGCGCCCGTCGCGGCTCAGTTCAGCTGCGCCCGCGCCGCCCGGCCGGAGGTCCGGGACTGCGCGGCCTCGGCCTCGTCGGCGTCCTCGACGACCAGCGCGTAGGTCTCCAGCTCATCGGCTCCCTCCAGGTGGCGGCCGAGCCGCACGAGCAGCTCGCCGCGCTCGCGCCGCAGGGCGGCCGGGTGGCGTGGCAGCAGCAGTGAGAGCTCGACCGCCCACAGCCGTGTCGTGGCCGGACCGAGGCCGGTCGGCTGGCGCGTCGTCAGCGCCCGCACGTTGGTGAGCAGGCGCAGCAGCAGCTCGTCGACGCCGAGCGGCACCGGCGGGTGCTCGGCGAGCACGGACGCGGCGACGACGCGACCGCCGGTGAACGGGTCGACGACGACGGAGCCTCCTGGCGCCGTCGCCGGGTCGTCCCACGACCGGCCGATCTCGACCACCACGTGCCCCGGCAGCGCCACCGGCCGGGCCGGCACGCCCAGGCGACGGCAGACCTCCAGCCACACGACGGACAGCAGCAGCGGCAGCCCGCGGCCACGGGCGAGTACCTCGGGCAGCAGCGAGGCGCGCAGGTCGTCGTAGTCGGCCGCGAAGCCGGCGAAGCCCGCCTGCTCGCCGAGTGCGACGCGCAGCGCCTCGGCCACCTGCGCCGGCGCAGCGCCGGCGGGTAGCCGCACCGTGCCGGCGAGCGAGTCGAGCACGCTGGTCCAGGTCTCGACGTCGAGGTCGGGGTCCACCTCGCCGCCGACGAGCAGGCAGGCCAGCCCGACGTCGACGGGTCGGCTGCGCACCACCTCGGCGAAGCGCCGGCGGGTGGGGCTCACGTGGTCCGCCCGCGCCGGGCCGGCGCGGGTGGCACCGGCTTGCCGGCCACCACGTCGCCGCGGGCGACGGCGTGCTCGACGCCGTGGCGGTCTCTCACGACCACGAGCTCGTCGAAGCGCAGCAGCGTGCCGAGCACGTCGCCGAGCCCGCCGCCCGCCAACCGGCGTCGCACGACGACCCGTCGCCCGACGTGCTCCGGCCCGAGGGCGTCGGCGTAGCGCAGCCCACGTCCCCCGGCTGGCTCGACGGGCTCCACGTCAGCGACACTAGGGGGACCGCACCGCCGTGAGAGGACCGCACCGTGACGTACGTGATCGCCGAGCCGTGTGTTGACCTGAAGGACAAGGCCTGCATCGAGGAGTGCCCGGTCGACTGCATCTACGAGGGTGCGCGTTCGCTGTACATCCACCCCGACGAGTGCGTCGACTGCGGTGCGTGCGAGCCGGTCTGCCCGGTCGAGGCCATCTTCTACGAGGACGACACCCCCGAAAAGTGGAAGGACTACTACCGGGCCAACGTCGACTTCTTCACCGAGACGACCAGCATCGGCTCCCCCGGGGGCGCCAGCAAGGTCGGTCCGGTCGACCTCGACCACCCGGTGGTCATGGCGGTCCCGCTCGGTCAGAACACCGAGGGTCACTGAGTCTCGCCCGTCCCGGCTGGGCGGCGCGGGCGCGGCTGCCGACCTTTCCCTGGGACCAGCTCGCGCCCTACGGCGAGCGCGCCCGCGCCCACGCCGGCGGCATCGTCGACCTGTCGATCGGCACGCCCGTCGACCCGACGCCGCAGCTGGTGCAGCGGGCCCTGGCCGCCGCGGCCGACGCCCCCGGCTATCCGCTGACGATCGGGACGGTGCGGCTGCGCGAGGCGCTCGTCGCCTGGGTCTCGCGACTCGGCACCACGGTCGACGCCTCGCACGTCGTCCCGACGATCGGCAGCAAGGAGACGGTGTCCCTGCTGCCGTCCCTGCTGGGACTCGCGCCCGGCAGCCGGGTGCTGATCCCGTCGCTCGCGTACCCGACCTACGACGCGGGGGTGCGGCTGGCCGGCTGCATGCCGGTGCCCACGGGCGACCCGACCGCCGAGGACCCCGCTGGCGTCGCGCTGGTCTGGGTCAACTCACCGTCGAACCCGACGGGGGAGGTGCTGTCCGCCGAGCGCCTGCGGGCCGTCGTCGAGTGGGGGCGCGCGCACGACGTCCTTGTCGCCAGCGACGAGTGCTACCTCGAGCTCGGTTGGGAGGCCGAGCCGGTCAGCGTGCTCGACCCACGGGTCGGCGGTGGGAGCACCGACGGGGTGCTGGCCGTGCACTCGCTGAGCAAGCGCAGCAACCTGGCCGGCTACCGGGCCGGCTTCGTCGCCGGTGACGCCTCGGCCGTCGCGGCGCTGGTCGAGGCGCGCAAGCACCTGGGTCTGCTGGTGCCGACGCCCGTGCAGGCAGCGCTCGTCGCAGCGCTCGGCGACGAAGGACACGTGGCCGAGCAGCGGGCCCGCTACGCCGCCCGCCGGGAGGTGCTGCTCCCGGCGGTGCGCGCCGCAGGCTTCACCGTCGAGCACAGCGAGGCCGGTCTCTACCTGTGGTGCACGCGCGGCGAACCGTGCTGGGACACCGTCGCCGCGCTGGCGGACGCCGGCGTGCTGGTGGCCCCGGGCACCTTCTACGGCGCGGCGGGCGCGCAGCACGTGCGGTTCGCCCTCACGGCCACCGACGAGCGGATCGCCGCCGCGGCCGAGCGCCTGAACGCACGGTAACGAGGTCGCACTCCAGAAACATGGTGAACCGGTGTACGTCTGGCATGTTTGCGCGTTCTCGTGCGGGTTGCCGTGCGTAGCTTCGAGCGTGGCGCGGCGGTCCTGGACCAGGTGCCGCACGATGATGTCACCCGCGGCCTGGCCGACACCGAGCAGGACCGCCACCACCCCCTGCTGCTGGTGGGGCTGGCGGTGCTGGATCTGCTGGTCATTCACCCGTTCGAGGAGGGGAACGGCCGGCTCGCCCGCATCGTCACCAACGCGCTGCTATCGCAGGCCGGGTACGGGTTGACTCGGTACGTTACGTCGTCGATCAGGCGCCACGGCGGTTCACGATCGCCGACGTCCGCGCAGCGGTGCCGGGGTGGGTGACGGCAGGATCCGCCACGCGCTCGACGACCTGCGCGAGCAGGGTCGGGTGGAGATCGATGGCCCGGGCCGCGGGGCGTCCTGGACGTCGAGCTGACGACCCGGCACAGTCGCCTTCGCGCCACGACCCGCGTGGTGTCCGACCCGCTCACTAGGCTTCCCGCCATGACTGACAGCCCGATCAGCGCGACCATCGACGAGCTGTGGGAGCGCCGCAGCGAGCTCAGCCCGGGCGACGGCGACGCCCGCAAGAGCGTTGCCGAGGCGGTCGACCAGCTCGACGCGGGCGAGGCGCGCGTCGCCCGGGTCGTCGACGGCGAGGTGGTCGTCGACGAGCGGGCGAAGCGCTCGATCCTGCTGGCCTTCAAGGTCCTCGACATGGCCGAGAGCTCGGCCGGTGACTTCCGCTACCACGACCGGGTGCCGCTCAAGACACGCTTCGACGGCGTGCGCGTCGTGCCGGGCGCCATCGCTCGGTGGGGCGCGCACTTCGAGCCGGGGGTGGTGCTCATGCCGAGCTACACCAACATCGGCGGCTACGTCGGGGCCGGCACGCTGGTCGACACGTGGGCGACGGTCGGCTCGTGCGCGCAGGTCGGCCGCAACGTGCACCTGTCGGGCGGGGTCGGGCTCGGCGGGGTGCTCGAGCCGCCGCAGGCCGCACCGGTCGTCATCGAGGACGATGCCTTCATCGGCTCGCGCTCGATGGTCGTCGAAGGCGCACGGGTGCGGACGGGGGCCAAGCTGGGTGCCGGCGCGATCCTCACCGCCAGCACGCGCGTGTTCGAGGCCGAGACCGGCGCCGAGCTCGCGCGCGGCGAGGCGCCCGAGCGCGCGGTGTGCGTGGGTTCGAGCCGCGTCAAGAGCTTCCCCGGCGGCGAGTTCGGGATGCCGTGCCTGCTGGTGCTGCGCTACCTCGAACCCGGTCAGGAGCACGACAAGCTGGCGCTCAACGACGTGCTGCGCGAGCACGGCGTCGCCCCGTGACCGGCGCCGACGCGCTGCCCGAGGACCCGACCGAGGCCGCCGCCCAGCTCGGCGCGGTGCCGCCGGCTGCGTCGATCACGGCGCCGCTCGCCGTCTTCCGCGACCTGTGCCTGGACGCGAACGACCCGCAGCGGGTCGGCGCCTTCTGGGCGGCGGTGCTCGGCCGCACCGCCGAGGACGCCGAGCAGGGCGACGGCACGAGCCGTGACGTCTACCTCAGGACGGCCGCCGACGGCGGGCCGAACCTGTACGTCAACGGCGTGCCCGAGCCCAAGACGATCAAGGACCGGATGCACCTCGACGTCACGCTGAGCGCGGGCCGGACCGTCGCCCACCTCGTGGCGCTCGGGGCGAGCGTCCTGAGCGAGCCGCGCGGCGACGCGTGGTGGTGGGTGCTCGCCGATCCCGAGGGCAACGAATTCTGCGCTTTCGCTGCGCAGGAGGCCCTGGCCAGCAACGACGCCGACGCCGAGATCGCGGTCTGATGCTCGACCTCACGCAGGACCCCGTCGCGCTGACGGCGGCGCTGGTCGACGTCCCGAGCGTCTCCGGCGACGAGCAGACGCTCACCGACGCCGTCCACGCCGCGCTCACCGTGCTGCCTCACCTTCAGGTCGAGCGGGACGGCAACGTCGTGGTGGCGCGCACGCACCTCGGCCGCAGCGAGCGGGTGCTGCTCGCCGGCCACCTCGACACCGTCCCGATCGCGGACAACGTGCCGAGCCGGCTCGAGGGCGGGCGCCTGTTCGGCTGCGGAACGAGCGACATGAAGTCCGGCGACGCGGTGCTGCTGCACCTGGCGGCGACGCTGTCCGAGCCGGCGTACGACCTGACGTTCCTGGTCTACGACAACGAGGAGGTCGCGGCCGAGCGAAACGGGCTGAACCGGATCGCCAGGACCCTCCGGGACTGGCTCGATGCCGACCTTGCGATCCTCATGGAGCCGACGAACGGCCAGGTCGAGGCCGGCTGCCAGGGCACGTTGCGGGTACGGGTCGACGTCGCCGGCCGTCGCGCTCACAGCGCGCGTTCGTGGCTAGGGCAGAACGCCATCCACGCCGCCGCACCGCTGCTCGGGCAGCTGGTGCGCTACGAGCCGCGCAGCGTCGACATCGACGGCTGCATCTACCGCGAGGGCTTGTCAGCGGTCGCGATCGAGGGCGGCGTGGCCGGAAACGTCGTGCCCGACGCGTGCAGTGTCACCGTCAACTTCCGCTTCGCCCCCGACCGGACCGAGGCCCAGGCGCTCGCGCACGTGCGCGGAGTGCTGGCGCCGTTCGACGTCGAGCTCACCGACTGCTCGCCCGGTGCGCTGCCGGGCCTGTCCGCCCCGGCCGCCGCTGCGTTCGTGCATGCCGCCGGCGGGACGGCCGTCGCCAAGTACGGCTGGACCGACGTCGCGCGCTTCGCCGCCCTCGGCATCCCGGCGCTCAACTACGGGCCTGGGGACCCGAACCTCGCCCACACGCGCGAGGAATCGGTGGAGACCGCGCTCATCACGCAGGCCGCCGACGCGCTGCGGGCCTACCTCGGCTGACGCGGGGCGGCGGCGTCGTCCATGAATTTCTTCGAGGCCGAGCGGTGCGGCCGACAGCCGACCACACTGGCACCGCACAGTCGTCACGTCGACAGTAGGAGGCTGCATGCCCAGCGACCAGGACGATGCGGCTGAAGCCGCGCACCAGGCCAAGGGCCTGCCGGCGCGCCGACCGCCCGAGCCGTGGACGCCGGATGGGGCGCCCGGTGCCGGCCCGCCGCCGGGATATGGCACGCCGCCCGGGTACGGCCCGCCGCTGGGATACGGCCCGCCGCCGGGATACGGGCCGGTGGCCTACGGCCCGCCGCCGAGCCAATGGACACCCGCCCCGGGGGGTCACGGCCAAGTCCCCCGGGGTCGCGGTCCTGCTCACTTTTCTCTGGCTGGGCGCCGGCCACCTGTATGCCAACCGGACGGGGATCGGCGTGTGCCTGCTGCTGTTCGAGTTTTTCGTGCTCGTCCCGCTGCTCTTCGTGTTCGGTGTTGGCATCCTGCTGTGGTTGGTCACGGCCCCCATCGCCATGATCACCGCAGCAAGCGCCGCCCGGAACTTCAACGCCCGCAACGGCATCGTGGTGCGCTGAGTCGCGGGCGAGCCGGGTTCGCCCCGGCGCACCGCGACACTGTTGGCATGACACTGGCCGACCTGGTGCCCCGGCCGCCGGAACCCGACGCCGTGTACGAGGCGTTCACCGGCTGGGCGCAGGGCACCGGCCTGACGCTCTATCCGGCGCAGGAGGAGGCGCTGCTGGAGATCGTCGGTGGGGCGCACGTCATCTTGTCGACGCCGACCGGCAGCGGCAAGTCGCTGGTGGCGGCGGGGGCCCAGTTCTTCGCCCTGTCGCAGGGCCGGCGCAGCTTCTACACGGCCCCGATCAAGGCGCTCGTGAGCGAGAAGTTCTTCGCCCTGGTCGCGCTGTTCGGCGCCGAGAACGTCGGGATGATGACCGGCGACGCCACCGTCAACGGCGGCGCGCCCGTCCTCTGCTGCACCGCGGAGATCCTGGCGAACCTCGCGTTGCGCGAGGGCCCGGACGCGGGCGTCGGTCTCGTGGTCATGGACGAGTTCCACTTCTACGCCGATCCCGATCGGGGCTGGGCCTGGCAGGTGCCGCTGCTCGAGCTGACGCGCACCCAGCTCGTGCTGATGTCGGCCACGCTCGGCGACGTCACGTGGCTCGCGCGCGAGCTCGAACGACGGACCGGGCGTGACGTCGCGCATGTGACGAGCGCGGAGCGCCCGGTGCCGCTGTCGTACTCCTACGTGACCACGCCGGTGCACGAGACGCTCGAGGAGCTGCTCAGCACGCACCAGGCGCCGGTCTACGTCGTGCACTTCACGCAGGCCGCCGCCATCGAGCAGGCGCAGGCGCTGATGAGCATCAACGTCTGCACGCGCGCCGAGAAGGACGCCATCGCCGAGCTGATCGGGGGGTTTCGCTTCACCGCCGGCTTCGGCCGCACGCTGTCGCGGCTGGTGCGTCACGGTATCGGCGTGCACCACGCCGGGATGCTGCCGAAGTACCGGCGCCTGGTCGAGCTGCTCGCGCAGTCCGGGCTGCTCAAGGTCGTCTGCGGCACCGACACCCTCGGCGTCGGCATCAACGTGCCGATCCGCACGGTGCTGTTCACCGGGTTCACCAAGTACGACGGGGTGCGCACCCGGCACCTGCGGGCCCGCGAGTTCCACCAGATCGCCGGCCGCGCCGGCCGGGCGGGCTTCGACGTCGCCGGCAGCGTCGTCGTGCAGGCGCCCGAGCACGACGTCGAGAACGCCCGGCGCATCGCCAAGGCCGGCGACGACCCGAAGAAGCTCAAGCGGGTCGAGCGCAAGAAGGCGCCGGAGGGCTTCGTGTCCTGGGGCAAGCCGACGTTCGAGCGGCTCGTCGCGGCCGAGCCGGAGACCCTCACCTCGCACTTCAGGGTGAGCCACGCGATGCTGCTGCAGGTCGTCCAGCGACGCGGCGACTTCTTCGCGCACATGCGCCACCTGCTGCTGGACAACGACGAGCCACGGGCGCGCCAGCGCCAGCTCGTGCGCCAGGCGATCCGCATCTTCCACGCGCTGGAGCGGGCCGGTACCCTCGAGCGGCTGCCCGCGCCGGACGCTGAGGGTCGCACCGTGCGGCTGACCGTTGCGCTGCAGCCCGACTTCGCTCTCGACCAGCCGCTGTCGCCGTTCGCCGTCGCGGCGCTCGAGCTGCTCGACCGCGACGACCCGTCCTACGCCCTCGACCTCGTGTCGACGGTCGAGGCGATCCTCGACGACCCGCGCCAGGTGCTGGCTGCCCAGCGCAGCAAGGCCAAGGGCGAGGCCGTCGCCGAGATGAAGGCGCAAGGCATCGAGTACGACGAGCGGATGGAGCTGCTGGAGGACGTCACCTGGCCGCAGCCGCTCGTCGAGCACCTCGAGGCGGCGTTCGAGACCTACCGGCGCGGCCATCCGTGGGTGGCCGACGAAGAGCTGTCGCCCAAGTCGATCGTGCGCGACATGTTCGAGCGGGCGATGACCTTCGTCGAGTACGTCGGCTTCTACGGTCTGGCCCGCTCGGAAGGGCTGGTGCTGCGCTACCTCGCCGACGCCTGGAAGACGCTGCGCCGCACCGTGCCCGCCGCCTTCCGCACCGAGGACGTGGAAGACCTGCTGGCCTGGCTAGGCGAGCTGGTGCGTCAGGTCGACAGCTCGCTGCTGGAAGAGTGGGAGTCGCTCGCGAATCCCGGCGACGAGGCGGCGCCGACGTCGGTACCGGTCGACACCGCGCCACCGCCGGTCACCGCCAACACGCGGGCGTTCCGGGTGCTGGTGCGCAACGCGCTGTTCCGCCGGGTCGAGCTGATGGCGCTGCGCCGGTGGATCGACCTCGGCGAGCTCGACACCGAATTTGGGCAGGACGCCTGGGAGGTCGCAGTCCGGGCCTACTTCGACGAGCACGACGTGCTGGACACCGGCCCGGACGCCCGCGGGCCGCTCCTGTTCCAGGTGAGCGTCGAGCCGGGCCGCTGGCGGGTGCGCCAGACCCTCGACGACCCGGCGGACGACCACGACTGGGCGATCACGGCGAGCGTCGACCTGGCCGCCTCGGACGAGGCCGGTACGGCCGTGCTGAGGATCGAGTCGGTCGAGGCGGCGGCCGGGCTGCTCTCGTAGAACCTCCATTGCGGCGGCATCGGTGGTCTTTTTGTGCCAGCTGCCTTCGTGGGATGCGGTGGGCCCGCTGTGACCCGCGACGCGCTGCCCTTCTCGGGTAAAAGGCTCCAGGTCAACTCGCTGGGATGCGCGCCTGATCGGTACGACGACGCTGGTCAACCATTGCTGCCTGCCCACCAGCTCGCCATGGGTCCTCGCCCTCCGTCCCGGGGCCACGGGAACCAGGCACCAGGCCGCCTGTCACGGCTCGGCGCAAAGCGCTATCGAGCGCCGCGCTTGAGCTGGGCGGCGATCTCGGTGGCCCGGGTGGCGCTGTAGGCGACGGCGGTGAGGTCCTGGTCGCCAGGCGGGTTCGCGCCGTTCGCCGAGATGTGGCTCGCGCCGTAAGGGTTGCCGTCGACGAACTTGCTCGGGTCGGTGTAGCCCGGCGGCACGATGATGCCGCCGAAGTGGTAGAAGGTGTTCGCCATCGCGATCAGCGTCGTCTCCTGGCCGCCGTGGGCGGTGCCGGTCGAGACGAAGCCGGAGTAGACCTTGTTCGCCAGCTGGCCCTGCTGCCACTGCGGGCCGAGGGTGTCGAAGAACTGCTTGAGCTGCGCGGCGACGTTGCCGTAGCGGGTGGGGGTGCCGAACAGCACCGCGTCGGCCCAGACGACGTCGTCGGCCGTTGCCTCGGGCACGTCCTGTGTCTCGAGGGCGTGCTTGCTCCAGCCCTCGTTCGACTCGATGGCCTCCCGGGGGGCCAGCTCGTGCACCTTGCGCAGCCGAACCTCGGCGCCGGCCTTCTCGGCCGCCTCGGCGGCGGCCTGGGCCAGCGTGTGGACGCTGCCGGTGGCGGAGTAGTAGATGACGCTGACGTTGACCTCGGCCATGACCGTGCCTCTCGTAAGGAAGTAGAGTAGTTGCGCAAGCAACGACCTGGGTCATCTATTCCGGGCCGCGCGCCCCAGTAGCGTCGACCGGGTGGAGGACGCTGCGCGGACGGCGGTGGTCCTGCCCCTGTACAACGAGGCCGGCCGCCTGGACCTGCGCGAGCTGGCCCGGCTGGTTCGCTCGCCGCTGCGGCTGGTGCTCGTCGACGACGGCTCGACGGACGGCACGCCAGCGCTGCTGCGCCGCTTCGTCGCCGAGCAGGACGACCCGCCGCGGCTGCTCGTCCAGGAGCGCAACACCGGCAAGGGCGAGGCGGTGCGTCGCGGGCTGCTCGCCGCGCTCTCGGGAGGCGCCGCGGTGGTGGGCTTCGCCGACGCCGACCTCGCCACGCCGGTCGACGAGATCGTCCGGATGGCCGCCGTCAGCGAGACGGCCACTGCCGACCTCGTGCTCGGCGCCCGCATCAAGATGGCCGGCCGGCACGTCGAGCGGCGCGCGGTGCGGCACTACCTCGGCCGGGTGATCGCTACCTACATCGACACCCGCACCCGGCTCGGCGTCTACGACACCCAGTGCGGCCTGAAGTTCCTGCGCGACTCGCCCGAGCTGCGCGCCGCACTGGCCGAGCCGTTCGCGACGCGCTGGCTGTTCGACGTCGAGCTGCTGCGCCGGCTGCGCACCGAGCACGCCGCGAGCGGCCGGCCGCTCGCGATGCGCGAGGAGCCGCTGGAGACATGGGTCGACACGCCCGGCACCCGGCTGCGCGGGAGCGAGCTGACGCGGGTGGCGCGCGACTTCGCCCGTCTCGAGCAGGTCATCCGCGCCGAGCACGCGGCCCGCTCCGGACGTTCGCTCGCCAGCGGCCCGGGTACAGGACCGGCGGCCAGCCACGCCCCACCCTTCGGAGGACCCGCATGAGCACCGACCTGACCGGCAAGACCGTCGCCTTCCTCGTCGCCGGCGAGGGCATCGAGCAGGTGGAGCTCACCAGCCCCTGGCAGGCGGTCAAGGACGCCGGCGGCACACCGAAGCTGGTTTCGCCGCAGGAGGGCAGCGTGCAGGCGTTCAACCACCTCGACAAGGCCGACACCTTCGACGTCGACGCGACCGTCGACAGCGTGCAGGTCGCCGACTACGACGCGCTCGTGCTGCCCGGCGGCGTCGCGAACCCGGATGCCCTGCGCACCCAGCCGGCGGCCGTCGCCTTTGCCAAGGCGTTCTTCGACGCCGGCAAGCCGGTGGCCGCGATCTGCCACGCGTCCTGGACGCTCATCGAGGCCGACGTCGTCCGCGGCCGCCAGCTGACCAGCTGGCCCAGCCTGCAGACCGACCTGCGCAACGCGGGCGCCACCTGGGTCGATGAGCAGGTGGTCGTCGACGACAGCGGCGCGAGCACGCTCGTGACGAGCCGCAAGCCCGACGACCTCGACGCCTTCAACGACGCCGTGCTGAAGGCGGCGGGACAGGGCTGAGCACGGGCGGGCGGGTACGTTCGCCCCCGATGTCCGCCCCTGTCGACCGTGAGCCGCTGAAGCGCCGTGGTCGCGTGGTCTTGCGCGGCGAGCAGGTGCCCACGACCACCACCGACCAGCACCTGCTCGACCACCGCGGCCCCTCGGACTGGGTGCACACCGACCCCTGGCGGGTGCTGCGCATCCAGAGCGAGTTCGTCGAGGGGTTCGGGCTGCTGGCCGAGCTGCCCCGGGCGGTCAGCGTGTTCGGCAGCGCCCGCACCCAGGCGGGAACGCCGGACTACATGCTCGCCCAGCGGCTCGGAGCGGCGCTCGCGCGGGCCGGCTGGGCGGTGATCACCGGTGGCGGGCCGGGCATCATGGAGGCGGCGAACCGCGGCGCCTGCGAGGCAGGCGGGGTGTCGGTAGGGCTCGGCATCGAGCTCCCCTTCGAGCAGAGCATGAACGACTGGGTCGACATCGGCCTGGAGTTCCGCTACTTCTTCGCCCGCAAGACGATGTTCGTCAAGTACGCCCAGGCCTTTGTCATCCTGCCCGGCGGCTTCGGCACGCTCGATGAGCTGTTCGAGGCACTCACCCTCGTCCAGACCAAAAAGGTCAACCAGTTCCCGGTGATCCTGCTCGGCACCCGCTTCTGGGGCCCGTTGCTCGACTGGCTGCGCGACGAGCTGGCGCCCCGCGGGCTGATCTCCGCCGGTGACACCGCGCTGCTCGTCGTCACCGATGACATCGACGAGGCGGTGCGGCGCATCGATGCAGCCCACAGGGAGCGGAGCGGCGGCCCCTGATGGCTGCCGTGTGCGTGTACTGCTCGGCCAGCAGCCGGATCGACCCCGGTTACCTCCAGCTGGCGGCAACGGTCGGGACGGCGCTCGGTCGGCGGGGTCACAGCCTGGTCAGCGGCGGTGGCGACGTGTCGATGATGGGGGCGGTCGCGGCCGCGGCGCGGGCCGCCGGCGCCCGCACGGTCGGCGTCATCCCGCAGGCCCTGCTGCGGTACGAGATCGGCGACCAGGACAGCGACGAGCTGCTCGTCGTCGACGACATGCGGTCGCGCAAGGGCCTCATGGACGCGCGCAGCGACGCCTTTCTGACCCTGCCCGGCGGCCTCGGCACCCTCGAGGAGCTGCTGGAGGTCTGGGTCGCGCGCTCGCTCGACCTGCACCGCAAGCCGGTCGTGGCGCTCGACCCCGACGGGCTGTTCGCGCCGCTGCGCGCGCAGCTCGAGCTGCTCGTCGAGCGCGGCTTCGCGCGGCCCGAGGCGGCTGCGGTCCTGCGCTGGGCCGGCTCGGTCGAGGAGGCGCTCGACCTGGTCGAGCAGGGTCTCGCGGCACCGCTGACGACCCATCCCGAGCCGGCCGAGGCCCTCGAGTTCGAACCGTGAGGCTTCACGTCCAGTAGAGGATGCGGCTATTCGGCACGCGCGCGGGCACCTCGCGCTCGAACCAGCCGCGCAGCTCGCGCATCACCTCGCGCGGGTAGACGTACTTGACGTTGCCGAACTTGCCCAGCTTGCGGCTGCGCTGCTCGGGGTCCATCTCCAGCTTCGTGCGCGGGTACCAGCCGAGCAGCACCTCCTTGCTGCCGGGCGTGAACCGGTGCGTGATCAGCTCGGCGGTGAGGTCGAGATCCGGGACGCCTGCGACGGCTGCCGCCACCAGGTCGAGCAGGTGGCCGTAGTGCTGCTGCCAGTCGGGCAGCGGCATGATCGGGGCGATGGTCAGGCCCACCGGGTAGCCCGCCCGGGCGAGCCGGCCGAGCGCCTCGATGCGGTCCTCGAGCCGGGCGGTGCCGCCCTCCATGCGGGTGGTGACGGGCAGGGCGTTCACAGAGAAGCGCACCCGGGTGCGCCCGGCGTGCTCGAGCCCGACGAAACGGTCGACGCCCGCGTACTTGGTGGTCCAGCGCAGCTGCACGCCCGCGTCCCACTGCCCGAAGAACTCGACCGCCCGCTGCCAGGAGCCGGTCAGGTGCTCCAGCGCGAGCGGGTCGGTGTAGCAGGACGCCTCGAAGGTCGTCCCCTCCTCGCGGCGGGCGGTGCTCCGGCTGGTGATCGTCCCCTGGCCGACGTAGGGCGCCAGGCCCGCCAGGATCTCGTCGACGTCGGCGTAGACGCGCGTGACCGGCGGGCCGGACAGCGAACCGGCGAGGTAGCAGTACTGGCAGTGCGCCGGACAGCCCTCGGCCAGGTCGAAGCGCCAGTCGGCGCTCGGCGAGATCGGCTGCAGCTTGCGGCGCGCGGGCGGGCTGACGACGATCGCCATCGTCGCCTTGGCCAGCGCGTAGGTCTGCCGCTCGTCGGCGCCGCGCACGCCGGTGAGCCGGTTCGCCCGCAGTCGCTCGACCGGCAGGCCCAGACCCTCGACGCGCTCGACGATGCGCCGGCCGTGCGGGTGCTCGAGCGCTGCGGGCGTGACGACCACTCGCTTGGGCGTCCACCGGCGGGCGGGCCGAGGCGGCGGGGCGAGCGCCGACAGGTCGCGGGTCGGCACCTGCTCACCGCTCGCGTCGTGGCTGCTGCGCAGGTCGGGCGCAAGGGTGAGGTCCAGGTCGATGCTGTCAAAAGGCGGCGGCGACGGGTCGGTGAGGCGTTGGCGGGGCAGGTCGGGCTCGGCATCCACCTGGGCGGTGTGCCCCATGCTGCGTGGCAGCATCATCGACATGGCGACGGTGCTGGGGCTGCTCGCGGCGGTCGTCGTCCTGTTTGTCGCCGCCGTCGTCGCGACCCGCGAGGGGCCCGTCATGGCCGAGGCCGTCCCGGACGCCCCCGACACCGGGATGCCCGCCGGTCGGGTCACCGGCGCCGACGTCCGGCAGCTGCTCTTCCCTCGAGCAGCGCGCGGCTACCGCGCCGACGACGTCGACGACGCGCTCGAGCAGGTAGCCGCTGCCCTCGACGAGCGCGACGCGCGCATCGCCGAGCTGGAAGCCGCTCTGCACGACACTGCGCCGGAGCCGCCCGGCGCGGGCCCGGCTGGCGAACGGTGAGCGTGGTGCGGAGACTGCGGGGATGACCGCCACCCTCGTGTTGACCGTCGACGTGGCCGCGCCGGCCGAGCAGACCTTCACCGGAGCCACCGACTGGGCCAGGCAGGGCGAGTGGATGCTCGGGACGAAGGTGTGGCCGACCGACCAGGACGGGGAGGGCGTCGGCGGGGGGATCGCCGCTTTCACCGGCGTGCCGGCGCTGAAGCTGGGCTTCCTCGACACCATGACCATCACCCGCTGGGAGCCGCCGCACCGCTGCCATGTGCTGCACACCGGCCGCGTCGTCAAGGGCACCGGCGCCTTCGACGTCGACTCCCGGGGGCCGCACGCCTCGACGTTCATCTGGCGCGAGGACCTCGAGCTGCCGCTCGGCGCGCTCGGCCGGTTCGGCTGGCCCCTCGTGCGCCCGCTGTTCGCCGCCGGCGTCCAGTACTCGCTGCGGCGCTTCGGCCGGTGGGTGGAGGCAGGGCACGCCGCCGCCCGCGACTGAGCGCCGCTAGCGACCCTCGAACCGCGGCACCTGCTTGGCCAGGAACGAGCGCACCGCGGCGGCGTGGTCATCCGTCGCCCCGGCCCTGGTCTGCAGCTCGTCCTCCTTGGCCAGGGCCTGCTCGAGGCTCGCGGTGGCGGCGAAGGCGACCGACTCCTTGACGCAGGTGTAGGCGGCCGTGGGGCCGCTGGCCAGGCGGGTCGCCAGCTCGAGCGCCGTCGGCAGCAGCTGCTCGGGCGGCACGACGGCGTTGAGCAGCCCCATCTCGAGCGCCTGCTCGGCGGTGAAGGGCTCGGCGAGCAGCAACATCGCGGTGGCCCGGCCGGCGCCGACCAGGCGGGGCAGCGTCCAGGACAGCCCGCTGTCGGCCGTCAGGCCGATGCCGGTGAAGGCGGTCGTGCAGCGGATGCCGGCCGCAGCGATGCGGAAGTCGAGGGCGCACGCGAGACCGAGCCCGGCTCCGGCCGCCGAGCCGTTCAGGGCTGCGACGGTCGGCACCGGCAGGCCCTGCAGCATCAGCACCAGCGGGTTGTAGTGCTCCCGGACGGTCGCGAGCGGCGCCGGGTCGTTCGCCTCGAGTAGGGCGGCGTGCTCACGCAGGTCCTGCCCGACGCAGAACGCCCTGCCTGCGCCGGTGAGCACGAGTGCCCGTACGCCGTCGTCGGCGCGCACCTCGCGCACCGCCGCGAGCAGCGCCTCCTTCATGGCGGTGGTGAGCGCGTTCAGACCGTCGGGGCGGTTCAGCGTGAGCACGGCGACGGCGCCGGAGCGCTCGAGCAGGACGGGATCGGACACGGCCGGGCCTCTCGTCGGGGAGTGTGCGGGCAGGCTAACGAGGCCGCCTGGCGCGCGGCGATGACCGCCGGCTCACGCGCCGGGGCCCGGATCAGGGATGATGGTGCGTCACACACCACTGCGCGGTGCTCGATGCGGGCGCCGCGCCGAACCACGATGGGGAGGCGGGCCAATGGCGGCCATGAAGCCGCGTACGGGCGACGGTCCTATGGAGGTCACCAAGGAGGGTCGCGGCCTGGTCATGCGCGTGCCGCTCGAGGGCGGCGGCCGGCTGGTCGTCGAGCTCAACGCGCAAGAGGCGACCGAGCTCGGCGACGCACTCAAGGCCGTCGTCAGCTAGCCGGATGTCGCCGCGCCGTTCCCCCCGCACCCCACCCGTCCCCGCCGCCGGACCGCTTCCGACGATCACCCTCGTCGAGAGCGCACCGGTCGCCGTCGTCCTCGCGGGCCTCACCCGGCCCGGCGAGTCCGGCGTGCAGGTGCTCACCCCGCTCGCCGCCGAGGTGCCCGCCGTGGTCCTGCGCGACGCCAAGGCCAAGGCCGGTGAGGTGCTCGTCGTACCGGGGCTGGGCGGAGAGCAGCCCGAGCGCACCTTGCTCATCGGGCTGGGCGAGGCGCAGGCGGCCGACTGGCGGGTCGCGGGCGCGGCGTTGGCCCGGGCCGGCAAGGGCGACCGCTCGCTGGTGCTCGACCTCACCGGCGCGTGGCCCGACGGTCCCCGGGTGCGCGCGCTCGTCGAGGGCCTGCTGCTGGCCTCCTACCGCTTCGCGCGCAAGAAGGCGGCCGAGCCGCGCGTCCTCGGCGAGGTGGTGCTCGTCGGATCGGCAGAGCTGCAGGCCGACGTCGACGCGGCGGTGACGGTGTCCGGCGCCACCGCTGCTGCCCGCGATCTCGTCAACACCCCGCCGCTCGAGAAGTCACCCGCCTGGCTCGGCGCGCAGGCGGTGCCGCTGCTGTCCGGCCTCGACGTCACGGTGCACGACGCCGCGGCGCTGGCGAAGCGGGGCTTCGGCGGCATCCTCGGCGTCGGGCAGGGCTCGAGCCGTCCGCCGTGCCTGATCGAGGCGCGTTACGACGGCGGCGGCTCGCGGCACGTCTTGCTGGTCGGCAAGGGCATCACGTTCGACTCGGGTGGCCTGTCGCTCAAGCCGAACGCGAGCATGCTGGACATGAAGTCCGACATGGGCGGGGCGGCTGCGGTGCTCGCCACGCTGCGGGCCGTCAGCGACCTGCGCCTGAAGATCAAGGTCACCGTGCTCGCGGCCACGGCAGAGAACATGCCGAGCGGCTCCGCGCAGCGTCCCGGCGACGTGCTGACCCAGTACGGCGGACGCACGGTCGAGGTGCTCAACACCGACGCCGAGGGGCGCCTCGTGCTGGCCGACGCCCTGTCCTACGGGGCCCGGATGGCGCCCGACGCGATGGTCGACCTGGCGACGCTCACCGGCGCCATGCCGGTCGCGCTCGGCAAGCGCCACGCGGGGCTGTTCAGCTCTGACGACGTGCTGGCGGACCAGCTGCTGCAGGCCGCCGAGCGGGCGGGCGAGCCGCTGTGGCGGATGCCGCTGGTCGAGGACTACCGGGTCGCGCTCGACTCGCCGGTGGCCGACCTGCGCAACATCGGCCGGCCCTCGCTCAAGCTGCAGGGCGGGTCGATCACCGCGGCGCTGTTCCTGCGCGAGTTCACCGGTGGCCTGCCGTGGGCGCACCTCGACATCGCCGGGCCGGCCTTTACCGGCAGCGACACCGACGAGCGAACCAAGGGCGGCACCGGCTACGGCGTGCGCCTGCTCGTCGCCTGGCTGACTGCGCTGGCCGCCGCGCCGGCCGGGCGTCGCCGGGCGGCGTGAGCTGGGTCAGTCCAGGCAGGCAGCGAGCAGCCCGGGGCCGACGGGGACAGCCGCGGCCACGAGCCGCGGATGGTCCCGGACGGTCCTGAGCAGCTCGCGCAGCGCCACGGTTTCGGGGTCGCGTGCGGCCGGGTCGGCGATGCGCCCGCCGGCCAGGGCGGCGGCGAACACGAGTAGGCCCCCGGGCCGCAGCAAGCGCACCGACGCCTCGAGATAGTCCTCGTTCTCAGCGGCGGAGGCGTCGCAGAAGACCATGTCGTACGCGGCGTCGGTCAGCCGCGGCAGGACGTCGAGGGCCCGGCCGGTGATCAAGCGCACCCGACCGGGCGTGACGCCGGCCTCGGTGAGGGACAGCCGGGTCAGGCGCTGGTGCTCGCGCTCGCTGTCGACCGTGGTCAGCACCGCGTCGCGGCGCATCCCGGACAGCAGCCAGAGCGAGGACACGCCCGCGCCGGTGCCCAGCTCGATGACCGCGCGCGCCCGGGTGGCGGCGACCAGCAGGCGCAGCACCGCCCCCGTGCCAGGGTCGACCGCGACCAGGCCGACCTCATCGGCCCGCTGGCGCGCCGCGGCGGTGGCCGGCTCCTCGGGCTGCCAGGCCGCGATCCACTCGGGCAGGGACGTCGGCCCCTTCCTGCTGCCGGAGTCGATGACGGCCTCCTGTGCGCTCGGGGGCCTCAGCTGCCACGAAGAGCAGGCCCGGACCGCGGCAGCCTATCGGGGACAGCGAACCGCGGAGCGGGACGTCGCGGGGCCCACGGGAAACTGATGGGCACTTCACGCTCAGCACACACGGCGGCGGGGACGATAGGAACAGCGGGTGTCTCCGAGGGCGCCCGGACCGGAGGTGTCGTACCCGTGGAAGATCAGGCCCGCAGAGACCTCGCGCTCGAGGGCGAGGCGCCGTGGACCCCGCCGAGCTGGGACGAGGTCGTGCGCGAGCACTCGGCCCGCGTCTACCGTTTGGCCTACCGGCTCACCGGCAACCGCTACGACGCCGAGGACCTCACCCAGGAGGTCTTCGTCCGCGTCTTCCGCTCGCTGTCCAGCTACACCCCCGGCACCTTCGAGGGCTGGCTGCACCGGATCACCACGAACCTGTTCCTCGACCTCGTGCGCCGGCGCGCCCGCATCCGCTTCGACGCGCTGCCCGACGACGCCGAGCGGCTGCCGAGTCGCGAGCGCGGCCCGGCCCAGCTCTATGACGACACGCACTTCGACGCCGACGTGCAGGCGGCCCTGGATGCTCTGCCGCCGGACTTTCGGGCAGCCGTCGTGCTCTGTGACCTGGAGGGGCTGCCGTACGAGCAGATCGCCTCGGTGCTCGGCATCAAGATCGGCACGGTGCGCAGCCGCATCCACCGCGGCCGTTCGCAGCTGCGGGCGGCGCTCGCCCATCGGGCACCCGGCGCGGCCCGGCCCGAGCGCGAGCTGGCGGACCTGCCGGCATGACCCATCTGGGTGACGTGGCTGCGGCGCTCGTCGACGGCGAGCTCGGCCACGCCGCCCGCGAGCGCGCGCTGCGCCACCTCACCGCCTGCGGCCGGTGCCGGGCCGAGGTCGACGCCCAACGCGCTCTCAAGGCATCCCTGCACGGGTCCGCCGCCGTTGCCCCCGTCGCGCACGACGCCCTGAGGTTCCGCTTGCTGGCCCTTCCGGTGGCCGACACGGTACGGTCCGGCGCGCTCGCAGGCGACCCGGCCGCGCCCTGTCTTCGGCGACCCGACATCCGGCCAGCCGTGCCACTGACCGGCCCGCCGCCCGACGGCCCGCACGCTCGCCGTCGCGGCGTGACCGGCGCCGGCGCACTCGTGGTCGGCACCGTCGTGCTCGTGCTCGGCGCATCGCACGACGCGGCTCCGCCCGCGCCGCTCCCGCCGCCGGGAGGACCGCTCGTCACGCAGTCCGTCCGCGGCGCGGCCGACGCGCCGGTGCTCGGCGACATGCGATCGGGACCGACGGCACGTTGAGCCGTCGTGACCTGACGGTGACTTCACACGCGACGGGCAAGACTGCTGTGGCGGCAGGGGTCGTCCCCCGACGCGCCCAGCCCCAAGACGGCCAGCCCTGAGACGCCCCGCCCCAAGACGCCCCGCCCTGAGACGCACAGCAGCCCCGAGGAGCACCGTGAACGAGCAGAACCGTACCCCCAGCGATGGCCAGCCCGAGGGTGCCCCCGGGCAGCAGCCCTGGTGGTCCCGGCCGGACGACGATCGCTTCGCCGGTCCGCGCGAGCAGACCGGTCCCGGCTACGGACAGCCGCCGCGGTCGCAGGACGCGCGCGACAGCGACCCCCACGGCGCGCCGTCGGAGGGCGGCGGCCAGCCCTACGGCCAGCAGCCCTACGGCGAGCAGCCCTACGGCCACGAGGCCTATGGCGCCGGCGCGGCCTACGGCCGCACCGGTGAGCAGGGGAGCCGACCCTCCGGCGAGCCCGACCCGTGGAGCCGGCCCAGCACCCAGGCCGGCTTCCCGTCCGGTGCCTCGTCCTGGCCACCCGCCGCAGGTGCACCCGGCGGCAGCACGCTGGCGTCCAGGCCGCGCCGCGCGGGGCGGGGCGGGCTCGTCGCGGGGCTCCTGGCGCTCGCGCTGGTCGCCGGCGCGGGCGGCGGCCTTCTCGGCGGCTATGTCTTCACGCGCACCGACTCGGGCGTCACCGACTCGAGCGCCACCACCCTCGGCAGCCAGACACCGGCCAGTGTGAAGGTCGATCGTGCTCCCGAGTCCGTCGCGGGCATCGCCGCGAAGCTGACCCCCTCGACCGTGAGCATCCAGGTGCGTGCGAGCGGGGGCAGCGGCACCGGTTCGGGAGTCGTCATCCGGTCCGACGGCTACATCCTCACCAACAACCACGTCGTCGCCTCCGCCGCGAACGGCGGCGAGATCAGGGTGGTCCGGGACAACTCGAGCCAGCCGATGCCCGCCGAGATCGTCGGCCGCGACCCGGTCACCGACCTGGCCGTCATCCGCGTGAAGGGGAAGGGCTCGCTGCCCGCCGCCCCGCTGGGTCGGTCCAGCGAGCTGGTCGTCGGCGACCCGGTCGTGGCCATCGGCTCCCCGCTCGGGCTGTCGGGCACCGTCACCACCGGCATCGTCAGCGCGCTCAACCGCACCGTGACGACGCCGAGCGAGGACGGCGGGCGACCGCAGCCGCTCTACAACGCGATCCAGACCGACGCCGCCATCAACCCCGGTAACTCGGGCGGCGCCCTCGTCAACTCCGGCGGGCAGGTCGTCGGGATCAACTCCGCGATCGCTACCCTCGGCGCCACGGGCCCGAACGGGCAGGGCGGCAGCATCGGGGTAGGGTTCGCCATCCCGATCGACGAGGCGAAGTCCATCGCGCTCGAGATCATCCGCACGGGGCAGGCGACGCACCCGAGCATCGGTGTCCAGGCCGAGACGGTCACGGCGAGCAGCGGCGACCGGCAGGGCGCGCTGGTGCGCGAGGCGCTGCCCGGCGGCGCCGCCGCGAAGGCGGGACTGCGTTCCGGGGACCTCGTCACCAAGGTCGACGGCGCTGCGGTGACGAGCGTCGACGAACTGGTGGTTGCGCTACGGCGCCAGGCCGTCGGCGACACCGTCAAGCTCAGCTACGTGCGCAGCGGGAAGGACCGGCAGGTCACGGTCACGCTGCAGGATCTGCGTGACTGAGACCTCACACAGCGTCAGCCTTTCTGCCCTGTCCGGTACGCCCGGCCGGCATTAGGCTGCGGCCGTGGGTCTGGAGAACATCGGCGTCGGCGAGGTCGCGGTCATCCTGCTTCTCGCGCTGTTCGTCTTCGGGCCCGAGCGGCTGCCGGGCATGGCCGCCGAGGCCGGCAAGGCCCTGCGCAAGGCGCGCACCTTCGTCAAAGGCATGAGCGAGGACATCAAGACCGAGCTGGGCCCCGAGTTCGGCGACGTCGACCTCGCCTCGCTCAACCCCAAGACGTTCGTGACCAAGCACCTGCTCTCGGACGACGACGACGACGAGTACGCGCCGGCCACGCGTCGGGCCCGCGCCGGGGCGCCGCTGGCCGCCGACGAGCCGGCCCCCTGGGACCCCGACACCACCTGAGCGGTCCGGCTACCGCCCGGCGGGGGACAGGCCGAGCGACATCCCGGCCAGGCCGCGCGGCTTTCCGGTGAGGCTGTCGACGACGCCGAGCAGCACCTTGGAGGCCGGGGCGTCCGGGTCGTCCAGCACGAGCGGCCGGCCGCTGTCGCCTCCCTCGCGCAGCCGCACGTCGATCGGCACCTGGCCGAGCAGCGGCACGGGCGCACCGAGTCGCTGCGACAGGCTCGCGGCGACCGACTGGCCGCCGCCGGAGCCGAAGACGTCGATCGAGTCGCCGCAGTGCGGGCAGGGTAGGTAGCTCATGTTCTCCACCACGCCGGCGATGCGCTGGTGGGTCTGCAGCGCGATCGAGCCGGCGCGCTCGGCGACCTCCTGCGCGGCCAGCTGCGGCGTCGTGACGACGAGGATCTCGGCGCTGGGCACGAGCTGGGCCACCGAGATGGCGACGTCGCCGGTGCCGGGCGGCAGGTCCATGAGCAGCACGTCGAGGTCGCCCCAATACACGTCGGACAGGAATTGCTGCAGGGCCCGGTGCAGCATGGGCCCCCGCCACACGACCGGGGTGTTGTCCTTGGTGAACATGCCGATGGAGATGACTTTCACGCCGTACGCCGTCGGCGGCATGATCATCGACTCGACCTGGGTAGGCCGGCGCTGCACGCCGAGCATCCGCGGGACGCTGAAGCCGTAGATGTCGGCGTCGAGCACGCCGACGCTCAGGCCCTTCTGCGCCATCGCGGCGGCCAGGTTCACCGTGACGCTGGACTTGCCGACGCCGCCCTTGCCGCTCGCGACCGCAAAGACCTTGGTGAGGCTGCCGGGCAGGGCGAACGGGATCTCGCGCACCGGGTTGTCGCCGCGCAGCAGCGTCTGCAGCTGCTGGCGCTGCTCGGTGCTCATGACGTCGAGCTCGACCTGCACCCGCCCCACGCCGGCGATCGCGCCCACCGCGGTGGTGACCCGCTCGGTGATCGTGTCCTTCATCGGGCAGCCGCTGACGGTGAGGAAGATCGCGACGCGGGCGGTGCCGTCGTCGTCGACCGCGGCCGACTTCACCATGCCCAGCTCGGTGACCGGGCGGCGGATCTCGGGGTCGATGACCGTGGAGAGCGCAGCAGTCAGCTGGTCGGCGTACGGGCCGCTGATCTGCGGCAGTGCGGTGCTCACGAAACTCCTTCGTCACGTCCCGAGACGCGTCTGGCCACGTCCGTCATAGGTTTCAGCCTACGTGGGCGTGTCGACCTGCGGAGTCCGTCAGTGTGGTCCGGCCGGCTGGTTGTCCGTACGCTTGACACCACGGTTGGCAAAGAACTTTTACGTAACTACAGTGTCATCTGTGCTATACATCAGGGTTGTGTCGTGAGATCCCGCCTGGAGACTCCGCACGACCTCGCTCGCCTCGTCCGCCAGGCACGATTGGCGCGGCACTGGTCCCAGGGCGCGCTTGCCGAACGGATCGGTGTCACGCGTCAGGCGGTGGCCAATCTCGAGTCCGGTCGCACGGTCCCGAGCATCGCGACAGCCCTGGCCGCCGTCCGCGCACTGGGGATGCACGTCGAGATACTGACCGACGCTGATCACGTGCGCGACAGCGACACCGTGGAGGTGTCGAACTCTGCCGAGCTCACGATCCAGCATGGGCCGGTCGACCTCGACGCCGTGTTGGACGCAGTGCGCGACGACAGGACGCGCTGAGATGGCCGCCTCCCGATCCCTCGTCGTGCTGTTGTATGACACCCCGGCCGGTGAGCTCAGCCGCAGCAACGGCCGCCTGAGCTTTCGCTACCTGCCGGCCTACCGCGAGAGTGCCGACGCGACGCCCCTGTCCTTGTCCATGCCGCTGTCCCTCGACGACCACCTGCACCGCGCGGTCGAGCCGTTCCTGTGGGGTCTGCTGCCGGACAACGACGACGTCGTGAAACGGTGGGGGCGGCGCTTCGGCGTGTCGCCGCGCAACCCCGTCGCGCTGCTTGCCGAGGTCGGCGAGGACTGCGCCGGCGCCGTGCAGCTCGTCCGCGAGGAGCGCGTCGAGGAGCTCTCCGGGGCTGGGGCCGTCGAGTGGCTGCAGGAGGGCCAGATCGCTGAGCGACTTCGAGACCTGCGGGCTGATCCCACCGACTGGCTGTCGGCGGGCGGCCATGGTCAGTGGAGCCTTGCGGGAGCACAGGCGAAGCTGGCTCTGCACCACGACGGCACACGCTGGGGCAGGCCCTCCGGCCGCGTGCCCACCACGCACATCCTCAAGCCGGCGATCGTCGGTCTCGACGATCATGACCTCAACGAGCATCTGTGCCTCGACCTCGCCCGCCGGCTCGGGCTGGACGCGGCCCGATCCTGGGTGCAGGGCTTCGAGAACGAGCGCGCCGTCTGCGTCGAGCGCTACGACCGCTTCCGGACCGATGCCGGCTGGCAGCGGGTGCACCAGGAAGACCTGTGCCAGGCGTTGGCCGTCCTACCCGGCGACAAGTACCAGACCGACGGAGGGCCTTCGCCCGAGCGGATCGCCACCCTGCTGCGCGCGCACCTGCCGGCGTCACGAGCCGACGAGGCGGTCAGTGCGTTCGTCGACGCCCTGGCCCTGAGCTGGATCCTCGTCGGCACAGACGCGCACGCCAAGAACTACTCGGTGCTGCTCAGCGGCGGACAGGTACGCCTCGCGCCGCTCTATGACGTGGCGTCGTGGTTGCCCTACGACACGAGCGACGGCAACAAGCTCCGGCTCCCGATGAAGATCGGTGGGCAGTACGACGTCGCCTGTATCGGCGCCGACCAGTGGCGCCGACTCGCCCATGGCGTCGGGCTCGACCCGGACACCACGATCCAGCGGATCCGAGAGCTCGCCGAGCGCACTCCGGACGCCCTTGCCGACGCCTGCCGGACCGACGAGGTCCGGGCGCTCGGTAGTGCGCTCCCCGGTCGACTGCTCGATGCGGTCTCTGCCCGGGCCCGTGGGTGCCTGAAGCGACTCGCGGCCGTCGCGCACGCAGCAGAGCCGACTCGCTGGACGGGCGAGCGCGCTCGGCGGCTGCTCGATGAGCTTGAACAACCGCAACGTCGCCTGCTGCTCACCCTGGCCCGAGTGGAGGGCGAGGTGGCCGCGGCCGACGTGCTGGCTGCGCTGGGTGACGACCGACGCTCCTTGCGTGGGCTCACCGGACCGGTCACCAAGGCGATAAGGCGGCTCCAGCTGCAGGAGCTGCTCCCGTCAGACCTGCCGAGACCCACCGTCACGCATCACGAGGTGGACGTTCGTGGCTACCGCGTTGCCCGAGCCCTCGAAATGCCGCCCGAGGTCAAGGCGGCCTTTCGACACGTTGCAGAGTGCTGAGCTCAGCCCTTGGCGGCGATGGCCTCGGCGGTCGCGAGCACGACCCGGGCGTTGTCCACGTGCAGGTTCTCGATCATGCGGCCGTCGACGGTGACGACGCCCTTGCCGGCGGCGCTCGCCTCGTCAAAGGCCGCGATGACGCGCCGGGCGTACGTCACCTCGTCGTCCGTCGGTGCCCAGGTGCGGTTGGCGACCTCGACCTGCGAGGGGTGGATCAGCGTCTTGCCGTCGAAGCCGAGCTCGGCCCCCTGGCGGCACTCGGCCGCGAAGCCGTCCGCGTCTTGCACGTCGTTGTAGACGCCATCGAGGATCGCGAGGCCCGCCTCGCGGGCGCCGAGCAGCGCCGTCGCGAGGTGCGGCAGCAGCGGCGCGCGGCCGGGCACGAGCGCGGCCCGCAGCTCCTTGGCCAGGTCGTTGGTGCCCATCACCAGCACCGCGACGGTGTCGAACCCGGCGATCGCCCGCACGTCGAAGATCGCCGGCGGGGTCTCGACCATCGCCCAGATCGGGGTGTCGCCGACCAGCTCCGCGACCCGTGCCAGGTGGTCGCGGCCGCTCACCTTCGGTACGACGACGGCGGCCGGGGCGGCTGCTGCGGCGGCGCGCAGGTCCTCCTCGCCCCAGGGGGTGTCCAGGCCGTTGCAGCGGATCGTCAGGGTGCGCCCGCCGTACTGTCCGCTCTGCACGGCGGCGCAGGCCGCGTCGCGGGCGGCCGGCTTGGCGTCGGGGGCGACGGCGTCCTCGAGATCGAAGATGATCGCGTCGGCGGGGATGGTCTTGGCCTTCTCGAGCGCGCGGGCGTTGGAGGAGGGCATGTAGAGGACCGAGCGCAACACGTCCACGGCCCTACAGCCCGTACGCCGAAGCGAGCTCGGGATCGCGCGCCGCGAGGTCCTTGGCGAGCTGCAGCACCACCTTGCACTGCTTGACCGACGCGTCGTCCTGCATTTTGCCGTCGATCATGACCGCGCCGGTGCCGTCGCCCATCTGCTCGACGACGCTTCTCGCCCAGGCGACCTCGGCCGGGTCGGGGCTGAAGACCTTCTTGGCGATGTCGATCTGCACCGGGTGCAGCGACCAGGTGCCGACGCAGCCGAGCAGGTAGGCGTTGCGGAACTGGTCCTCGCAGGCGACGGTGTCCTTGATGTCACCGAAGGGCCCGTAGTAGGCGTAGATGCCGTGCATGGCGCAGGCGTCGACCATGCGGGCGACGGTGTAGTGCCACAGGTCCTGCTGGTAGGTCTGGCGGGGGGCGTCCATGTCGCTGCCCGGGTCCTGACGTACCAGGTAGCCGGGGTGCCCGCCGCCGACGCGGGTGGTCTTCATCCGCCGGTCGGCGGCCAGGTCGGCCGGGCCGAGCGAGATGCCCTGCATGCGGGGGGAGGCGCCGCAGATCTCCTCGACGTTGACCATGCCGCGGGCGGTCTCGAGGATCGCGTGCACCTGCAGCGGCTTCGCGAGCCCGGCCTTGGCCTCGAGCTGGGCGAGCAGCCGGTCGACGTAGTGGATGTCCTCGGCGCCCTCGACCTTCGGCACCATGATGACGTCGAGCTTCGCACCGGCCTCGGTGACGAGGGTCGTGAGGTCGTCGAGCGCCCACGGGCTGTCGAGGCTGTTGATCCGCGTCCACAGCTGGGCGGCGCCGAGGTCGGCGGTCTTCGCCACCTGCACGAGCCCGTCGCGGGCAGCGACCTTCCGGTCGGTCTTGACGGCGTCCTCGAGGTTGCCGAGCAGCACGTCGACCTTCGCGGCGAGGTCGGGGACCTTCGCGACCATCTTCTCGTTCGACGGGTCGAAGAAATGGATCATCCGGCTGGGTCGCCACGGCACCTCCCGCAGTGGCTCGGGGGCACCGACGGCGAGGGGGCGGAAAAAATCCTTGGGGCTGCGCATGGCGCTCAGGTTAGAGCGGCGACCTTTGGGGCCTACGAAGCACCTACGATCCGGCGATGACGGTGCCGACCCGGCTCAGCGCAGAGCAGATGCGCACCTGGCGGGCCTTCCTGCGCGCGCACGCCACGGTGGTCGGCCGGCTCGGGGCCGACCTCGAGCGCGAGCAGCACCTGCCGCTGACCCACTACGACGTGCTCGTGCAGCTGTCCGAGGCGCCCGGCCGCTCGCTGCGGATGACGACGCTCGCCGAACGCGTACTGCTCTCGCGCTCAGGGCTGACCCGGCTCGCCGACCGGCTCGAACGCGACGGTCTCCTGCGTCGCGAGGCGTGCCCGAGCGATGCCCGCGGCACGCTCGCCGTACTCACTGAAGCCGGCCTGGACCGGCTGCGCGAGGCCTGGCCGACCCACCTGCGCGGGGTCGCCGATCACCTCGACCGGCTCAGCGAGTCAGAGGTGCACCAGCTCGGCGTGCTGCTCGACAAGCTGGCCGGGCCGCCAGCCGTGGGAGACGGCTGCGCAGGCGCACCGCAGTGCGACGGCTGAGCTCAGGTCGCCGGTTCGGCCGTCTCGGCAGAAATACCGCCCGAGTCGCCTGTGTACGTCGACTCCGCGGGCACGGCGGCGGACGCCTTGGCTGGGGGACGCGTGCCGGCGGTGAGCGCAGACGTTCGCCGCGCGGGCCGGGTAGCGGGCTTGGTGCGGAGCTCGGCCGCGACAGCCGCGACAGCCGCACCGGCCGGGGCGCCGGCTGGCGCGTCGACGCCGGCGTCGGCCCCGTGCGCAGGCGTCTCGGCGCCCGCCACGGCGGTGCGGCACCACGGGCAGGTGCTCCAGTCGGCCTCGAGCGGCTTGTCGCAGCCGGCGCAGCGGTTGCGGCCGATCAGCGTGCCGTCGAAGGGGCAGCACAGCATGTCGTCGGCCAGGGCGCGGGCGCACTGCGGGCAGCGGGGACCGCTGACGGCGTCGACGTGGGTGGCCCGCAGCACCTCCTCGTACGTCGTCTCGCCCCGGTGCGCGGCGGCGAGGGCGGAGGCGCGCAGCGTCAGCATCCCGTGCGCCCGGGCGCTCGCGCCGATCGCCGCCTCGGTCGGCGTCGACAGCAGCACCTGGCGCATCTCGGCCGTCACCGGCAGCACCTCGTAGATGCCGATCCGGCCCCGGTAGCCGCTGCCCGCGCACTCGCTGCAGCCGCGTCCCAGGACGGGGGTCGCGCCGGTGAGGTCGGCGGTGGACAGGCCCAGCAGGCTCAGCGTCTCCGCCGACGGCTCGTGCGGGGCGGCGCACGCGGCGCACGGCCGGCGCACCAGGCGCTGGGCGACCACGAGCGAGAGCGAGGACGCGACCAGGAACGGTTCGACGCCCATGTCGACCAGCCGGGTCACCGCGGCCACCGCGTCGTTGGTGTGCAGGGTGGTGAGCACCAGGTGTCCGGTCAGCGAGGCCTGCAGCGCGAGCTCGGCGGTCTTCTGGTCGCGCACCTCGCCGACCAGCACGATGTCGGGGTCCTGCCGCAGCACCGAGCGCAGGCCCGCGGCGAAGGTCAGCCCCGAGCGCTCGTGCACCTGCACCTGCGTGATGCCCTTGACCTGCACCTCGACGGGGTCCTCGAGCGTGACGATGTTGCGGTCCGGCGTCGAGACCTGCTGGATGGCGGCGTAGAGGGTGTTGGTCTTGCCCGACCCGGTCGGCCCGGTGATGAGCACCAGCCCCTGCGCCTGGGTCAGCGTGCTCGTCACCAGCTGCAGCTGCGGCGGCGTCAGCCCGGTGCCCTCGAGCAGCGGCACGTTCTCGGCGCGGGGCAGCAGCCGGATGACCACCTTCTCGCCGTGCAGCGTCGGCAGCGTCGAGATGCGCGCCTCGACGATCGTCTTGTCGACGGTCAGCTTCGCCCGGCCGTCCTGCGGCCGGCGGCGCTCGGCGATGTCGAGCCCGGACACGATCTTGATCCGGCTGACCGTCGCCGCCGTCGCGTTGCGGGGCACGGTCATCACGTCGCGCAGCAGCCCGTCGACGCGGTAGCGGATGCGCAGCTCGCCGGCCTGCGGCTCGACGTGCACGTCGCTGGCGCGGGCCCGCACCGCGTCGGCGAGCACGACGTCGACCAGGCGCACGATGGGCGCCGACTCGACGCCCTGCGCACCGACGTCCTCGGTCTCGACCTCCGGTCCACCGATGTCCTCGAACAACGTGTGCACGTCGGAGGCGTCCTCGGACAGGCTCCACGCGCGCGCGAGGTGGTCCCGGACCTGGCTCGCGGTCGCCACCAGCACGACGAGTTCGCTCGCGCCGGTGTAGAGCTTGACGTCGTCGAGCGCGAGCACGTTGGTCGGGTCGGCCGTCGCGACGGTCACCCGCGCGCCACCCCGCTCGTTCGACAGCACGAACACCCCGGCCCGCTCGGCGACGGCCCGGGGGAGAAGCTTGACCGCCTCGGGGGAGGCCAGCGTGCGGCCGAGGTCGACGAGCGGCAGGTTCAGGGCGTCGGCCAGGGCCTGCGCCACCTCGCGCTCGGTGGCGATGCCCTTCTCGACGATGAGCGTGCCGAGCCGCTTGCGGGGCTGGCCGTGCGGCGTGGCCGCCTGCTCGGCGAGCAGCTCGGACAGCCGGCGCTCCTCGAGCAGCCCCTGCGCCACCAGCACCTCGCCGATGCGGCGGCGGCGCGGCAGCGGCTCCATCGGCGGGGGCAGCGGACGCGGCTGCTGCACGGGCACGACGACGGCCGGCTCGGGCGAGCGGTCGCGGCGAGCGGCAAACAGGGGCACGCCTGTCCTTCGGCTGTAGCCCCGCTCGGGTGAAGCACGGTGTGGCACGTGCGTGGACAGCCCCGGCGCGCCGGGACCGGCCCGGCCTTCCGGGCGGTGGCAGGATCGCCGGCGTGCCACGTGCTTCCCCCTGCTCCCGTTCCACCTCGCGGCGTCGCGGCGGCCTCGCCGCCGGATGCCTTGCCCTCGCCGCCGCCCTCGCCGCCTGCGGCGGCTCGCCGTCAGCGAGCACGACCCTGCAGAGCCCTGCCCCTGCGCCGGTCGCGGCGAGCCCGACCGCCCCCGCCGACCCGCCCGCCAGCAGCGCCGCCCCGACGCCGCAGGCCCGCGAGGCGAGCGGCGCCCCGGTGACGCTCGCCTTCGGCGGCGACGTGCACTTCGAGGGCGTTCTCGGGAAGCGGCTCGCGCGCGACCCGTCGACGGTGTTCGGACCGGTGTCCAAGGTCTTGTCGGGCGCCGACGTCGCGATGGTGAACCTCGAGACCGCGGTGACGACGCGGGGCACGCCCGGGCCCAAGCAGTTCACCTTCCGGGCCCCGCCCACCGCCTTTGCCGCCGTCAAGGCCGCCGGCGTAGATGTCGTCACCCTCGCCAACAACCACGGGATGGACTTCGGCCAGCAGGGCCTGTCCGACACGCTGGAGGCGGCGGAGGCTGCGGGCGTCCCGCTGGTCGGTGCCGGCCGCGACCTGCCCGCCGCCCTGACGCCGTGGCGCACGACGGTGAAGGGCCAGCGCATCAGCGTCTTCGGCGCCACCCAGGTGCTCGACGCCTTTGCGACCGACACCTGGCCGGCGCGCCCGGACCGGGCCGGGCTGGTGTCCGCGAAGGGCCCGGCCCAGGCAGGGCTGCTGCAGGCCGTGCGCGCCGAGCGAGAGCGGGCCGACACGATCGTGGTCGACCTGCACTGGGGCCAGGAGCGGAACTCGTGCCCGCTGCCGCGTCAGCGCGACCTCGCGCGCGAGCTGGCCACCGCTGGCGCGGACATCGTCGTCGGCAGCCACGCGCACGTGCTGCTGGGTGGCGGCTGGCTGGCGGACGGCCCGGGCGCCGGCGCCTACGTCGACTACGGGCTCGGCAACTTCGTCTTCTACGCCAAGCCGGGGCCGTCCGCGCAGTCCGGTGTCCTCCGGCTGACGGTGCAGGGGCGCGCGGTGACGGCCGCCGAGTGGGTGCCGGCAGTGATCATCGGTGGGCAGCCCGTTCCGGCGACGGGCGCACGGGTCAGCAAGTTGGTCACGACCAAGGACGCGCTGCGCGAGCGCTGCACCGACCTGTCCGCTCAGCCGCCGGGCTGAGCCGGCCGCCGCTCACCCGGGCGCGGGGCGGTCCCGTCGCATCGCAGCGGTGAGCTCCTCGCGGGAGGTGACGCCGAGCTTGGGATAGACGTGGCGCAGGTGGTGCTCGACGGTCTTGGGGCTCAGGAACAACGCCGCAGCCGCTTGGCGCGTCGTCCGGCCCTCGGCGAGCATGAGCGCCACCTGGAGCTCCTGTGCCGTGAGCTGGTCGATCGTCCCCGACTCGCGGCGGTGCGCGGTGATGCCGGTCGCCTTGAGCTCCACGGCCGCACGATCGGCCCAGGCCCGTGCGCCGAGCCGTTCGAAGCTCTCGAGGCTCGTGACCAGCTGCGGCCGGGCTTCACGTCTGCGTCGAGCTCGGCGCAGGCGCGCTCCGTACGCCAGCTGCGTACGGGCTGTCTCGAAGACGTCCGACGTACGGGCGTGCAGCGCGAGCGCAGCGGTGAAGTGCTCGGCGAGCCGGTCAGGTGTGCACAGCAGACCTGCCGCACGTTCGGCCCGCGCCAGCGCCCAGGGCTGGCCCTTGCGGCGCGCCGCGTCCGCGTACCGGTCCGCCACCTGCTGGGCCTGCTCGACTCGACCGAGCCGCAGCAGCACCTCGACGTGCTCCGGTCCGGGGATGAGATCGACATCGACCAGGCCGGTCTCGCGCAGCGCGTCGTGCAGCGACTCGAAGTGGGTGAGCGCAACGGACGGCTCACCGGTGGACAGCTCAAGCTCACCCAGCGCGAACAGGACCCAGGCGCGAAAGACCGGGAGGGCGTGGGTCTCGCACAGCGCCGCGGTGGCGAGCGCACGCGACCGGCACTCGGCCGCCCGGCCCTGACGGGCGTAGAGCCACGCCAGGCCCGCGCCGGCCGCGGCACTGTCAGTCACTCCGCCGGTCTCCGCGGCCAGGCCAACGGCCTCCTCGTACCAGGCCTCGGCGACGGACCAGCGATCGGTGGTCGCCGCATCGCGCGCGGCCAGGAACAGCAGGAAGGGCAGCGCGCCGACGGCCGCCCGCTCGCGCACCTCCTCGAGCGCACGGGCGGCGAGCTCGCGCCCCGCCCCCTGCTCGCGCAGCCACAGCGGACCGAGCAGGAGCCAGGCCGAGCGCCGCGGTTCGTCCTGAACGTCGTCCACGTCGGGCAGCCGGTGCACCGCCGTGCGGATGCTGTCCGCGCCGCCGTGCCCGCCCAGCACCCGGGCGAGGCCCGCGGCCAAGAGCGCCAGCGTCCGCGAGCGGTCCTCGAGCGCGCCGGCCAGCAGATCCTCCAACTGGGTCGCCACGACGAGCGCGGAGCCGGCGTCGCCGAGCAGGAAGCACGCGAGCGCTGCCTCGCACAGCAACCCCACGGCGGCGTCCGGGTGGGTTGTCTGCTCGGCGGCGCCCGTGAGGATCTCCAGGGCCCGGCCCGGATCTCCGTGCGCCGCCGCGAGCACCCCTCGCAGCTCGTGCACCCGGGCCAGCAGGGTGGCGGGAGGGTCGGCGTCGAGAGCCTCCTCGAGCAGCGCGGCGGCACGGTCGGCCTGACCGGCTCGCCAGGCGGTGTCGCCGGCCCGGGTGAGGCGCTCCGCGCGGGGACCGTGCGGCCCGGACAGTCGCGCAGCTCGCTCGAAGGCCGCACTCGCCACCGAGGGCGCCCCTCGCCCGTCGGCTCGCTGTGCAGCTGCCTCCAGCGCGAGGGCGACGGCCTCGTCGGGTCCGAGTGCGGCTTCGCTGCGGTGCCAGGCCGCGCGATCCGGGTCGTCGACCGCGACCGCGAGCGCGGCGTGCACCGCGCGGCGCTGGTCGGCGGGGGCGTCGCCGTACACCGCCGAGGCCACCAGCGGGTGCGTCGGCTCGGCCCGGTCGCCGGCAACGTGCAGCAGCCCGGCGCGCTCGGCCGGCTCGAGCTCGCGCAGGCCCACGCCCATGGCCCGGCAGGCCGGTCCGGCCGCGGTGAGGTCGCCGGCGGCGGTCACCGACACGAGCAACGCCGTGCGGGCCGGTGCGGGTAGCTGCTGGACACGACGCAGGAACGCGCCGGCCATCCGGAGCGGCACGGTCGCCGGCAGACCCGGCGGGGTGCCGGCCAGGACGTCCAGGCCCCCGGCCAGCTCGAGCAGCGCCAGGGGGTTGCCGCCGGTCGCCTGGTGGGCGCGGCGGGCGAGCCCGGCGACGACCGGGTGAGGCGCGCTGCGGGTGAGCAGGGCACCGGAATCTGCGACGTCGAGCCCGGTGAGGATCAGCACCGGCAGTCCTGCTTCGGTCAGCGGGCCGGTCGTGCCGCTGCGCGCGGCCACCAGCAGCACGACCGGGTCGGCGAGCAGGCGGCGCGCCGCGAAGGCGAGCGCCTCGGCCGAGGGCCGGTCCAGCAGGTTGGCATCGTCGACGAGCACGGCCACGGGACGCTGCTCGGCGAAGCGGCACAGCAGGGTGAGCGTCGCCGCCCCGACGGCGAAGCGGTCCGCGCCCCATGTCTCCTGGCGGTCCCGGCGACGCAGCGCCAGGGCGACGCCGAGCGCTTCGGCTTGCGGCTCGGGCAGATCGTCGAGCAGTCCGAGCGCAGGACGCAGCACCTGGAGCAGCCCGGCGAAGGCGAGCCCCTGCTCCTCGGCGCGGCCGGTGGCCCGCAACACCTCCATCCCCGTGGTCAGCGGCAGGCTCGCCGCGAGCAGCGCGGTCTTGCCGATGCCGGCTTCCCCGGTCACGACGAGCAGCCCGCTTTCGCCCACGCGGGCGCCGGCGACGAGGCGCTCGATGAGGCGTCGCTCGGCGTCGCGCCCGACGATCATCGTTCGAGGCTACTAAGCGGATCGTTAGTAGGTGGACCTACGCCTAGCATGTGATGTAGGCCAGGTCCGGGTCGCGGAAGAAGCCGCGGATGAGGTCGGGCAGGGCCTTGAGTCGTGTGAGGGCGTTGAATGCCTTGCC
>JAABUN010001452.1_pt1 | contig 52038 bp, 47 predicted proteins | sample 5559311 | NCBI WGS metagenome assembly JAABUN01 (sample SAMN10711877, study PRJNA513370) | rock metagenome | isolation source: Antarctica rocks | place: Antarctica: Victoria Land, Siegfried Peak sud
CGCCCTGAACCTGCTCAAAGCCGAGCGGTCGGTGAAGATCGGCGTCAAGGCAAAGCGACTCAAGGCGGGGTGGGATGCACGATACCTGCTCAACGTCCTCGCCCGCTAACATGCAATTGCCGTGCCAAGACACAACAGGGCTTATGCGTGTTCGTCAGATGCACCTAACCCCCCGGCCCCCTTCCCCATAGGGAAGGGGGAGCAAGAGGGACAGACGCCGCAAATCTCCCTATACGCCTCGATGTTGCGGCGACTCACCCCCTTCCCTGTGGGGAAGGCGGGTGCCCTCTGGGCAGGTGGGGGGTTAGGTGCATTTGGCCCTGTAACGACCGCCAATAGGAAAACGCATAAACCCTGCAAGACACAAAGAACACCAAGACCGGACACGGAGGAAACACAAAGAATTTCTCTGTGTTCCCTCTTGGTGTTCTTTGTGTCTTGGTGGTTCAATTGTCCCTGTTTCAGGCGTCCTTGCGGTGCGGGTAGGGGATGGCGACCGCCGCCGTGCTACCGCCGTCCACGTAGAGCACCTGCCCCGTGACGAAGCGGGCCTCGTCGGAGCAGAGGAACGCCGCCACGTCGCCCACGTCGTCCGGCTTGCCGACGCGCCCGATGGGAACGCGGGTGTTGCCCTCCTCGGTGCTGTACGCGGGGTTGTCGAAGTAGCGCGGCACCTCGATCAGCCCCGGCCCGATGGCGTTGACGCGAATCTTCACCGCCGAGAGTTCCACTGCCAGTTCGCGGGTGAAGCCGATGATCGCGCCCTTCGTGGCGGCGTAGGCGGCGTGATTCGGGATGCCACCGAAGCCATGCACGCTCGTGATATTGAGGATGCACGGCCCAGTACCTTTGAGCAGGTGCGGCACGGCCCGTTGCGCGGCGAAGAACATCGCCTTGATGTTGATGTTGAAGACCTCGTCGTACGTCTCCTCGGTCGTCTCGGTGAACGGCACGGAGCGCGTGATACCGCTGTTGTTCACGAGGATGTCGAGCCGCCCTAGCCGCTCCGCCGCCTCATCCACGAGGCGGCGGGCGTTGTCGCTGCTTTGCAGGTCGGCTTGCAGGGCGAACGCGGTGCCGCCTGCCGCCGTCACGGCGTCCGCCGCTTCTTGCGCCCCCGCGATGGAGTGCGAGGCATGGAAGACGACCGCCGCCCCCCGCGCCGCCAGCGATTCCCCGATGGCCCGCCCGATGCCCATGCCCGCGCCCGTCACCAGTGCCGCCCGCCCTGCGAGCGAGTATGTGCTGTTGTCCGTCGCCATGTCGCGCCTCCTGATATGCGAAAAACCGTGCAGAGGCGACATTGTAGCGCGGGATGGGTCATCGCACCGCCACGTATCGCCGCCACAGCGCGAGCGTGTCCGCCACCTTCCCGAGTTGATCGGCGGCGTAAGCCCGCGACTGATCGCGGGTCGAGGGTGGCCCCGGCGCAACGCCGACGGTACGGGCGGAAACGGTGCTACCGACCATCCCCGCGCATAGCACACCAACGGACACCACCACGAGAATGGGGGAGCAGCCGCGCCACATAAGAGTATTCCCCCTTGACGGTAGCAACGGCAGCGCGAAATGCGCCACGTTGAGGAGGAACAGGCAAAATGCCCGCTTTCGTTCCGCCATCAGTGGTTGAGCGGAGCGGGGCGGCGCACGACATTCCCGCACCGCTCGGCACGGGCGGCGAGGGCGGCATCGGCGGCGATCACGCCCCCTCTGCCATTCTCGCTGCGCACGAGCGCGATCCCCTTTACGGCGTCGTCGCCGATCTCCACGAGGTATTCGCGCACCTGCGCGAGCGCGTCCGCCTCGGTGCGGTACGTCCAGATCAGATTGCCGTCCTCGGCGTCCCACAACTCCCATTGCATTGCCATGCGCCTATCCCTTCAACGGTCCCCGCAGGCCGCGCCTACGACTGACTCACGGAAAAGATCACTACGCCCGGTTTCGTGCCGCTCGATAGCGACCATCCCGCCCGCCGCACGTTCGTTGCCGTTAGCACGAGCAGATAGATGCCGTCGTCCGCCACCGAGCGCAACGACGGCGCATAGTAACTGACGATCGGGCGTATGTTAATCGTCTGCACATCGTCCGCCCGCAAGGTGAAGTTCGGCGTCGCCCCCCGGATGCCGTGCAGTTGCAGCACATACTGCTCGGTGGTCTCCTCGAACCATGCCTCGGTCTGGGGAATGCTCGTCTCGTCGGGCGGCGGCACGCAGGTGATCGTGACGACGGCGAAGCCGCCCCGTTGCCCGATCTCGATGCGGTCGAGGTTCCAGCCGTCCGTGTTCGCGCCCACCTGCCGGTCGGGGCCGCGCTGCGGGACGCCGGCGATCTCGGTATTCGTGCGGGCCTGCCCCGGCACGGTCGGGCGACCCACGGCGGCGGTCGCGGCGGTCTGCGCGGTCGCGGTCGCGCCCTCGTTGTAGCCGCACGCCGCAAGCAGGCCAATGGGCATTGCTGCGCACCCTGCCCCCACGAGCGAGCGCACGAAACAACGGCGATTCACGCACCCACCTTCCACCCCTGCGCGTTGCGCATCCGAATGAGCGACCAGTGCAGCGACGTACCCACGATCACCTCTCCGAGCGGCACGAGCGACGGCGCGACGCGCAATTCCACATCCGCCGCCGCCAATGCGTCGAGCAAATCCCCGACCGGCTCCACCGCGACGGGCATCACCGCCTCGCGGCTCACATGTACACCATGATCGCGCACATCTATGAATGTATCCTGAGTGAAGGCATAGCGGTAGAGGGTAGCGGCACGAACACGCGGCAACCAGCCGCTTTCCACCGCGATCACCATGCGCCCCGGCACATGCGCGAACCAGCGGTCGTAGTCCGCCGCCGTGGTTCCCGGCAGGGGCCAGAAGCAGACGCGGGGGCAATCTCGCGGGAGGTGGTACACAGGCGAGTGCCACTCGTCTATCGCCCACACCAACGGCTCGACCTCCGGACGGGCGAGCGGCGGGCGCGGCACGAACCGGGCGATGTCTGGCTCCTCGCTGTAATGGTAGAGCGGCACGGCGTCCCTTCCCAAACGGCGAAGCGCGGGCGAGCGCGACAATGAGTACGTACAAGGTACCACGACGGGGAAGGCTGTTCAAGGGAAATGCGCTCACCCCCACGGCAATCGCATCTAAATCGCGTGTCCGCGAATACTTCCGCATACCTGCAGCTTCGCCTGAGAATCGCCGGGTTTCTTGCCCCTGCGCTCGCGCTCGTCAGAGAGTGGTCGCGGACGACCTCGGAGAAAAGGGCAAGAACCCTGAGAACTATCGGCAAATGTCGGTGGCAGCGTGAGAAGGTTCGCCCTTTTTATCGTCGTGAGAGTACGCCGAAGCGGGAATGCGCCCCCCTTGCTCCCTCCCCTTCGGGGGAGTGGCGCGTACGGCGAGATCGAGGCGTATCGGCAAGGGTCGCATCTTGCCACACGTCACCCCCTCCCGCGCCGGAGTGACGGGAGGCGGACACCTTCCGGGCGGCAAGGGGGGGCGCATCTCCCCGTCCTCAATCTGCGGTCGCGGGTTCCGTCGGCTCGACGGCGGCGACGGGCGGTGCTGCGGCTTTCGCGGTGCGGCCCGCGCCCATGCCGCCCTCCTTCACGGGGATATGCGCGTCTTCACCCCACACCGCTTCCTCGTCGGGCCACCATGCGCGGCTCGCCCGATAGCCCTTCACGGATAGGACGATCATCACGATGCCGATCCCGACCGGCGCGAGCGACAAGGCGGCGAGCGCACCGAGGAGGAAGAACTCGTCGTAGCCCGCCCACATGCGGTTCGCGGTGCCGATGAGGAACGGCGCGAGCATGAGTGTGAAGCAGGCCCACGCATTCGCCTTGAAGTTCATCGTCAGCGGCACCACGCTGATCGGCAGGAGCAGCAGCCCCACGATCACGAACAAGCGGGCGCACACCACCATCACCCGTGGGCGAGTCGCGTCGAGCGTTGACAAGGGCAGCACAAGTCGCATCGGTTCCTCCCCGCATGATGGGTAGCGTTTCACCGGGAGCGTAACACGTCCCCGCACCGTCGCCGCGTTGCCCGCGCTACATCGCGCCGTAGTCGCCGCCGCACGCAGTGGCGCAGATGTTGCGCGTCGTTCCCCCGACGAGCAACGGCTCGTGCATGGCACCAATTCTAGAAACGGGGGCCGAGCATGACGGCAGGGACAGTGACACGCCGGGGCTTCTTGCGGGGCGTTGGGGCCACGGCGGCGGGTTTGGTCGTGGGGTCGCTCGGTGGCAGGCTTTCGCTGCCCGTCGCGGCGGCGCGGGAGCAGTACACGCTACCGCCGCTCGGCTACGCCTTCGACGCGCTCGAGCCGCACATTGACGCGATCACGATGCAGTTCCACCACGACGGACACCACGATACCTACGTGCGCAACCTGAATACCGCCTTGCAGCCCTACCCGCAATTGTACGACCGCTCCCCGGAAGACCTGCTGCGCGACCTGACAGCTATCCCGGACGCGATCCGCACGGCGGTGCGCAACAACGGCGGCGGACACGTCAACCACACGCTGTTCTGGGACATCATGACCCCCGGTTCGCGTGCGCTCCCGGCGGCGGGAACGCCGTTCGCCACCGCAGTCGCCGACGCCTTCGGCTCGTTCGATGCGATGCGGGATCAGGTGAACGCGGCGGCTGCGATGCGCTTCGGCAGCGGTTTCGCGTGGGTGAGCGTGACGCCCGACCGGAAGCTGACGGTCGAGAGTACCCCGAATCAGGACAGCCCGTACATGGAGGGCCGCACGCCGATCCTCGGCATTGATGTCTGGGAACACGCCTACTACCTCAAGTACCAGAACCGCCGCACCGAGTACATAAGCGCGTGGTGGAACACCGCGAACTGGTCGAAGATCGAAGGCCGGTGGCTCGCCGCAACGCAGTAACGCCTCTATCGGGGACCCTTACCGAAACCCGCCGCCGCCTCATCGTGTCATACACGGGACGGCGGCGGTGTTCTTCGTGTTATCAGGCGCGGCGCGAGCGGCGCGGGGAGAAGGGCGTGGGCGACGTGCAGCAGGCAACGGCGGCAGCGGCAACGACGGCGGCGACAATGGAAAGCGGGTACGCGGGCGAGTCTCCGCGCTTCGAGACCGTGTTCCGGCAGTACTACGGGCGCGTGTACGGCGTGCTGGCGCGGCTCGTGGGGCCGGACGAGGCCGACGACCTCGCGCAGGAAACCTTCCTGCGCTACCACTCCCACCCCCCCACCCGCCGAACCGGGGAAGGCTCCGAAGCCGCCGACGGCACGGGCGCGTGGCTCTATCGCGTCGCCACGAACCTCGGCTTCAACGCCATCCGGGGACGCAAACGGCGCGTGGCCCGCGAGGAGCGGGTAGCCCGCGCCGAATTGCCCGTGGCCCGCACCATTGACCCCGAAGGCGAGGCGGTGCGCGACGAAGATCGGCGGGCGGTGCAGGCGGCCCTCATGGAGTTGCCGGAACGCGCCCGCACCGTGCTTGTGCTGCGGCAGGCGGGTTGCTCGTATGCCGAGATCGCGGCGTCGGTCGGCATCGCTCCCGGTTCGGTCGGTACCACGCTCGTCCGCGCCGAGGCGCAGTTCCGCCGCCAGTACGAGGAAATGTATGGGCAGTCGCTGAGTGGCTAAGTCGCTGGGTCGCTAAGCAGGGATGAAATGCATTTCGTGTAGCCACTCAGCGACGTAGCGACTACAAGCGATGCGAGAGAGAGAACGGGAACCAATGATGCACATCCCTCCCGGCACCCTCCGGGCCTACCTCGATAACGATACCGTGCTGGACGCCGCCGCCCGCGCCCATGTGGAGGCGACGGTTGCCGCCGATCCCGCCGCCGCCGCCGCCCTCGACGCGATGCGGGCCGAGCGGGAGGCGACGCGGTGCCTGTTCGCCCGCTTCGCCCTGCCCGCCCCGGACGGTGCCGCGACCGAGCGGGCGTATCGCCGCGTCTGCGCCCGCCGCGATGCCCGTTCGACGCGCCCAAATCCGGTCGCCGCGTGGTGGGGGAGTATCGTTGCGGCAGCCACCGCGCCACGGGCGGCGCGAACGCGGAGAACACAGGGGATGGCGTTCGGGGGTGCAGCGGCGGCGTTCGCGCTCGTGCTGCTCGTGGTCTTCGTGCCGGTCGGGAGCATCGCCTCCGCCACGCTCGATCAGTTCCGCTACCAGCCGGAGAAGTTCGCCGTGATCGCCGTGCGGTCGGGCGATATGCCGCTCCTGATGGGCGAGGGCGGCGGGCGCGGTAGCAGCGCGGTCGGCGCGTCGCGTCCGGCGGGAATACCGGGCGGCGCGACGAATACGGGCGGCTTCGGCGACTTGTCGCAGTACGTCGCGGTCACGTCGTCGCTCGGTCAGGGGAAGTTGCCCGGTCGCCCGGTGCTCTCCGCGAACATGGCTCAGGCGTTCACGGGCCGCGCCCCCTCGGTGCCGGGGTACCTGCCGCCGGGAGTCGCGGCGCAACCGCTCTACCTCGTCTCCGACGCCCAGAAGCTGAACGCCGACCTCGACCTGAAAAATCTGCGCCCCGCCCTCGCGGCGAACGGCGGTGCCGACATGCTCCCCCCCGGCGACGACACTGCCTCGGTATTCGTGAACCTGCCCGCCGCCGCGATCACGAGCTACGGCTACAACGCGATCACGGTGGCGTCGGGCGGCATCCTCGGTGCGCCGGGGCAGCGCGGCGTCATCGTTGCCTCGATGGCGACGCCCACGGTGGATGTGCAGGGGATAGATGTGCGTTCGCTCGCCGCGACCCTCGCGGGGATGCCGGGGGTACCGCCCGCGCTCACGGCGCAGTTACGGGGTGCCGACCTCAGCCGCACGCTGATTGTTCCCGTGACCGACGCGCAGACCGTGCGCAACGGCACGATGATCGGCGGCAATCCTAGCACGGTGATTGCGCAGAAAGACGGGAGCAGTGCCGTTGCATTGTGGTTCAAAGGCGGTATACTGTATATCGTGGCGGGCAACTTCGATGGCGAGACCATTTTGAAGGTCGCCCAAAGCGTCAAGTAGCACACCCCTTCCCATCCCTTCTTTCACGGGGGCAGGCTCGGAGCAATCCGGGCCTGCCTCCTTGTGCGGGTGGGTACGATACGCAGTGCACCATGCCAAGGGCGGATGCAGGCACTGCACGGGTGTAGGGGCGTACGATTGTGTACCCCCCGGTGAGTGCGAATTTTCCCCACATAGCACGAGGCGCGGCAAGATGGCGCACAGTCGTGCGACCCTACAGCGGGTGTCGGCGTCTTCGCTCGATTGTGCATCACCCATCGGCGGGGGCGGTCGAGGGTGCGGGCATGGGAATCGAGGGCAGCACGTTGCGGCGGTCGAGGGCGTATACCGCAAGGGCCGAGGCGAACCCGGCACCGATCAGCAGCAGCCACGGCAGCATGGGCAACGCCGCGTCTCGCGTGTCGAAGGCGGCACCGACCACCGCGTTCCCCACCGTGGCACCGAGGCCGTACACCACCGCGTAGCAGCCGAAGTACGTCCCCACCAGCCGTTCCCGGCTTAGCAGCGCGACGAGTTCCTGCCCGAACGGCTGCACCACATTGAAACCGAGCGTGAGCAGCAGGGCGCAGAGCAGGGACGGCACGAACTCCACCACGAGTGACAAGCCCACCGCGCCGGGATCGGGCGGCAGCAGGCGGGCGGCGACGAGCGGCGGCACGAAGGCGAGGCTCATCGTCGCCATACCGAGTACCACCGCCCGCGCCGGGGTGACGTGCGACCGCAACCATGTCGTCATGCGCACCTGCGACAGGACCGTGACGATTGCAGAGAGCACGAAGACCGCCGTGCCGCCCGCGTCGCTGCCCGTACGCCGCTGCACCTCGATGGGCAAGGAGATGTATAACTGGTTATTCAGCGTGAAGTAGCTGAACATCGCCAGCGAGAAAAGCAGGAAGGCGCGGTTGCCGAACACCTCGCGCCAGTCGTGCCAGATCGGGCGACGAACCTCACCCGTGGGACGCACATTCGGCGGCAGATACCGCCACTGCACGAACGTCATCAGGAAGAACAGCCCGCCCGCCACGAAACTGACGAGTGTGAAGTTCAGACCGAGCAACGCCAGCCCGACGAGCGGCCCCGTGAAGGTGCCGATCTGCCCGAAGACATTCACGAGGGCGAAGACTTCCGCCCGCTTGCCGACCGATTCGGTGGCGAGGTAGGCCCGCAACGCCGGACTGAAGAACGCCCCTGCCAGCCCCGTGCAGGCCGCCGCGACCAGTACCCCCGTCAGCGAGTCCACCAGCCCGAACAGCACGAAGCCGATTGCCCGCAGCAGCAACCCGATGACGATGGTCGGTTTGTAGCCGATGCGGTCGGAGAGGGTGCCGCCGAACAGCATCATCCCCTGCTGGCAGAAGGTGCGGAAACCGAGCGCGAAGCCCACCATCCACGGCGCGAAACCGAGACCCCGCGTGAAGTAGACCGCGAGGTACGGGTAGAGCATGTAGAAACTGAGGCTCACCGTCAGTTCGTTGATGAGCAGCACCCGCATGGCGGGGCTTTGCGCCCGGAACCGTCGCGTCACCGCGCTTATCGCGCCCGTCGCGCTCATTACCCGCCCCCTCTCGCATCGGTAAGAAGGGCAGCATGGGCGAGCGGGGGGAATATGTCAACCTGCCGGTGGGGTGGGGTTAGAGCTTATTCATTGTCCCCGGATGCGCCCCTCCCCCCGGCCCCCTCCCCCCGTGGGGAAGGGGGCCGGGGGGAGGGGCGCATTCCTGAAACCCCCGACCACGAAACACCGTCTCATCGTATGTACGGCGGCGCGGCGGTGTCCACGAACGTACCCGTGGCGGTGTCTTCTCCGTATATGCACCGTTCGCCCCACACGGCGGGCCACAAGGAGGATAATACCCGAATGACGCAGACAATCACCCCCCAACCGGCAACCCGAACCGCGTCGGCGGCACCGACCACGCTGCGACCGGACGAGGTCGCTTTTCTGCACCGCGATGACGCCCTTGACCGCTCGCTGCCCGCCGTGGAGACCCGCGAACTGCGCAAGGAGTATGCGAACAAGGTGGCGGTGGAATCGCTCACGCTCACCGTGCCGCAGGGTGAGGTTTTCGGCTTTCTAGGGCCGAACGGGGCGGGCAAGAGCACCACGATGAAGATGCTCATGGGCCTCGTCTTCCCCACGAGCGGCGAGATGCGCCTGCTTGGGAAACCCGTGGGCGATGTCTCGGTAAAGTCCCGCGTCGGCTTCCTGCCGGAGCAGTTCCGCTTCTACGAGTGGATGCAGGCGGGCGAGTTCCTCGACTTCCACGGGCGGCTCTACGGCATGACCGCCCGCGACCGCAAGCGGCGCATCCCCGAAGTCCTCGACCTCGTGGGACTGGAGCGCGAGGGCAAGAACCGCCTGAAGACCTTCAGCAAGGGCATGTTGCAGCGCGTCGGCCTTGCGCAGGCCGTGATGAACAACCCGGCACTGGTCTTCCTCGACGAACCGACAAGTGCGTTGGACCCCGTGGGGCGGCGCGAGGTGCGCGACATCGTCGCCCGCCTGCACAGCGAGGGGATGACGGTCTTCCTCAACTCGCATATCCTCGCGGAGGTCGAGCAGATATGCGACCGCTGCGCGATCATCCACCACGGGCGCGTCGCCCGCATCGGCACGATGCGCGAACTTCTGGCGGATGCCTTCACGGTGGATGTCACCCTCGCGGACGCGAACGAGGCCGCGCAGGTGGCATTGCCCGACGCAGTGACGCTGCTCGGCCCTTCGGCGGACGGGCGCACGCTCTCGGTGCGGGTACCGGACGAGGAAGCCGTGCCGCTGCTCGTGTCGCGGCTGGTCGAGGCCGGGGCGCGGGTCTACGCCGTGACGCCGCACCGCCGCACGTTGGAGGATGTCTTCATGGAGGCCATCGGCGCGAACGGCGCGGGCGAGGCGCACGGCCTCGAACGCGAAGCGGTCGCTAATCGCTAGTCATTCGTCGTCAGACGATAGCGTAACGCCATAAATCCTCGGCTTTCCCCCCCACTGACGACTAGCGACCGATGACTGACGACTGGAGACATATATGGCAGCCATTCCCGCGCCCCGCGTACAACATTCCGCGTTCGACCCGCTCGACACCCTGCGCCGCCTCTGGCTGATGGCGAGCGTCACCTTCCGCGAGGCGGTGCGCAAGCGCATGGTCTGGGCGGTGGTGATCCTGAGCGGCCTGTACCTCGCCGGATACGGATGGGGCGTCCTCCGCTTCCGCGAGACGTGGGAGAACACCGCGAGCCGCGCCGCTCAGGCGGGCCGCTTCCTGCGCTACGAGCAGCAGATTGACCTGCTCGTCGCCTTCGGCATGTTCGTGGTCTTCTTCCTCGCCAGCGTGATGGGCATCTTCGCCAGCATCGGCACCGTGGCGGGGGAGGTGGACGCGGGGACATTTCAGGCCGTGCTGCCGAAGCCGATCCGCCGTTGGGAGATCGTCATCGGCAAGTTCCTCGGCTTCGCGCTTATGCTCGCCCTCTACGTTGGCCTGATGACCGCCGCCATCGGGATCACGGTGCGCCTCGTCACGGGGTACCTGCCCGCCACGCTTCCGCAGGGGGCGGCGATCATCGTGCTCTCGGCGTGGTGGCTCTTGGCCCTCACGGTACTGGGCAGTACGATCTTCGCCACGATGGCGAACGGCATCGTGGTCTACATGCTCTACGCCTTCAGCCTCGCCTTCACGATCCTGGAGACCATCGGGCAGACGCTGTCCATCGAGCCGATGCAGTCCGCCGGGTTGGTCGGCTCGATCATCCTCCCCTCGCAGCGCATCTACAACTACGCGAACTACCTCCTGCAACCGAGCACGAACCTCGCCTTCGGCGGCGGGGGCGGCTTGGGCGCGACGCCGCCTTCCGCTGCTATCGTCCCCTTCGCCGCCGGATATCTGGTCGTGCTGCTCGTGGGGGCGTGCCTCGTCTTCCGGCGCAAGGATTTGTAGGAAACCTCCCCCTCTCGCCCCTCTCCGCTTGACGGAGAGGGGCGAGAGGGGGAGGTTTCTTGTCCGCCCGCTATACGTACATTTGCCCATCGCGGTACAATGCCCCTGACAAGACGACGTGCGGGCGGGATGCCCGCACCGGGCGACGGAATCGGAGGGGATGGCGCGGTGGATAGCGGCAGGCGGTTCGACCCAGCGAAGTACATGCGCACGATCAAGACACGGAACGGCAGGCAGGAGCCGTATCTGCCCGTCCCGGCGCGGCTGCTCTGGCTCCGCGCCGAACACCCGAACGCCAGCGTCACCACCGAAGTGTTGCGGCTCGACGAGCGGAGTGCCGTCTTCAAGGCCACAATCACGATCCCGAACGGCGGCACGGCGGTAGGCCACGGCAGCGAAACCGCGAGCGACTTCGGGGACTTCATCGAGAAGGCGGAGACGAAGGCCATCGGGCGGGCACTCGCCGCCCTCGGCTACGGCACCGAGTTCGCCGAGGTCGCGGACGATCCCGCCATCTCGGCGGCGACCGAGGCGTTGCCCGCGCCCGCTGCCGCAGTCGCGCTGCCCGCCAATGTTTCGACGCCGATGCCGACACCGATACCGGCACCCGCGCCGCTCCCGGTATCGCCCGCGCCCGCGCCCGCCGAGCCGGAACCCGTGCGGGTGGTGCAACCCGTGCAGCCGCCCCCGTCGTCGCCCGAACCCGCCGCACCCGCTCGCCCGGAGCGGCCCGCACGGTACAACGACGACAACACCCGCAACGAACGCGGCGAACGAACCGACCGCAACGACCGACTGGAACGGCCCGCACGCTACGGCGACGACACCCGCAACGAACGCGGCGAACGCCCGGAGCGGGCGGAACGCCCCGACCGCCCCGACCGCCCCGACCGCTTCGCGCCGCCCCCGCCGCGCACCCTCGGTATCGAGCGGGTGCCACGCCCCGAACGCGCCGAGCGGGCCGAGTATCCTGCCGAACGTCCGGTTGATCGCCCCGTTGATCGCCCGATTGAACGGCCCGGTGATCGCCCCGTTGATCGGCCCCTGCGCCCCGAACGGGCGGAACGTGCCGAGCGGGCCGACCGCTACGAACCCGCCACCGAACCGCCCACCCCGCCCCGCCCCACGCTCGTGGAGCGGTCGTCGCGCCCGGAGCGGGTCGGTCGCGCCCGCGACATCGCCCCTGTCGCCGCCATCGAAGCTATTGAGGTGGCGGAAAGCCCGGAATCGGGGGCCGAGATGCCCGCGCCTACACCGATTCGACGCACGGGGCGTACGCTCACGGGGCGCACGCCTTCGGCGGCAGCGGTCATGCCTGCCACGTCCGCACCCGCCGTGGAAGCCCCGTTGGAGCCGGAGGTCGTGGCGGAAACGGGCGGCAACGGCGAGGGGAGCGACGAGCCGGACGACGCGACGATCTCCACCACCTCGTTCTGGCGGTGGGCGCGTGGGCAAGGCTACCCCGACCGCCGCGCTGTGGAGGCTGCCATTGGCAAGAGCATGGAGACGATGACCCCCCGCGAGGCGTTCTACCGCCTGCGCGAGGCTGTGGCACGCGGGCAAACGCCGTAGCGTGAGGCGTGAGAACGCCCCTTCCCTCTACGGGGCAAGGGGCGTTTCTTTGCGCCGGTGACAAACGCCGAACTGCCCGCGACACCGAGAATGCGCAGAGAGCGATGTGCGAGCGGTACGCGAGCGGTTGCGGCATATGTCGGGGTCGGTGGAGGGCGGTGCTCTCGGCCTGCCACGTTGATTCGCCCCAATCGGTCAACGCGGCGGGCCGATGAAGATTCGCAACTGCATCGGGCAGTGGTGGGATGGTGTTCTCAGCCCGTCGTCCGGGGATGACGGGCTGAAGCGCATCCCGCCCGGAATACGCGCACTACCCAATCCAGTCGTGAAGGTTCTTCGGCTCATCCTCCACTGACCAGATAACTGCCGCGCTCCCATCGCACATTGCTCTTTGTGGGGGTGACAACAGGCGCGAGAGCCTGCCACTCACCAATTGATCTTGTTGCGCTCCAGCCACCACGTTTCCCATTGTGCGTCGGTCATCTGCTCGCGGGCGGTGAGGATTTCCACGGCGTCCGGGGTGGCGGGCCAGCGCAACTTGCCGGGGACGTCCGCCTCTACCGCCCGCACGATGGTGTCCGCGACGACCGAGGGATCGCTGCCGCTCGGCGCGGTCGGGCGCATCTTCGCCGCGAGCGGAGCATACGGGTTGGTGGGGTCGTCGTAGGTCTTCGGCTCCACGCGCATGTTCGGGATGAAGCTCGTGCGGATGCCTCCCGGCTGGATGATGACCACGCGGATACCGAACGGGCGCAACTCGTAGTACATCTGCTCCGAGACCGCTTCCAGCGCGAACTTCGTGGCGGGGTAATAGCCGTTCAGGTGCTGGGCGATGCGACCGCTGATGCTCGTGACATTGGCGATCACACCGCGATGCCGCTCGCGCATCGCGGGGATCGCCGCTTGTGCCAGTGCCACCGCCCCGATGAAGTTCACCTCGAACATCTGTCGGATGGCGTCCAGATCGCCGTGTTCGAAAGCGGCGCGGTACGAGTAGGCCGCGTTGTTCACGAGCACATCCGGCGCGACGCGGGCCACCAACGCCTTGCCCGCGTCCGTGTCCGTCACGTCCAGAAGTTCCGCCACGGCACCCGCCGCTCGCACGACGCGGGCGTCTTCCTCGGTGCGCACCGTGCCGACGACGTGCGCCCCCTCCTGCACCATCCGTTGCACCGTGGCGAAACCAACGCCCGTGCTCGCCCCTGTCACCAGCACCGTCGCCCCGCGCAATTCTACCGGGTCGCTCATTGTCTTCTCCGTTCCGCCGCTTTGAGTGGTCGCGTCTTTCGGCACAACCTTGCCACACAATCCGTGGAGATGCCACCCGCGCACCGCACGAGGCGAACAACGGCGATGGGGCTAACACGCGATGATTCCTCCTTTCAACGGGAAATGAGTTAGATGGCGCATATACCGCCGTCACTCGATGGGCTACGATAGAAAGTACGAAGTGTGTCTCGTGGGCAAGCAGATTTGTCGTATGGGGGGCAGGGGCGATGCGAACGATGCGGCAGATGGTGGTACTGATGGTGCTGCTGGCGACAGCGGTGACGGCGACGATTCCTGCCCATGTGCGGGCAGCGACCACGGTGCAAAACGGCAACGACAGCGGCGCGGGCAGCCTCCGGCAAGCGATCAGCGACGCGGCGGTGGGCGACACGATCACCTTCGCCTCGAATGTCTCTACCATCACCCTCACGAGCGGCGAACTCCCGCTGACGAAAAACGTGACGGTCACTGGGCCGGGAGCGACCGCGCTCACCGTGAAGCGGGATGCTTCGGCACCCCGCTTCGGTATTTTCATTGTGAACATGGACGTGACGGCAGCGATCAGCGGCCTGACGATCAGCGGCGGCTTCACGCAGGATGGCGGGTTCGGCACTGGGCTTAGCGGGGGTGGCATCCGCAACAACGGTGCGCTGACCCTCACAGAGGCTGTCGTGAGCGGCAACACTACCGGAAGCGGTGGCACCTACACGAGCGAAGGGGGATTTGGCGGCGGCATCAGCAACTTCTCCAACGGCACGCTCATACTGATGCGCAGTACGGTGAGCGGCAACCGCACCGGGAACGGTGGCACCAATACCAGTGGGATGCGGACGGGCGCGTCCACCGCAGGGTTCGGTGGTGGTATCAACAATCAAGGCATTCTCACCCTCACCGACAGTACCGTGAGCGGCAATACGACCGGGAACGGCGGGATCGGCCCCGTTGGTGTCACCAACGGGGCGCTTGGTGGCTACGGGGGCGGCATTCGCAACGCCGGCACCTTGACGGCGACGAACAGCACCGTGAGCGGCAATACGACCGGGCGCGGCGGCACGCGGAACGCGACCGGCATCGGCGGCAAGGGTGGCGATGGCGGCGGCATCTACAATGAGGGAACGATACTCGCACTGACGAACGTGACGATCAGTGGCAACACCACGGGGGCGGGCGGCAGCGGCGCGGGCGGCAGTGGTGGCGGTATCGCATCGTTTGGCGACGTTACGCTCGGTGCCACGATTCTCAGCGGCAACAGCGCAAACGGAATTGGCCCCGACCTTCTGCTCACCAATGGGATGATCACCGACAATGGCTACAACCTGATCGGCACAACGAGTGGCTACACGTTCGCGCCGACGAACGGCAATGTCTTTTCCACGAACCCCGAACTCGCCCCCCTCGCGGACAACGGTGGCCCCACACCAACCCACCTCCTCTTGCACGATAGCCCCGCCCGCAATACGGGCAACCCCGCAGGGTGCGGCCCCACTGACCAGCGCGGCATGGCTCGCCCGCAGGAAGGGCGGTGCGACATCGGGGCGTCGGAGTTCGTGCTGACGCCGCTGACGCTCGGCGCGGCGCGGGCGGGCGCGGCGGGAACGCAAACCGTGACGCTCCTCGGCACCGGCTTCTACGGCGGCACCACCGTCTTCGCAAACGGCGAGTCTGCACCAGTGCTGCGCGTCTCGCTGGACGGCACGCAACTGACCTTTCGCCTCACGGGTCGCCCCGTTGGTACGAGTGTGAGCATCGTCGCGGTGAACCTGAACCCCACGCAGGCGTACTCGAACACCCTCACCTTCGTCCTACCCAACGCTGCGCCAACCCCGACGCGCCCGACTGCCCTGCCAAATCCCGCGCCCCCTGCGACATTAGCACCAGCACGGGCCGCGCCGCCAACGGCGATACCATCACCGGGCGCGACACCGACACCGACGCCACGCCCTGCACCGATGGCACGCTAAGCACACGCGGCGGGCATGACGACACAACACGGGGCGGCGCGGAACACTCGCGCCGACCCGTTGTTACGCTCTCTGCGAAGCATCGTTTCCCCGCAGAGAGGAAGCCTCATCATGGCAGAAGCACCCACCCCTACGAACCCCGTCTCGGCCCGCTTTCCCGGTCGCGTGCGTGCGCCGGAGTTGCGCGGTGGTCTCGGCTGGCTGAACACCGATCACGCGCTATCGCTCGCGGAGTTGCGCGGGCGCGTCGTGCTGCTCGATTTCTGGACGTACTGCTGCATCAACTGTCTGCATGTGCTGCCCGATCTCAAGACGCTCGAAGGCCGCTACCCGAACGAACTGACGGTGATCGGCGTCCACAGTGCCAAGTTCACCGAGGAGGGTCGGACCGATAATATCCGGCAGGCCGTGTTGCGCCACGAGATCGCACACCCGGTCGTGAACGACGCGGAGTTCGCCATCTGGGGGCAATACGCCGTGCGGGCGTGGCCCACGCTCGTGCTCGTTGACCCGGAGGGGTACGCCGTTGCGAGCTACTCCGGCGAGGGCAATCTCGCCCGCATGGACGACGATATCCAATCGCTGATCGAGCTGTTCCCCGATGTGGCGAAGAACAGCCCGCTTCCCCTCACCCGCGAGGAAGCCCCCGCCACGCCGCTCCGCTATCCCGGCAAGGTGCTGGCGGACGCCGCCGGGAACCGCCTGTTCATCGCGGACTCGAACCACAATCAGATCGTTATCGCCGACCTCGACGGCAATGTGCAGGGTCGCATCGGCTCCGGCGCGGCGGCGTGGACGGACGGCGACTACGCGACCGCCGCCTTCGACCACCCGCAGGGGATGGCCCTCGCAAGCGACACGCTCTACGTCGCGGACACCGAGAACCATCTGCTCCGGGCCGTGAACCTTGCCACCCGCACCGTGACCACCGTGGCGGGAACGGGCGAGCAGGCGAAGTTCCGGGCGGTGGGCGGCGATGCGCTCGAAGCGGCCCTGAACTCGCCGTGGGATGTGACGATAATCAGCGATTACGTCGCCATCGCAATGGCGGGGCCGCATCAAATCTGGCTCTACGACCCCGATTCGGGTCAAGTGGGCGTGTTCGCGGGGAGCGGGGCCGAGGCGCGGGTGGACGGCGATTTCGCGGAAGCCGCGTTCGCGCAACCGAGCGGCATCACCACCGACGGGGCGTACCTGTTCGTGGCGGACAGCGAGACGAGCAGCATCCGGCAGATAGACATCGCGGAGCAGGCCGTCAGTACCCTCGCGGGGGAAGACCTGTTCGAGTTCGGCGACGTGGACGGTGCCGGGGAGATCGTGCGGCTGCAACACCCGCTCGGCGTGACGTATGGCGACGACGCGCTCTACATCGCGGACACCTACAACAGCAAGATCAAGCGGCTCGACCTCACGAGCGGCGATGTGACGACCATCGCGGGAACCGGGAAACCAGGGCGGGCGGACGGCACTCCGGGTGCGCTCTACGAACCGGGCGGCCTTGGCCTCGCGGGGGACACGCTCTACATAGCGGACACGAACAACCACGCGATTCGCCGCCTCGACCTCGCTACAGGCGCACTTTCCACGCTCCCAATCATCGAGCGGGCGACGGAGCCGACATTCCCCGCGCTCGAAGTCGTGCCGACCGCGCCGCAGACCGTGGCGGCAGATGCCCCCGCGTCGCTCGCCGTGTCGCTGTCCCTGCCGCCCGATCACCACATCAACACCGCCGCCCCGAACGCGCAGCACCTCACGGTGGACGGCGCGGCGGTGCCACTCCCCGCGCCGGAATTGACTGAGGACACGCTGACGGTGTCGCTGCCGTCTCTCATGGCGGGGCAGCACGACCTGCGCTACACCCTCACGCTGTACTACTGCCGCGAAGGCAACGAGGCGGCGTGCAGCATTCGCTCGCTGCAATGGCGGGTGCACGTCGCCGCCGTGGAGGGGGCGGGCGTCGCCGCCGTGTCGCTTTCTGCTATGCTCACGCCGCAAGAGTAAAGCGGTTCTCAGAGACATTGGCGGCATCGGTGGCGTGGTGTGGCGTGGTGCTCTCAGCCCGTGATTCGTGCCAATGCAAGAGAATCGCGGGCTTTCAGCCCGCGCCACATGGAGAATACCCCGCCAACCATTCTGCACCCTGCTTTACTGCTCGTCTGTCTCGGCAAGCCATATTTCACGGCAGCGAATGTCGTAGACCGTTCCCCCATGACACTCGATGTGATGCATGTGCGAGCCGGGAGTGTTCCAGCGATCAACCGTCGTGATTCTCCCAGTCGGGTAGATCACGGAGCTATTCGCTTTCTCTACCTCGCAGAATCGCAGCTCGACGCCTGACGTGGTAATGCCCAAAGCAATGAGAGGCGTGCGGTCTTCCTCGAAGTTGATAACGCACCGAAGCACTGCGTTGCAAACCCCCGTCCCCGTCGTACACGAACGCGAACGAACGCACCTCCGCATCGTGCCACACCGATGCAATTGCGTTTACCTCCTCAATGCGGACGCCTTGTGGCTCATTGCTCATCGCTCGCCCCTCATTGCTCCGCTAGATACCGCCGATGTAGCGACCGGGGTTGAGCGTGCCTTTCGGGTCGTAGGCGGCTTTCAGGTCGCGCATCACGGGGAGCGACGGCGGTTCGATGCCCCATACTGGCAGGGTCGCGGCGTGCGTGGCGTCGCACCCCAGCACCGTTAGCACGGGCCAGCGCGTCTGCAACTCCGCGAGTACGTCGCGCAACCCGACGCCCGCCTCGTCCCCCGTCACGCGCAGATACGCGACGCCGATGCCGAGCGACGCCCGCGCCGCGACTTCCAGGCCGTGCGCCGCGCCGGTCTTCGCTACATCCGCGAGGGCGGCGTGCAATTCGGTAGGCAGGGCAGCGAGTTTCAGCACGGCGGTGCGCGGCGTCATCTCGGCGGTGCCGTTCCAGTCCGCAAGGCTGCCCCAGAAGCGGAAATGCTCATCGCCGCCGATGGTCGCAACCTCGGTGATGCCGCTGTTTCCCGCCGCCATATCGCGCAGGTCGCGTTCTTGCCGCGCCACGGTCGCCTCACTCCCCTCACAGCGCACGCAGAGCAGATGCCCGTCGAGCGGCGCACGCGCCTGCATCGCCACAGGCGGCGAGACGTACTCCACCGCCGTGGGCATCAGTTGCGACGCGACCACGCGGGCAGCGAGGGCGAGTGGGCCTTCGTCGGTCGCACATCGGAAAACTACCGTGCGTTCGGCGGCGGGCTTCGGCAGCAGCTTAAGGTTCAGGCGCGTGAGGACGCCGAGGGTGCCGAGCGCACCGAGGTGCATCTTCATCAGGTCAAAGCCCGTGACGTTCTTGACGACCATACCGCCCGCTTTGGCGAGGTCGCCGTTCGGATACGCGGTGCGGATACCGATGCAGAAGTCCCGGATCGTGCCGTACCCGTGGCGGCGCGGCCCGCTGGCGTGCGTGGCGAGCATCCCGCCGAGCGTGACGCGCTCCGCGAATGGCGGATCGAGCGGGAGCATCTGCCCATTCGCGGCGAGGGCGGATTGCACATCCGCGAGCGTCGTCCCCGCGCCGACCGCGAGCGTGAGGTCGGCGGGGGTGTACTCGATCACCCCGTTCAGGCGGCGCAGGCTGAGGGCGAGGTCATAGCGGCGCGGCGGGGTGCCGAGGGCTTGATGTGTGCCGCCGCCCCACGGCACAACCGCCGCTCCTTCCTCGTCGGCTCGCCGCAGGATCGCCGCGACTTCCTCCCCCGATCCCGGCGCGACCACGAACACGGGCGTCTGCGTCCCCAGCGCGAAGCCCGCCGCCCGCTCCCCCGTGCGCACATGCTCCGCCCCGACGATCCCCTCCACTGCCGACGCCAGCGCATCGGTGTTCACCGCCTGTGTCGCCACCCCGTCCTCCAATCAAAATGAACCGCCAAGACGCCAAGACGCCAAGGGAACACAAAGACAAAACAGACATTGTTCCCGGTGTGTTCCCTTGGCCTCTTGGCGTCTTGGCGGTTCAATCTCCCTTTCGATCAGTTCCCCGCCTGCGGCACGGAGATGTCGTCCACCTCGGCGGGGGTGGTGGCGTGCTCGTGCGCGGAAGACGTGCTACGCGAATCCACATTGCCCACGGGCGCGCCGCCCGCGTAGTTGCCTTTCGGGGTGCGCGGTTGGCAGTCGCCGCAGCCGCAGTCCGGCCCATGCGCGAGGCCCACGCGGTCGGGGCGCGGCTCTGCCATCTTCCCGTAGTTCGCGGGTATCGCCGTCTCCTTCAGTTCGCGGATTTCGCCGCAGCCTTGCGAGGCAGGGAAAATCTTCTCCGGGTTGAAGTGGTCGAAGGGGTCGAAACTGCGCTTCAGCTTCGCCATCGCCACGAGGTCTTCGGTGGTGAAGGCGATGCTCATCGCCTTGCGCTTCTCGAAGCCGACGCCGTGTTCGCCGCTGATCGCCCCACCCGCCTCGATACAGGCGCGGGTCATCTCGTTTGCCGCTTCCAGCACGCGCTCGATGCTCCCCTTCTCGCGGCGATCAAAGAGCAGGAGCGGGTGCAGGTTGCCGTCGCCGGCGTGGAACATGTTCGCGGTGACGAGTTTGTAGTCCTTCGCCACCTCATAGACGTAGTTGAGAATCTTGGGCAATTTCGTGCGCGGCACTACGCTGTCTTGCAGGTAGTAGTTGGGGGCAAGGCGACCCATCGCCCCCAACGCGCCCTTGCGACCGGCCCAGAGGCCGTCGCGCTCCTCCTGCGAGGCGGCGACGCGCACCGAACGCGCACCCGCCTCATTGGCGATGCGTGTCACGCGGTCGGAAAGTTCATCCATGCCCTCGGAGAGGCCGTCAATCTCGATCAGCAGGGCGACGCTCGTGCCGTCGTCGGGGAAGCCGACATGGTACGCCGCCTCTACCGCCTTGCAACCGGGGCCGTCCATGATCTCCAACGCGCCGGGGATCATGCCCGCCGCGATGATGTTGCCCACCGTCGTGGAAGCCGCCTCGATGCTGTCGAAGATGGCGAGGAAGACGCGCACATTCTCCGGCGTGCGCAGCAGCCGCACCGTGATCCCCGTGACGATGCCCGTGGTGCCTTCGCTGCCGACGGTGACGCCCGTGAGGTCGTACCCCGGCATGTCCGACACCACGCCGCCCGTGTTGATGACGCGCCCGTCCGGCAGCACGACCTCAAGGCCGAGGACGTGGTTCGCGGTGACGCCGTAGGCGAGGCAGTGCGGCCCGCCCGCGTTCGTGGCGACATTGCCGCCGATGGTGCTGGCCTTCTGGCTGGCGGGGTCGGGGGCGTAGTAGTAGCCGTGCGGCATCGTCGCCTGCGAGAGGTGCAGGTTGATCACACCGGGTTCGACCACGGCGCGGCGGTTCGCGTAGTCCACCGAGCGGATCGCGGTCATGCGCGTGAGCGCGACGACGATGCCGCCCCGCACGGGCGTCGCCCCACCCGCGAGGCCCGTCCCCGCCCCACGCGGCACCACCGGCATCCCGGCGGCGGCGGCGAGTTTCACAATTTCGCTCACCTGCTGCGTGGTCGCGGGCAGCACGACGATGTCCGGCAGGGCGTGCTCGTGCGTGCCGTCGGAGTCGTACACGAGCAGGTCGCCGCGCTGCGTGAGCACGGCCCCCGGCCCTAAGAGTGTGTGCAGGCGTTGCAGGAGCGTGGCGCGATCAATCGTCGGGGCGGGGGACGCGGCGGGTGCAGGGATCGCCGCCATGTTCGGCCCGGTTGCGGTCATTGTCGGTGTGGGAGGGGCAAGTGTGGTCGCCATGTGCGGGGTCTCCTTCCCTCGGTAGGGCGTCGTGATACATGCAGTATCCCGCACTTCCCCCGCCACGGCAAACACCCACAACGTCAACCGAGCGTGGCGACGCGACGTATCGGCAGGTAGAGATACAGGGGATCGTCGAGGAACGACGCGAACCCGAAACCCGCGCAGAACCGCCTCGCGTTGTCGTCCAGTGAGTCCACTACAACAAGCGCGGCGGCAACGGTACAACTGGCTCTGTATGCCCGTTGCACCGCGTCGGCAAGGAGCGTGTCGCCGACACCCTGTCCGCGCTAGCGACCGTCGCGGACCCGTCGCCCGATGAGCGTTGCAGGAATCGGGATACGGTTCGGGAGTCGCTTTGCTTCGCCTTCAGAGATCGTCTGTGCGAGTATACTCAACGGACAGAGCGTGTAGTACTCCATCACGCTATTGGTCGCACGCTCGACCATGACGAATGTAATGTCGGGATTCCGCCGCGCAAACTGTGTCGCCTGCTCACGAAAAAATCGGTCGAGCGACTCCACCCCGCACGAAAACGCCGCTCGATCATGCGTGTCGCCGAGCGGCGCGAAGTGGTACGAGAGTCGCGCGGCGATCATTCGCGTACCGTGGCCCGGTGCCGAGCGAACGCTGCCTTCAACTTCTCGTTCGGTTCGCCCGGATCATCCAATGCCGCCAACAGCGCAAGACTGTCGCGGGCGGATAGTTCGATGACCCTATGCGTGCGCACCGTCCCGGCGGCTTTTGAAACGATAGCGGATTCCGTATAAGAGGCGTACGTCTTTATCGTCACGGTTCAGTCAAGGGCGCGTGCGAGCACAACGCGATGGCGGAGCATCCACGCCGCACTGCGCGTGCGCCACGCGATAGCCCAGAGCGGCGTCACGTCCCGCGTGTCGTGCGTCACGTTCGGCTCGATGGCCTCCCACGCGGCGGCGTGAACGGCAAACTCGACCATTGCGTCCACGAAACCGGCGCGGTCGGCGCGGGACAGCCCGTAGCCGTCCGCGAACAGCCGCACCTGTCGCGCCCGGTCTTCCGGCGAGGCCAGCCCTTCCCGCGCCGCCACGTCGTCATCGAACAGCCGCACCCCGCACCACGCGGTTTGCGCGATCTCCATCGTCGGATCAATCGGCCCCGCGAGTTCCCAATCCACGAACGCGACGGGCAGGCCGCCCCGCGAGACGACGTTCCACGGTGCGGTGTCGCTATGCCCGATGATACGGCGCGGCCCGCTGATATCGCGGCAGAACCACGGTCGCCATACCGCCCCCTCCGGTACCACGAATGTTGCCGCCGCGTCGTGGAACTGCCGCAGGAGCCAACCGAGGGCGTGCATCCCGTCGCGCCCCACGGTCGTGGGTTCAGCACGTCACCCTCGATGTACGAGACGGTTTCCCGACCCCGCTCGTCGAAACCATCGCCAACTACTCGCGGCGCACCTGCGAAGCCCACGCGCTCCAAATGCCGCAGCAGTGCATGGACATGTACTGCCCACGGCCCGACCTCGCGCAGCACCACGTCACCGCGCCGCGTCACCGCACGCCGCTTGTCGCTGTTCAGCGGCGTCTCGGCCTCGGTCATCGTGACTCCGTAGCGGCGCGGGTGTATAAACCTCACATGAGATTGGACGGTGGAGGGTAGTGCTCTCAGCCCGCCGTGTTGACTGGAAATCGGCGGGCTGATGGATGTTCACAACTAGATCGGGGAGTACGCGTTTTTGGGGTGGGATGGTGCGCTCAGCCCGTTATCCCCGGACGACGGGCCGAGAACACCATCCCACCCGTACCCGATGCAGCTGCGAATCTTCATCAGCCCACCCCACCGATACAATCGCAGAACCCATACCAGCCCACGGCAATCGCATCTACATTGCGCGTCCGCGAATGCTTCTGCATGTTCGCCGCTTCGCCCGAGAATCACCGGGTTTCTTGCCCGCCCGCCCGCGCTCGTCGTGGAGTGGTCGCGGATGACCTCGGAGAAAGCGGCAGGAACCCTTAAGAACTTTCGGCAAGAGTCGGTGGCAGCATGAGAAGTTTCGCCCTCGGATTTAGATGCGATTGCCGTGCATACCAGCTCTACCAGTCCGCAACGCTGCCATCGTCGTCGTAGAAGTGTGCGCCGCCGAGTTCTTCGGTGTACTCGGTCATGCGCGACACGGCCTCCTCGTCCACGATCACGCCGAGGCCGGGGGCGGTGGGCAACTCCATGTAGCCATCCTTGAGCGTCCACGACAACTGCACGATGCCCCGCACCTGCTCCGGGCCGAGCGATTCCTGCACGAGGAAGTTCGGCACGGCGGCGTCCACATGCAAACACGCGGCGAGGGCGACCGCCCCGATGGCGCAGTGCGGCGCGATGTGGATGTAGTAGACCTCCGCCATGTTGGCGATGCGCTTCACCTCGCTGATGCCGCCCGCGTGGGCCACGTCGGGTTGGATATACGCACATGCCCCCGTCTCGAACAGCCGCCGGAACTCCCAGCGCGAGAGCAACCGCTCGCCCGTGGCGATGGGGAAGGGGACGTGATCGGCGACCAGTTTGAGGGCGTCGGGGTTGTCCTGCGGCACCGGCTCCTCCACGAACATCGGGCGCATCCCCTTTAATTCGTGGCAGACCTCGATGGCGAGGGCAGGCGTCATCTTGCCGTGGAAGTCGAAGGCGAGTTCGACCTCCGGCCCCACGAGTTCGCGCATCGCGTAGGCGTGGCGCACGAGAAGCGGTCAACCGTGGCGGGCGGCTCGTGACCGCGCCACTTGCCGCCGGGGCCGCTCTTGAACGCGGTGTAGCCGCCCTCCTTCCGGAGAAAGGCGAGCCGTTCTCGCGCCGCCTCGTGTGCCGCCTCGCCGTCGGCACGGATACCCCAGTGCGCGTACACCCGCACGCGGTCGCGCACCGGGCCACCGAGCAGTTGGTACACCGGCACATCATGGTACTTCCCCGCGATGTCCCACAGGGCGTGGTCAATGCCGGAGAGTGCGCTCATCAGCACATTGCCGCCCCGGAAGAACGCCGAGCGGTAGATGTGCTGCCAGTGGTGTTCGATGCGCAACGGGTCCTGCCCGATCAGGTAATCGGAGAGTTCCTCCACCGCCGCCATCGTGCTGCGCGGCTTGCCTTCCAGCGTCGCCTCGCCCCACCCGACGATGCCCTCGTCCGTGGTGATCTTCACCAGCCGCATCCGGGGCTTCGGGAAAAACTGCTCGATCCGGGCAATCTTCATGGCGCGTCCTCCTTGCGTACGGGTGTGTCTGCCCGTGCATGGTAGCGCACCCGCGCCCCTCGTACTACTCCGCAATGAGGGCATGTAGGCGTATTCGCGGATCGGGGACGTGTGAGCGCGGCGAGAAGTGATGCAGTTGCACGAGTTGCCAGAGGGCATCGTAGACCGCAAGACGTTCGGCAAGGCGCGGATGCGCGAACAGATCGGAATATGCGTCCGCGAGCCATCTCGGTACGGTGGCGAGTTCTCGCGCCGTGAGCACACGAGAGTCGTCGGGCGGGGCGAACTGCCACGGTTCGCCCACGAAACGGAGCAGGGTGTCCAGTTCGAGATCGGGCGCGGCGGGACGTGCGCCCTCGTAATCGAGCAGCGCGGTTACACGTTCGCCGTCCCACTGCCAATTGGCGAAATGGGCGTCGCCATGCACCAGCACGGCACGATCACCCGCGAAAGCATCAAGACGTGCCGCAATAAAAGCTTCAACGGCGTGGAGCAGCCCCGCATCAATACCGGGGATAAATGATGCCGCTCGGATCAACCGCTGAAAATGATGGGGCGGCGCGTGGTAGGCATCTGCGACGGTGCCATCCGGCGAGAGGGCGTCGGTTAGCCACGGATTGTGGAACCTCTCGGGAAGCGGCGTGGCGTGGAAGATGCGCAAGGTTCTTCCGATAGTTGTTGTGGCGTCCTGCCGTTGTCGTTCCGTCATCCCTGCCCACGCTTGCGCCAACGACCGCCCCGGCATCCGTTGCAGCACCATCCACTCGCGGTTGCCTACGCGCCCGTACGCAACGCTAGGCGCGTGCGGGAGGGCGTCAGGGAGCATGTGCAGGACGGCAACCTCGTGCGCGTAGGCGTCACGGAACCTACCGGAGGAGAGGCGAACGACGTGCTCCGGTGCGAGCCACACCGCATTCGACCAGCCGTTCGCGGCGACGAGCGGTTCGGCGGGCAGGCTGAGCGACGCAAGCAACTCCCGTGCGAATTCTGCGGGATCGCGTCGCAGAAGGGTATGTTCATCCGTGACGGGCATCGTTACCCATTATCGCCCACGTCCCGCGTGCGCCCATAGGCAGCGTCGCGCACGCGGCCCAACGCACCGGGACTGGTCGCCGCCACTTTGCGGGCGACGAAGGTGCTCTCCACCGGGCGGTGCGCGGCCCCCTCCGCGAAGGGCGAGGCGGGGCCGACGGTCTGGAATGTCTCGTCCGCGATCACCACGGTTTCCGGCTCCGCAAGCACGCGGTCGAGGAAGGCGTTCACCGCCGGGTTGTAGCGCGGCAGGGAGTCGTAGTCGTCAAGCATGGACTCGAACAGCACGTACTTGCGGTCGCCGATCCAGCCGCGCACGAACTGCATCAGCGGCAGCAGCAGCACGAGGCAACCGAAGGCCAACTGCTGGTAGATCGTGGCCGCAGGGGGCAATACGAAGCCGCAGAGGAGGCTGCCGACCGCCACCACCGCCACCCACGCGAAGAAGCGGCGCGGCGACACGGGCCATGTGCGGCGGCGAAAGAGCGGTGCCAAGCGCAGGTCGTACCGCGCCACGGCGAGCATCCGGTACTCGCCCGGATCGTCCGGCTCCGGCAGCACGATGGCGGTGCGCACCCACGGCGGGTAGTAGACCCGCGCCAGCAGCACCGTCACGATCACGGCCCATTCCGCCACGAAGAGCGGCTGCTGCCGCAACGCGACCGGCAATGTGGCGAGGGCAAACACGAGCAAGGCCACGACGGTCAAAGGCACATTGCCGCGCACGCTCGCCGCGAAGAACCAGCCGAGTTGCGCCCCGGCAACCGGCACGCGAAACGCCTTGCCGCGCTCTGTCCACGTCACCGAATGCGTGCGTGCGAGCATCCCGCCGAGGTCACGCACCGCCCCGGCGTCCCCTTCCCACCCCGGCGGCACCGCCTCGTGCGCTTCGAGGCCCGCGACGCGCAACCGCAGACGGTCGCCCCCCGGCCCCGGCGCGTAGGCCGGTTCCTCGCCCACGGATAGCGTGAGCAACGGTTCGAGGCTTCCGCCATCGGCGTAGACATGCAATGTCGGGGCGTCGCCCTTCGGGGACGGGGCAGGCGGTGCGGACGTGGACACGGGCGCGGCAGGGGCAGTCATCGGCGGCTACGCTCCTCTAGATCATGCGACGGGGCAACAAAAAAGGGGCAGCCCGTCGTGTCGGATCGCCCCAGTATACCGCGCCCTGCCGCGCCCGACGGGTTACTTCTGAATGCGCGTGCCGTCGGTGGCGACAAACACGGCGCGATTCAGCATCTCGTCCATCTTGCCGGGGTCGTTGTCCATCTCCATCGGCTCGACCTTCGCATCATCGGGGACTTCCAGCGCGTACTGCATCCCGTCGAACGTCACCGAGGTCGGGAGCATCTTCTTCTCGCTCGCCATCCGCGTCGCCTCGGCTTTCAATTCCTCGAAGCTCGCCCGCTCGATCTGCGCCGTGTCTTTCGTCGGTTGTTGCATCTCCCGGTCTCCTTCACATTGTCCAAGGTTCACGATTGCCGTAACCGCAAGGACGTGCAGGGAACATGCCACGGGTGCAATGATCTGAACGCTTGCCTGCTTGCGCCCTACGTCACCGCGCCGCCATCAGTTCGCCCACCGCCGCCGCCGTAGGGATGGCGGTCGGGCCGCGCCCCTGCACGCTGAGGGCCGCCGTCGCGCACGCAAACCGCGCCGCCGCTTCCGTGCCTTCCCCCCGTGCGAGCGAGACGAACAACGCCGCCGCGAATACGTCGCCCGCACCCGTCTCGTCGGTCGCGTTTATGGGATATGCTGCAATATCCGTCGGAATTTCGCCCTCGTAAAGCGTCGCACCGCCCGTACCCCGCGTGACCACACCGAGGCCGTGTGTCGCCACACGCCGCATCGTCCCTCCCGCCACGGCCTCTTCTTCGTTGGATATAACGAGCACGCGCAAGCGGTCGAGCAGCGCGTCGGGCAGTGCCAGCGGGACGTGTCGCACGGGCGACGGCAATGTCCCCCACCGCCGCAACCACCCCTGCGGCGTCGCCACGGGCCACGCGGCGCGGTCGAGCACGTCCGCCCACGCCGCCGGGGGCAGTTCGTCCGCGATGGGGCCGAGGTGCAGCACCGCCGCGCCGCGCCACGCGGCGGGCAATGCATCGGGCGCGATGATACCCGCCCACCCGTGCAGCGTCTGTCGTCGTCCGCCGGGGGTGGGGACATTCTCGAAGATCGTCGTATCGGGCGTGGGCAGGATGTGCAGGTCGAAGGCGTCGCGGTACGGCGCGAGGGCGGCCCGCAGTGCCTCCGGTTGCCCCGCCGTCAGCACCGCCGCCCGCATCCCTAGACGCGCCGCCGTGAGTGCGGCATACAGCACCGTACCACCCGGCACGAACGAGCCGTCCGGCTGCCGGTCAAGGGCGCAATGCCCGACAACCACGTACTCAGGAGCCATGCGGAAAACAATCGAACCACGAAGACACAAAGACACGAAGGGGGGAAGGGTTCATCACAGGGACACAACGATCACGGAAAGAATGGTAGTCCGTACGCATTTGCCCCGTTCCATTCTCCGTGGCCTCTGTGTCTCTGTGGTGAATCCCTTTGAGTCCCCTTTGTGTCTTCGTGCCTTTGTGGTTCATACCCGCCTACCGGGGGAAAATGACGATCTTGCGGGCATCGCCTTCGCCCTGACTCTCGGTGTAGACGCGGGGGTCGTCCTTGAGCGTCAGGTGAATGACGCGGCGTTCGTTCGGCGGCATCGCTTCAAGCGGCAAGGGGCGACCGCTCTGCGCCACGCGCTCGGCCATGCGCCCTGCGAGCGTCGCCAATGTCTCCTCGCGCCGCTGCTTGTAGCCGCCCACGTCCACCACCACCCGGCTGAAGGTGCCGATGCGCCGGTTGACCAAGAGCGTCACGATGTACTGGAACTGCTGCAACACGTCGCCGCGCCGCCCGATCAGCACACCGAGGTCCTCCCCGTTGATGTCTACGCCCACGGTAGGCGGCTCCTCCGGGTCAACATGGAGCAGATCGAGGGGGCTTACGGCAGCCTGCAACCCCATCAAATCCATTAGGTCTTCCGTGATCTCCTGCGCCGTGGCTTGCAACGCGGCGATATCCACATCGGTGCGCGGGAGAGTGTTGCTAACAGCGGCAACCTCCGGCACATTACCGACGACATTTGCAGGGCTTGTCACGTTGATGTTGCTTGCGACAGCGGGAACACTCGCGGCGGGCGGGCGGGTAGACGCGGCCCCGGCAGCACGCGGGGCAACGCGCACGAGGGCTTCGTCCACATCGTGAATCTCCGGGTCCTCCAGCACCTCGATCTCGACCTGATCTTCGCCGAGTTGCAACTGTTGCAGAGCGAGGCGCACCGCGTCCTCCACCGTGGCGGCGGCCATCTCCACGGCGCGGCGTTCCGGCCCGCCGCCCGCGCTCCCGCTGCCCCCGAACGACCGCCCCCGACGATTTGGCCCGCGAGATTGCATCTTCTACTCTCCTCCACCGCTCGCGGACTCATTGCCTGTGGTCCGGTTCGCCCGGTTGCCCGCCCCACTTGTCTTGCGCGGCACGGGCGTGCGGTTCGCCCCGTTCGTGCCGTTCGTGTCGTTGCCGTTCGTGGTGCCGATGGCCTTCGCCGCGTTCGGCTTCGCGCCGCTGCCCTTGACCCGTCCCCGCGTGGCGTCGTCGCTCGCGCCGTTCGTGCCGTTCGCCGCCTTCGCGGGGCGTTGCGGCGGGGTGGCAGACCGCCCGCTGATGTTCATCGTACTCCCCACTTTGGGGCGACCGTCCGGGCGCAACTGCTGCGGCTGCCGCGTCGGCTCCGTTACCGCCGTTGTCGCCGGGGGCGCGTCTTCGGCGGCGGGGCGATTCGCGGACTGCTGCGACTGCGCCTCCTGAAGCATCCGGGCGAAACGACCCGGCGGCTTGCGCTGGCTGGGGTCAATCGGCTTCAACTCGCGCAGTTTCTCCACCTTCTTCGGCAAGAAGGGGAAGATGTCGGTGAGCGACCCGAAACCCGTGATGAAATACTGCTGCGCGACAGAGTATACCGCCTGCGCCGCCCAATACAACACCATCGCGGCAAGGAACGTCCACCCGAATACGAGCACGAGGGCGGTGCTGGCGGTGAGGATCGAACGTTGCGCCCGCGTCTGCTGATCCTGCGCCGCCGCTTTCTCGGCGTTGGGCAGGCTCATGCGCGTCTGGATCACCTGAAAGATGAAGGCAGCGAAGGCAAGCGTGCGGAACGGGTCCACGTTGCCGGTGAAGAACAGGAACTGGAACGAGGTCGCACCGGGATCAACGTGTCCGATGTTCTTCGTGAGGTCGGAAATCCACAAAAAGGGCTGCACGCCGAGTTCGGGGTCCTGCACCACGGCGAGCATGGCGTTGTAGACGACGATGAACACCGGCAACTGGATAAGTATCGGCAAACAGCCCGACAACGGGTTGATGCCGTACTGCTGGTAGACCTCCATCTGCGCCTGCGCGAAGGCGGGGCGGTCGTCCTTGTGTTTCTTCTGGAGCTGCTTGAGGATCGGGGCAACATCCTGCATCGCCTTGCTGCTGCGGATGCTCTTGAGCGTGAGCGGCAGTAGGGCGGTCTTGAGCATGATGGTGAACAGGATGATCGTGAAACCGAGACTGCGCCCCGTACCCCGCCACAGGAGCAGAATGAGTTCGGCCACGAAGTCAATCACCGGGCCGACCACGGGGAATGTGGACGGCGCGATCTGGGCGAGGTGAACGAAGGGCGCGATCTGGGCAATCAGAGTGATCTGGGCAAGTTGGGCAAGTTGGGCGAGCAGTATCACGGCGAATGGCCCTCCCGATGCGGGCGAAGTCCCGGTGCGTCTCCCGCATCTGCGGACGGCGCGGAGGCGGCAGCGACCGGGAACGCCCCGGTCGAAGTAGCGTCAGTATCGGCGGCGGCGACGCCGAGAGCAGGCACGGGATCGTACCCATGCCCGCCCCACGGGTTGCAGCGCAGCACGCGCCACGCCGCAAGCCCCCCGCCACGTACGAGGCCGTACCGCTCCACGGCCTCATATGCGTACTCCGAGCAACTCGGCACGAAGCGGCACGCGGGCGGCAGCAAGGGCGAGACGTGCCGTTTGTAGCCGCCGATGACCCAGAGCACGGGACGCCTCACGCCTGCCCCGCCTTCTCTGCCACGGCGGCAGGCTTCGGCGCGAACAGCCCCGCCCGCCGCAACAGGCTGCGTGTCACGTCGCGCACTTCGTCGTACGACCGGCCCATGACCGGCACGCGGGCGATGACGACGACATCGTAACCGGACACGAGCGGCCCCATCTCTCGCGGTGCGAGGCGAATCGCTTCGCGCAGCAGCCGCTTGACGCGATTACGGACAACCGCCCCGCCGATCCGCTTCGACACCGAGAAGCCGTAGCGGTTGTGGGCGAGGCTATTCGGTACTACGTACATCACGGCGAATGGATGCGCCCATGACCGACCCAATCTGCGGACGCGCCGAAAATCGGCGTCGTACGTGAGGTGCAAGGCGCGTTCCACGTCGGGTTACTTCTCCCGCACGGCCTTGTAGGACCGCTTACCGATCACGCTCTCGCCCACTGTCAGCTTGTGCCGCCCCTTGGCGCGGCGGGAGGCGAGCACCTGCTGCCCGTCGCGGGTCGCCATGCGCTTGCGAAAGCCGTGTTCGCGCAGACGGGGCTTGCGCTTCGGTTGCCATGTACGCTTGACCACTATGTTCTCCCTGTATCGTCAGCCCTGTCGCTTAGGGCGCAAACCGCGCAATCGCACAGACGCGCAAACACCCGCCCCGCACGCGGAAACGGGCTTGCGCAGTATAGGCGCGGAACGCCGCCCCGTCAACGCGAACGTGCCGGACGCGCCGGACGCGACCGCGCCCTCGTTGCGCGATCCGTACGAAGGCCAGACGCGAGGACGGGGCCGCGCCGTAGGGTTCTACGGCGCGGCCCTAGTCTCGGTGACGGTTACAGAACCGCACCGTCAGCCCCCTACCGTCGCATGGGCAGCGGTAGAGGTGCCGCAGCTGCGGGGGTCCCCGCCGTGCGCGGGGCCGCTGCTGCGGCAGGCGAGGGCGCAATCGCTGTTGCGGTTGCACGCGGCATGGGCGGTACCGTGACCGTGCCATTCGTGAGGGCGAAACTCGCGGACATCCCCACGCCGCTCACGCTCGCGGTGACGGTATACGTGCCGGTCGTGCCGGTCGTGCTCAGGATGGGCGCGGTGGCGATGCCCATGCCGTTCGTGATCGCCGTGGCACTCGTCGCATTGCCGGGGAATCGTGCGCTCGCGCCGCTACCCGGTGCGGTGAAAGTCACGGTGACGCCGCTCACGGCATTGCCGAAGGCGTCCATCGCTTTCGCTTGCAAGGTAGTGGCGAACTGGCTGTTGATCGCCGCGCTCTGCATATTCCCGCCGAAGGTCATCACGGTCGCCGCTGCCGCTGCCGTCACACTCACCATGCTGCTGCCGGTCACGCTACCGCTACCCGTCACCGTGACCGCCTGCATCCCGACGGTTTTCAGTGTCACCGAGAAGATGCCCGTGCCGTTCGTCACGTTCACGCTGCCTGTGGGCAGAGTCGCCTGCGGGTCGCTGCTCGTGAACATGACCGGGCCGGTGTAGCCCGTAGCGGTGTTGCCGTAGGCGTCCTTTGCCGTCACCGTGACCATCTGCGCCGTGCCTGCGGTCGCGGTCGCCAACCCCGTGAGGGCGAGCGACGCCGCGCTCCCCGGCACGTTCGTCAGGCTGAAGGTGGCACTCGTCGCGCTCCCGGTACTCGCGGTCACGGTGTAACCGCCCGGTGTGGTGTTCGCGGTGAGGGCCGGGGTCGTAGCCACGCCGTTTGTATCGGTGGTGGCGGTCGCGGTACTCATCCCTCCGGGGAAGGTCGCGCCAGCACCGCTCACCGCATTCACCGTGAAGGTCACGGTGTCGCCGCTGCGGGGGTTGCCGTTCGCGTCGGTCACGGTCGCCTTCAGGGCGGTGCTTGCCGCGCTGCCCACCGTGAGGTTCTGGGGCGTACCGCTCGTAGTGGTCACGGTTGTTGCTGGGCCGGGGGTCACGGTGAGATTGAACTGAGTGGTACTCCCGAACGCGCCGCTCACCGCCACACTCACGGCGAAGGTGCCTACGGTCGTCCCCGCCGTGAAGGTCGGGGCGGTGGCGTTACCGCCGCTGGTCGTGGTCGCGGTCGTGGTGGTTGCGCCGCCCGCGAAGGTGCCGCGTGCGCCGCTCGTCGGGGCGGTGAACGTCACCTGCACGCCACTCACCGCCGCGCCCGCGCTGTCGGTGACATGTACCGCGAGGGGAGCGAAGGCCGTGCCTACCGCCGCGCTCCCGTTGTTGCCGGAGCTAGGCGCGAGGGTGTAGCCGGAAGTGTTGAGGAACACGTCCACGCCGCCTGAGTCAAGTGCTTGACCCGTGATGATGTCGAGCCGACCGTCGCCGTTCACGTCGGTTGCGACAATACCAACGGGATTGTTGCTCGCCTCATACTCCACAACTGCGGCGAAACTGGGCGTCGTGGCCCCCCCCGTGGCGGTATTTGCGAGTACACTCAGCTTGTTCGCCATCAAGGCAGTCGCAACCGCGATGTCGAGCATCCCGTCGCCGTTCAGGTCAGCGATGACGATACCGCTGGGAACCCGCACGCTGAAGTCCACCTTCGTGGCGAAGGTCGGGGTGGTCGCATTCGCGGCGGTGGTGTTCAGCAGCACACTCACGGAACCGCTGCCGTAGTTCCCTGCCACGATGTCAGGCTTGCCGTCGCCGTTCACGTCCCCCACGGTCACGCTATAGGGATTGCCGTTTGTGGCAAGCGTGAGCCGTGCTGCGAAGGAAGGAGCGGTCGCGCCCGCCATCGCGGTGTTCAGCAGCACGCTCACGTTGCTCGTGGAGTTATTGCCCGTGACGAGGTCGGGCTTGCCGTCGCCGTTGAAGTCCGCCGCCGCGATGCTCGAGGTGCTTCCCGAAACGGTAAAGGGCGTCTGCACACCGTAGGTCGCCGTAGTCGCGCCTGCCGCCATGGTGTTCAGGAAAGCTCCCCCGGAAGTACAGGTCCCACATGCGGAGGCAAAGGCGAGATCGGGCTTACCGTCGCTGTTGAAATCTGCCGCCACGACAGGGTAGGTATAGGCGGCCGTGCTGATCTGCGTCCGTGCAAACGTCACGGTGGTCGCTGCCCCAACCAGCAACGGCGGCGTCAGCCCGCCGCGAACACGAGCAGCAGTGCCGCCGCCATTCCCCGCATCCATCCCCGTCGTTCCCGTGCCAGTCGTACCCGTCGCCCCTGTTGCACGTCCATCACTGTCCCCCTCCGCGCCTTCGCGCTCCGTTCCCTCGCTCGTTCCCTGCGTCCTGAGCACTGGATGCATTGGTATACGTTTCGAGTGTAGCGATCTTGGCGCGGAGGGTATATACGTCATTCGAGTCATTTACTGATGTTACTTTTTACTTTTTTGAAAAGACTCGGCGTCAACCGTCAATCGTCTCCCCCCTTCTGGGCGAGACGATTGACGACGGACTGAGGATCGGGCAATGTTTACGCGGTCGCCTGCCGGGTGCCGCGCACGGTTTCGGGGGCGTAGAGCGCGAACAGGGCCGCGACGACGACGAACAGGGCCGCGATGCTGAACAACGCCGCCCCGAACCCCGCGACATCGGCGAGCAGGCCGAGCAGGAACGGGCCGAGCACGTAGCCCGCGTCCGCGAGCGTAGCGTACGCTCCCATCGTCGCGCCGTTGGCCCCCCGTGGTGCCATGTCCGCCGCGTAGGCACCGGGGGCCGCCCCGCCCACGCCGCCGCCAAGCCCCCACATCGCCGTGGCGAGCAGGAACACGGGGTACTCGTACGCGACGGCGAATGTAGCGAAGGCCAGCCCGCAGACGAGCGCACTCGGCACGATGGCCCCCTTGCGCCCGTAGCGGCGCATGATGATCGTGCTGAGGGGGATGGTGGCGAGGTTCATCAGCGAGGCGACACTGATGGCAACGCCCACGGCGGACGCACTCAGCCCTAGCCGCGCCGCGCCCATCAGCGGCACCACATTGAACAGCGCACCCGTGCGGGCCGCGAACTGCGTGAACGACACCAGCCCAATGAGAAGGAAGCCGCGCCGCCGCAAGAGCAGCCGCAGTGCCTCGGCAAACGGCATCGGCGGCACGGCGGTGGTACCGGCGAGGCGGGCGCGGTCACGGGCGCGGTGTCGCGTCTCCGGCACCCGCCATAGACACACCCCGGCGGCGGCGAGCGACAGCACCGCGAAGCCGAAGAACGGCGCACGGATGCCGAATGTGTCCGCCACGATACCGCCCACGCTCGGCCCGATGCCCACGGCGGCGAGGAACAAGCCCTGATAGGTGTTCATCAGCACAGGGCGGTTCTCCGGCGTGCTGATATCCGCCAGCACCACCTGCGCCCCTGTCAGCACCGTTGCCGCCCCCACCCCCGCGATGAAACGGTAGAAGACGAGCTGCCCGAACGAGTCCGCCGAGCCGCACAGGAAACTGCCCACGGCGGTGATGATCTCGCCCGCGATAATCACGCTCCGCCGCCCGAAGCGTTCGGTGAGGCCACCCATCGGCAGGTCGAACAACAGGCGACCCAAGCCATAGACCGAGATCACCAGCCCCGCGAGAGCCTGCGACACCCCGAACGAGCGGGCGAACTGCGGCACTATCGGCACGATCAGCCCGAAGCCGAGCTGATTCGTGCAGACCACGAGGCAGAGCCATCCCAGTGTGCGATACGTCTCGTTCAGCCGCCGCAACGCCCCCAGACGCCCCCGCATCTTCCCCTCCGCCCCCGCTGTTGGTTCCCGCCGTCATCCCATATTCACACAATTTCACGCCCCCGTCTTCCAAACCATGGGGGTTGTAGGGTATGATGCGCGGTGACGGGCGCGATGCGACCGCGCACCTGTCTCGTCACAATGGCGTGGCACCCGCGATGGATGAAGGGCGCGACGTGCCTTTGCGGTTGTCTGGAGGAGTGAATATCATGCCGTTGGCGATCCGCAAACCTACCGATGGCAACGTGGCCTCGGACGACGGACCGCGTGCGATGACGACCCCCGACGCAGCCGAGGCACTCCCCGTTGCCCCGGCCCTTCCCGTCTCCGCCGCCCCGTCCCCCGTTGCCGCCTCCCGTTTCGCCCTGCCCGCCGCGTGGCGGTCGGCGGTGCGCTTGCCCCGCTCCCGCGCCGAATGGGCGGGCCTTGCCCCCACGCTACTCGCGGCGGCGGGCATCGTACTCGGCGTGGTCGTGCGGGCGATCCACGCACTGCCGAAGGGCTTCCCATCCAACGACGGCGGGCTGTTCTTCGCCATGGTGCGCGATCTGCAAGCGAACGGCTATCGCCTGCCGGAGTTCACGTCGTACAACAGCGGCAGCATCCCGTTCGCCTACGCCCCGTTCGGTTTCTACCTCGCGGGCCTGCTCAACGACGTGACGCGCATCCCGCTGATGACGCTGTTCCTGTGGATTCCTTTCCTCGCCAGTGCCGCGACCGTACCCGCCTTCTACGTCCTCGCCCGTGCGATGCTGCCCTCGCGCACCACGGCGATCATCGCCCTGTTCGTGTTCGCGCTCATCCCGCGCAGTTTCATCTGGATGATTATGGGCGGTGGCCTCACCCGGTCGCTCGGCTTCCTGTTCGCCATCATCGCCCTGCACCGCGTCTATCGGCTCTACATTACTGGGAACGCGAAGTACATCCTGCCCACGGTGATCTACTCCGCCCTGTCCGTGCTGAGCCATCTGGAGACGGGGCAGTTCCTCGCCTATAGCATCCTCGTCTTCCTGTTCTTCTACGGCGCGAACCGGCGAGCACTCTGGCACAGTGCCGCGATTGCCGCCTCGGTGGCGGCGATCACCGCCCCGTGGTGGGGCATGGTGCTGTCGTACCACGGCCTCGGCCCCTTTCAGGAGGCCCACAAGACCGGCATCTCGATCTTCGCGGGCGAGGCGGAACGCGACTACATCCTCAACACGCTCAAGAACCTGGCGAGTACCACGAGCGAGCCATTCTTTCCCCTGTTCTACCGGCTCGCCATCCTCGGCGGCATCACCACGGTGCTGAGTGCCCTGTTCACGATCTCGCGGCGGGGGGTGTTGCTGCCGGGGTTGCCCGTGTGGTGGCTGGCGATCATCCTGCTCGACAACCGGGCGAGCAGCACTTACACCACCGTGGCGATGGCGATGCTCGCCGGGGTCGCCGTGACCGATTTCATCCTGCCGCTCCTCAATGTGCCGCTGACGAGCAAACCCTACTCGTGGCAGGTTGCCCTTTTCTCGCTGCAACGCGAGCGGCCCGCACATTTGCAGCCCGAATCGCCGTTGCCACCGCAGGCGCAGCCCCGAAGCGTGAGTACCGCATCGCGGCCCGTGCTCGTGGCACTCGTGGCGGTGATCGTGGGGTACGGCACGCTGAGCACGCTCCAGACGGGCGAGACGTTCACCTACCCGTGGTACAGCATAGCGGATCGCGGGTTCGTGCAGCGCACCGAGCCGGTAGAGAGCGAGTTGCGCTCGCTCACCGCCCTCACCCCGGCGGACATCGCCGCGATGGATTGGGTACACGACATGTCGCCCGCCGAGGCGCAGTTCCTCGTCATCAGCCAGCGTATGGATTGGACCACCGACAAGACGAGCGAGTGGTTTCCCGTGCTGGCGGGTCGCCCCAGCGTGGTTACGGCGCAGGGGTACGAGTGGCTGCCCGACCGCGTCTTCATCTCGCGCATTCAGCAGCACTGGGCGGCGCAGGCGTGCGTGGATCAGGACGCGAACTGCATCGAGAATTGGGCTGCTTCCACGGGTCACACCTTCGAATACGTCTACGTCCGCCTCGTGAACCCCGAACCGACGATGTGCTGCACGCTCGTCCCCTCGCTGCTGAACGACCCGCGCTATCAGCTCGTGTACACCGGCCCCGGTGCCGCGATCTTCGCCCGCGCCACCAACGCCGATCAACCCCGATAAGACGCGATTCGAGCAGTGGCACCACCCCGACGCCCGCTCCCCCATCGAGCGGGCGCGGGGCCGGGGGGTCTGGGATTTCTGCTACACTCGCCCGGATGAAAGGAGCCACCCCCCCGTGCGCGACACCCTCACCGACATCGAGCGACATGTACTGGACGCCGCCGACGCCGCGTTCGAGCCGACGCTGTCCCGCATACAGGAGGCGGTGCGCCGACCGAGCGTGACCGGCAGCGAGGGCGTGGTGCAGGGCTACATCGCGGACGTGCTGCGCGACCTCGGCATGGACGTGGACATGTGGGAGCCGCGCCGCGAGGAGTTCGCGCAGTACCCGGAGTGGGTGGCGGAGGAATCGTCCTTCGCGGGTCGCCCGAATGTCGTCGGCACGCTGCGCGGTGCCGGGGGCGGTCGTTCGCTGGCGATCAACGGGCATGTGGATGTCGTCCCGGCGGGGGACGAATCGCAGTGGCGCACCCCGCCCTTCGAGGCGACGCGGGCCGACGGGCGCATCTACGGGCGCGGGGCCGTGGACATGAAGGGCGGGCTGCTCGCGGGGATCGGGGCGGTGGCGGCAATCGGGGCGGTGGGCGTCCGGTTGCGCGGCGACGTGATGGTGCAGAGCGTAATCGGCGAGGAGAGCGGCGGCGTCGGCACGCTCGCGGCGATCCTGCGCGGGCATCTCGCGGACGGTGTGCTCATCCCCGAACCGACGGGCCTCGCGCTTTCCCCCGCACAGGGCGGTTGCCTGATGTTCCGCATCACCGTTCACGGGCGTTCCGCCCACGCCGCGATGCGCAACGAGGGCGAGAGTGCTCTGGAACGCTGGTATCCCTTGCACGCCGCGCTGCTCGCGCTCGAAGCGGAGCGCAACCGCACGCTGCACCACCCGCTCTACGAACACCACGCGAACAAGATTCCCTTCAATGTCGGCAAGCTCTCGGCGGGCAACTGGCCCAGTTCGGTGCCGGACACGCTCGTCGCCGAAGGGCGGTTCGGCGTGCTGCCGGGGGAGAGCATGGACGCGGTGCGCGAGCAGTTCGAGCGGACGCTGTTCGACGCGGCGGGGCGCGATGCGTGGCTGCGCGACCACCCGCCGCAACTGGAATGGTACGGGGCGCAATTCGGCACGGCGGAGATCGAGACGACGCACCCGCTCGTGGAAACGGTGCGCGAGGCGTTTGTCGCCGCCACAGGGCGCGAACCCGCTGTGGAGGGCGTGACATGGGGGTCGGACATGCGCTTGTTCACGGGCATCGCGCACGTCCCCGCCATCCTGTTCGGCCCCGGCGATGTGCGCTGGGCGCACTACCCGAACGAGTACATCGAGGAAAGCGAACTGCGCACGGCCCTGCGCGTGAACGCCCTGACGATTTTGCGCTGGTGCGGCGTGGCGGAATAGTCGCTGAGTCGCTGAGCGGAATGCGTCTTCGTCTTTACTTGGCAACTCAGCGGTTTAGCGACGTAGGAACTGCCTCATGGCTCCAATCTATGGCATCATCTTCGACCTCATGGGAACGCTGGCAACCTACACCGGGTCGCGGGGCGAGTTACACGCGGCGTGGCGGGCGGGCGTCGGCGCGGTCTATCGCCACCTCGCGGCAGGAGGGTTTGCCGCACCCCCGGAAGCATTCGCCCGCGACGTGCAAGGCGCGTTCGATGCGATGCTTGCCCGCACCGGCAATCCGCGTGAAATCTCCGTCGCGGCGGTACTCGCGGAGGTGCTGCCGCCCCACGGTTTCGGGCGCACCCCGGAGCAGATCGAGGCGGCGGAGCGGGTCTACTTCGGGCCGGAGTTGGCGGGATGGGCGGCATTGCCGGGAGCCGTGGAGGCGGTAGAGTCTCTGAATGAGGAGGGCTACCGCCTCGCCGTGGTCAGCAACGCGCCGAGCCACGCCTTTGTGGAGGAGGCCGTTGCCCGCATCGGTCTGCGCCCCTACTTCAGCCCCGCGATGAGTTCGGCGCGGGCGGGCGCACGCAAGCCCGACCCGCGCCTGTTCGCGGCGGTCGCGGCGGAATGGCACCTCGACCCGGCGAATCTCGTGGTCGTGGGGGATGGTCTGGCGTCGGACATCGCGGGGGCGGGGGCGGCGGGGATGCGGGGCGTGCTCGTCCACCGCAACGCGAACCCCGACAACGCCGGGTATGCGGGCGATGCCGCCCCCGACGCCGACCTCGCCGCCATCGCTGACCTGCCCGCCCTCATCGCCCGCTGGCAGGCCGCGAGCGGCCCCGACGCCCGCCCCGAAACGGGGTTCGTCGAGGATTATTGAGGCGCGACGTTTCCCGTGAGAGTGACGGGGCTAGTAGGACATGCAGGCCGCGCCACCCGCGAGGAACTCGACGGCTTTGGCGGCCCCGGTAATCAGCGCAGTGCCGACGAGTTTGTCTTCGGCGAGACCCCGCCGTTTGAAACACGGGGAGCAGACCCAAATCTGCCCGTCGTTGGCGAGAAAGGTTTCGATCAGTTCCGCGAGCGGCTTGAAGCCCTCCTCATGGACACCGTCGCTGTAGCCCTGCTGGCTGAGATAGACCGCTTCGGAAGAGAGGAAAACGGCGGTTTCCACGCCCGATGCCGCCGCTGCGTTCGCAACCACAAAGCCAATCGTTGCCTTGTCGGGATTGTCCTTCGCGTGGGTGATGCTGACCATCATCTGAGCCATCGGTGTCGCCTCCTCTTTCGTGACCACTCAACCGCCCTTGCGGATGAAGTAGTGCATCGGTTCACCCCGACGCAGGTCGCCGGTCGTTGAGATCAACTCGTTCCGCGTCATGCGGCACCATGCGGGCAAGTCTTCGCGTGCGCCGGGGTCATAGCCGATGACCTCCAGCACGGCCCCCGGTGCCAACGCCTGCATTCGCTTCCGCAGTACGACCAACAGTGTGCCGCACCCCTCGTGTCCGACATCGAGCGTTGCCGCCGGGGCGGGAGAAGATTCAGACATGCGCACCTCCGCAATATCCCTACCCCACCCCGCTGCACCTACTACACAGGTGCAGCGGGATGAGATTCCGCTACCACACGACGATACACGTTTGTGTGCTTCGGACGCCCACGGCGCCCCCAATTCCTGTGGTTGTTCAGGTACCGAGCGATTGCAGGTCAGGGCTTTCGACATAGGCGATGAGATCGTACTGTCCCGTCACCCCGTGAACTTGCGTGATCACCGAGCCGTCCAGCTCCATGCCGCGCAATTCCTCGACCAACTCCTGCACCCGTGTCGGTTCAGCCTCGATGAGTACATAGGCGTGAATCATCTGTTCCCTCCTGATCGTCACTGTTCGTCGCCCACTACCCCGGTCGTGTGTCGCTCCCAACGGGAGCGTTGTATCAGCCTCAGGTAAAGGTTCGCAATGGCACGCTGCCCGTGCGTGTCATGATGTCGAGGCTTTGCCGCACCGTCTCGACCGCCTGCGCCAACGGGAAAAGCTTCTTGCTCACCTGCATATCGGCATCGGTCGAGAGCGGGTGCCAGAAGATGCCGTCCAGATTGGCGGTCAACTCCGGGAGCAAGTTCGCCATGCCGAGATCGAGACCTTCCTTCGAGTACCCGCGCTTGGCGAGGGGGCGGATGAAGTGGTCTTCTTCGGGGATGCCGAGTTCCTCCCGGAAAGCGCGAAGCGCATCGAGGTGATCCGCGTTGGCGGGCGTCTCGGTCGTACCGAGGCGCACGCGAAACCCCGCCGCTTGCAACAGCTTGATCCCCGTCACCGTTTTTTCCCACGAGCCTTTGCCACGAAATGCGTCGTGATCCTCCGCCCGCCCACCGTCGAGGCTGACCTGAATAATCAGGTTGTCGTTGGCGATGGCGACGAGCTTCTCCAGTCGCGGCCCACGCAGAATCATCGCGTTGGTGAGTACCGTTGTCGGCACGTTGGCCGAGGAATAGGCGAGCATCGCGTAGATATCGGGCAGGAGAAACGGCTCCCCCCCCGTGAAGAAGACACGCTCAAAGCCGAGCGCGACCGCTTCATCTACCAGTTGTCGCACGTTCGCCAACCCAATCGCCCGACGCGGTGCATTGGGGCTCGACTTCGCCACGCAGTAGGCACAGCGCAGGTTGCAATCGTAATTGGTGTAAATCCAGAGCTTCCACGGCACGGCGGGCGTCGTCGCATCCGGGGCCGCGCAACACACATCGTAGCGTGCGATCATGGCACTCATCTCTTGCCCCCCTGTAGCGCAACGGCACAATGACGCACATGATGCAACAACACGACCGACAATGTACCATTTTTCACTGCTTGTCACCACTGATTACCGACTGCCCCGACGGTTTGCTCTGTTCGCGCCCCACACCCACATTTCAGCGCAGCAGCGACATCTTGCGAAAGTATCACGCGGTTTCCCCGTCGCTCCGAAACACACGCCGCTGTACATCGGGTGTTCTCCCCGTGGTTGCTTGCCACTGAGAACCGTCGCGTCTGGAATCCGTGGACGCATCGTTCACTGCGCGGCGTTACCCTCGTGTAAGAATCGCCGGGTATCATCGAAGGCAGCGGCACCTGTGCTACTGTCACCTGCGGGTGGAACGCGGGTCAGCACGGGAACGCCGCACATCGTGCAGTAGCCTCCCTGTATCGTCGGTTTTGATCAGATCACCATACGGTCGGTTTCCATCATGCCGGAAGGGAGTGACACGATGAATGACGGGTTGACAGTGGCTCAGAGCGATCAACGGATGCAGCGTGATGCGGCGAGCGCGGAACGGCTCCCCGCATGGCTCCCCGCCGCGTTGATGGTCGCCGCACGGGTCGCAATCGGCTATCTCTTCTTCACGCAACTCTTCTGGAAGTTGCCGCCCTCCTTCAGTTGCCCGCCTGATTTCCACTTCACCACCGCGAACGCGGACGGCAGCCTGATGCGCTCAACCGGGCTGTGCGACTGGATCGGCATCGAATCGGTCTGGGCGCAGCGACCCCACACGTTGCTCCGCGCCGGGGAATATATCGGTCTCCCCATCGGCTGGGCGTCGCGCATCAACGGCGTGTTCCTTGACAATGTCGTCAAGCCGAATATCCGCTGGTTCGGTTGGTTGATCTGGGGGAGCGAAGCGTTTATCTTCGTCAGCCTCTTCTTCGGCATCTTCAGCAGATTGGGCGGGCTTGTCGCTATCGGCATCTCTGCCCAGCTGCTGGTCGGTCTCGCGGGTATCAGTGATCCCAACGAGTGGGAGTGGAGCTATAACTTGATCTTTCTGCTCTCCGTCTTGCTCTTTGCCTTTGCCCCCGGACGCATCTTCGGCATAGACGCCCTGCTGCGGCCCCGACTGTTGGCTGCGGCAGCGAACGGGAACCGCATCGCACGCCTCGTCTTGCTCTTGACGTAGGGTTCGACGTTCCCCCATGTACAAGAGCGGGGCCAGAATGCGGCCCCCTATTTGTTATGTCTACCCCCTAGCGTTCGTACGCCGTAGCCCGTATACTGCGGAGAAGCGGGAGGGCGGCGTCGCGCCACCGGGGGGATGGTACAATCCCTCCCCATACGGTAAACGCGGCGACGGACGGCGAAGCGACGCACGGGGAGGACTGTTGCGATGGCGACGAACGCGGGGGATGCGCTCTGTTACTTCGAGGGGCAGTTCGTGCCGCTCGCCGAGGCGAAGGTGAGCGTGATGACGCACGCCTTCAACTACGGCACGGGCTGCTTTGAGGGCATCCGGGGCTACTGGAACGCCGACGACGAGGAGTTGTACGTTTTCCAGATGCGCCCGCACTACGAGCGGTTGCTGCGCTCCTGCAAGACGCTGATGATTGACCTCGGCATGACCGCCGACGACCTCTGCGAGCTGACAACGGAGCTGCTGCGGCGCAACGACACGCGCTACGACGTGTACATCCGCCCCGTGGCCTACAAGGGCAACCTCGAACTCGGCCCGCGCCTGAACATGCCGGGGAGCGAAGCCCTGACGATCTACACACGTCCCCTCGGTAACTACCTCGATCCCGGCGGCTTGCGGGCCTGCGTCTCGTCGTGGACGCGCATTGACGACAACGCCGCCCCCGCCCGCGCCAAGATCACGGGGACGTACATCAACTCCGCCTTCGCCCGCACCGAGGCCGAGATGAACGGCTTCGACGAGGCGATTATGCTCTCGGCGGACGGACACGTTGCCGAGGGGAGTGCGGAAAATCTGTTCGTGGTCGAGAATGGCACGCTCATCACGCCTACGCACTCCGACAACATCCTCGTCGGCATCACACGGGCCACGGTGATTGCCCTCGCCGCCGACCTCGGCATCCCGGTGGTGGAGCGACGCATTGACCGCAGCGAACTCTACGGCGTGGACGAGTTGTTCCTTTGCGGCACGGGGGCGCAAATCTCCCCCGTGATCTCGGTGGATCGCCGCCCCGTGGGCGACGGCGGTATCGGCCCCGTGTCGCGGCGGCTGATGGCGGCGTTCGGCGCGGCGGTGCGGAACAAGGATGCCGCGCACCGCAACTGGTGTACGCCCGTGTTCGCCGGGGCGCGGGTCGCGGCGGATTAGGCACGAAACGGTCATCACTGTACCGACGGTGTCGGGTTGATCGGGTTGGTCAGGTTGATCGAGCCGAAGGGGGTTATCGGGTGAGTTTTCCACGGAAGCCGAACGCACCGGGCGGTGGTGTCCCGGAGACGCCGACGCCGGACCCCGCCGCGTCCGCACCCGCGCCCCGGTCGCCGGACTTCGGCCTCGAAGACCCGTATCCGCCGGGATACGGCGACGCGGCGCGGCGCGGCAATGGCGGCGGGCAGCGCAGCGATTCGGGGCCGCTCGATACCGCCCCGGTGCGTTCGCCACGTGCCGCACCGCCCCCCCTGCCGACGCCCGTGAACCGCCCGGAGCGCGACCGCGACACGTCCCCGCGTGGAACGGCGGAGGCCCGCGAGACGCCGCGCCGCGATTCCGGTTCGTGGGCTGCGAGCCTCCCGCGTGACCCGCGTGCCGCCCGCAGCGTGCGCGATGTGCGCGAGGCCCGCGAATCACGAGACCCCCGCGAACCGCAACAACCGCAACAACCGCAATCGCGCCGCCCCCCCGACATGGGCGGGCGCGACCGTCCCGGCGAGGGTCGCCCGCCTGACCCCTATGCCGCGTTGCGCGAGGCGCGGGAGCCGCACACGCCGCGCATCACCGATTCGATGTTCGACCGCTTCGGCTGGCGACTACCGGAGGAGGAAGCGGCGGAACAGCCCCCGCGCCCCACCCGCCCCGCCAACTCCGCCCACTGGGAGGAGCGCGAGGAGCGCATCCGCCTCGAAGAGTCGGGGCAGATACCGCGCATCACCCCGAACGGGCCGTACAACCCGTACGCGAGCGGCATGTTCGACCCGCTTGCCCCCGCCAATAACGACGCGCCGCCGCTCGATGCCAATGCTCCGTACTCGGCGTACTCGCAGCCCTTCCACTTCCCGACGGGCGAAACCGGGACCGCCGTACCGCCGCTGCGGGCAAGCGACGCGCCGCTCTCCCGCAGCGGCACCTTTCGCGCCCTCGATCCCGCCTCCCTGCCCGCCGCTCCCTATTCGTCGGGTTCGTCGGGCGTGACGCGGAGCGGGCGATTCCTCACCACGCGCACCGCCACCGGCTCCTTTGTCGCGGTGCCGCCCATGACGACGGCCCCGGCATCCACCGCGAACGCCGCCGCGAATGCCGAGCCGTTGCCGTCGCCCCTCGTGACCGACCGCGTGGTGCTGCTCTTCTTCGGCCTCACGCTGGCACTCGTGGGCGCGATGGCGGCGTTCATTGCCCTCCGCTTCGACAGCCTCCCGGCGCAGATCGTGCTGCACTTCGGCCCGGGGGGGCCGTCGCAGCCCGACCGCATCGGCGACCGGCAGGAGTTATGGACGATCCCCTTCCTCGCCTTCATCGTCTTCGTGGCGAATACTGCCCTCGCCTCGGTGTTCGATTTCTTCGACCGCCGCGACCGCTTCGTGCCGCGCCTGCTGCTTCTGGGAAGCACGCTCGTCGCGGCGGTGGCGTGGGTTGTCCTGCTTACGCTGTTGAACAGGCCCGTTGCCTCTCTCGTGCCGTAGTCGCTGAGTCGCTGAGTCGCTGAGTGGAACGCATTCCTCCCTACTCAGCCACTTGGCGACGTAGCCGCTTCGCCACTTCCCCCCGCCTTGAAGCCCGCGCCCCCGCCGTGCGATACTGCGGGAGCGATTAGCGACTGGCGGTTACGCCCCGCCCGGTGATGAGACGCGAGGCGATAGTGGCGAACCTGATTACCGTGCTCCGCTTGATCGCGCTCTTCGGCACCGTCGCGTTGCTCTACACGGGGCAGGCGACGGCGGTTGCGTGCGTCGTCGTTCTCGTCTATCTCATCATCGCCTCGGACTGGCTCGATGGCGTGGTTGCCCGTTCGCGGGATCGTGACGACGCTTTCGGCGCGATCTTCGACATCGCGGGCGACCGCGTGGTCGAAATGACTTTCTGGGTCGTCTATGCGCACCTGAACCTCGTCCCCCTGTGGGTGCCGCTGGCGATGCTCACCCGTGGTTTCCTCGTGGATGCGCTCCGCTCCACGGGCTACAAGGAAGGCAAAACCCCCTTCGGTGCCAACACGATGATGCGCTCCCCCCTGACGAAATGGCTCACCGGGTCGCGCTTCATGCGCGGCTTCTACGGCGTGGCGAAGGTGCTCGCGTTCGGCTTCCTCGCGGGGTTGTACGGGGCGCGGCTGCCCGACACGAACGGCTTTCTCGCCCCGTATGGCACGCCCGTAGGAACGGCGATCACCTATTTCCTCACCTACAGTGCCGTGCTGCTCTCGCTCGTGCGCGGGGTGCCGGTGGTGGTGGATTCGTGGGATCATCTGCGTGGCGAGGCGGCGGAGCAGCGCGAAGAACGCGCCCGCCGCCGCCGCGAACGCGATCAGCGTCGCCGCGACCGCGATCCGAACCACCGAAAGCGCACCGGTACCGAGACCCCGCCCACGGCGGAGCGTTCGCGGTGACGGACACACCACCGCGCATGGACACCGCGCTCGAAGCGACAGACGCACCCTTCGCGCCGCCCCCGGCGGGGGCGGCGGCGGGCGTCGGCGCGATCTTCGACGTGGATGGCACCCTCCTCCCCGGTACCACGGCGGAGCGGCTCTTCCTGCGCTTCCTCGTCGAACGCGGGGAGTTGGACGCCCGCGCCGTGTGGCAGACCGCGTGGTTCGTCGCCCGCCGCCTCTATCCCCCCGGCCTCGCCGCCGTGCGCGGGGTGCGCGAGCAGCGACCGTACTTCGCGGGCAAGGAGGCCGCCGCGATGGAGCGGCTCGGTGCGGAGTGTTTCGCGGCGGAAATCCGGCCCCGGCTCTCGGCGCGGGGCGTCGCGGCACTGCACGAACACCGCGACGCAGGCCATACGACCGTCCTGCTCTCCGGCGGGCTGTGGTTCCTCGTGGAGCCGATGGCGGCATGGCTCGGCGCGAACCACGCCCTCGCCACGCGCCTCGCCACGCGAGTGCGGCGCGGCGGCGAACCTCTGCTCACCGCCACCCTCACGGGGCCGCATCCGTACGGTGCCGCGAAGGCGACGCTACTCCGGGCTTTCGCGGCGCGGCACGGCCTCGATCTCGCGCACTCCTATTGCTACGGCAACCACCGCACCGACACCGAAATGCTCGCACTCGTCGGGCGTCCCGTCGCCGTGAACCCGGACGCGGCCCTGCGACGTGAAGCGGCGCGGCGCGGCTGGTCAATCGAGGTATTCGCATGAAAACCGACACGCGCACCGAAACGCCCCCGGACGCCCCGAAGCGGGTCGGGAGGGAGGTGCGCATCGAGTTCGCCCCGCCCGATCTCACGCCCCTGCGCAACCTGTTTCTGGGAGTCGCGGGGCTGTGGGGGTTGCTTCGCCTATCCCCTGTGCGGGCGGCGTGGCGGCGGCTCCGGACGAACCCGCCGGGGTGGATCAAGCACAGCGGCATTCAGGTCGCGCAAGCGATCAGCATCGTCACCATCGCCGTGCCGCCGCCTATCGGGTATTGGTTCTCCGACCGCTTCGGCGACTACTTCTACCGCCGCAACACGAACCTGAGGGCGAACGTGAGCGATAATATGCATCATGTCCTCGCCGCCACGGGCAGGCCGGCGGACGACGCCACGGTGCAGCGAGCGGTGCGGCGCGTTTTCCGCACGCAGGCCCGCAATGCCTTCGACCTGTTGCGCGTGCCGCGCATCTCCCTGCGGCGGCTCGAAGGCCAGACCGATCTGGACGGCGACTGGACGGCGGTGGACGAAGCCCTCGCGGCGGGGCGGGGGGTCATCCTCTGCTCGGCGCACTACGGAGCGTTCGACATCATGGGGCAGTACATCGTCAACCGGGGCTACGACGCGCACCTGCTCATCATGCGCTCCACCTCGGCCTATGTCCACGATGCGGTGACGTATCTGCGCGAGTCGCGGGGGTGGCACATGGAGCCGGTGGACGAACCGGGTAGCCTGCGCCGCGTGCTTCGCGCCCTGAAAGCGGGCAAGCTCGTCGGCATGGTGGTAGACCGCGACTGGACGGGTACCGGTACGCCCGTTTCCTTCTTCGGGGCGGAAACGCCGCTACCCACCGGACACATCCGTATGGCCCTCACCACCGGGGCCGAGATCGTTGCATTGATGACGCCGCGCCTCCCGCGTGACCGCTACGGCGTCGTGCTGCGCCCCGTGCCGCTCCAACGAACGGGCCACATCGCCGCCGATGTGGCAGAGAATACGCGCCGCGTCCTCGCCACCTTCGAGGAAATCATCGGCGCGGACCCCGGTCAGTGGGTGCTGTTCCGCCGCGTCTGGGCCGCACCGCAGTGATGAATCGGCGGCATGGGGAGGATAAGGCTTCGGCTCGCCGCGTTGATCCTCCCATAACGCGGCGGGCCGGAATCCACCCCACACACCACAACAGCACCGAACATTCCTGTCTGGATACCAGGACCGGATGAATGTCGCCGTATCGGTGGTAGGGGCGCGATAACGCTACTGCTCACATGATCCTAGTATAAGGGGGGTAGCACGAACGAAAAAAGGGCCAGAAATGACTCCACGCTCCCGGAAGAGGTCCGAGAGCGTGCGTCGTTTTTGCCGTGGTTGCTCGCCGCGTTAGCAAACGAACTAGGCTAATTGTGGTAGGTGACACCACGCAAGGCGGCGTCCGAAATGGGGAAACCAGAGGGGACTTTATTACCAGCACCGCCCCCGAAAGGGCAGGTGCGAGGTGGCTATGTGCGAGAAATCCTTGTCGCTCTCACGACGCCGATCTCATTCTCCTGTCCACACACCGGGGGCGAACCGCCTGTGAATCATTTCGCTCCCCTGTTTGTGAACACTTTCACTCTATCATGCCGTTCCGGGTAGGTCAACCCCCGTTGTTCGCTACTCTGGAAACCTTGTGCGACTGCCCGATACACCCGGCATCGTACGTTGCGTGCTCCCTGTGATGCTATCTGTGCTTGCACTACCTGCCCGCAAGAGTCATACCATGGATACACTACCCCGGCAAATGTCGTCGTTGCGCGAGGATCGCGGGCGACGGCACCGAATCGAATGGTGCCGAGACTGCGTACTCCATGTGCTTCATCGCCACTGCCAGTCATCTGACAAAAAACTTCCTTATGCGCACAACCTCAGCCCACGATCCCTGAAACCCGGCGTCAGTGCCGCGAATGTGTTCGAGAACCGCTAGTATTCGTCCGCACCGAGGGGACAGAGTGCCGCGAAGGGGCAGTACCGGCAGTGCGAGCCGGGAGTGGGGGCGTATGCGGTTTCGTCACCCGAGGCGTCGTGGATCGCGGCGGCGATGTCGCAAATGCGGTCGCGGTACTCGTGCAAGTCCGTGTCGTCGAGGGCGTGCGTCTCGGTCTCCACGCAGTCGGGGGCGAGGAATACGGCGACCACGCGAATGGGCCGCACGTCCGCCGGGATGCGCGAAGACGCGGCGGCGCAGAGGTGCAGCGAGGCTACTTGAAAGAGGTCGTACTGCTTCGCCGCCCCGCTTTTGTAATCGAGGATGCGCAGACCTTCCGGCCCCCGCAACACGCGGTCGGCGCGGGCGGTGAGCGCGAAGGCGGGTGCGGCGGCATGTTCGTAAGTGTACTCGCACTCGCAGCCCACGGTGCGCATCGCGGGGGCGTCGGCGTCGGGGCCGGAGGCGAGGTACCGCCGCACCGCATGCACGCAGTCGCGCCCGTCGGCGTCGTACCATTCGGGATCGGGATAGAGGCGATACGGCAAGTATTGCTTGGCGAGCGGGGCGAGCGTTTCGGGGAACGCGCCGTGCCGTGCGTGGTGCCGGAAGCAGTCGTGCAGCATCTTGTGCAGGCAACTGCCCCGGTGCAGGGCGCGGCTGAATGTGCGCTCCTCCGGGCTACGCCTGATGTAGCGGTGCCAGTAGGCGTGGGGGCATTGTCGCCATGCCCGGATACGTTCCGGGCTGAGGCGAAGCGGCGGGATGCGCGGCACGGACGGGGGACGAGCAACCACGCGACACCTCTCGTGCAAGGATACAAAACGTCGTTCCCCCACGATAGCACATGCGTTCGCCGGAACAAGATGCGCGTACGATGACGTGCAGGGTTTATGCGTTCTGGCAAAATGCGCCCTGAAACGTCACAACGCACCGAGGATGAGAACCACGAGTGTGCAGAGGGCGGCGAACAGTGCCAGTTTCGGGCCGGGGTGGTCGCGCTGCACCGGCATCAGGGCCACTGCGAGCAGGCCGAGCAGGGCCGCGACGCCGAGCGGAAACGGATACCCCCGTGCGGGTAACGCCGCACCGAGGGCGATGATCGCCGTCGCCGCAATCGCGCACGGACCGACCACGGCGACGAACCGCCGTTGCCCCGCCACAAAGATCGCCCGCCGCTCCCGAAAGTCTGCCATGCCCGCATTGTACCCGAGGGGCAAAACTGGGGCTACAGTGCGGGTGGCACGCCATCTTATGCGGGTCGTGCCACCGCCCCGACCGCTGACCGTTCCGCCCGCCACGTCGCCCATGCCCCCGACGCGATCAGGTACAACGCGACCACGCGCCCGCCGTGGACGAAGAACAAGGGCCACTCCGGGTGTCCGGGCAGCCACCAATGCAGGTAATCCCACCCCGCGCACGACACCGCGATCAGCCCCGCGAGACGTGTGCGCCCGCTCGCCAGCGGCGTGCAGGCGAGCAACAGCAGCAGGTACCACGGCTGGCTCGGCGTGGCGAGGGCGAACAGCGTCACGAATAGCACGACGGCGCGATCCGCCACCCCCCCCGGCGACGGCGGCGGGCGCAACAGAAACGCGAGCGCGAGACCCGCCATCACGAGCAGGATACCGATCTGGTAGCACAGCGGCAACGCCGCCTGCACCGACACCGGCAACCCCTGCGCCAACCACCGCACGGGCCGCAGCAGGTAGTACCGCTCGCCCGTATCGAAGCCTTCCTCCGCCACGTACCCCGGCAAGTAGCCGAGGATATTCGCCCCCGCGCCGAGGAACGGCACGTACGCCACGACCACGAAGGCGACGAACGCCACACCGAAGCGCACGATGCCCCATGCATCGCGCCGCCACTCGCCGACGCGCAGCAGCGCGGGGGCCGCGACGAGGGCGTAGAACTTCACGAGCGTCGCGCACGCGAGGGCAAGGCCCGACAGACCGGGGCGCAGTGCCAGCCGCGCCGCCAGTGCGAGCGCGAACAGGAAGATCGCTACCGCGTCCACATGCCCGCTGTGGCCCACTTCGAGGATCGCCAGCGGGTGCCACGCATAGAGCAGGGCCAGTTGTGGGCGCATCGCTAGCCGTCGCAACGTCCACGCCAGCACCGCGACCGTTCCCACGTCCACGAGCGAGAAGGCCAGTTTCGTCCACGGGATGCTATCCGGCACGACCGCGTAGAGGGCGCGGAAGACCGCTTGCGCCACGGGCGGATAGATCGTGCGCACCAGTTTGCGGTTGATGCCGGGGTAAATCTCGGCGTCGCGGAAGGCGAAAAGGTCGGACGCGACGGGCGGGAAGTCGTACGGGTTGATGCCCGCCGCTTGCACACGCCCGTCCCAGATGTAGCGGTAGAGGTCGTCGGAGGCGATAGGCGTGTACGGCACCGAGACGAGGCGGGCGGCGAGGGCGACGGCAAAGAGCAGGCCCATCGTCTCGCGCACCGGCAGTTCGCGCCGCAGCATGAGCCGCACCGCGAAGCCATACGCCACCAGTTGCCCGCCGAACAGCGGGATATAGCCCCATGCGAAGTAGCCGAGCACTCCCCACCGGGCGATGATGCAACTTCCCCCCACGATAGCGACACCGAGGGCCAAGAGAAGGCGCAGGTCGCGGGCGGGGTCGGGGAAGACTTCACCCCCCTCCCCCCTCTCCACAAGAGGAGGGGGGGAGAACCACGGCGAGTTCCGGGCTTTCCCCATCAGCC
>JAABUN010001453.1_pt1 | contig 52011 bp, 43 predicted proteins | sample 5559311 | NCBI WGS metagenome assembly JAABUN01 (sample SAMN10711877, study PRJNA513370) | rock metagenome | isolation source: Antarctica rocks | place: Antarctica: Victoria Land, Siegfried Peak sud
GTAGTTCGGCAAACGTTTGTATTGGCTTGGTCAATGTGGCGACGACGGCATCAGTTTAGGGCAAAGTTGTGTCATTATCGCCGTCGGCAACGGCGCTATGCTAGATAACTGCGGCTGTAATACTAGACGTTGTCTCATATAGTGGGTGCGTCTCAAACCAAATGATACTTGCAACAGCGCGTTAGTAGGGGGACAACCCGGTGATGTAGTCGAGCCTAGTGCTACACCGCTGCTGTAAACTGGAACCCGTCTCCGTCACGAATCACATAACCGAAACCGGGAAAAGCAAAGTGATAAGCCGCGACGCGCAAGCCTTCGTCGGCAGCACGGCCGTAAAGAGCACGGCGCGACTTGGTCGCCTGAGCTGCGTCCGCGTCGAAACCGAACGACCACTCGGGGTGCGCGAGTGCAGCAATAGGGTGGTTCGCGGTGTCGCCCATAATCAGCAGCTGCGCTTCGCCGGAGCTGAGCAGCAGTGCGTGATGACCAGGGGTGTGACCTAGAGCGGCGACCGTTGTAAGTCCGGGGACGAGTTCGGCGTCGCTCTCGTACAGCTCGAGCTGTCCCGCGTCTTCCGCCGGTTGCATTTTGTCGAGCGACCCTTGAATGCTCTCGTCGCTACCGGCTTGCGCCTGCAAAAAATTCCAATCGAGCTTCGGAAAATGGTGCGCCGCGTTGGGAAAGTTGAGCGTGCCGTTTGCCGACACGCCGCTCACGTGGTCGCCGTGCCAGTGCGTCAACACGACGTGGTTAACGTCGGCGGGGGAGACGCCCAAGGCTGCCAGGCTCGGGAGCAAGTTGCCGCCGTTGCCCGAGTCGATCAGCGTCAGTACGTCGCCGCTACGGAGCAAAAGAACGTTGGTGCTTGCAGCGATGCTGTCAGTCGGGAGGTTGTACCGGCCCAAAAGTTTGCTGACCGCACCCTCAGGTGCGCCGCCGCCGAACGCGTCCGGTGGCAACTGAAGACTCGAGTCTTTAATCATCATAATCTCAATGCCGCCGACCGTGGTACGCTCGAGGCCCAAAATCTTTTGGGGTGACCCCTCGGTCGGGACGGCTTGCGCCTGCACCGCTGCGAGGTTGACACCCGCACCGAGTGCGCCGACACCGAGACCTCTAAGTAAATTACGGCGAGAGAGAGGACGCTGAGCCAAATGATGAATATTTTTTGGGTTCATCCTTTAGCTTACGCAAAAAACGGCAAAACATCCGTCGTTTCTTTGACGGGCACTTCACCGATTTGTGTCCAACAAAAATGTCTAACGCGTCCCTTAGGCGGGTGCAGGGTTTAGAAGGGAACCTCCGCCGGGCGCGTATTCGTTTCTTGAGCAGGTCGCCCGAAGCGGTTGCCCCGGTTTGCCGCAGCACGCAAGAGGTTATTCCGGTCGAGCGTCACAGATACTTTGAGCCACGGACAACTCGTCCGGAGGTCGTCCAGATGCTCTTTGGCAACCCGCAGCGCGTCGGTCTGATAGGTCGCCGTGCCCCGTTCGGAGCGCACTTTGAGGTGCAAGTTCGTCGTACCGGCGTACTCGTCGATATGCGAGCGGAGGTCTTTAAGCATCGTTTCGTTGACCTCCTCGAGCCGAAACTCGGCGACGGCGACCTCGGGCAGCGTGGTGCGTTCGTCCCAGCGGATGAGCCGGTCAACGACCAACCGGGTACTCCCGTCTTTGTCCGAGGCTTCTGCGACCAGCACCGCCGGTACGTCTTCCTCCAACTTGTCGGCAATAGCTTCGTAAGTGCGCCCGAACGCCACGACCTCTTTGCTCCCGGTCTCGTCGGCCAACTCAAAAAACGCCATCATCCCGCCCGAGCGGGTCGCTTTTTTCTGCACCTTTTGAACGAGTCCGGCTAACACGAGATGCTGCCGTGGGTCGCCCCGCGCCGCGTCTACCAGGGCTTTGTAACAGCGCTCGAGCCCCGCGACCGTACAACTCGCCGCTTCTGAAAGCCCCGGATAGGCGTTCATCGGATGATCCGAAATATACAAACCGAGCGCATCTTTCTCAAATTTGAGCAGCTCGAGGCGGCTCAGCGGCGTGACGTTTTTGGCTTCGGGCGGTTTGGTCTCCTCCGCGCCGAAGAGCCCGAACTGTCCGGCGGACGCGCTTTCGCGTTCTGCCGCGCCCCATTTCATCGCGGCCTCGAGGTTTGCTAGAATCGTGCTCCGGTCACCCAACTTATCGAACGCCCCCGCCTTGACGAGATGCTCCAGGGCGCGTCTGTTGACGGCGCTCGAGTCCACCCGTTTACAAAAGTCGTACAAATCTTTGAATTTGCCCTGTTCACGTACCCGTAAGATGTGCTCGACCGCGCCGTCGCCGACGTTTTTAATCCCGTAGAGCCCGAAACGCACCACTTCACCGACCGGCGTAAAATCGCTCCGCGAATCGTTGATGTCGGGCGGCAACACCTCAATTCCCAAACGCCGCGCGTCGGCGGCGTACTGCGCCACCTTATCCGAATCGCCGCGTTCAACTGTGAGGAGGGCGGCGGCAAATTCGACGGGGTAGTGCGCTTTGAGGTAAGCCGTTTGATATGAAAGTACACCGTAGGCGGCACTATGTGACTTGTTAAAACCGTAGTTGGCGAACTTTTCTAACAGGTCGAAGATCGCGTTCGCTTCACCTGCCGGGATGCCTTTCTCTTTGGCCCCGGAGAGGAAAATCTCACGCTGTTTGACCATCTCCTCGACTTTTTTCTTCCCCATCGCGCGGCGCAAGAGGTCGGCCTCACCGAGCGAGTAACCCGCCACGGCCTGCGCGATCTGCATAATCTGCTCTTGATAGACCGGGATACCGTACGTCTCTTCGAGGATGGGCTCGAGGTACCTGCCCGCTTTGGGAAACTGCTCGGTGTAGTCTACCTCTTCAAGCTTGTGGTGCCGTTTGATATAGGTGGGGATATTCTCCATCGGGCCGGGGCGATACAAGGCCGAGACTGCAATCAAATCTTGAATCCGGGTCGGACGGAGTTTTTTAAGCGTATCGACCATCCCCGGTGACTCGAACTGAAACACGCCCGCCGCCTCGCCGCGTGAGAGCAGCTCGAACGTTTTGGGATCGCCCGCTGGAAACTCGTCAACGTTCAGCTCTAAATCTCGAGACTCCTTGACAATCCGAATTGCCGCCTCGATGAAGGTCAGCGTCCGCAGGCCCAGAAAGTCCATCTTGATAAAGCCCATCTCTTCGACCGAACCCATATCGTACTGACAGACGATGGGGCCGTCACCGCTGCGAAAGACCGGGGCCAACTCCTGCACGGGTTCACGGGAGATGATGACGCCCGCTGCGTGCACTGAAGCGTGGCGGGTCAAGCCTTCCAAGTTCATCGCCACGTCCATAAATTCTTTCGCGCCGTTGTCGTACAGCGTTTTAATCTCTGAAACTTCGTCCATCGCCCGCTTGATCGGGGTCGAACGCCCGAACACGACCGGGATGAGTTTGGAAACCGCGTCGGCGTCGGCGTAAGGGATTTCTAACACCCGCGCCGCGTCCCGTACAGCCGCTTTCGACGCCATCGTTCCAAAGGTGGCAATCTGCGCGACTTTGTCCTCACCGTACTTTTGCCGGACATACTCGACGACCTCGAGCCTGCGCGAGTCGGAAAAGTCCACATCGAAGTCGGGCATACTCACGCGGTCGGGGTTCAAAAACCGTTCAAAAAGCAGATCGAACTCGAGTGGGTCGATGTCGGTAATCCGGGTAGCAAACGCGACAATCGAACCTGCACCCGAGCCACGTCCCGGCCCTACCGCAATCCCCTGATCTTTGGCCCAGTTGATAAAGTCCGCGACGATCAGAAAGTAATCGGGAAAGCCCATCGCAATAATCACGCTGAGTTCGTACTCGGCGCGGGCCAAAATTGTCATGGCCTCTTCGCCCACGTTGCCCTCGGTTTTAAGCTTTTCCAGATGGGCGTAAGTCACGTATTTCGTTCCAGCGTCTTTCGCCTGCCGCTGACAGAGTTCGCCTGCGGTGGCGAGTTTGTCGAGCACGTCGGCAAGCGTCCCTGAAGCGTCCAACTTGCTGCTTTCAGTCATGCCCAGATAGTGCCGATAAAGCGCCTCGTCGATGACGTCGTAGCGTTCGATCAAACCCTCATACGTCTGCACCCGGAGCTGTTCGGCCAACGTGCGCCCTGCCGGAATCGGTAGCTCGGGCATCTGATACACACGGTTGGGGCCAATCGGCAACGTCACATCACACATATCGGCAACCGTCACGCTGTTCGCCAGCGCACTCGGAAAGTCATTTTCGGGAATCGCCCGCGCCATCTCGCCAGGTGTTTTGACGTAGAACTCGTCGCACGGAAACCGGAAGCGTTTGGGGTCCGAAAGCGTCGTTTTGGTCTGAATCGCTAAGAGCGCCTCGTGCGCTTTGGCGTCGTCTTTTTTGACGTAGTGCCCATCGTTCGTGGCGATCATACCAAGACCATGTTTGTCGGCTAACGCGCGGAGCATCGGGTTCAGCCGCGTTTGCTGCTCGGTCAGGTCGCGCAAAGAATCGGTCATCTCCGACGTTTCGGTCGGGACGTGATTTTGCAGTTCGATAAAGAAATTGTCGCCGTAGATGTCCAGATACTGGCGTAAAACCGCTTCGCCCGCTTCCGCGCCGACGTCGAGCAGGTTACGCGGCAGTTGTGCGCCCAAGCAACCCGAGAGCGCAATCACGCCTTCGGAGTATTCGCGGAGGAGCTCATGATCGACGCGCGGCTTCATGTAAAAGCCCTCGAGCCAGCCCCGAGAGTTTAGTTTGCACAGATTTTGGTAGCCCTTAAAGTTTTTGGCCAAGAGCGTCAGGTGAAAGTAGCCGCCGTCGAGTTTGGAGGACGGGCGCTTTTTTTCAAAGCGCGAACCCGCTGTGACGTACGCCTCAAACCCGAGAATCGGTTTGACGCCCTCTTTTTCTGCCGTCTTATAAAACTCGACCGCGCCGTGCATGTTGCCGTGGTCGGTCATCGCCACCGTCGGGTTTTCCGGCGAGACCTCTTTAACCCATTTCATCAGGTCTTTGATACGCGCCGCGCCGTCTAGCAGGCTGTACGCCGTGTGCTGGTGAAGGTGGGCGAATTTAAGCGGTTGATTAGCTTTAGGAATTTCAGGAGCGTCCGCCATACCCTATCGTACCCTGACTTGACAGCCACAACTCGGGGGCTCGGAAGCTTTAGTCGTGCGGTTTGACATGCACTGCTACTTTTTGCATTTTGCGAAGAACGATTCCGAGTCCCTCTTAGCACCTGCATTATTGCAAGCTACTAGCAGAGCGCTAATCTTGCTTGTGAAGTGTACCAATCCTCAAGCGGTTGCCGTCTTGGTCAGTCAGGGAAATCTCTCGAGCCCACGGTTGTTCTTCTACCACCACTCCAAATTCCGAAGCAATGGCATCTACATCATTAACGTAAAAATAAACGAGTGTGTCAGGCGTCGCATCACCTTTATGCTCTGAGAGGTGCAAGTGGGTATCACCACGTTTCAAGAAAAGCACCACGTTTCAAGAAAAGATAGAGAGGAAGGTTTGGAGCAAAGCGGTGTTCTCCCTCAACCTCGAACCCTAGCCTTGCATACCACTGTGCTGCCTTCCTCCCGTCGGCAACCCGAAAAATAGGAACCAGATACTCGGTCATGTTTTCCCTCCCTCTAGCGCGTCTCAGAGATTCCCGGCTCGTTCGGGCAATACAACAGAGTACTAGGCTGCGCGTTTTTCAGTCACATGACCATCAAAAGGGTATTTCTCGGTGACATAAACGGGCGCGGTGCGGGGCTCGAGCCTTAAGACAGTTGTTTGCGCCGGTTTAGCGGTGGCTACTACAACCTGTTTAACGTCCTTCTTAACACTGACCTGAAGCGGACGGCCGACGAGCGGTGGCGTTTTTAGGTGTTGCGTCGCCGGAAGCCGGACGATGGTTTCAGTACGGCGCAGGTCGGCGCGCCGTACTTGGCGGCGTTTGCCGACACGTTCGATAGCGAAAACGAGCAAACCGAGGAGCGCGGCGCGAACGAAAAGAGCAACTTCTGGACTCATCTGGGTTCCTTCCTCGCTACCGAAGGGGTAGCTAAACTAAAACCAGCATACCTTAAATAATAAGGTGTTTGGTGATAGGGGCTACGTTCGGCGAAACCGCGCGCCCATCCGTACTTAACTATCTGTACCTGTGTAGCTGCGGTAAACAGGCGCAGTCACGCCCTACACGCCCAAAACGCCCAGGAGTTTTATACTGGGCTCTTATGAAGCGTATTGCAGTCCTTACGAGCGGTGGCGACGCACCCGGCATGAACGCTACGATCCGCGCGGTCGTTCGCACCGCGTGTTACGAAGGCGTCGAAATCTTTGGGGTTACGCGGGGCTACAAAGGGCTTATCGGCGGCGACCTCACCCAGATGAACGCTCGCAGCGTCGATAACATCACCCAGCGGGGCGGCACGATCCTCTACAGCGCGCGCTGCCAAGAATTTTTAGAACCTCGCGGGCGCGCCCAGGCCGCTGAAACGCTCCACGCTTACGGTATCGAAGGTTTGGTGGTGATCGGCGGTAACGGTTCGTTTCAGGGGGCGCACCTGTTAGCTAAAGAGCAGGGCGTCAAGGTTATCGGGGTACCCGGCACGATCGACAACGACATCTACGGTACAGACGTGACCATCGGGTTTCATACCGCGATGAACATCGCGCTGAGCGCCATCGACCGGCTGCGCGATACGGGCCACTCGCACGACCGCCTCTTTCTGGTCGAGGTGATGGGGCGGCATTCGGGTCATATCGCGCTCAACGTCGGGATCGCCGGGGGTGCTGAAGAGATTTTGGTACCTGAACGCGAGTACGATATCGAGGCGATGGTCACGTCGATTGCGGCGGGGCGTAAACGGGGGCGCAGTTCATCGATTATCGTTGTGGCCGAAGGTGCCGCCAAAGGGGGCGCGATGGCGATTGAAAAACGTATCGAGGCGGCGAGCGGTTACGAAGTCCGGACGAGCGTCCTGGGGCACGTGCAGCGCGGCGGCGCGCCGAGTACCCGCGACCGGGTGCTCGCGGCGCGTTTGGGCTACCACGCGGTGATCGCGCTTTTAGAGGGCCGGACCGACGTGATGGTCGGCGTCGATAAACGCGACACCGTGTTTATTCCGCTCAAAGATACCTGGGAAAAGCAGAAAGAACTCGAGTGGCACCTCTACGACATCAACAAGATTTTAGCGGGCTAGCGGCTCGAGCTGAAGCGGCGGTCTCTAAACGGCAGGGGGGAATACAGAAGACAGACCTGCGTTCTTATTCTGCCTTCTCCCTCCTGTATTCTGCCTTCTGAACGCTGCCTTCTGAACGCTGCCTTCTGAACGCTGCCTTCTGAACGCTGCCTTCTGACGCTGCCTTTCAACGCTGCTTCTTAATGCTGCGTTGCGCCCGTCCTTCTCATTTTCGGGCATAAACGACACCACGGAGAGCCGGTGCGCCGTAGAATACTCCATGACGCCAAGCTTAGGTAGTTTTACTGTTCTCGAGAACAGGCCCCCACAAACGACGTTACCCGACGCCCTGCGCCGCGAACTCGGCAAAGGCGAGGTGCTCTACTACGCCCAAGACGAGGCCGTCAGCCTCTACCGGATCGATGAAGGACTCTTGAAACTCAGCCTCGAGCTGCCGAGTGGTCGCGAACGTATCACGCAGCTCGTCGGCCCCGGCGACTACGTGGGCGCAATGACCGCCGACGCCTTTTACGGCGAACGCGCCGAGGCGCTCTCGGCCAAGGTGAGCGTCCGGGAAGTGGCTAAAGAAAACGCCGAGGTGCTCGGCTCGGCGCTGCTAGCAGCGACCGGCGAACAGCTCCGGCGCGTCCGGGCTGCGCTCGAGGATACCGACCTGCCCGTCGCTGCCCGCCTCGCCCGGACGCTCTTGCGCCTCGGTCAGCGGTTCGGTCACACGTCCGAGGCGGGCCGGGTCCACCTTACGCTGCCCCTGACCCACGACACGCTCGCCGCGCTCGTCGGGGCCGCCCGCGAAACAACCACCGCCTTAATCAGCGAGATGCGCGCGCAGGGTGTCCTCAGCGGTACCCGTGGACGCTACAGCTTTGAACAGGGTGTGCTGCTCGAGTTCGCCTACGCCGCCGCATTTTAGAACCGCTGTAGACGGGAAAGAAGCCTGAGCGCACGAGTAGACCCACGATCTGCTTAGAACGTACACCAGCACGCACCCGAGCAAACCTCGGCTACAGCTTTTCCGGTCTGAAGATGGGGAGCGTCCCTAACGCTAAACCGATGAACCTGTCTTCACAAAAGTTGACGGTTGGTTCAAGCCCTTTCTTTTACACTTCACCTATCCCCGCGTAGTCCTCCTTCAACTAGAGGCGCGGGGGTTTTTTCCGCCCCAGCGCCGTGACAGCTCATTTAGTCCATCCCCAGAGCCTTACCTTAACCGTAGCGCCCATAGGGAGTGCGGGCCTCGCACATCCTTCAACTAAGCGTGCGAGGCTTTCTGCTCTACCTCACGAAACTACCCGGAGTAGCCCCCGCCTAACCCTGATGATGTGGTCAGAAGCGCGTCATATCCACAGGGGTGTGAATATGGGGATATGACAAAGCCGCTTCTCATAGAAAGCAAACTAAAGCGAAACCAAAAACGGTTTCCTGACATCCGGGTGCTACCTTACGCCTACCCCGCGCAGTCACCCCCGAAGGTGCGGGGTTTATCGCCTCTATTAGGGCAGGTCACGTAAACTAGGTTATGACCCCCGCCGCGTTTATCGCCAAGTGGGAGCAGGTGACGACGACTGAACGCGCCGCCGCTCAAAGCCACTTTTTAGACCTCTGCGAGCTTCTGAACGTCGAAAAACCGCTCGACGCTGACCCTACCGGCGCGTTTTACGCTTTCGAGCGCCGCGTGAACAAGGTGCTCGGCGGCAAAGGCTTCGCCGACGTGTGGAAACGTGGGCACTTCGCCTGGGAGTACAAACGCAAAAACCGCAACCTCTTGGAGGCGTACACCCAACTTTTGTTGTACCGCGAAGACCTCGAGAATCCGCCGCTCCTCATCGTCTGCGACCTCCACCGTTTTGAAATCCACACCAACTTTACCGGCACACCCAAACGCATTTACGCCTTCACACTGTCTGAGCTGACCAACCCTGAAACCCTTGACCTCCTCCGCGCCGCCTTTACCGACCCGGATGCCCTCAACCCCAAACGCTACCGCGAACGCGTGACGCAAACGGCGAGCGAGCAGATCGGCGCACTGTCGCTGCGGCTCCAGGCCAGAGGCCACGAACCGCAAACCGTTGCCCACTTTATGATGCAACTCGTTTTTGCGCTCTTCGCCGAAGACGTGCGGCTCTTGCCTGACAAACTCGTGACCCGGATTTTAGAGAAAACGTATACCCAACCGGAACGCGCCCAACGTTTCCTGAGCGACCTCTTCGGGGCGATGGCGAGGGGCGGCGACATCGGCCTAGACGAAGTGCCGTACTTTAACGGCGGCTTGTTCGACAACCGGGGCGCACTGCCCCTAGAGCAGACCGAACTCAAAATCTTGCTGGACGCCGCCAAGCTCGATTGGGCCGAGGTCGAACCGGTGATTTTCGGTACGCTCTTTGAACGCTCCCTCGACCCGGAGAAACGCAGTCAGTTGGGCGCGCACTACACCTCCCGCGAGGACATCCTGCGGATTGTGCAACCGGTCGTGATCGACCCGTTACGCGCCGAGTGGGGCGCAGTTCGTCGGGACGTTGAAACGTACTTGGGGGGAAACCCGCTCCCCGACGAACGCACCCTCGACCGAAAACGCCTCGCCGCGTTTAACGCCCTCAAACGTAAAAGGGAAGAGCGCACCCTGAGACCCATCAGCGGGTTTTTGGAACGCTTGCGTCACGTCAAGGTGCTCGACCCGGCGTGCGGCAGCGGCAACTTTCTTTACGTCGCCTTTCAGCAGCTTAAAGAACTCGAGCGCGACGTGCTCACCTTTGCTGGCAGCATCGGCCTGCCGCTCGCGCCGTTTGTCAGTCCCCGGCAGTTTTACGGCTTAGAGGTCAACGTCTTCGCTCACGAACTCGCCAGCATCGTCGTGTGGATCGGCTATTTACAGTGGAACTTTCTCAACCACACCTCGGACACGCAGCGGCCTATTTTGGAGCGGTTAGACACCATCAAGCTGCAAGACGCCCTGCTAGACGGCGAGCAAGAAACCGTGTGGCCCGAAGCGGATTTTATCATCGGTAATCCCCCGTTTTTAGGGAATTATCGGATGCGTGAAGAGTTGGGTGACGAGTACACGGTTAAACTTCGGAAGCTTTTTGAAGGGCGTGTTCCGGGCTTTGCTGATTTTGTCACTTACTGGTTTGAAAAAGCTCGAGCGCAAATTGAGCAAGGTAAAACGAAACGGGCGGGTCTGATTTCAACGAACAGCATTCGGGGCGGCGCAAACCGTAAAGTTTTAGAGCGTATCAAAAATACGGGTGACATTTTCATGGCTTGGTCAGATGAGCCGTGGATTTTAGATGGTGCAGCGGTGCGCGTAAGCATAGTCGCTTTCGATGACGGTAAAGACACCGAGAAACGTTTGAACGGTCAGCGTGTGTCCGCAATTCATCCGGACTTAACAAGCAGCGTAAACATAAGCGACGCCAAGAGATTAGTGGAAAACGCGGATACTTCTTTTGAGGGTGTCAAAATCGCAGGGCCGTTTGACATACCAGGCGATACTGCTCACGGCTGGATTGCCTTACCCAATCCTGACGGCGTAAGTAACGAGGACGTGCTAAAGCTTTATGTAAACGCTCAAGACCTTGTGCAAAAATCTAAAAATCGTTGGGTGATCGATTTCAATCAGATGCCGTTAGAGACAGCAACGCAGTATCTCGCACCTTTTGCTCATGTTGACGAAAATGTTAAACCTGTACGAGAAAAGAACAATGAGCGGGCAACTCGTGAAAATTGGTGGCGTTTCAAACGAACAACACCCAAGCTTAGACAAGCTATAGCGCCTTTAGCACGTTATATCGCTACACCCCGACATTCAAAGTATCGAGTATTCGTTTGGCTTCCTATTCAAAGCCTCCCTTCAGATGCTCTTACTGTAGTCGCTCGAGACGACGACTTTACCTTCGGCGTGCTTCATTCCAAGCTGCATGAGGTTTGGGCTTTGACGATGGGGACGAGTCTCGAGGATAGACCGCGTTATACCCCGACGACTTGCTTTGAAACCTTCCCCTTTCCTCGCCCTTCCGAAACCCAACACGCCGACATCGAAAAGTGGGCGAAATATCTGGACACGGTACGCTCTCAACTTTTAGCAGCCGACGAAAAACGCACCATGACTAAGCTTTATAACGACCTTACAGTTTTAAGAGAAACGCGGGACAGCAAAAGCCCGGTGTACGCGCTGTCAATCGCGCACGACAAACTCGATGCGGCGGTCGCGGCGGCTTACGGTTGGGAGTGGCCTTTGTCTGATGAAACTGTCTTGGAACGGCTCCTGGCGCTGAATTTGGCGCGTTCGGCGGAAGAGAACGCCCAGCCGGTGACGGTGGGCGCGGGCTGAACTTTATGCGTTGGGTAGTGCTCGAGCTTTGACTAGCATAACAAGACCTAAAAAACCTGCCAATATAAGGTTGGCAGGTAAAATGTCACTGCACCGACGTTGCCCCGGACGGTCACACCAAGATACTTGCTACCTGTGCGACCGTACAGGGGCAAATGTCACAACTTATTGTTACAAGCTAAAGGCACAAAAAGTGGGTTTGGGTTGTTACCGCCGGGGGCAGACCGTTGGTACAGTAGTAACCCAAACCCACCAGCTCCGGGAGAGCACCTAAAACGATGTTGAAGGTGTTACCGTGAAGCTTTTTACACGGTAAATGTATCTTTGGGTCAGCAACAAAGGTATCAGCTACAGTTTCCGGGTCGGTTTTTCCCGAATCACGCGTCACCGCCGCCGTGCTAAGCGCCGAACGGCGCTTCTAGGAGCGCGAGCGCTTGCATGACGATCAGCAGGTCTTGTTGGTTCAGATGGGTCAACCGTCCGGCGACCGACCGCAGGGTCGCTGCTTCGGCGTGCTCCAGGGTGCGCCGCCCGTGGGCCGTCAGTCCCAGCGTGTGCCGCCTTTTGTCGCCTGCCGCTGCGCCCCGTCTGATGAGGCCCCGCTCCTCCAAACGTGCCACGATTTTAGAGAGCGACGCTTTGCTCAAACCGATATGTTCTGTGATCTCGACGAGCGAGGTGCCGTGATGCCGCTCGATATAGCTCAGCGTGCGAAACTCGGGGACGGAGAATTCAGCCGTTCGGTGATTTCTCATCTCTTCACGGAGGGTCTGCATCACGTGAGGAATCACGTCCATCAAACGCTGTACGCAGGCCAAGACGCTGACGTCCGGTTGTACCTCGGCTGAATAATCCGATTGTTTCATAACGAAACCTTTTTAGTGCTGTACTTCGGTTCGTACTCGAGCTGACAAAAAGATGACCGGACTCCAAAGAAAAAAATCTTATGCGTATTTGTGACCATGCTCCTAAGCCCCCACCCCAATAATAGTTTACTCTTGAAACTGTACGCGTAACCAAACAATCGTACCCTTGCCTGACACTTGCACGGACCCGTGCAGCGTTTACGGCACGCCTACGGAGGTATATCACGATGAAACCACGAAACTTGATCGCCACGCTGACGTTCGCTCTCTTCGGCACCCTCGCTTTCGCCCAGACCGACGCGTCGGGCGGCGTGATGTCGGGTGGTGCTATGTCCGGTGGTGCCATGTCCGGGGGTGCCGCTGACATGCCTGCGACCGTCGTTGATATCGCTACGAGTGATGAAAACTTCAGCACGCTGGTCGCCGCGCTGGACACCGCCGGTTTGGTCGAAACGCTTCAGGGCGAGGGGCCGTTTACCGTCTTTGCGCCGACCAACGCCGCGTTTGAAGCGCTGCTAGGCGACCTGGGTATCACCGCAGATGAGCTTTTGGCTCGAGACGACCTCGCCGACATCTTGACCTATCACGTGGTGCCGCAAAAGCTTTTGGCCGCCGACGTGCTCGCGGCTGTAGACAGCGCGGGCGGAACCGCCGAGGTCGAAACTGTCAACGGTGCGCCCATCAGCGTCACGGTTGACGGCGACAACGTGATGATCAACGGCAGCGCCACCGTTACTACGACCGACCTTCAAGCCGGTAACGGTGTCGTTCACGTGATCGACGCAGTGCTCGTCCCCGGGCAGTAAACGCGCTGTAAACCTCAGTCAGTAACATAATGTGGGAGTGCTGCAGCACTCCCGCACTTTTAGGTTTTGTTGACGTGCGCTCGGTCTAACCGAGCTCGGTTAGACCAAGTTGGTAAGAGCAAGCCTGACCGATCTGCTTTGACCAAACGGACTCTAACAACCTCAATACGAAGACAACGCGTAAACGCCGCCGGGGTCAACCAGGCGGCGTTTGCTCTTTGGCGGAGAGAGAGGGATTCGAACCCTCGGTACCAGTTACCCAGCACACACGCTTTCCAGGCGTGCTCCTTCAACCACTCGGACACCTCTCCAGGGGTTTGGTCTGGGGGTTTGGTCTGGGCGCTTAGTCCAGTTTAGAACCGGGCTTAAACCGTCCGGCTCTAGAGTCTAGCAAGTTTGTGGGCGCTAAAGCAATGCCCGCGACATGTAGGGGCGGACGGGCGTGACTACAATAACGCTATGCTAAGAGACCGCATTTACAACCTCGAGACACCCGAAGACGTGCAGAGCTTCTTGAGCGAAAACCCGACCAGCCTGATCTTTAAGGCGGGAACCTGCCACAAAACGATGCAGGGCTTCGGCTTTTTGCAAGAGCAGTTGGAAACCCGTGACGACCTCTCGGTCGGCCTGATCCGTGTGGTGCAGGCGCGTCCGGCGAGTAACTTCGTCGCCGAGCAGACCGGTATTACCCACCAGTCGCCGCAGGTCATCCTTTACCGCGACGGGGAGGCCGTCTTCGACGCCGACAACTGGGACATCACTCCGGATGTACTGGACGCAGGTCTGGCCAAAGCGCCGCAGGGCGACACCCCGGCTGCCACTGCGACCGGTTCGAGCAGCGACCTGACGCCGTATGTGGGGCTGCTCGAGCGTTACTTAAACGGTGAACTCGACGACCGCGAATTTGAATTCGCTTACACCACCACCTTCCGCGACGACGCCTCGTTGCGCAGCCGTGAAGAGGTCGAGGTTTTGGGCAGCATCTTTGGCGACGTGGACCGTCACATGGAGATGCACATGATGATGGGCGGGCGCAGCAACAGCGAGGTCGTGCGGCAGCGGGCGGCGGCAGCGTTGGAACAGCTTAAAACGCTCGCCTGAGCACCCTAAACGCTGTTACGCAAGCACCGCTCGAGGTGCTAAACTCCACAGTATGTTCTCGTTACAAATCATAAGTTCATTGCAGAGGCCGCGCGCCTCTGCTTTTTTACGTGCCCTACCCACGACGCCGATTTTTCAAGCCGTGCGGGTCTGCCGGTGAAACGCCGCTGGTTCGACCTCTCGGATTTGGGGTTTGTCTACGGCGTCCTCTGTACGCTTTCGCTGGTGCTGATCAACCCTTGGGGACGGCCCCGGGGGGAAATCTGGACCGACCCTAAAGTCTACGTCGTAATCGCGCTCGCCCTCCTGACGTGGGGCGTACTGCTCGCGCAACTCGTGCGCTTTGTGGTGCGGCGGCTTGGGCACGGGCGGCCTCGTTTGTCCCCACCTCCTGCCTGGGGTTGGGCCGCGCTTTTGTGGGGGGCGTATCTGGGTTTCGGCCTCCTGAGCGTCTACTACAGTCCGGTTCGCGCCGACAACGCCCTGATGCCGAACAACGAGATGGGTGACGGCTGGGTCTACTGGGCCTACGTCGCGGCGTTCGTGCTCGGTAACGCGCTCTTACTCAAACGTTTTCCGCAGCTTTTTAAGCTGCAGCTTTACGGCTTTTTAGCCGCCGGACTCGTTACGGGCCTCGCCGTCGCCCTACAAACCATCGACTGGCGGCTCGACTTTACTGCCACGATGGGCAAAGTTGGCTACAACACCGACGCTATCAAGCTCCTTTACAGCAACATCTATAAAGGTCAGATGCCGATAGGCTTGACTTCGCACCGGGGACATGCTGGGTTTATCGTCGCGGCAATAGCGGTGCTCGCGCTCGTGTGTCTGGCGCGCGGCTGGGTCGCCAAACGTTACGGGTGGCTGCTCTACCTGCTCTTGCTGGTGAGCGTTTACCTCACCTCGACGCGGGGCGCGCAAGCTGCGTTTGCGGCGGGAATGCTCTATCTACTCATCCGTTTTTGGCGCACCAAGCAGGCGCGGCGTACCGTTTTGCTGGCGTTCGTTCCGTTTGTCGTCGGCGGAGCCGGGTTGCTGGGCGCAGCTGCTCTAGGGGCACCTAACGTCACGCGTTCGCTGCCGTCTATCGCCATGTTAAGCACCAATCCCGGCGCGTTTACCTCGTTTCGGCTCGATTACTGGCGTATTGCCGCTGACGGCGTTCGTGAGCGGCCCCTTTTGGGTTGGGGCTACGACGGCTTCGGGCTGGCTTTTCCTTACGTCAACGACTTTGAAAAAAAGTTCAAGCAGAAGCTTGCACCTAGAAAGGGGCCTATCGCGGCGGGAGAACCGAAGGTTTTTGAGGTTGACCAACTTAGAGGCACCGATCACTACTATTTTCGCTATCTAAGTACCGACGGCAAGGCTCACCTCGGTGGGGTTTTATCGAACAAGGCGCACAATCTCATTCTCGATCTCTGGGTCTCGCTGGGTCTAGGCGGCCTCGTTACCTATCTGCTGCTTTTGGGCCTTTTTATCGGCGTCACGGCGCGGGGCGAGGGGTGGGGGCTCGAGGCCGTCGCCGTCGTTTACCTGGTCTACACGCTGACCTGGTTCGAGTCGGCGCAGTTCAGCCACCTGACGTGGTGGGCACTTTCAGCAGGCTTAGCGATGCAGCGCTTGCCACAGGCCGTGGTCGTACGTACACCGTTTAACCGCCGCTTTGACACGCCTAACAACACGCCTAACCAGCCCAGCCGGAACTAGGGCCGTGCTACGCGAGCTTAAGAGCGTCGCTGAACTCCGGGGGTGTGAGGCGGTGCAGTGTGAGGTTTGGGGTGAGCCGGTCCCGGAGGTCAACGTGGCGTTGTTCCGGGCTACGCAGCACGCCGGGGCGCTCGTTGCCGGGGCGTTTGAAGGGGAGACGCTGCTCGGGTTCGTCTACGGGTTTCCGTCGTACGTAGAGGAGCGTGTCGGGCAGCATTCGCACCTGTTAGCGGTGCTGCCTGAGGCGCGGGGCCGAGGTGTCGGGCAGGCGCTCAAATGGTTTCAAAGGGACTGGTGTCTGACGCGTGGTATCAGCCAGATTACCTGGACCTTCGACCCGCTCCGGGCAAAAAACGCGAACCTCAATTTAGAACATCTCGGCGCGTTCGTCCGGCACTACGAAGTCGATTTTTACGGGACGTTAGGCGGCGCTCTGAACGGGGCTTTGCCGACCGACCGGCTCGTCGCCGAGTGGCCGTTAGAGGCGGCGCACGTTCGGGCATTGGCGGCGGGGGAGAGGAGACCGACCGTAGAAAAACCGACGCACATAGGTTTAGTGCGGGGTGAGGACGGCGCGCCGCAGGTTTTTACGGTTGACGCGCCTATAGACGCGCCGAGAGTGTGGCTCGAGCTGCCCCCCCAAATCTCGCCCGAGACCGATTTTGCGTACGCCCTGCGCTGGCGTTTGGCGCTCCGTGAGGCGATGGTGCCGCTTCTAGAACGCGGCTACCGGGCAACCCGTTTTGTCGCAGGTGGGTACGTGCTGGAAAAAACGAACCAGTAAAAAACCCGGCTAAAGCCGGGTTTACGAGGCGCGATAAGCTGTTCTAGTAGCTGTCGCGTTGTGAACGTTGGGGGCGCGCTGAAGCGGGCGCGGCGTTTGTGACCTCGACATTTTTGGCCTGCAAACCCTTCTGACCTTGCTCGACCTCGAACTCGACTTCGTCACCTTCGTTGAGGCTGCGGAACCCGCTCGAGCTGATCGCGGAAAAGTGACAAAATACGTCAGCGCCGCCCCCGTCTTGCTCGATAAAACCGAACCCTTTTTCGTTGCTAAACCACTTGACTTTACCTGTTGCCATGTTCTAACCCTTAACCGCACGTCTTAAAACGTGCCCGTGTAATTATGAGCGTGTACGCCCATGCTTTCGTGCCTTTTCAGGGCGACTCGAGCGACTGAATTATAGCGCGAGAGACCCTAAAAAGCAATTTATTTGATAGCTTAAGTACACCGCATTAGTACACTGCTGCGCTGCGCCGAAGAAGCCGCTGCGACAGTTGCTACTGCGCGTTTAACGCGTGCGTGGTAGAACGAAATGTGGCAGACTCCCTTACTCAAACCGCAACGCGTATCTACCTTTCGCCGCCGCACCTGAGCGGCGCTGAACGCACCTTCGTCACCGAGGCGTTCGACAGCAACTGGGTCGCGCCGTTAGGCCCCAACGTAGACGGCTTCGAACACGATTTGGAAGCCTATACGGGCGCGGCGCACGCGGCGGCGCTCTCGTCGGGAACTGCCGCCCTGCACCTCGCGCTGATTTTGCTCGGCGTCGAGGCCGGGGACGAGGTGGTCTGCTCGAGCTTTACCTTCTCTGCGTCGGCTAACCCGATTGTCTATCAGGGCGCTGTACCCGTTTTTGTCGATAGCGAGGCCGATACCTGGAATATGGACCCCGCCGCGCTCGCTGAGGCGCTCGAAGACCGTCAGCGCAAGGGCAAACTGCCCAAAGCTGTGATCGCTGTGCACCTCTACGGGATGCCCTCGAAGATGACTGAAATCGTCGATATTTGTGCGCGCTACGGTGTGCCGCTGATTGAAGACGCCGCTGAAGCGCTTGGTTCGACGTATTACGGCAAAGCGATGGGTACCTTTGGTGCGTTGGGTATCTTGTCGTTTAACGGTAACAAGATCATCACCACGTCGGGCGGCGGCGCGCTTATCTCTGATAACGCCGAGTGGATCGCTAAGTCTAGATTTTTAGCAACGCAGGCCCGCGACCCCGCGCCGCACTATCAGCACTCGCAGATCGGCTACAACTACCGCCTGAGCAACATCTCAGCGGGTATCGGGCGCGGTCAGATGCAAGTTTTAGATGACCGAGTGGCGGCGAGGCGCGCGAACACGGCGCGTTACGCGGCATTTTTTGCCGATTACGAAGGCGTTACGATGCAGGACGAGCCTGAGGGCATGTTCAGCAACCGCTGGCTGACGGCCGTTCTGGTTGACTCGGCGAAAACCGGCGGTGTGACCCGCGAAGACCTGCGCCGCGCCTTAGACGCTGACAACATCGAGGCGCGGCCCCTCTGGAAACCGCTCCACCTGCAACCTGTTTTTGAGCAGTACCCATACTACGGGGACAGGCTTTCCGAAACGCTTTTCGACCAAGGGCTCTGTTTGCCGTCGGGGAGCAGCTTGAGTGATAGGGAGTTTGGGCGGATTACCGGGATTTTGGAGAAGATACTCAAAGTATGAGCGACGTTTTGGAGGCAGAAAGTACATGTCTACGTCAGTCAGAAGCTTTTTGACTGGCGTTTCTGTATTCCTAAGAGTAACTTTGCTTTTCCTCAGCCGTCAAAATCGCTTGACTTTAAGTAAGCAGAGCTTGTCTGGGATGCGTGCCTTCTTACCCTTGATATAATTTCGGTAAAGCTCATTGTGCCCGATAGAGCATGGTAGATGTGGCTACTATCAAACAACAAAATAGGTGACCTATCTCTGGATGCTTCTTCTAAAGCACCGGAGCTGAAACCGGACATAGAAACAAAAATTCCCATCGTGTTGTCAGCTTTTGTCGTCACTTTACGGATGAACGTGTCTATATCAGGAGAGTTTGTCTGGGTTCGCGTGAACTTCAGTTCTACCAAATACGTCGTTCCGCTGAGCGTTATAGAACCATCAATCTGACGATTACCTGTAACGTATGGACGACGAAGCGAGATTTCGTAGAAGGCTACAAAATCATAAAACCAATTTTGGAACTCATACCCACCTTGTTGGGTACCAAGGCTAGGGAATAAAGCTTTAAGCTGCTCATTGAGCGTTTCTAATCGTTGATTCGTCCTTTTTACGCTTGTTTGATGTTCGAGGTGTAACTTTCTTGCTCTCTCTTTTTCCTTTATGCTTTCGTTTGCGCGTTCTTGTTCTTCCAAAAATTTTTTCAGACCGTTCACGCTGCGCTTTGCGCGGGTAATCATCGTCGTTGAGTCTTCCCAACCTTCCAAATCAGGAAAAGTTTTCTGCTCAACTAAAGCGTGAGCCATTCTTAAAAGAACGGATGATCGTGATGGGTGCTTTTCCAATCTCTCAAATAAATGTTCTATAAGTTCGCGTTTTGTTTCGGTTTGCAGAGTCGAAATAAACGTCTCAGATATTCCAGTCGCTCGCAAAAACCGAGCTAGAGCTTTCTTGCGCCAAAATGAATTTAGTAGAGCATCGAATAAAAGGTCTGTAAAGTGAGGAGTTATCTGCGTCTTCATAGTAGGCTTTCAGAAAATTATATTTTCGGCTTGAGCTTCGGTGAAGGATGTACTCATCACTTCAAGTATATCTAGCTACATTCGTTATACTCCCCTAATGGCTGACTACTACGAGCTTCTAGGCGTCTCGCGCGAGACCGATGCGGGCGGCATTAAAACCTCCTACCGCAAACTCGCGCTCAAGTACCACCCCGACCGCAACCCCGGCGACCACGAAGCCGAGGAGACCTTCAAACAACTTAACGAAGCCTACGCGGTGCTCTCCGACCCGGAGAAGCGCTCGCGTTACGACCGTTTTGGTTCGGCGGACCCGCAGGCGCAGTTTTCCGGCGACATCTTCGATATCTTTTCGTCAGTTTTCGGCGGCGGGTTCGGCGCAGCCGGGGGCCGCGTGCAGCGGGGGCAACCGGGTGAAGACCTCGAGGCGTCGCTGCTGGTGACGCTCGAGGCGTCCCGCGAAGGTGCGGGGGTACCGCTCAACCTGGAGCGTTTGGGGCTCTGCGACCGCTGCGACGGCTCACGCGCCGAACCGGGCAGCGAAGGGCGTAAAACCTGTCCGACCTGCCGGGGAGCCGGACAGGTGCGGGCGCAGGCGCAGTCGTTTTTCGGTACCGTCGTGACGAATCAGGTGTGTCCGCAGTGCCGGGGTTTGGGCGAAATCGTCGTGACACCTTGCGGCAAATGTATGGGCGCAGGCCGGATGAAGGTCGAAGACACCGTGACGGTCAAACTGCCGCGCGGGATCGACGCAGGCTACCGGCTCAGGATTCCGCGTGCGGGCAACGTCGGCCTCGACGGAGCCCCCGCAGGCGACCTGTACGTTTACATCGACTTGGAGCCTCACGTACACCTTACCCGCGATGGCGACGATCTCCGCTACACCCTCCCGGTCGGCGTCGCACAGGCGGCGCTCGGCAGCGCCTTTGAAATCCCGACGCTCGACGACCCCGAAGCGGTCAATGTGCCGCCGGGAACGCAACCGGGCACCGAGTTCAGGCTGCGCGGCAAGGGGATGCCGCGCCTCCAGAGCGTTGGCATGGGCGACCTGATCGTCACCGCGCAGATTGAGATTCCTAAAAAACTTTCACCGAAAGCGCGCGAGCTGATCGAAGCCTACGCGGAGGAAACCGGCGAGACGCTGGAAGCGCATGAAACGCTCGGGCACCGCCTCCGAGGGCTGTTCGGCAAACGCAAGGTCGAGCGGTAGGTGTGCATGCACCCAAGGGCACATTGAATTCCTGTAATTAGGGGCAGTTGGATACGACCGGAATAGCCTCAGATGTGCGGGACTGTACTTGACCGTCCTGGCCCTCGAGAGTCAAGTAAAGCTTCGTTGCCCCGATAGGTTGAGGATTTGGAACGGGGATAATAGCTTGGGGCGATACGGCTTCGTTGGCCTCTTTATAAGGTGCAAAGTACGCGTCCATTCTATACTCGACTTCAAAGCCGGAATCTTGATATGGGCTGACGTCTTGGCTTCGCGGATCGAAGGTGTGTTCTCCTTTGATCGGTGATCCTGGCAGTGCTTGACCTTCCAGGTAGGACGTCCAGCGCTCTAACCCGCCTTCATAGCGAAACCTGTAGGTCAGCGTTGTCGGACGGTTGTCACAGATGTACGATGCGCCCGACTGGTCTGTGTAGTTGGTAAAGGTGGTAAACTCAGTGATGTTTAGGACGGGTACCGGGGTAGGCGTTGGAGTTAAGTAGACGTTGCAGCCAGCGAGTAGACCTAGACACAGCAGACTTGCCAAAGATAAAAAACGGTTCACAGAGTACCTCTTCCGGCGCGGTTTGTGCGCCTGATGATAGTCCACTCTAAAGGGCCGGGCTTTAGGTCGTCATGACGCTAAGATGAAGTTTTACTTAGACTGTGGGTCAGGGGCGGGAGGCTCGAGTTCACCGATCACCGCGTCTACACTGTCTTTGGTGATACCGTCTTCGATAACGGCGGCTCGGCCCCGTTTAAGACGCGCCGGAAGCAGCCTTTCGGCGACCTCTCGGCCGCGCGCCAGTGCGCCTGCGTACAGCTCTTTGACCTCCGCCGCCGAAACCGTTTTGCCCTCGGTGGCCCACACCGCCGCCGCTGTGCCGATCACTTGGGTTCCGGCGTAGGCGACTGCAACTTTCGGCACGATACCCCACACCGGAATCAATCCGACGAGTCCCCTGGCGACCTGCCGGAAGAGCAGCCCGCTACCCAGAACCCCGATAATCTCAACCATCAGCTCTTGGGGGCGACCCGTGCGGCCCGCTGCGAGCGCGACCTTGTACGCCATCACCAGCTGATTTTTGCTCAGGACGAGCGTATCGGCGACGTTGAGCGGCACGTTGAGTATCGGGACGATCTCCGCGACGCCGGTACTGACGGCGTAGAGCGCGTTAGCCCGAGCCGCCTCTTCGACGAGCCCCCGGATCACCGCCGGACGAAAAACCGGGAGCTGCTTGCCTACCGCGAGGCGCAGTTCAGGCGAGAGCGCCCGCAGAATTTCAGGCACCAGGTCGCGTTGCACGCTTTGGGCGCTCAGGTCACGCAGCACGACTCTGCCGGATTCGCCGGGGTGCGGCAACTCAGCGCCGACCTGCGGCGCGGCGTCTGTCTCGGCGATACATACAGTGAGCGTCCGACGTTGCGGGTGTGGCGAGCTTGTCGGCGTGTTGAGGCCGCGCACGACGTTTAGCTCGAGGTCGGCGCTCGCCCTGGTGTCGCCTTTAGGCGACTGCACGAGGTAGGGGTGAGCGCCGCTCCGCCCTGGGGCGGCGCTGAGCAGATCGGCGAGTACGGTGGTAAGGTCGGCGTCGCCGGCGAGCGACAAGGTAAAGCGGCGGTCGGCTTCGTCTTTGATCGCACCTAAATCGACCTCGCGCACGAGCGAGAGCAGCCGGGCGGCGCGGAGGGGGCGGGAGAGCGTTTTCATCCCTAGATAATACGCAGCGGACCTAAAAATCGAAGTCGTCGCGCCGCTGACCGGGCCGGTTAAACTCGTCGAACGCGTTGGATTCGGGGTCTTCCTTGGGTGAGGTCACAGCGCGTACGGTGGGGGCTCGAGGCTGGCCTGGCGAGGTCGACGTGCGCGTGGGTGAACCGGGTTTGACGACGGTTGTGGCGTTGCTTTGTCTTCCGCCGGAGCGTGGTTTCCGTTCCTCTTGCTCCGGTTCAGCTGCGCCGCGCCGGGGTCTGAAAACAAACCAGAAGACGAGCACCGCCAGGATGAGCCATAAAAAAGCGAGCAGGAGCAGTACGGCTAACGGAGGCAGGGAGAGGCTAAAACGCATAAATTAGCTGTATCTTACACAGCATACGCATTATGTGTCACTTTTAGAGCTCACCGTTTAAGAGGGCTGCGAGCCACGTCGGTTCGACGTTGCCCCCGCTGACGAGCAGCACGGTCGGGCCGGGTTGGAGCGTGACACCTTGATAGGAGCCCCTCTCGAGCTGCCGGTAAGCTGCGAGCGTCAGTGCGCCGGTCGGTTCGGCGACGAGTTTGGCTTCGCTCAGGTACCAACGGGTCGCCTCCAAAATGTCTGCTTCACTGACGGTCACAATGCCTGCAACTTTGCCCTCAATGAGCGAGAAGGGCAACTCGCCCAGGTTTTGCGTCCGCACGCCGTCGGCCACGGTGCGCGTCGTCAGGGCGGCGTCCCACCGTTCGACGCGGCCCGCCGCAAGCGACGCCTGCGCGTCTGCCGCAAGTTCGGGTTCGACGCCGATAAGCTGTGCGTGCGGGCAGAGCGTACGCAGCGCCGTGGTAATACCCGACAAGAGACCACCACCGCCGACGCAGACCAAGACGTTGGCCACGTCCGGCAGGTCTCGAGCGATCTCCAACCCGGCGGTGCCCTGCCCCGCGACGATCCACGGGTGGTCGAAGGGCGGTACGCGTGTATACCCGTGAGATTCGACAAACGCGTGACAAACCCTTTCACGGTCCAAGCTCGAGTTTTCACACCGGACGACCTCCGCGCCCCACGCGCGCGTCCGGGCGACCTTGATAGGCGGTGCGTTTTTGGGAATGACAATCGTTGCCGGAACCTCGAAAAGGTGCGCGGCGCACGCGACGCCCTGCGCGTGGTTGCCGCTCGAGTCGGCGACCACACCCTTCGCCCGTACCGCCTCCGGCAAACTCGCCAAAAAGTTGTACGCGCCGCGCAGCTTAAACGAACCGGTCAATTGCAGGTTTTCGGCCTTGGCATATAAACCCGGTTCTAGCTCGAGCAGTGGCGTGCGGCGCGCCGTGCCCCGAATCCGCGTCGCTGCCGCTTCGATGTCGTTAAGGGTAACCGTCTGCATCCCCCGAGTCTACGTGAATACAGGGTCTGAAGCTAGCTCGGGTTATGCGGTACCGGTAGCTCGAGGCCCAGATAGCGGCTGCCCACCCGGAGCAGCAGGGTTACGACCACACCCGCGACGAGCGCCAGATTCGGCTCCGCCGGGTAGAGGCTAAAGACGACGAGCGCCCCACCTGCCGCCGCCGACGCGTAGAGGTCGCCACTACGGTACAAGATGCCCGGAACCTGCCCCGTTAAGAGGTCGCGCAGCACCCCACCACCGACCCGGAAACAGCGCCCGCGAAGATAACGCCCCAGAGCCCAAGTCCAGCCCCCAAACCGCGCTCCGCGCCGAGCGCTGCAAAGAGGGCCAAACCAAGGGTGTCAAGACCGTAAAGCAGCCGCCCTTGGTGAAGGTGGCGGTGCAAAAAAAAGACTGCGCCCACCACGAGCGCGATACCTCAGAGCAGCCCTTCGTTGGTCAGCGCGGTAGGCGGCAAGATACCGACCAGAATGTCGCGAATCGACCCGCCACCAACTGCCGTAACCGCTGCGAGAACGAGCACGCCGAGCAGGTCGAAGTTAAGCCGTACGGCGATAAGTGCGCCCGTAGCGGCAAAGGTCAAGGTGCCGAGCCAAACGAGGGCTTGTAAAAGGGTCACGTGGCTCCGAAGGATAAAAGGGGGCATAAAGCTCTCTGCACACCGGTAAGCTTAACGCGTTCGGTTGCTAAGGCGTAGGTAACAGTTATATACAAGCGCGACATAAAGCAGTTGCCGCTACACCACACGCTCGTGTGCGTTGCTACTGATGGTGAAGTTTAAGTGGCGCTTTCAAACGCACTATAGACAGGGTAAACGTCAGCGTTCAAAAGTCTTCCTAATTCCTACCCCAGCAGGTTAAAACCTACTTTGAATAGTGCGCGGTATCAGTAAAACTCACTTAGTCCAGCTCGGTGGGCCAGCTGCCGCCGAGCCCCAGCCACGCGCTCACCATGTCGGCGGGAACCTGCGCGGTAAAGGTGATGGCTTCGTGATCGCGCGGGTGCGGCAGTGTCAGGCGCAGGGCGTGGAGGGCTTGGCGGGGGATGAAGCTCGAGCCCTTCCCGTAAAGTTTATCGCCCAAGATAGGCGCGCCTAAATGCGCCAGATGAACCCGAATCTGATGCGTCCGGCCCGTGTGCGGTTTCGCGCGCACCAGCAGGTGCTGCTGTCCGCTGCGCCCCGGCGCACGCGCCAGCACCCGAAAATACGTCGAGGCGCTGCGCGGGTTGCCGCCGCCGACGGTCATCTTGCGTCCGTGCTGCGGGTGTCGCCCGATGGGGCCGTCCATGTAGAGGTCATCATCTAACCTCCCGACGGAGATCGCTACGTACTCTTTTTCGGTCAAACGCTTTTTGAACGCCGCCGAGAGTTCGCGGTGCGCTTCCAACGTTTTAGCGATCACCATCACCCCTGAGGTGTCTTTATCCAGGCGGTGGACGATACCGGGGCGGTAGTCGCCTTCTTCGGGGTCGAACGACTTTTCTTTGGCGAGCGTCATTTTGGCCAGCAGTGCGTTCACGACCGTGCCGCTCCTGACCGACGCGGTCGGGTGCGCGGTCATACCGGGAGGTTTATTGATCGCCGCGAGGTCGTCGTCTTCGTAGATCAGGTCGAGGGCCAAGTCTTCGGGTTCGACGCGCATCGGTTTAGGTGGCGGCAGCTGTACCGACACGAATTCGGTCCCGGAAAGTTTTAACGACGCTTTGGCTACCGGACGACCGTTGAGCTGAACGTACCCCTCCGTGACCAGCTCTTTGGCGTAGGTACGTGACAAACTGAGCGCGACCGAGACCGCCACGTCGAGCCGTTCGCCTGCGGGTGCCCCAAAAACCTTGACGTCCACGCACTATCTTACCGTGCTTGCGCGCCCTTTTATGCGCTACAGCTGTAATCTGTCATACGCGCGATTTATACTGCTTGGTATGTCTAGTTTAGCTTTGATGACGGTCCCGATTTTAAGAAAGCAGCGGTTGTGAACACACTCAAACCTATCGCCCTCGACGCAGCGGGCGGCGACGCGATGCCGCAAGCCGCTGTAGGCGGCGCGAAAGCCGCTGCTGCCGCTGGTATCCCGGTTATTTTGGTTGGTGATGAGGTTGTGCTGCGCGCCGAACTCAAAGCTCAAGGGGCCGAGCTGCCGATTCACCACGCACCGGACGTGATCCGGATGGAAGACCACGCCGCCGATGTGCGCCGCCGCAAAGATTCGTCGGTGATGCGGGCGGTGCGGCTTGTTAAAGACGGTCACGCGTCGGCGTGCGTGTCGGTCGGGCATTCGGGCGCGACGATGGCGGCGGCCCTTTTTGTGCTGGGGCGGCTTAAAGGGCTCGAGCGCCCCGCGATTCTCGCCAATATCCCGACCGACCGGGGTTTTACTGCGCTCATTGACGCCGGGGCCAACGCCGACTGCCGCCCCACCCACCTGCAACAGTTCGCCGTGATGGGCAGCGTTTACGCCCGGGCCTTTTACAACCTGCCTGCGCCGAGCGTGGGCCTGATTTCGCTCGGCGAAGAACCCGAAAAGGGCAACGAGCTGACCCGTGAGGCGCACCGTTTACTGACGACCACCCCCGGTATCCATTTTTACGGCAACGTCGAGGGGCGCGACCTCTTAAAAGGTACGACCGATATCGTCGTGGCGGACGGTTTTACCGGTAACGTGATGCTCAAACTCGCTGAAGGGGAGGCGAAGGTCATCTTCGGTTGGGTGCGGGGGGCGCTCTCCGGCGGCGGCCCTTTGACCAAACTCGGGGCGGCGCTTGTGCGCCCGGCGCTGCGCGGCGTCGCGGCGCGGCTCGACCCGGGCGAGTACGGCGCGCAGCCGCTTTTAGGGGTGAACGGTTACGCCTTTATCGGCCACGGATCGTCGGACGCTAAAGCAGTTCAAAACGCGCTCCGCACCGCGCAGCGTGCGGTAGACGCTGAACTCGTGCCCAAACTCGCTGCAGGTATGGCGGCGCTGGCCCCTACCCCCCAAACCCCAACCACTCAGGTTTGAGCGTGACCAACCTGCTCGGCACCCTGAAGCCTGCGTCCAAAACGGCGCAAAATCCTGCCCCAGATGCCGGTCAGGTCGGCGCAGCCAGCGGCGGCTTACATGGGCCGGGTGGACCGGCGACGCCGGAGGCCGACGTTACGGAAATTCCGCTCTTGGACGGTGAGTGGATCGCTGAATTTGAAGATACGAGCTGGGTTGCGGAGATCGGTAAGGCGGCGCAAGATACCCCCTTCGACTTTTTCGGCGGACTCTTTCTCGACGCGTCGCTCGGGTTTTTGCTCTTCGGGGTGTTGTGGTTTTTGGTCGAACGTTGGGCGCAAGATACAAAGGCCGCCATCGCGCGGCGCGAGCTGTGGGAAGACGAACAGAAAAAAGGGGAACTCGAGCGCACCACCTTGCTCCGGCGCTACTTTATCTCGTTTTCGGTTTTTTTCGGGTTCGCCCTGACGCTCGGGCTCTTTTCGCTGCGTTACCGCGTGCCGGTGCTCCAGTCCCTCGCCCTGACCGTGCAGAGGTGGCTCGAGGGTGGCGGCCTGAGCCGCATCATTGCGGTGGGGGTCGTCGGGCTGATCATCTACTCGCTGCTCCGCGTCGTGCGGAAGACCGCGCGCGCCCTGACCCCGGTCAGCGGGCAACGCTTCGAACGCCAGGTTGCCCGGGCCGCGACGATTCGTAACGTCGTCGAATCGACGGCGCGGCTCGTTCTCATCACCTTTTTTATCCTGTTCGTCCTCGCGCAAGTCGGCCTCAACGTCTCGACGCTGTTAGCCGGAGTCGGGATTTTAGGTCTGGCGATCTCGTTCGGCGCGCAATCTTTGGTCAAAGACGTGATCACCGGCTTTTTTATCCTGGCTGAGGATCAGTTCGGCGTCGGCGACGTTGTGACGATTGCCGGGTTGTCCGGCGCAGTCGAAAGCTTGAACCTCCGGATTACCACCCTGCGCGCGCTCGACGGCGCGGTTCACGTGATTCCAAACGGGCAGATCGACAAGGTGACGGTCGCGTCGAAAGAGTGGTCGCGGAGCATCGTCGATATCGAGGTCTCGTATCGCGCCGACCTCGATCAGGCGCTTTCGGTGATCGGCGACGAAGCGGTAAAGCTCGCCGCTGCGCTCGGCTGGAGTTGGCGGATTACCGCGCCCCCGGAGGTGACGGGCGTCGAGGCGCTCGGGTCGTCGGGTATTTTGGTCCGGGTGATGTTTAAGACCTTGCCGAAAGAGCAGTGGGGCGTCGGGCGGGAGTTTCGCCGCCGTATTAAGCTGCGGCTCGACGCCGAAGGCATCGATATTCCCTTTCCGCACACGACGCTCTATTGGGGCGAGGGGCAAAATCCGGCGCTCGGCAGAGGGACAAGCGAAGGGGCCGCGCCCGAAGAGGGCCATACCGACGAACGCTAAGGTGTCGCCCTTCGCGGTGCGGACTGCGCCCAGGTGACAAAAGTCGGCCGGGTCAGCTGCGGGACGCTGACCCGGCCGAGGTCGGAGAGTGGATCGCCTACCTCGTAGTCGTTCAGATTAAAAAGCGTTACGTTCTCGCCCTGCGCCGTAGCGCGTGGGTCGGCCACGAAGTAGACCAGGTTTCTTGTCGGTTCGATCACTGCGCCCGTGGCGATGACGCGGGCGCTCTCCCGGTCTAGCGTCTCGTCTTCCGAAGGCGGCGGCACAAAGGTAAACACGCCTGCCCCGGGCGTACTGAGGATGAAGGTACCTTCGGTGCTGCGTTTGTCGTTACGGATAACCGAGGCGTTGTCCCTAGCGGTGTCGATAATGCCGCCAGCTTGCCCGGTACCGCTGAACCCGGTGATGTTGACGAGGCTGTCCCGGAACAAAAAGACGAGCCGCTCCTCGGTGTCGGCTCCGGCGCTCTGCAGATCGACCGCGTCGGTCTCACCTCGAGGCGGCGTAAAGGCGACGACCGGCACGTTAGCGACCGTGTCGTCCGGGCCGAAAAGCTGACCGGGGCGGGGGAGCGTCGAACGCCGCAACCGCAAAACCCCGGCTTCAGGGGTCGCGTAGTAGAGCAGGTCTTGAGTTGCGCCTTGGCTCAGGTAGAGGCCGCTCCTGGAAACCCCCCCGATTCGCTCTAAAAGGCGGGTACCGCGCAAATCCAAGATGTCGATAAAGGGGGGCGCTTGCAAGCCGCAGATACTCGGCTCGTTTAAGACGGCGGCGTAGTCGCCGCCCTGCGTCACCTGGACGCGGGTTGGGCAAAAGGCAAGTAGCTGGCCTTGTAGGGGCCTTGGCACCACCTCGAAGTCGCCGAGCGCGACGTCGCCCCGCTGCGCAAAGGCTGCCGGGGCCTCCGGGTCGATCCCGGTGAGTGAAAACGTCGTGAGAAAGTCTCCTGCGCCGTCCGTGACCTTTGCTGCGTTTCGTGACAATACGACGAGCGCGCTACGCGCCCGTTCACGGTCCACCACGTCGTAAGCGACGCTGGGCGCGCTCAGCGGCCGGACACTCTCGGGCAAAAAGGCCAGCCGGGTAGGGGTGACCGAAAGGTCGTCCCGGATCAGCGCAACCTTCGGATCGGACGTGCCTCCGTAGCCGGTCACAAGCAGCGTAGGGGTGAGGGGTTCAGAGGTGCCGGTACACGCAGCGAGTAAGAGCAGCGTAGCAACGGCAAAAAAACCTGGGGTAAGTCTTGTCATGGGGTTATTCGTCCTTCCGGCGCGGCAAAATGAGCCCCGACTTAAAGGCCCCGCTGAGCACCTGATCGGCGTTGCCGGGGTAGCCGAGGCTTAGGCCGATAGTTCCGTCGCGGGTGTCGTAAAAGCCGTAAAACGCCCAGCAGCAGCGGTCTAGGGTGACGAAGAAAACGGGCTGGACGTTAAAGGGTGTAGCGTTCGTTGTTCCCGTAAAGTCCCAAATATCGTAGAGAAGTGCTGAAACGTAGAGGTCATCCCAGAGCCTTACAGTTGGACCGAAATTCTCAAAACTTAGGCGCTGTGTGTCAAGGTCAAACCCGTCTGACTGCGCCGAGTAGGTGAGCGTCCCCTGGAGCCCGACCCGCAAAAAGAAGTCGGTGGTGAACTTCGCTGAGCCGTCGCTCAAGTACGTCAAGGGCTGCGCGTCGTCGGCGACCGTAAGCGTTGCGTTAAAGTCGAAGCCGAACCCGAGCGGCCCGAGCGGAGTTCCGAAAAAGGTCGTCTCGAGGTTGACAAATCCGGTCACACTGCTGTCGCTAAAGCCGAAGTCGCCCTCGTCAAACAGCGGCCCGTAGGTCGTCTCGTAGATCACGTCATAGAGCTTCGTATCGCTCTCCTGCGTCTGGTCGAGCAGCCTGAGCTGATACGTCACCGGGTCTGCAGGGTCGAGCCCCAAGCCGATGGCTTCGGGCGGGAGCGGGGTAAAACCTGTGGCGCTCAGCTGCACGATGTCCGGGTAAGTCACTGCAAACGTCGTGTTACTGGCGTCTGGCGTGTCGAAGTCGAACGTTTGTTCGGCGCTCAGCTCGAGCGGCCCGACCCGTCCGGCGAGCGCGTAATCGACCGTATTCATCCGGTTGCGGTTGAGGTCGCGGTCGAAGCTTACGGTCAGGTTGGGGATAAAATCGTCCTGGGTGGCGGTTCCGGCGGTGAGGCTCAGCTCGAGCGGTTTGAAAAGCTGTACCCCGGCGGATTCGTAACCGGGCTCGAGCGTCGCACCCTCGTAGTAGCCGCTGTTGTAGTTGCTGCTGTTGCCGTAATTGTAAGCATAGTCGTTGCCGAAAGTATCGCTGTACGTGCGCCCGTTAAAGTCGTACCCCAGATTGACGTCTAACGCCGCGTAGGGGGTGTACCCGAGACGGGCCTCGAGGTCGATCTCGGACTCGTTGATAATCGCACCGGTGCCGGTAAGCGAATTTGTTCTCTGGTTGAGGTCGTAAACCCCGCTCAGCACCAAACTGCTCGTTAAAACCGGGTTCGGTGAGGTCAACCCAATCGTTGCGCCGAGGAGCCCTAAGTCGTTCTTTTGAACGTCGTACGCCTGCTCGAGCGTGACGTCCAACCAGTCGAGGTTGTTAAACAGCTCGGCGCGGGTCTCGAGCGGCCCCGGCCCGATGTCCGAACTGCCGAAACCGAGGTTGTTTTGAAAGATATCGCGAGAGTTCGCGGCGTCCCTAGCGGTGGAGGGGAACACGTAGGTTTCGCTGACGCTGAGGTCAAGCCAGTCGAAGGGGGTGAGAGAAAGCTCGCCGCTCAGGTCGGTACGGTTGTTCGGGGTGGTGCGGGCGTCGAACGTAAAGGGCGTTTCGCCCTCCAGAATCGTGCGGTTAAAGGTGACGCCGAACGAGCCTCCGGGAAAGGTCTGGTCGGCGTTTAAGGTCGTCGTCCAATCGACCAGACGTTCGTTCTGACCGTCACCGTTGGTCGTGCTGTAGATTTGCCCGGTGTAACGGGTGCTGCCGGTGACGCTCGAGCCCAGAAACGGCGATAGGGTCTCTAGAGTAACCGTGTGACGTTCTAAAAGTCGTCCGCCCCGGATAATCGGGGTGCCGTCACTACCGCCTAAGGTCAAACCCGAGCGCCGCGCACTCCCGTTGCCGAGGTTCGCGTAGTCTTCGTACACGCCCGCCGACACGAGAAAGTTCGTGAGGGAGAACGGCCCGACGCTAAAGGTGAGGTCTTCTTGCGGGCTCAGCGTCACCTGCGCGTAGGTGCGGAGCGCGCCTTCGTCGTCGTCGTAGCTCGGCGAGTAAGAGGTGTCGCTAAGGTCGAGGTCGAAGTACGTCTGCGTCACGTAAGCGAAATTAAACCCGCCGTAGCTGTCACCGACGCGCGCGGTGAGGTTGATGATACGCGGATTGGTGGCGTCGCCCCGTTCTAACAGCACACTGGTTTGCAGGCCGCCCAACGCCTCTTCGGTCGCGTAACCGAAGGTATATTCGTACTCCTCCGGGGTCTTTTCGGCTCCGACGAATTCGGAATCCGGCAAAAACGACGGGGTGTAAAAAAACTGCACCTTTCCGCGCCCACGCTCCGTATAAAAGCGGTGGTCGAAGCCGCCGCCGAAATAGCTTTCTGTCACCGTCCCGCCCAAGATCGTCTCCGCCGGACGCGTTGACAACCCCGGCGTCACGTCGGCGTAGTAGCGCAGCGAGGTCGTGCCGAACGCGTTGGCTCCAAAAACGTAGGGCCAGTCGAGGGCTATTTCGGCGCGTTCCGTCTCGCTGCCCCGCTTCAACTCGAAGCGGGGGCGGCGGTCTTGCGGGCCGAGCGGCACGACCATCAGCGGCAGGAAAAAGCTCGGCAGGTCGCGCAAATAGACGGTCACGTTAAACGCGACCAACCGGTCGCCGGGGTAGAAGTTCATCCGTTCGGCGCTGAAGCGGTAGTCTTGCACTTCGCTCTGGCAGCGGCTACAGGGGCTGAACTGGGCGGCGCTGATATCGATCTGACCGGGTTGCCGGGTCGCCGAAACGCCCTCGATGTCGAGCGGTTCGGTAAAGATAAAGACGTTTTGAAAGTTGAGTTCACCGGTGCTTAGGTCAAGAAGGTAGTCTTCACCTTTGGTATTTACGTTGTCGTAATCTACATTTCCTGGACCGACGACACGCATAATCTCACTCGCTTCGTCGAACTCAACGTATTCGGCGGTGATGCGGTCGCCGTCAACCTCGAGGCGTAGCGGCGAGCCCGTAATGACATAAAGTTTTGTCTGCTCGCCGCCGGGAAGTTGGATATTGCGAACTTCGAACCTGTCGTTTGTGCCGCCGATTATCTTGACCTCGACCGCGCGCGACACACCGAAGAGCGCCAGCAGCAAGGCGAGTAAAAAGGTGCGTCCCTGCATCAGCGCCGCCACGACAAACCGAACAAAATGAGGCCCGCGACCAGGTAGAGCGCCACCGGTGCCCAGCCGCCGACGACCGCCGGAATCGCCCCCTGCGCGCCTAAGAGGTTCGAGACGCTCGAGGTCGCGTAGTAGATAAAGGTTAAAAACAGCACCGACACGAGCCCCAGACCGAAGTTGCGCCGAAAGCTGTAGAGCCCGATGGCGAGCGCAAAGAGCGCGAAGGCGACCGCCGCCGCAGGTTCGGCGAATTTGCGGTGCAGCGCCGTCCACTCGGCGGGGGCGTCGGCGGGGTTCGTCCCGCGCAGCCGACTTAAGAGGTCGCTGAGGCGGAGCCGGGTCAGCTCGGGCGGCGTCCCCGAACTCGCCGACAGGCCGCGAAACGGCACCGTCGCGCTTTCAGCGGGTGCGTCTAACACGACCTTGCCGTCGCGGTAACGTAAAAGCCGGATATTTTGCAAACGCCACACCCCCGCCTGTTGGTCTAACACGCCGCGTTCGGCGCGGATCACTTCACTGACGCTCTGCGACCCGCTCGGCTGAATCACCGTGACGTCTTCGACTGCGCCGCCCTTGCCGAGGCCGCCGACGTAGACGCTGCGCCCGAGCGCGTCGGTAAAAAAGCTGCCCGCTTCGACGACGACTTCGGGGCTCTGCACGAGGATGTCTGAAAGCGTTTCCTGCGCGCGGTCGTAGCTCCACGGGGCGATGAGTTCGTTGTTGATAAAACTTACGGCTGCGACGCCCAGACCGAGCATCAACATCGGCAGCAAAAATTGACGCGGAGAGACGCCTAAAAGCAGCGCCGCCTTGAGTTCGCTGTCCTCGCTGAGCCGAGTAATCCCTAAGAGAGCCGCAAATAGCAGTGCCAACGGCAGCCCCACCGCCGCCGCCGAAGGGATGCTGTAAAGCAAAAACTTGGCGACCAAACTTGGTCCGACCCCTCTGGAAATGGCCTGAGCCAGCACGCTGTTATTCTCGACCACCAGAAAGCCGCCAAGCACCAAGATGAGGAGCGCGGTCAGACCTGCTGCGTAAAGCGGCAAAATCTCCCGGATGAGGTAACGCGAAAAGCGGCGGTTCACGCCTCACGCCCCATCAGCGGAGCCTTACCAGCGCGAGACCTGCGCCGACCGCGCCGACGACCGCGCTCGTAAACCACGCGGCGACGACCGGCGACAACACGCCCTGCTCGAAAAAGCTCTCGGACAGCGTCCAGAGCGCAAAAAAGCACACGAGCAAAACGATCGTCCAACCGAACCCGGCGGCGCGGCCCCGCAGCGTCAGGCCGAGCGCCCCGGCGATGAGGACAAAAATCAGCGCGCTCGAGGCGTCCGCTAATCTACGGTGAAAGTCGAACAGGTCGCCGCCGATATTTTGCCCTGCCCCTCGAGCCTTGCCGATCCGCGAGTAGAGTTCGCTCAAGGTGAGGTTGTCGGCGGCGCGGAGCGATTCGCCCGCATCGGCCTCGAGGTCGAAGGGGAGCGTGACGGCGGGCCGCTGCCGTGGCACAGCACCCTCCGAGGGCAAGACCTCGACCTCTTCTAACCGCCAGGTCTTCGCCACGCTGTCCCACACGCCGTAACGGGCGCTCCAGACGGTACCGTCGCTCCCCAGCACGAGCGCGCCCGTCAGCTCGGCGCGGGTACGGTCAAAGGCGTCGGCGCGGATACGGGCTGCGTGAAAGATGCCGCCGGGTTGACTAAACGACACGTCGCGCTGCGTTTCGGCGGACGGACGCGCGTTGTAAAAAGACGCCTCGAGCACCCCCTGCGCGATCTCGCCACGGGGCTCGAGGTAGCCGTTATTTAGGACTGCCACCGCGCTCACCAGCAGCCCGAATAAAAGCAGCGGCCCGAGCAGCGCCAGGGGCGCAATCCCCGAGGCGTAGGCAGCTTTAAGCTCAGAGTCTTTGGCGAGCCGACCCGTCGCCAAGAGCACCGCGAACACGGCGGCAATCGGCAACGACAGGTGCAAAAAAAACGGCAGCTGATAGAGCATGAGTTTAAGTACGGTAAAAACCGAAGCATTTTGTTCGATCAGGTACCCCGCCCAGACGGTCAGCGTATCGACCGACAGCAGCAGACAAAAGGCCGCGACGCCGAGCAGGTAGAGCCCACTCGTTTCGCGTAACAGGTAGGTTGAAAAGCGGTTTAGCACCGCCCGAGTCTACCAAAGGCGAAGTGAGAATCAGGGTGCGGTTGCGCTGAGGGGTAGGTAGAGCCGGTCACGCCCAGCCAGGCGTTTTTAGCGGGCGGGACTCGAGTCCCGGTTGTTATTCGCTAGACCGGGCTTATGTTTACCCCAGAAGCAGGAAACCGTTGAAGAAAATCTCGCACGGGGAAAAGGGAGTAGTAGGAGCAGCACTGAATCTGTATCCTCTCTCCTGGACATTTCGTGCTCTCATACCTCTTAACCGAACTGTCCCGGTTCTCGGCACCGCCCTAAGATGTAAAATTCGGGGATGAATGTTCACCTCGTCGCGGTGCAGGCCCGGATGCACCTGTCAAACTACCGGAGCCCGGAGGCGTTTGCCGCGTGGGTGTTGGAGCTTTCCGAGCGGGCGGTCGCTGGCTTAGACGGCGCGCCCAAATTGCTGGCGTTCCCCGAAACCATCGGTTTGCCGCTGCTGCTAACCTTGGAGCACTACGCCGAGGTATCGCGACAGACGCGCGTGACGGGCGCGGCGCTGATACTCTTGCGGCGGCAGTGGCGGAGTATTTTACAAGCTGCTACGGCGCACCGGGCGTTCGGGCCACAGGCGGTTTTTATCTCAAGAGCGCTTCCTGCTTACCGGGCGTACGTTGCGGCGTTTTCAGCGGCGGCGCGGCAGACCGGGGCGACGATTGTCGCGGGCTCGAGCTTTCTCCCGCAGATCGAAGACGAGGCGTCGCGTGGGCTGCATATCGCGGGCGGGCGCGTCCAAAATGTCACCTATACCTTTGCGCCGAGCGGCGCTGTTTTGGGGCGGAGCGGCAAACGCTACCTGACTCGGGGGCTCGAGTCTCGGCTCGGATTATCGCGTGCTCCAGCTGACAGCTTGCGCGTCCTGCACACCCCGGTGGGGTGCGTCGGGGTGGCGCTCTGTTTGGACGGCTTTTACAGTTCGGTTTTGGAGGCGCTCGACGGCTCGGGCGTGGACACCGTGGTACAGCCGAGCGCCAACTACGCCCCCTGGACGCGCCGCTGGCCTCCCGACGACAGCTATTCCGAAGGTGAAGCGTGGCTTGGCCTCGGTCTCCGGGCCGGGGTGAGAGGGCGGCAAAATATCCGTTACGGCGTCAATCCTATGTTGGTCGGCGGCATGTTCGACCTGCGCGCCGAGGGACGCTCGAGCATCGTCGCCAACCCGCGTTTTCTGGACGCTGAAACCGAAGGCTACAGCGGCGTCGTGGCGCTCGCGCAGAGCTATGACCAAGAGGAGCTTGTCCGGGCCGAGGTTGAGTTGCCTACGCTGCGGTAGGCTGAAGGGGTGTTGGATGCGCTTACAACAACCCTTTTAGAAACGTCTGGTGGCCCCCTCCTGCCGTGGCGACGCTTTGTTTTCCCTGTCTTGTGGGACGCGCAGTTTTCCGTCTCCGGCCCGCTGCATCTAGAGGTCGGTTTCGGCGACGGTCGTTACACTGTTCGGCGGGCACAAGAGAGGCCAAACGAGCGTTTCGTCGGACTCGAGATTTCCTCCGCGAGTTTGCAACGCGGGCTGAACAATGTCCGTAAACGCGACCTGCAAAATGTCAAACTGCTTAAAGTCGGGGCTGTATTCGCGGTACAACACCTTTTTGCGCCGCACACCTTAGCGAGTATCACCGTCAACTTTCCCGACCCGTGGCCCAAAGAGCGGCACGAAAAAAACCGTCTGCTCCAAACCGACTTCTTCAAGCTCTCGGCGAGCCGTCTGGTCTCCGGGGGCGCAGTGCTCTTGGCAACCGACCACCCGGACTACCTGGCGTTCGCGCGCGCCGAGGCGGAGCGTACCGGGCTGTTTGACCTCGAGACGAAAGACCCGCCCGCCGCCGTATTCGAGACTAAATACGCCCTCAAGTGGAAAACGCAGGGCAAACCGCTGTTCTACCAAGTCTTTCGTTACAGCGGCGCACCCACGCCCGATTATCCTGGTTTAGAAAGAGAAAAGATTATGCCTCACGCGCTCTTATCCGGACACCTGCCGCCGCACCTCAGGTTCAGCAAGCAAGTGACGCCCTACAGTAGCGGTCACGTGATTTTGCACGAAGTTTTGCAGAGTTCGGGTTCGGATGACGGTTCGGGTGGCGATTTAAGCGACCGTGAAAAGTGGCTCGTCCGGGCGACGGTCGAGGAGGCTGAACTGCGTCAACAGGTTCTAGTGAGCGTGCGGCCTAGGGGCGCAGATGGGCTGATCGTCGGGCTCGAGCCCTTCGGCGATCCGGTCGTCACCCCGGTCACGCGGGGCGCGGTTCACGCCGTCACCGAGTGGCTTCTGACGCTGCCCGCCGACCTCAAGGTCGAGGCGCGGTCGTATTAGCAGCTTTAGTCCTCGAGCGAGCGGTCGCTTCTTCTTTCATATAACGGCTTCACTGACCCAGATGGAACGGGAGCTGATCGCTGAGAGAACAACAGCAGGTCTCCAAGCCGCTAGACAAAGAGGGCGTATCGGTGGACGTCAGCGCCTTATGACCCTCAGCAAGATAGAGTCTGCTAAAAAACTTTTGCAAAACGGTGTTCCGCCTAAAGAAGTGGCTCGAAATCTGGGTGTATCGGTTCCGACGCTCTACCGCTGGGTGCCCGCCTCGGACAGGTGACCTCAGACCTTAGCGTAGGTTTACGCCCAATCCATCTGGTGACTCGCCGAAGGCGAGGCGGGTCATGCCACCTCCTGCGGCTGCCCTTTAATGCTGGCCGCCATAGGCTTTTGCCCCAACAGTAAGCCCAGCGCCGCCAGCACCAGCGCCGCCACCGTGCCGAAGGTGGCAGCGGGGCCGAAGCGCGAGTACAGCTGCCCGCCGCCGAGCGGCCCCACGACCTGTGCCAGCTCGCCGAACGCCTGCGCTCCGCCCTGAATGCGGCCCTGGGCGTCGGCGGGCGCGGCGATAGAAATCAGGGTGTTCTGCGAGGCACTGAAAATTCCCTCGCCGATAGCAAAGGCCAGGGTGCCGAAATACAGCAGCGCCGCGTGCGGGAAAATGGGCAACACGGCCATGCAAAGCATCCCGATGAAACCTATTGAGAGGCCCAGAACGGCCACGCCGCGTTCCCTAAACGCTTTGATTAAAAACGGCAGCACCAAGCCCTGCGCTACGATGTCGGTTGCACCAACGATGATAAACAGCGTGCTGGTCTGTGACGGCCCCCAGCCGAGGGTGTCGCGCCCCAGCAGCGCCAACGTCACCTGGATGATGGACAGTGGCAGCAAGAACATGACGCTGACGGTGACCAACCGTCGCACCGCCGGATACGAGAGTGCGCCCGAGAGCTGCTTGAAGGGATTGAGGTGCGCTGCGTCAAAGTGGGCGACGCGCCGCGAAGCGGGCAGGCTTTCCGGCAGCACGAACAGACCCCATAAGACGTTGAGCAACGCCACCCCCGCCGCCAGGAACATCGGGGCGCTGAGGCTGAGGTGCGAGGCCAGACCGCCAAGCGCCGGACCGATGATAAAACCCGCGCCCGTCGTCGCGCCGATCTGCCCGAAGACCTTGCCGCGCTGCTCTTCGGGGGTGGTGTCGGCTACGTAGCCGAAGAGTGCGCCTATGCCGCCCGCGCACAGCCCGTCGATGATGCGGCCCAAGAACAGCACCCACAGGCTGCCGCCGATGCCGAACAGCACGTAGCCAGCGGCCGAACCCAGCAGACTCAGAATCAGAATGGGCCGCCGCCCGTAGGCGTCGCTCATGGCTCCCAGCACCGGCGAGGAGAAGAACGAGAAGAAGGCGTAGGCCGCGCCCAGCAGACCGATCATGGCGGCCTGCTGCGAAACTTGTGGCACGTACTTCGCCACGATGAAGGGCAGCACCGGGAAAACGATGCTGATGCCGGTGGCGAATAAGAAGGCGGTGATGAGCAGAAAGAGAAGAGGGGCTTTTTTAGCGGGAAGGTCAGGAGATTCAGTCATGCTTCTAGGCTAGCGCCGGGGTTGGAAGCAGGTCTTGAAGAAAAGCGACACCACGCTCAGGAGTTTGAGCGCTCCGCCTCGTGTGAACCGGCTGGCAAAGAGCGCGACTCACCAAGTTGCTTGACCTCAGCCTGCGTCAACCTCTGGGTGGGCGTGCGGCTGGTATCTAGCCTCACGAACTGCCCGAAACTGTGCGGCGTCATGAAAGTCATGGCCCTAAATTCCCGCGTCAGGTGTGCTTGGTCGGCAAAGCCGAGCTCGTAGGCGAGCTGGGCCAGCGAAACATTCGGATAAAGCCACAGGCGGTTGCGAACTTCCTCGAAGCGAATCAGGCGCGCCAAGGTTTTGGCATTCACCCCAACTTCCGCCACGAACTGACGTTCCAGTTGGCGCTGACTAAGATTGAACGCTTCAGCCAGTGTGCCGATGCGGACCTGACCTAGACTTGTGTAGAGTTGCCCAGCGGCCCTGGCTCCGGCGCTCAGTTCGTGGCCCCGCTCTAAAAGCAGCCCCAGCAGCCAGTCTTCTACGAGTTGCCGCGCCTCGTCCCAGGCGTTCAGCCGCAGCAAAGCACTCACGGCGCGGGCGAGGAGCGGATGCTTCAAGCTCAAATCCAGGGTGGACATAGTGAAGTCCCAGCCAAACAGTTGCCGCGCCGCCCAGGGATACAATTCCACGCCCAGCGCCTTGGTGGAGCCGAGGGACACCGCCCGCTGAGGCGTCAGCGTCAACCCTCTCAGCGACGCGCTCGGCAGCGGCGCTAAGTTGCCCCCCAACAGCGAACCGCGCCAGGTTGACCCGGCATAAAAGGTCAGTTGTACCAAACGTTCTGGCATAAAGCGGTGTTCTTCCTGGCCGATATCGCGATACTCGTCCATCTGCCAATAGGCCCGCACCAAATGACTCAGGCGGGCGGTGGGCTGGAACTCGAGGTAAGGCACGCCTCACTTTGGCACAAGTGGAGGGTGCGGCGCATCGGCTGTTCGGGCAGGGATGGAGTTTTGAATATCCCGCTCGAGTCCTTTGTTTGCCCCAGTGACCAGGGCAATCCTGTGTTCCTGCTGTGAGTTAGAGTCCATGTTTTCTCCTTTCAACTGCTTTTGAATAGGCTATGGGGTGACGTTTGGTTTGGGGAAACCGAATATCGGACGGAAAATCACCTTAGTAACAGGCGACGCGTCCCAAAGGTTGAGTTGAGCTTTGAAAGTTGAAAAGCCCTTTCAAACTCGTGACAAATGGGAGAAACGTCAGTATTCCCAGCACTTCCAAGAGAAGCTGCTACCGAAAGTATCTCAGAATGTCCGTGCTGGTCGATAAAGTTCAAGTGGAGCGCGTTGCCGACCAGCTGCTACTTGCTATCCGTAGCTTTCCTAGTTCCTGCTCCTTGCTTCCTGCTTCTTCCGCCCCACGCGGTAAACCCCACTTTGGACGAGCTGAAGTTCAGCAGAATCCGGTTAACTCAACTGATTGAGGTAGAGCGCCAAGATAAACCCCAAGGTCGTCGCGATACCCGCTAGGTAGCTGTCCTCCTTAAACGCTTTGGGGAAGACCTCGGTGGCCAAAGACGCGACGACCGCGCCGCCTGCAAAACAGCGGATAAGAGCTAACGCGCTCTCCGGTACCCCGGCCAAAAAGAAGTTTCCGGCGAGTGCGGCGGCGGAGAGCAGGGCGGCGGTCGCGCCCCAGAGGGCGAACACCTTACCTTTGGACCGGCCCCCTGAGGCTATCTCTTTGGCACCTCCGGCGGCTTCGGGCAAGTTCGACAAAAAGATAGCGCCGGATAAGGCAGCGACCTGAAGCGGCCCCGACCCGATCAGCGCGACGCCGAGTGCCAGGTTTTCCGGAATACCGTCTAAAGTAATCGCGGCTAAAAGCCCGCCGCCACGGTTCCCACCCCACGTTTCATCGACCAGATAGTCGAGCACGGTAAAGACCACGGCCCCGGCAAGTACCAGCGCAAAAGCGCTCCAGAGGGAGGTCTGCTCGGTCGCAGGTTCGATCAGCTCGAGCACCGCCGAAATCACGAGTGCACCACCCGCGAGTGCAACGAGAAAACCCTCGAGCCCTTTCGGTAACTTCCAGTAGATACCCCACGCAGCGCCCAGCAGGAGCGCCCCGGAGACGACGAGAATAACGACGATAGTCAACAACTGATGTCCTCCCCCACAGTTATACGCTCTGCGCCGCAGCTGTTGGGCGAGCAGCTGGATGAGTCGCCTGCTGCCGGGTCTAAACGAGCAGGGCGGGCGTCCAAAGCTCCCGACCCCAGCAGCTAGTGCTGAACAGGGTGTGATATGCCAGGGTACGAGCCTTTTTCGTAGGCTGATACGCGATTCGTTTCCGGCGAGCCTCATAAAATGAGCAGCTTTGCCGTAAGCTTATCGAGCGGCCGGGGGGCAGCTTGGTCTTAAGGAGTCGTAATGTCACAACCGTCTCGCGTCCACGTCGTCCGTCAACCTGAACTTCCGCAGCCCAACTTGACGAAATGCCTTGTTGCCGAAGTTGCCGGAACTTTTTTGCTTACCGTAGCGGCGCTGCTGTCGCCGCCCAACTTGACCTTCGCTATTGTAGGCGCAACCCTGCTCGTCATGGTGCTCGCTATCGGTAAGGTGTCGGGGTCGCACATCAACCCTGCAGTAACGGTTGGTCTGATGAGCGCTCGTCAGTTTCCGGTGGGTGCCGGTCTCGCCTACATCGTGGCGCAGATTGTCGGCGCGTTTCTCGCCCTCGGTCTAGGCCAGTTCCTCGGCCGGGCGCTACCCCAGACCAATCCGGCAGTTAACGCTCTGTGGTTTGAAATATTGGGTACGGCGCTGTTCGTCTTCGTCGTCGTTCGGATCGTCATCGCCAAGCTGCCCGAGGCCGCCTCTGCCCTCGGTATCGGCGTCGCGCTGCTTATCGGCGTCGCCATCTCAGGGCCGAGCAGTGGCGGGGTGCTTAACCCGGCTATCGCAAGCGTCCTCTTAACCGGCGATTTGCTGCAGGGTCAGCCTCCCGAACTGCTCACCTATCTCGTCGGGCCACTTATTGCCGCTGTCGTCGCTGCACTTTTAGGCCGTTACCTGACGCCCGAATCTGAAGAATAGGTCGCTGTCCGGGTTTACTCAACCGTCCTTCCTATACTCCGCACCTATCTTGAAAAATTAGTTGACTAGAACGGCTTTGCACAAAAAGTGGCCCTTTAGCTAATATTTTTTCATCGTCTAAAGTTGCTACTGATTTTAAGGCTTTAGACTTGTCTCTGACGCAACTCGCCAAACACTTTATGATAGCGAATTGTAAAAAGTTTAGGTTTAGCGCGTTTTTATGACTTTTTGTAGACTTTTTGTGCAAAGCCGACTAGAACGCTATTTCGGGGCAGTTTCGGCTGTCAAGTGTTGTAGCGCATTAGCGGCAGCGTCGGCCAGCAAATCTAGGTAGCGGGTCGCGGTGGGGGTGCTCGAGCCCCTCAAGGTATCGCACGCCCGGTGATAGCACGCGTCGTAAGGCGCAGTACTACCCCCGTAAGCACCGACCTCGCGGTTCGGTTTGACCCCTTCAGCGCCGCTAAAGAGCCCCGCCACCGGAATACCCGCCGCCTCAAAAGGGGCGTGGTCGCTTCGGCCCCCTACCGCGTCGGGTAAAAGGGTCAGCCCCGCCGCCGCAAACTCATCGGTAAAAAGTCCCGTCAGCTCAGGGTCGCCGTAGGCGAAAGGGGCGGCGTTGGGAGAACTCACCATATCGAAGTTTAGATACGCACGAATGTTTTTGAGTTCAGCAGGGGAGAGGCCCCCAACGTAGTGTGCCGACCCCAGCAAACCGAGTTCCTCAGCGCCCCAGAAGGCGAAGCGGACGCCTTTCGCTTGACCCGTCCGGGCCAGCTGACGCGCCAGCTCGAGCGTCAGCCCGACGCCGCTGCCGTTGTCGTTGATGCCGGGGCCTTCGGGAACGGAGTCGAGGTGTGCGCCGACCATCACGACACGCCCGCTTGTACGCGGCAGTTCGGCGATGACGTTGGCGGTTTTTTGGGTGATACGCGACGTACGCAGCTCGAGCCTTACCTTTACTGCGCCACCTGTGAGTTTCTCAAGCAGCCGTTCGCCCGCTGCTTGAGTCAGACCGGCAGTAGGAACGGTAGCTTCCAGTCTTTCTGAGGTGCTGTCGCCGAGCGACCCGAAGAGAGGAGAGTTGTCCGGCTCGCCGCTGTTGTAAACGAGCGTCGCCACGGCCCCTGCCGCCGCCATCTTTTGCGACTTTTCAGCGAAAGTGCAGCTGCCGCGCCTAACTAGCACGACCGCGCCGCGCAGCTTGCTTTCAGATTCAGTTGTGCAGCCGAGCGGGTCGGTCGGCGTGACCAGCGGCGCGGTGAATCCGCCCACCGGGGTGTTCGGCGACCCCGCCATGATCTTGGGGTTGAGCAGCGCCCCGCCGCGCACACGTCCGGTTTCGGCGAGGGTAGCGGTCAAGGTCATACTAAAAGGTTGCCGCGCCACCTTGTAACCCGCCGCCCGGAGCATCTTTTCAACGTACCGCACCGACGCGGCGTAACCGGGGGTACCGGCAGCTCTCGTTCCGTTATGTGCGTCGGCAACCCTTTGCAGCGCCGCCATATGGTTCCGGACACCCCAGGGCGTTACCGCGTCCGCGAGCAAAGCGCCCTGAACAGGTGCCGCTTGTGAAGTAACAAACGACGTTAAGAAGAGTGCACAGGTGAAGACGACACCGAGGTAAACGCGTAAAAGGGTCTGCATACTTTTCTAGTCTGGCACGGGTAGCGGCTTCTTTAGGTAACGTTCGTGTGGCAAAAAGTAGCGTCGTCGTGTGCGAAGTTCGGCGCAGTGGCGCGCTCGTCTCTTGGCAACAAAAACGTCAACCTCGGTTTACGACGTTGATATGATGAGGCGTGACGACCCCGCTCGAGCGTTTCCGCCGTGAAAAAGACCGTTATTTAGGGACCGACCCGGATTCGCCCCTTGAAGGCGGCGTTTTCACCGGGCTGACCTACTACCCGGAGTCTGAGGGCTATACGGTGACGGCGGCTTTCGGGCGCGTCGAGGGGCGTGAGGTAGTGATGTTCGGAACGAGCAGCGGCGACGAGCAACCCTACTTCCTCGTGGGTCGGGCGAGTTTTGAACTAGGCGGTCAAAGGTGCACCCTGACCCTTTACCAGCCGACGTTCGAAACTGCTGGCGACCGTTTTTTCGTCCCCTTTAAGGACGCGACGAGCGGGTCTGAAACCTACGGCGCAGGGCGTTACTTGGAGGCGACCTTACTTTCATCCGGGCGCGTGCTGCTCGACTTCAACTACGCCTACCACCCTTTTTGCGCCTACTCGGAGCGTTACCGCTGCCCCTTACCGCCTGTTGAGAACACCTTGCTTGTGCCCATTTACGCCGGTGAAAAGCTCTAGCTGGCAGGTCTACATCTTGCGCTGCGCCGGGGGAACGCTCTATACGGGCGTCACGACCGACGTAACGCGCCGCTTAAAAGCGCACAACAGCGGGCGCGGCGCAGCGTATCTGCGGCGTAACGGCCCCGGCGAGCTTGTTTACCTCGAGGACGCTGCCACACACGGCGACGCCCTCCGGCGCGAAGCCGCGATCAAAAAGTTTTCGCGGGCGCGCAAACTGGCGCTTCTCGGCGCACCGGGCAATCTGCTCGAGCAAACCTGATAGGGTCAAGGATGCTCCAAATTCTGCGTATCGTCGTAGGACTTATCTTTGTCGGCGCGGGCACGCTGCACTTCGTCCGACCCGGACTGTACGTCCAAATTATACCGCCGGGGTTCGCTGCGCCACTCTTCTGGGTGCTGCTGAGCGGTCTTTTAGAGATTCTGGGTGGCGTCGGGCTCACCCTCCGGCGTTTTCAGCGGTGGGCGGCGTACGGGCTGGCGCTCCTGATGGTCGCTTTTATGCCCGTTCACCTAAATATGCTCCTCGATCCGGCGAGTGTCGGCGTACAGGGGTTCTCGGCGCATCTGCTCTTCTGGCGCTTGGCGCTGCAGTTTGTTCTGGTGGCGTTTTTCGTCTGGCTGGCTGAGGCGCGGGCCTCGTCGTGACGTTTATTCGTGCGCCTCACATCCCCGTTTCTCACGGGTTTACTACTCGGATGGGCGGCGTCAGCAGTGGGCCTTACGAGCGTCTGAATCTGGGGCTCTCGAGCGGTGACGCCGAAGCACCCGTCGCAGAGAACCGTCGCCGGGTTTTAGCGTCGTTTAACGTGGCTGAAAACAGCACCTGCGCGTTTAGTCAGGTTCACGGGACGCGTGTACTGGGGGGCGCGCCGAGTTGGTTCGAAGAAGAAGCTGACGCGGCGGTCTCGAACACACCGGGTTTGGCTCTCGTCATCAGCACCGCCGACTGCTTACCCGTCCTCTTTTACGACCCCGTCACGGGCGCAGTCGGGGCGGCACACTGCGGCTGGCGCGGCACCGTTCAGGGTATCGCGGCGGCCACGGTGTGCAAACTTTCTGAGCTTTACGGCAGCTACCCCGCTGATCTGCGCGTGGCGTTCGGTCCGGCGATTTCAAAGCCCAACTACCAGGTCGGTGCGGAGGTCGTTACCAAGTTCCAGGAAGCTGGATTTCCGGAGACTGTTTACGAACCGGACGGCGGCGGACGCTTTTTACTCGACGTTGCGGCAGCAAACCGCTGGGCACTTTTAGAACTCGGTGTCCGTCCGGCAAACTTGTGGGAGAGCGGGATGTGCACCTACGACGACCCGGAACGCTTTTTTTCGCACCGGCGCGACCGGGGCCGGACGGGGCGGCACTGGGCGGTGATCGTTGCAGGGTAGCGGGCGGCTAAACCGTGTGGGCTGCGCTTTAAGAACGGTTTTCTAGAACCAGCCTGACAAACTGCAGCAGTCTGGGCAGACGGTGCCAGCGTTTGGGGTCGGACCCGACCCGGTAGGCCCACTCGAGCCCCAATCGGTGCGTCCACTGCGGCGTCCGCGCAACCTCACCCGAGAGTACGTCGAGCGCCCCGCCGACGCCGATCAGGAGCGGTACGCCGAGTGCGGCGCGGTGCGTGTGCAAAAACAGCTCTTGCCCTTCGCCGAGGCCACATAACAGGAGTTGCGCGCCGCTTTCACGAACCCTTTGAACGACCGCCGGAACCTCACCGGGCCGTTTGAAATAGCCGTGCTGCACTCCGGCGACCGTCGTGCCAAAACGCGCCGCCGCGACCTTGGCGGCCTGGGCCGCGACGCCGGGTTTCGCCCCTAAAAAATAGACGCGCAGGTCCGCACCGCCGCGTTCTAAAAGCCGGGTCATCAGCTCGACACCGGGAACGCGCTCCGGCAGCAGCGCGCCGCGCCGCCGCGCCGCCCACAAGATACCTACGCCGTCGGCAACGCTCAGGTCGGCGTGTTTGAGGGCTTCCTCGAGCGCTCCGGACGAGGCCGCCTGCACGATGATTTCAGGATTTAAGGTGACGAGAAGTTTTGGTGTAGCAGCGTCTCGGGTTGCCCGAAGTGCCCAGGCCACCGCCCCTTCCAACCTCACTTCAGCCACGTCGAACCCGAGTACATCGGTCGTCTGAATAGGGTTGGGCGCTGTCTCGAGTCCTGCTTGATTCACTCGGTTAGGGCGTTGCCGTAAAACGGTAGTGCGCGTTCTCATCGTCCCTAACGAGGCGCGGCACCTGGTCCGTTTGCGATACGAGACTGCTCAGGGCGATGTCGCCGGTCAGGGCGGAGCGGCGCAGCGCGTGACCGGCCCTCGAGCCCCAAAGTGCCCCGATAGGAGCCGGAAACGCTCCCAAAAAACCTATCGCGTAACGCGCTGCGCCGCCCAAATCGGCGTCCGGCAACCGCCGTTTGAGCTGCGCCGCCAAAAACCCGGCGCAAAGCGTATCGTCTAGGTCTTCGTCGCCGTCAAAACCGGTGCAGAGCAGGGCAATTTCACGCTCGGCTAAAGACGCCGCCAACGCTGCAGCCGCGCCCGCGTTGTAGAGCGAGCCGAGCAGCACGTGCTTCGCGCCCAAAGTGCGCGACAGCACCCGCGAGCTGTTGCCCGACACGAGGACGCCCGAACGCCCCTGCACGTCGGCGTGGGCGACCTCGGTCGGAGAAACGCCGTAGTTAAACCCTTCGGGGGGTAGGCCGCCGCGTTCGCCAAAAAGCAGCAGCCCCTGCGCTTCGGCGAGGCGGCGCGCGGCCCGGATGCTGGAGCCTAAATAGAGGGTCTCGAGGCCCCGGCTAAAGAGTAGCGATGCGAGCGTACAGGTTCGGAGAACGTCGATCACGACCACCACGTCCGAATAGTCTCTGGAGTAGTCTCCGGGAAAGTCGCCGCTAGGCCGCAGGTCAACGCGGAGATGCATAGAGGGTTCCCGTAACGGTTGGAAAAAGGGGTTTGGCAGAGTAGCGTACAGCAGTTAACACACCTGCTATCCTAACATTTGTATTTCGTTAAAAAAGAATAGGGAAAGCGCCATAAGTTGCAGCAAGAAAGATGAGAGCGTCGCCACTGTACGTTTTCTCCAGTGCTCACCTCTCTTCGCTTTACTCGGTCGTGAGATAACTCGCTCTAAAACCTTTTTGCAAGAAGAAAGTTGTTTTGCACTCTACCGGCTACCGCTACAACTTAACTTTCTGTTGGCGTATCCGGTAAAGCCGAAACCCGGTAGCTCGGCCCGTGCCGCCAATTCGCAGCGCACCCTACGCCTCCTGCAAATACCGCACGGTACGCTGGCGTGTGCCGCCGACCCCTTTTGAAACTGCCTACCGAAACCGCGCGTTGACCTCCCTGTTTGCTCTCGAGCCCGGTGACGTTCAGACGGCGTTGGCGCAGCCACGCCCGGTTGACCGAATCAGACTTGCCGAGGTGCTGCGGGGGCAAGCGGAGCGGCTCGGCGCACCGGCAGCCGTTTTTGATTCGCTCGAGAAACTTATGCACCCTGAAAGCCGCGTCGTCGTGACCGGACAGCAGACCGGACTTTTGCTGGGACCGCTCTACACGCTAAGTAAAGCGGTCAGCGCCCTTAAGCTCGCCGCAATGCTCAGCACCGACGACAAGCCGGTCGTCCCGGTATTCTGGCTGGCTACGCAAGACGCCGACAGCGCCGAAATCGACCACACATACTTGCTCGACTTAAGCGAAACCCTCCACCGCCTTTCGTTACCGCTCCCTGGAGGGGTTCCGGCGGGGCGTATCGGTTTAGAGGGGGCGTGGGTGGACAAGATTGTGCGTGACCTGGCGGCGTTTCGCGGCCCGGAGGTGCACCGGCTCGAGATCGCCGACGTGCTGCGCCGCACCGCCGCACGCGCCGAGAGCTTTTCGGACTGGTTCGGGGCGCTGCTTTACGAGTTGCTGGGTGAGCAAGGGCTGATCGTGTTCGACCCGCTCGAGCCCGCCGCCGCCGAACATTTCGCGCCGATCTTACGCGCTGAACTGGGCGACCCGCTGCGCTCAGGGGGAGCCGTCAACGCTGCTGCCGATACCCTCCGGGACCTCGGTTACACGCCTCAACTCGGGCGCGCGGCCGACGCGACCAACTTGTTTTTGACGACCGACCAGCGGCGACTGCTCCGTTTCGACGGTCAAACTTTTTATACCGACATAGCACGATATAGCGGCGAAGACCTGCTCGCTCGTCTTGACGCTGACCCGGCCAGTGTGACCCCGGCGGCAGGTCTCCGGCCCATCACCCAGGACGCGGCGCTGCCGACTGTGGCAACCGTCGTCGGGCCGGGCGAGCTTCGTTATATCGCGCAGCTCAAGGGCGTCTATGAGCAGCACGGCGTCGCTACGCCGCTCATCTGGCCCCGCACAACCGTAACGATTTTAGAACCGCCGGTCGCGCGGATTTTGGATAAGTTCGGTCTCGGTGCCGGGGCGCTGCAAGGGGATTGGGAAGGGCTTAAAGCCGAGGCGCTGCTACGGCTTCACGGTCACAAGCTCGCGTTCGACAACCGCCTGCGCGCCCTCCAAAACCTTTCTAATTCGCTCCGCGCCGACGTCGCGGCGATCGACCCGACGCTTTCGCGCACAGTAAGCCGCGCCGGGGACGAACTAGAGGTGATATTTAGGCGACTCGAGGCTAAAAGTGCCGCCGCCCTCGCTGACCGTGACGACACCTATACCCGGCAGTTCGGACGCTTACGCGCGCATCTGCTCCCGACCGGTATCCCGCAAGAACGCCTCATAAGCCCGTTTAGTTTCTTTCTCAAATTCGGCGTTAAGGCTGTTATGGACGCGCTGCTGACCCTTCCCGCCGAGGGCGAACATGAGTTGCGTATTCGCTAGGGTTTCTGCTACGCCTGAAGTTTAGACAAAGTTTGTAAACGGACCCGAAAGCGCCCTCACGTGTGTGCTGTCGTCGAGTCCACAGTGGTTTTGTACCGGAGCGCTGCTCTAGGCGGGTTTAACGTCGTTGCAGGCATCTTCCTACGACAAAAGTAAAGGCAACGCGCGGGTGCTCGAGGTCTGCACAACTCGAATCAGTCTTGTTGGCATTTCCAAGAGAGCTCGCACTAAACACTATTTCAGAATGTGCGTGCTAGTCAGCAAAAATCAGATGGAGAGCGTTGCTGACCAGATGATACCTGCTGTTTGCTGCGAACTGCTCTCTAAGCGGTGTGACCATGATCAGCACTAAAAGTAGCAGTTCCAAGTGCCGGTACAAAGGTAAGGTAGGCCCGAGCTTCCCTCAACTTTGGCTTGGCCCGCGTTCACCTGCAGCTGTTATAGTGTGAAAAATTACTCAGGTGCGAGCAACAAAGTGTTCGCCCGGTGAGGTGCGGTATCTTCAGACCCGCTTGGTACAGCTTTATGTTTTTCAGCACGCTGGTTTCTGTAGTTACGCAGAGCAAAGCTAAGCTGATCTCTCTTTACACCTCGGATCGGCGCGGTCAAGGGTGGGGATAAGCGTTTCGAGCTGCGACGCCACGTATGACGCTGTGTATGACGTTGTGCAAACCTCGAGCAGAGCGGTGAAACAGCGTAGGTTCGAGCAAAAAGCCTCCGAGCATCTCAGCGGGGTGCGCTCGGGTATCCTGGCTGCGTTATCTGAAGCGGCGGCGGGAAGGGCGGGCGGCGACCTCGAGCGCGCTACCTGGCACCTTCAGATGGCGTGCAACTATCTCAAACTGACCTCGGGTGAAGCGGGCGTCACCGAGGCCGACGCCGTTGACCGCGTGAGGGAGCGGTTGACCGACAGGCTTTTTTTGCTTCAAGCGGCGCTAGTTTCCGTCGGTCGGAGCAGGGCCGGTTTTCGGGAACAATTACTGCTAGAAGGGCTCGAGCTAATCGTCGCGGCGTCCTCGCTGCTGCCTCCGGACTCAGTACGGCAACCTCATAAAGGCCCAAACGAGCACTCAACCGGAAGCTGAGCAAGTATTTTATAGTTTGAGCAGGGTAAGCTGCACCTATGACCACGATTGCAGTGACCGGTGGCAGCGGCAAATTAGGCCGCGCCTGTATCAAAGACCTCTTAGCGCACGGCTACACCGTCGTCAACTTGGACGCCAAAGCGCCCGAGCCGCAGCTTTGCCACTTTACCCAAACCGACTTCGCCGACTTCGGCGCGACGGTAGACGCGCTCGCCGGTTCCGACGACCGTTATCCGAAAGTAGACGCTGTGGTTCACCTCGCGGCGTTTCCGGCACCGGGCCTCGTAACGAACGCCGCACTCTTCGAAAACAACCTGATCAGCACCTATAACGTCTTCGCCGCCGCGCGTATTTTGGGTATCGAGAACGTGGTGTGGGCCTCTTCGGAAACCCTACTTGGTATTCCGTTCGACGCGCCGCCCCCTTACATCCCGCTTGATGAGGAGTACGCGGTACGCCCCGAATCGTCGTATTCGCTCTCCAAACAGCTCGGTGAGGTGATGGCGGAGCAGTTCTGCCGCTGGGAACCCGAGATGAAGATCATCGGCTTACGCTTTTCGAATGTGATGGACCCGGAAGACTACGCTGAATTTCCAAGCTTCGACGCCGACGCAACCACACGCAAATGGAACCTGTGGGGCTATATCGACGCCCGTGATGGTGCCCAAGCGGTACGCAAGGCTGTCGAGTATTCCGGCACAGGGGCCGACGCGTTTATCATCGCCAACGCCGATACCGTGATGACCCGGCCCAACGCTGAACTTATCGAAGAAGTATTTCCCAACGTACCGATGAAGCGTGAGGTCGAGCCGAATGAGACGCTGCTCTCTATCGACAAGGCCCGTCGGGTGTTGGGGTATGAGCCGGAACATTCGTGGCGGAATGAAGTCTAAAAGTTCAAATCTTTGGTTATTGCTTTGCTTGACTAAAAGCTAGAAAAAGAGTAATATTTTTTTGGAGGCATTGCGTTTACCGCATTGCCTTTGTCTTTTTTTCTCTTTCGTGTGCAGGTCTTAAATCGTCAAAATATGAAAAGCCGTAAGCGGGTTGACCTATTTCGACAAGCGTTTTTGACTCGGGGTCTTTGTACTTTAGCTTCGCTGCAAGCTCCCCAAATTGGCGCATCTCGACTCTAACGGGTTTGTCCATTTTCCAAAGCCTATAACCCCAATTAACGCTGTAGCATACTACGTCAGCTACTTGCACTAAAGTTGTAAGGTTCGAGTGAACGAAAAGCGGCTCCGGAAGGATTTTGCTGCACATGCTTCTACCGTTCTCGGTTTTCTCGAAGTAGTCTGAAATACGCCTGATTAGTTTTCTAGATGCGACGTTCTCTCTTTCATCAAAAATCAGCAAGCCGTGATTATGATCCAAGCTTTGGTCTACAGCGTAGTAGAAAAGTTTGAAAAGTGATGACATGTCTTTGCGTAGGTGTTCGGAAGGTGCAGGTTCAGGTGCATCAACTTCGATAAGCATCGCAAAAGTCTTCACCTTATGCCGTTCGCACATTTCGTACATTTGCCTTATATACTGGATACAACTCTGCGAATAAGCGATGAGTTCCAAGCGGGTCATAGGTTCTTGTACACCTGTCCGTCTGGCTCGCTGACCTTTCTGTAAAAAATCTCTGGCTAGAACACGTCTCGTGTGTTCAGGAATCAACTCTTCAAGGGCGGCGTTTTTGAAAACTTTTCTCTTGAGTAGATGCGTACCCTTGACCTCATCAATTACATCATCAAGCTCTATTCCAAAATGACGCCGCTGGCTTCTCTTGAGTGACCGGATAAGTTGCCATGCTTCAGACTCTAAAATTCCGACGCCGCCAAGCACTTCATAGGGAGCTTGTTTATGGTCTGTACCGCTTTCGTCAATAAAGAATAGCAAGGCTAACAAGCCCTTCCTGAGAGATTATCTGAACACATAATACCGGTTCTCCCGTCAAAATAGTGCAACTCAAGGAGAGAGCAGAACGCGCTTACGAAGCAGGCTGAATGACCCGCGTCCGTACATCTGCCGTTTAATGAGTTTCAGGCGATTGACCGCCCCCTCGGTAGG
>JAABUN010001454.1_pt1 | contig 51918 bp, 39 predicted proteins | sample 5559311 | NCBI WGS metagenome assembly JAABUN01 (sample SAMN10711877, study PRJNA513370) | rock metagenome | isolation source: Antarctica rocks | place: Antarctica: Victoria Land, Siegfried Peak sud
TTCAAATCTCAACCCTTCACCCGTAAAAAATCTGTAGTCCCCCTTGCGGAAATCAAAAAAACTCAAACCCCGGATTGTCCTGATCTTTTTTCAGGGTAACTGCAATGTGGGTTACACTAATTATGATTAACGCTATGCTAAAAAAGTAATAATGTTACTGCAAAAAAGCAATTCAATTCTACAAGGTTTACAATCCAAAAACTCCATTCCGCTAAGTTTACCGAAGAATCATTTTTCATGACTTAAATTGTTATTCTACACATCAACCATAATAACCTTGCTGTTTTTTTCTGCAGATGATTTTATACCCTTAACACTTTTAATGCTCTTTCCTTCACCAATTAAGATTGTATAAATGCCATTAATAAAAACTTCAGGCTGATAAGCTGTTCCTTTTATTCGTAAGGCTTTTATCAGCTCATTATTTTTTTCATTAATTATCTTAACTACCTGGTGTGGCTTGCTGATGGAGAGTGATGGCAAATATCCAACATGCTTTCTACCGTCGTTATCACTTTGAGAGATGGTTAAAGGCCAGCCGGGAAAACGATCATTTTCAGTTGGGTTTTCTTTATCGGCCAGAAAACGGTAAGCGTTTATTGTAATGGTTCGTTCGGCAGTATTAAAAGTAATTAATCCAAAACCCGATGCTTTGTTTTGTGCCCGCTGATAACGGTTTGAGCTTTGATAATTATCATTAGGATTTCCCACTGCATATATGTAGTTGGTATTACCAAAAACATCCTTATAAATTCCTGTATTGGGTAAGCCATGAGGGGGTCTGTGCGTATATGGCGCTTTTACAATATCAGGCTCACCCCATCTTATATAACCTGTTGAAATTGCAGGGGTACAAAAGGTATAGCCGGCATCACGCGGTTCATCTACGCTATACTGAACTATGAATGGTAAGTGCTGGTCTCCATTAATATGAAAAGCATTAGCCTTTCTTATTAAGCGAATCACTTCATCACGCTTTTGTTTTGGCCAGCCACCGGAATCCATATCACCATAAAGAAACATTTTATCGTTACCATGATGAGTGCCCACATTACAAAACAAGGTTTGAGAAAGCAATACTTTCATATTTGAGCCATTCCAATCATTAACCCAATGTTCAAGAAACTCCATTTGAAGATTACCTAAAAGTTCAAGCTTAGGGTCTTCAAGCTGGTTTGGTTGTAAGGGTTCTTTTATATGATCAAGACGACCTTCAGCTTCTCTTATTAACTCAGGTCCTGATTTAAACATTCTATCACTTATTATGGCAAAACTTACATTGCCATAAACAAGATGGGTATGCCATGTTTTTATTCCACCCGGTAAAGGTTTTGAATGATACGGCTCAGGCAAATGACCGCAATTTGTTTTACCAACCACGTTAACCATTTTTGGCGTTTGCACATATCCGCCAAGTGCATCAGGATTTTTTTGCCGCTCTTCAATAGAAATTGCTTTACCACTTTCGCCCCATAAATTACCCTGAAAAACATCATGATCGTCGGGTGTACAAATTGTTGGACGGTCACGCATTACATCTCCAAACGCCCAGCCAAACATGTACCACTTGCCCAGGTAACTTAAAATTGCAGCGTTTTCAGGCTCTCTCTTAATTCTGTATCCGCCATTTCCTTCATACAATTGATCCCCCGAAAAAAACAGCATATCGGGATTGTGTTTTTTTAGATTTTTCACCAATGGCGTGTAAGGATAACCGCCCCACTCCTGGCAGGTGAGTCCGCCAAATTGTAAAGGACGGTCTTTGGGTTCTTTACGAATTTTACCCTCATAATTATATTCTTTACCCTGGTTTTTATACACTACACGATAAGCAATATCCTTTGCTGAATCCCAACCGGGTATGGAAAAATGAGCTGTGTAAGCAGCATTATCTATTGGTTGGGTTGCAACATTTTTCCAGCTATTATTCAATTTTAAAAACAACTCAACCTTCTGATTATCTTTTGCACCTATGGGCGGCATCTGCGCCATTATACAAAGCGTTTTGCCCGAAAGTGTATGCATCGTCCATAATATCGGACCAAAACTATTTTGTGATTTTGCTTGAGCTTTTGAACCTTTGAGGATAAGGTTTTTAAACCAAAAGCGTTCAGAGCTTTCCTGTTCAAAATTGTTTGTCAGGGCAACGAGTCCTGAAATATCTTCATTTACTTCATAGCTGATTTCAATAGCTTTTGAATTTTTGCTTTTACAGCTTAAAGTGATTTGAGTGGAATTATTTGAGTGATAACCAACTGCAGTTAAATTGAAATCGGAATAATCAAAATCTTTTGCCAAGGGTATAGATTTACTGCCAATAAATAAATTTCCGGCAGTTGAAACACCTGCTTTTAAACTCTTTCCATAATAACATGCTGCTTTAACATCATCATCAAGCGCATCGTTTATACCTATAGAAAACCCTGCTGCGCCGGTATTTTTATTGCTTTTATTTAGCAACCCCATATCTGTTGAAACTGTAAAATTGCCGGCACCTTTTTTTATAACAGTGGTTAATAAATTAACTCTTGAGAACTTTTCATTGCCTTTAAATTCTAATCTTCCGGCTTTTATATGCCAGTCTTCCATGGGGATTGCCCAGTATTTTTCACCTATCCAAACACGGTCGTTTATCGCAGCAAAATCATCCTTAAAATCTTCATTAAACAATTTTTCTGCAATTGAATTTTTTTTAGTTGTTGAGAATAGGGAAGCTATTCCGGGGAATGAAAATGATAACGAGGTAAGAATTAAACTTAACTTTTTTACGAAGCTTCTTCTTGAATTTTGTATCAATGTTTAATAATTTAATTTGAGGATGGAAATATAAAATATATTTTTCCCCTTCGTCAAAGATTAATGAGGTAAGACAATATTATTATTTATGGCTCTTCTGTAAACTTAGTGGATTATGATTTTTAAAATACTAAAAATTAGTGTTTTTTAAACCATAGAAGCTGTCTAAAATTAAAGAAATGGAACCACTGCGACACACGGCACTGAGGTTAATAACGATTCCACTTGTTTCTCTGCGCTTCATAAAAGCCTATGCTTTCTACTAAGGTTTAACGCCAAAGAAACTTCATCCACCAAGTTACCGAACTTCAATTTTTAATAAACTTATAAAACCCTGCAGTTGCTGTATCTGCAATTGAACCATCAGGGTTTTTATAAATAAAATAGGCATCCATGTTTTTGTACAGCTTTATAAATGATAAGGCTTTTTGTAATCCCATTCCCATCAGCGCATTATCATATCCATCAGCAGTTATTGCATCTTTAGCAACAATCGTTACACTTATCATTTCGTTTTTGTAACGGGTAACCGGTTTTAGGATTATTTAAATGAGAAATCTTAGTATTACCGTTTTGAGCATACTTACGGTAATTGCCCGATGTGGTAACAGCGCCTTTCTGCAGCCGGATAATTTTCTTAATAACCGCATCTTCCATGTTATCCGCTGCGGGACTTTCAATACCAATTTTCATCAGTTCGTTATTCGGCTTTTTTCCTTTTACCCTTATCTCTCCCCCAATATCAATCAGGTACGTTTTTATTTTTTTAGACTCAAGAAAATCTGCAAGAACATCAACACTGTAGCCTTGCCCTATTCCCATTAACATCAATTTTTAAACATGGTATATTCTTTTGCAAAAAGTTTCCATTGATGATTAATTTTTGTGAACCAACACAAGGGATAATGTTTTTTATAACATTTGAATCGGGAAACCCTGTAATTTTTTGAGGTCCAAAACCCCATGCATTTACCAGTGGATAAACTGTAATGTCAAAACTTCCGTTGGTTAATCTATAAATTTCAATAGACTTTTTTACTACAATCTGCAGATGCTTATCCATCCTGATTCCTTTGGTGGAATTATTAAACTGACTTATAAGTGAATATGTTTTATAAATGGATAATGAACTATCCAAAGCGCTGAGCATACTATCGGTATCCTTCAGCTTTACTATACTGTCTGCAGCATAATAAGTAACATAATAAGTAGTTCCCTGCGCATAACCTGAAATATGAAAAGCTTTTAACGCAGGCTTTTCTTTAAAATGAAAAAATAAGATTGATAATAAAAAAGAGAATTATAACACGCACTTATTGATTATTAAAGTTGGGATTTTTAATAGGGTATTTAGCGCCGGCTTTGTTCAAAAAATCTTCTAACTTTTTTTTCATTGAAGCTGCTTTTTTGGGATATTTATTGCTTAATTCTTCTTTCTCTCCTATATCGTTGCCTACATTATATAACTCGTATAAAGCATTATCGGGCCTGTACCATTTTATTAATTTCCAGTCGCCTTCCATTATACAGCTTGCAGGTTTGCCGCCCTGGTTTCCATAGTGGGGGTAATGCCAGTAAAGCGTTTTGTTCTTTAATTTTTTGCCAGTTAAAGTTTTAGAAAATACTTCACCATCAATATGCTGTGCAGGCATTAAAGGCGTTTTAGTAAGGTCAAGAATTGTTGGATAAAAATCAGGAGTTGTTATTGAAGAATTATTAATTGAACCAGGCTTTGTTTTTCCGGGTAAACGTATAATTAATGGCTCTCTTATACCGCCTTCATACATCCAACCTTTACCTGCACGAAGCGGTAAGTTACTTGTAGGTCGCCCCTCCGATGTTGATAAGCCACCATTATCAGATGTAAAAATAATGAGTGTATTGTCGTAAATACCTTCCTGCTTTAAGGTTTGCACAATTTTGCCAACAACATTATCCATGGCTTCAACCATTGCAGCATACACCGGAAAGCTTTGTGTTAATCTTACATCTGAAGTGCCTTCTTTTCCAACATCATCTTTTAAACCAAGCCGTGCTTTTTTTTCTTCATATTTTTTTATAAGATTTTCCTTTGCCCTTAATGGTGTATGAACAAGATAAAGTGAGTGATAAACAAAGAAGGGGCTGTTCTTATGTTGCCTGATGAAGTTGCTTGTTTCATCCGCTAATCTTTCCGGCAGGTATTCTCCTTTTTCACCATCAGTTAAATTTGGATTATTGTAAGGTGAAAAATATGATTTAGGCTGACCGGCGATATAGCCACCTTTATTAATATCGAATCCATGATTTTCGGGCCAATAATTTTTTGGACCTAAATGCCATTTACCGGCAAAATAAGTTTTATATCCTGCTGCTTTTAATGCCTGCGCAATAGTAGTTTCATTTGGTGGCAGCCTGTCGTTATAAGCTACAGGTAAAAGTGGTGTGTTTCTCGTCCACATATCAGGCTGATTAACTCTGCCTTCATTTATATAATCTGTAATGCCGGTTCTCAAAGGATATTTTCCGGTGAGAAGTGATGCACGTGTTGGACTGCAAACGGGTGCTGCTGCATAAGCACGGGTAAACTTCATCCCGTCTTTTGCCAAAGCATCAAGGTTGGGTGTTTCATAAAATGTGCTTCCATAACATCCCAAATCAGCCCATCCTAAATCATCAGCCAAAATAAAAACCACATTCATTCTTTTTGTGCTTGCAAACTGAGAAAAAGAAGAGGTATGAAATAGGAAGCTTACTATTATAATTAAAAATAATCCGCACTTCATAGTTATAATTTTAAGGGCTCATTTTTATTAAGAAATGCTGAATTTAGTTACATCATCAACAAAAATAAATTGGATTAAAACTTGAATGTGTTTGGTTACAGCGATAATGCTTTAAGAGGTTGTTGCTATCCTTGCTACCATTTCATTTTTCCTGTTTCAAAAGCCTTGTATATAACCATTCTGCAAGCCTTTCATTTTGTTCGGGATAAGTCCAATGCCCTGTATCAAAAGCAAGGTTTAATTCTTTAGGCGCAGTAATAACATTATAAGCAGAAAACGTGGATGTTGGTGGGCAGGTTTCATCATTATAACCCCATGAATAATAGCCGGGTACTTTTAGCATTTTTGCAAAGTTTACTACATCGTAATATTTAGATGTTTCAACTCTTTCAGGCTTGTTATTAACTGCAAGATTATTTGCTGCAAACAAATGCGGCCACCCGCCTGCACGATTATAGAGGTAGCCGGTCATATCGCTTAAAGCAGGATAATTTGCTGCAAGAAATTTTACCCGCGGGTCTAAAGCAGCAGTAACAATGCTTAAAGCACCACCCTGACTTCCACCTGTAACTGCTAAATTTTTACCATCATATTGAGGAAGGCTGGTAATAAAATCGTTTGCCCGTATGCATCCCAGATAAACACGCTTGTAATAATAGCGGTCTTTATCCTCTAAACCATAAGTCATATATGCGCTTAAAGCACCAGCTCTCATGTTATCATAAACAGCGGGATCCATTGTTACAGGAATTCCATGTATGCCAATCTCAAAAGTGATAATGCCTTTTTCGGCTGCGTCAATATATCCACTGTATGGTCGCACACCTGCACCCGGAACCCGTAATATAGCAGGATACTTTCCTTCTTTTTTAGGTATGCAGGCAATTCCATAAAGCCGTACACCTGCAGCAAAATTTTGAATATTCACATGATAAACATTTACATTCTCCGTACACCTTTCTGGCAATAAAGTCATTTTAGTATCCAATGGAATTTTTGTAGCCTCTGCAATTGCCTTAGTCCAGAAAGTTTTAAAATCTGCAGGAAGCGTGGTGGTAGGCTGAATTTTTAAAGGTTCAAATGCTGCAGTAGCTAACCCTGTATATTGCTTACCATTTATAGTGGCTATTACTTTGCAGCGAAGAAATCCGGGTGTTGTCATAGTACCGCCTTCAATTATTTTTTGTCCGTCAGCTAATATTAAATCTTCCTGCTTAATTACTTCCATTTTTTCAGGCATAACATCATAATGCACTTTTGCATTTTTTACAGCTATACCATATTGCAGAACGGAGATATTAAACTTTACATTTTCCCCGATTTTATATTCCCAGTTTGCATGATCCGGCGCTACAATTACCTTAACAATTCTCTCAGCAGGTTGTGCTTCTACTACATAACTGCAAGGCAGAATGAAAAATAAAATACATAAAAGTTTGGATGAAAAACGGAAGAGATTAATCATGTATCATGAGTTTATGTAAGGAATGTAAACTGTTTCTAATAATTAGAAAGATCCTATAAAAGTGTTCAATTCTATAAAAGAAATTTCGGTATCTAAACTTTTTTTGCAGCTATTACAACTTCTTAATAAAACTAAAAATACAGGTATTAAAAAAATGAATAAAATGTATTTGTAAATTCTCATGGCTTATCAGGTAATATAGTTTTAAACCACAGCTTAGCTGCAATCGTAATCAATGAATTTTTAAAACACTTGCCGGCATTTGCTTTACACCTTGCAATTTTATTTGTTTATAAAATATTTCAGCGCCTTCGGATTGTATTTGAATTTTTCCTTTTGTAAGCGGTGTTGTTTGCCCGTTATCGCTTTGGCTGGAATTAAATAAACGCATCACTACTTTACCATTAACCATATAAATACTTCGGTCTTCAAAACAATAAAGATCCAATGTATTCCATTCTCCTGAAGGAGCTTCTGCATCCACACTCTTCATACAATGTCGCCCGGCAGTACTGGTTACACTAAATGTTACCAGGTTGCCTGCCGGACTATAAACATAATTTTTATCTCCTTTAAATATTGCCGGAATATCCTGCACGGCCCCCGACACACCCCAATAATCACCTGTATTTCCTTCTTCAATCTGAAATTCCTGCGATCTCATCCAGGGGGTGTTTTGTGCACCCTGTTCACCCACCGCATGGTATAATAATCCGCTGTCTTTTTTTAAACCTCTTTTTTTACCCCATGTAAGTTGCCCCCATTTAAATTTTAATTGCAGATGGTAATTCGCGAATTCTTTTTTGGTAGAAATGCCACCCCAATTTTGCCCTGAGATACGTATAATGTTTTCTCCATTTTGTTCAACCACAGTAAAAACTTTCATCGGGTCTTTGTTTAATCCAACAGGAATTTTTGATATGCGATTTCCTGCACTATCCAATTCCGGTCCTAAATAAGTATCCCAGCCGTTAAGGTTTTTTCCATTGAATAAATTGACCCATTTTGCTTTTGGCTGAGCTAAAGCTTTAACGTTAAATAGAAACAGGATACAAATGATAAGATTGATATTCTTCATAATTATTTAGTCTTTTTAAGGCTTAATAAAATATCTTTTATCATTTTAAAAGTCTCAAAATAAAGTCCGCAGCTTCTTCTCCGTTCCTCGTATCAATATTCATTTGAGGAGCGTGAAAACTTGCTTTCATCCCAACCTGGTTTGCGCGGTCCATTAATGCTTTTATATGTAAAGGCGAATGCTGAACTTCCACCAGGTTGGCGGGCATCCTGTAAGGTCGTTTTAAATTCTCTGCAAATATTTCAGGATCATCTTTACTCATTAAGCCAAGCATATTAAGGCTTGTGCGGCGTTGTTTGCCAATAGCTGTAGCAGTATCTGCAAAACTTTTAAAACCATAAAGTGTCAATGTTCTGGCGGGAGTTCCCATGTCAAGTATAAATTTTTGGCTCATACCCTTGCCTAAGTATTCATTAAAAACATAACTATGCCAATTCAATACATCATAAGTTGCCTGTGTTTCTATGGCAACAACCCCTTTAACCCGGGTTGATTCTCTTAACACTGGATCCGCATTTTTTTTATCCGCCATATCATTGTTAAACGCAATCCACAAGCTTGTACCTGCTCCGGCGGATCCTCCTGTTAAAACTACATTTTGCTTTTCAAGATTTAATTGTTTTGAATGAAGACGAATGAATTGCAAAGCACGTGTGGCATCACTAAAACATTTAAACAATCCTTGTCCGTCGTCAGTAAGATACCGATAGTTAATAGATGCATAAGCAATATTATTCGACAGCAATTTGTTTATCAACTCGCCTCCATTATTATATGGTTGCGCCTGGTCTCCATGAATAAAACCACCACCGAAAATATAAATAACTAACCCCGATGGCTTTGCAGATTGAGGTAAGAAAATATCGAAGACGTTTTCTTTTAAACTGCCGTACGATACATTTTTATAAAACTTAGTTGTACTGTTATTTAGCTTTATGGGTGATGGAGACGGTATTAATACCAGGCTATCTATTGTGGAAACAGTGCTTGTGCTGCTTTTTGTTTTACTGGTACTTGTGCAGGAAAATATCAGGACAGAAATTGTATAGAAAAAAAAACTTGAATATATTTTAAAGTTGTTCATGGCGATAGGTGGTCTTTTATAAGTTATGAATTGCTTCATTTTAATTCTACATAAATAATTGAATGCATCACTTAGCATAGCTAACATACATAGGCACAATAATATCATTGTTCCACCCTTTAGGATCTTTACCTCTGAAGGGACAATCGGACTGTAATATTTTTTTTGTTTTACCCTTCATTGTTTCTTCAACAATAACTTCAAATTTATTAGGACCGTTAGTTAGCCCAACATAGCAAAGGCTTGAATCAACATTTCTTATAATAGGTATTTCTTTCGAAAAATCTTTTCCATGTTCGTTGCACATACCACCTAAAACTTCAAGCTTTCCTCCATCCAGTACTTCAAAATTTGTCATTCTTCCTTCAACCTTATAACCAAACACCCACATATTTGCACCCTTGCAGGTAAAGTTTGGTGCAACTTTATATTCAGTATTCATAAAGCGAACCCAAAAATTTCCTTTGGTAAATGTCTTCGCATTTTTGCCCATGTTGTTTCCATTGCTTACAAACACTTTTGCTTCGTTTGAGTTGTGTGTGCTGGAGTAAGATGTACGCACATGATTAAGCACCAAAGTTCTTGGCTGTGCATGTTTAATTACCGTTTCTGAACGCTGCCCGAAATCTTCCATTAATAAGGGTCGTGTACCCTTCTCAATAATAAGCTGCCCATTGACAGACCCATAAAACCCCATAATATGCCGGGTACCTGATGGAACAGAAATGGCTGATGAAAATTTATAAACCGCTTTAGGAAAATACACTACGGCTTTGCCGGAATTAAAAGCAGCTTGTATAGCAGCTGAGTCATCAGTTTTGCCATCACCTTTTGCGCCGTAATCATCCATGTTTGCCCAGTTTTTAAAATCTGATTCCCATGTACTATCAGGCAATTCCTCTATGGCAAGGTTTAGTGACTTCTTTATTTGTCCTTCCCTCAAACTTAAAACCGGCCCGCTTACAAATTCATCCACTTGCACACTATTTACCGCGGCTTTATTATCTATTTGTATAGCATTTTTGTATCCCGTGGTAATTACATTTCTTACAAATACGGTACCCTTGCCTGCATTTATTGCCGTTACCTTTTTATCTAACCCTGTAAGTTTGCTGTCAAGGATAATAGCCTGGGCAGTATTGGTAGTAATCTCAATTGAGGGTACACGATTAATTGAATGCCACTTGCGAATGGAAGTTGAACATTCATTTAACTGTATCCCCGCTTTATTCTGATTTTTAATAGTAAGATACTCAAAGCAGTTATGTGTCATGTGGTAAGGAGTCATCCTGATCGCATAATCAAAACCTGTAACGGTTATATCATTGTGATAACCCATAGAAGGGCTTATGCGAAAGTCTATTCCGGCAATACCTTTTCCGTCTCCGGATATAACAGCAACATTGTGAAGTCCCGTGTTATTGGCACCACAGAAATCCAATCCTATAGCAGATGTGTTTCCTTTACCGGTATTGATAGTTATGTTTCTGAAGGAGTTAAATGCCACAGCATTATTGAAATCTGATTTCGCGAATGAAACCACAGCTTTAGGGTTGTTGTTAAAGCCCGGGCAATTGTCTTTTAGTTTGATAATTGTTTTATCCCTGCTCTGCCCAAAAAAACGTATGCGAACCAATTTTTCAAATAGTTTTTTTCCGGGCTGCATTTCGTTTGCTTTAATCCGGCTCTCATAACTCCTCCATCTACCGGAATAAATTATGCTGTCACTAATAAGGTAATTACCATTTGGAAGGTAAATAACGTACTCAACATTAGATAACGACCCGGAGCCATCCCATTCAAACTTATCCATTTCTGCCAGTACAAAATCATAAGCCTTTATCAGCGAATTGGTATCATCTGTAGTTCCATCGCCTTTAGCGCTAAAAGGAGGTTTGGTTACATCAATCACACGCCCCCCTTTTCCATTGTGAACAAAAACATCGGGAGGATATATGCAGTTAAGCCTTGGATTCCTGTCCCCAAAAGTATTATCAGGTTTATCAGTAAGTTCAAAAACATTTTTGCATTCGACAGCGCCGACCAAGGGAGAGATAGCCAGAGCTGCACCTGTCAGAGCAACGGATTCAATAAATTTTCTACGGGTAGTATTCATTATAGAGATAGCAGCTTTTAATTTTTGTTTCAACTTGTTTTGCGTTGATAGGTTTAAGAGAGTTGATTATTTAACCGCCTTGGCAATGTAATAGTTTTATAATGAATAGAACACTCCTGAAAAAAAAGTTGAATGAAAACCTCCAACTATACGAGACAAGTAATACATAAAAAAATGTGCTTTATTGCTAAATCTATTCTCTAACTTCAAAAAAGATTTAATAGTTATTTTATAAAAGATATTTTCCAGTAAAAAAGGTTCGGTAGTAAACAAAAATTAAAGAAGTCAGACTAAAAAAACGTTGAAAAATTAATAGCTTCTTGTTAAACTAGTTATTCTTAGTACAAGCTCAAATTATTTTATCCTCAATTTAAATCAGTTAGTTATAGATTTATTATGTCCTCCCGTCCTAAATAGACTATGTTCGAAAACAAAATTATTAAACAAAATTTCTACGGGTTTAAATATTATAACAAAATTTAAGTATGAAAACAATTAGTGCTGGCAATCGATTACTACTTTTAAACAGACCCGTACTTTTAACAACCTTAATTATTTGCGCTTGTCTTACCTGCAGTTTTGTAAAGGGCTTTGGCCAGGAGGAAAAAAAACGGGTTAATATTTTGCTCATCCTTGCAGATGATATGTCTAATAATGCTGGAGTGTATGGCGAACAAGCTATCACAACCCCTGGCATTGATGAAATTGCTGCTAAGGGAGCGATTTTTAATAATGCATATTGCACATCATCTTCCTGTTCTCCATCAAGGGCCAGCATTTTAAGCGGAAGATATCCTCACCAGTTGGAAGAGGGTGCGAACCTTTGGGGAACCTTCCCTTCAAAATTTCCTAATTACACCAGAACACTTGCTGCAGCCGGTTATACTATCGGACTTACTGGTAAAGGCTGGGGACCTGGCCAGACAGAACCCGGCGGATACAAGGAAAACCCAGCCGGCCCAGAGTTTAAAAGTTTTAATGAATTTATCGCTAAAGTTCCGCCAGGTAAGCCATTTTGTTTCTGGCTGGGAAGCCATGACCCGCACCGGCCTTACGAGGCAGACCTTAAAAATCATACTGCAATTGACAAATCAAAAATAAAAGTTCCGGGATGGCTACCCGATAATGAAATTGTAAGAGAGGATATAATGGATTACCTGGCAGCAGTTAAACGATTTGATGAAACTATAGAAAGCGCAATAAAGCTTTTGAAAGAAAAAGGAATGTTTGATAATACGCTTATTATAGTTACCTCAGATAATGGAATGCCATTTCCGCGGGCAAAGGCTACTGTGTATAATTCGGGCAGTAATATTCCCCTGGTGATGAGCTGGGGCAATCATTTCCAAAAAGGTAAATACTATAATGAACTGGTTACATTAGCAGATATAGCCCCGACCATACTGGATATTGCCAATGTAAAGACCAATGAACCTATGACCGGCAAATCATTACTTCCTCTTCTCGTAAACAACAAGAAAGATACAAGATTTGACGAGGTTTTTTTGGAACGTGAACGACATGCTTTTGTACGTCCGAATATGCAGAGTTACCCGGTAAGGGCAATTATGACAAAGGATTACCTGTATATCGAAAACCTCCGGCCGGAAAGATGGCCCGCAGGCGATCCTGATTTTACCGTGCCACCTTCTCCGTTTGGAGACATTGACGGAGGTGGCAGTAAAGATTATTTAATAAAAAATCGTAATAATCCATCTGTAAGAAAGTGGGTGAAGGCAGCCCTTGAAAAACGTCCTGCAACAGAACTTTATATTATTGCAACCGATAAAGATCAGATGCATAACGTAGCTGGCGAACCCGGGAATGCGAAAATTATTAAAAGTCTAAAGGACAAATTGGACAAATGGAGAAAGCAGACGCGTGATCCGCTACTGGAAACGGAGGAAGAAATCTTTGATACTTATCCATATTACGGAGGGAAAAAATTAAAAAGTAGAGAATAGCACTTTTGATATCCCCGATTCTATGCGTTTACACGTACATTAAAAATCAATTAAGCCGGGTTTATAAAAAAAATTGTTTGTTTTCATTACCGTGTTATCGCTTCAATAAAGCTGAAATTGAAATAGTTCTATTTTATCAAACATTCGGGTCAAATATCCTTGTTTAAAAAATTTTCCCCATGCTAATAAATCATCTTAAGAAGGACTGTTTTGCTCTCATCCTGGTATTATATTTTTTAACCCAAAGTTTTACCTCTTTTGGAAATGAAAAGATTTTAAAGGCCTCAGATTACATTAAGGCTACAGATACAGATGTAGCCATGGGTTTATACAGGCTGTTTGAAGAAGCTAAGAAAAATAACTACAGTAAAATTCAGTTCGAAAAGGGAACGTATCACGTATACGGTGACCATGCTTTTGAAAAGTATTTCTTTATCAGTAATCATGATTCAGGTCCGAAAAAAGTAGCTTTTCCAGTAATAAGCTTAAACAACCTTGTGATAGATGGCGGCGGTGCTGAATTTATTATGCATGGAATTGTAATGCCAATGGCCATTGAGGATGCAAAAAATATTACCATTAAAAATCTTTTTTTTGATTTCGACAGGGCTACGCACAGCGAGTTAAAGGTAGCTGCCGTTGATAAAGAGAAGCATACTATTGACTTTGAAATCAGCAGCCAGTATCCTTACGAGATCAGGAACGGGCAGCTTATCTTTTTAAAAGATGGTTATGAGCATAACCTGGAGAATGCTGTTTACTGGGACCCGGAAAAAAGAGCGGTAGCTTATCAGAGCAGGCAACTAACGCCATTAAATAAAACACTCGAAAAATCTGTAATCAACAACAATGACAATCGAACTCATATTTATCCTATTGATACTAATTCTCCGCCTTATAAATTCAGAGGAACGGAAAATAGTCTTATTGCCCGGCAATTAAGTCCGGGATTAGTAAGAATATCTGGCGTTAAAGAAACTTTACCAAAGCCGGGCTGGATATTGGTGGCAAAAGGACTGAATGGAAACAACAGGCTTGCTCCAGGTATCCGTTTGCTTGATTCTGAAAATATCCTGGTCGATAATGTAACGGTACATCATGCCAGTGGTATGGGGCTAATAGCCGAGGGATGTACTAATGTAACGCTTGATGCTTTTAATGTTATACCTAAAGCCAGTAATGGCAGAATGTTATCAACTAATGCAGATGCCACGCATTTTGTAGGTTGCAGGGGGAAGATTTTGATGAAGAACTGCAGGTTTGAGAACCAGCTTGATGATGCAACAAACATTCATGGAACCTATCTTGAAATTACTGATATCAGCAGGAAAACAGTCGGCGCCAGAATAGGACATTTTCAACAGGTTGAATATCATTTTGGAAGACCCGGAGATTCTGTAGTTGTTGTAAATCCGCGGGTAAGTGCCAAACCTTTGGCTAAATTAACCATCAAAAAGATAGAATTTATCAATTCGAGATATTATCAAATTACCTTTAATGAAGATGTTCCTGAACAAGTCCTTAAAGGTTTTTATCTTGAGAACGTACAATCCTATCCCGATGTTGAGATAAGGAATTGTGAGATCATTAATAACCGGGCAAGGGGATTACTTATTTCCACTCCAAGAAAAGTAATTATAGAAAATAATGTTTTAAGCAGCATGATGGCAGCTATACAATGCCCAAATGAATTCACCTTTTGGTACGAGTCGGGATATGTAAGAGATCTTACCATTCGTAATAACAGATTCCTGGATAATACTTACGGAAATTCTAAACCCTCGCCTGTCATTAACATACTTGCATTTTCTGCAAATGGTGATTATATACACGACAGAATTATTATTGAAAACAATACTTTTTCAAACTACTCCTCGTTCATTTTACTTGCAGAGCATGTTAAAGACCTTAAGTTTAGCAACAACACTATTAATTATTCAGGCAATTATCCCATCAGTACAGAAGCACCGGTTATCAGCATGGTTGGTGTGGGAGCGGCTGATATACGAGACAATAAATATGACAGCCGCTTTACCAATTTTATAGCAAATAATGCTTCAGCAAAAACTATTATAAAAGATAATAATCAGAGCGTTGAAAAAGGCAAATAAAATATTGTTGATATTGATGTAAACAAGCCGGCCTTATATCGCTGGCTTTTATAAATTATAAGAAACAATAACCCTTCTTTACTTTCAGGATATGCAAGAGCATTTTTTTAAGAAGAAGTGAGAATACAATGGGGGGAGTATTTTTTAAAAGAGAAACCTGCTATTGTCAAATCATATTTTGGTTTAACGCTTACTAAATCCTTGTTTCTTTAAATTATCCAGTAATCCGGATAACTCTTGTACTTTTTCAGGATTCTGAAGATAGAGGTTATTGCTTTCGAGGGGATCGTTCTTTAAATTATATAACTGACCTTTAGGTCCGCCTTTTACAGGTTTAAGAGTGGCTGGCGCTGTAAATCCTCCAGATCCTAAGCCATCAATAAATTTCCATTGATCCTTTTTAATAGCCAATACATTAGCTGATGAAATGTAAATCACATTATCTCTTACAGCAACATTAGAAACGCCGGATAAGACTTTATAAAAACTAAAGCTGTCTTCACCATAGGCTTCTCAACAGGCTGACTTGTAAGGTCAGAAAAGGTAGCTAAAAGATCAACTAAACTAACTGTTGAAGGTAAGTAAATGCCTTTTTTATTTTTAACGGCCACTGTACAATTAGTGGGATATGATGTCCTCCGTCCCAAATATCGCCTTTTTGGCCTCTTTTGTTCCAATTGCTTTGATGTCCATATACCTGAATATCATCTTCTGTCCATGGTGCTCCGTTATCGCTTGAAAAAATCACTATAGTGTTATTATCTATTTTCAATGATTTTAAAGTGCTGTTTATTTGTTCAACAATGTGGTCTACCTGCAATACGAAATCACCATAAGTACCAAGGCTCGATACCCCTTTAAACTTGCCGTTTGGCATCCATGGCGTATGTGGGCCTGTTAGGGGAAGATAAAGCATAAATGGTTTTTGAGGATCGCTTTTAACCTGGTTCCTGATGAATGTTATCCCTTCGTTTACAATCGTATCAAGACAATCTTCCATCTTAAATGACTTAGACATTTCCCCATTTCTCCACCATACACCACGTTCCCAATAAACATCACTGGTACCTGTATATTTCCGATCCCATACCGGTACTGTTTCATCTAAAATGCGAGGGTATACATCCGCAGTTAATACAACGTCGGGATCAATAACCTGATTATTTTTTACAAAAACATAGGGGGGCATATCCAAAGAAGCAGGTAGTATATAGGAGTAATTAAAACCTAATGAATTAGGGCCACGCGTAATATTCTTTTTAAAGTCTGTATTAGTAACTGTTTTATTATCGGCAGAAGGAATTTGAGGGCTTTGCAAATCCTTTAGTCCCCACGAAAGGCCTAAATGCCATTTTCCTATGCACGCGGTTGTATAGCCTGCCTTTTGCATTAATGATCCTATTGTTTCCCGTCCGGGTTCAATATGAGGATTGAGATAACCAAGGTATCCATTCTGTTTAGGGACACGAAAAAAATATCTACCTGTAATAAGCCCATACCGGGAAGGGGTACATACCGAACCACCTGAATGAGCATCTGTGAAATTAATGCCCTTTTCCGCCATCTTATCAATATTAGGAGTTTTCGTTCTGGCTTGTGGATTATTGAAAGAAACATCTCCATAACCCATGTCGTCAGCAAGTATAATTATTACGTTTGGCCGTTCCATCACTTTTTTCTGTGAGGAGGCCGACGAGGGATTGATTGCTAAACTGAGTACTAAAAATCCAAAAACGGTAAGATCGCCGAAAGCATTAACACATTTTGAAATGTTTAGTGCGCAACATCTATTCAAAAAAATTCGATATTTTTTTGTCGGTGCCATTCTTCTTAATACTTAGTGATCAGGAGGGTTAGGACTGCTAATTACGATATTTAAAAATTGGGCTAAGGGTAGAATCTCTAAGATTGATTTAACCCTTGCAACTTCGTCTATAATATGCAATATCTGCAAGTCATTATATCAATAATGGAGTAATCATTGAAGATATGGATTAAACAAAAAGAACTTAATCCAATAAGCTAAAAAGTCAACTAAAATTTAAAGTTATTGATAATCAAAAGGGTATAGCAGAAAGACTTATCCCGTCTGATGCAGCTTTAGTTAAGATATTTTCAGACTGTCAAAAAACCTCGAAAGCGGTATAAGGTGTTCGATTGTAGCCCCTTTCAGCCCGCTGATAATCATAAAAAGAGTAATAAAAGCCCGTAAAATATAAGTTTTACGAGCTTTTTTCATGTTTTCCCCTCCAAATCATTTCAAATAATACCAACCTGAGGTTGAAAATTTGATTGAGTTTAAATCTGACCGACCTTAATGGATATAGTCTTTCTTTGTTTTATACAGGTCAATTAACGGTACCGGGGCCGGGAGTTCCGCCAAGTTTAATAAGTGGCGAAGTTGTGGCAAAACAGGTTTTAAAAGAGTTTGGAGTTAAAATTTGAATTAATTATTAAAGATCAACAGCAATTGCTTTAAAAAGAAGCAACACCTGCTGTTTTTAAACCATCCATTCACCTATCCGTACTGCGGATAGTAATTCTTCATCTATCATTTTAATCGTTTTATTGGTTTAATAAGTACTTTCTTTCTACTATATACCATTAAGACAAAAGAGATGTTTTAAAGGTTACTTTGAAATATCTTATCAAACTGTTATTTTAATAAAGAATGAAGTTTGTTCTTCTAAAGCATTTATTCTGTCCTATTGCAAATTTTAAATAAATTGTAGTAAATTTCATTCTTCATCTCAAAAAGCATTCTCATTTAACCTCTTAGAAGGTATATATTCAACCGTTAAATAATTAAGTATTATGGTTACAAATTGGAAGTTATCCGTAAAATTAGTGTTAGCACTTGCAGTTGTTATTGTTGCTGGCATTTATGCGACCACGACTAAAAAATTTCGTTTTAACACTCCGACAGATACAAACCCTAAGGTTCAAAAACTAAAGCTGCAACCAAACTTCAGAGCAGAACATTTATATAGCCCTTCAGAAGCAGGTAATGGATCGTGGGTATCCATGACTTTTGATGACAAAGGCAGGATGATAGCATCTGACCAGTATGGTTATTTGTACCGCCTTACTATTCCACCCGTTGGTTCAGATACAAACACAACAAAAATAAAAGTAGAAAAACTTGAGATAGCAGTTGAAGGAGATACAAGTAAAATAAAAATGGGATTTGCCCATGGGCTATTATATGCTTTTAATAGCTTGTATGTAATGGTTAATAATAACCCTACTCCTCCTGCCACAATGAACAGAGGCAGTGGCCTTTATCGTTTGCAGGATACAAACAATGACGATCAGTTTGATAAGATCACTTTACTTAAAAATCTGGTAACGCCAGGTGGAGAACATGGGCCACATAGTATTATTTTGGCTCCTGATAAAAAATCTATTTATGTAGTTGCAGGCAATCATACAGATGTACCTGAAATGAATGCTTACCGTCTGCCTAAAACATGGAAGGAAGACAATTTGTTTCCCTTAATAAAAGACCCCAACGGGCATGCAAACGACAGGTATGCACCCGGGGGTTGGATTGCGAATGTTGATTCTACGGGAGCATATTGGGAGTTGATTAGCGCCGGATATAGAAACACTTTCGATATTGCTTTTAATGAAGACAACGAACTGTTTACTTACGATGCCGATATGGAATGGGATTTTGGCATGCCCTGGTATAGACCAACAAGAATAAATCATGCAACCAGCGGAAGCGAATACGGGTGGCGTACAGGTAACAGCAAATGGTCGCCAACTTACCCCGATAATTTACCTGCGGTTTTAAATATTGGCCAGGGTTCTCCAACAAACCTGATAAGTGCAAAGAACGCAAGGTTCCCTGAAAAATATCGCCGTTCTCTTTTGGCCTTCGACTGGAGTTTCGGAATTATTTATGCTATTCTGCTGCATCCCGACGGATCTTCTTATAAGGCAAATGCTGAAGTATTTGTTTCAGGCTCTCCTTTGCCTTTAACTGATGGCATTATCGGCCCTGATGGAGCGCTTTATTTTCTTACGGGTGGGCGCAAACTCGATTCTGATCTTTACCGCGTTTATTACGGTGATAACACCTCATCAAATGCACCATTAACTTCATCGCTGACATCTACACAAATTGAGGCACAGAACACCCGGAAACAATTAGAAAAGTTTCATGGAAATCCTGATCCCCAGGCTATAAATACTGCCTGGCCATATTTGAAAAACAACGATCGTTTTATTCGTTATGCTGCACGAATAGCTGTAGAACACCAACCTGTAAGCGAATGGCAGGAAAAAGCATTGGCAGAGAAAGACCCGGTAATACTAACACAAGCCGTTATTGCATTAGCTCGCTCAGGCAGCGCAGACCTGCAGCAAAAAATGATAAATGCTTTAACGTCTGTCAACTTCGGTAAATTAACTGAACCTCAAAAAATAGACATCTTAAGAGCATCTGAACTAATCATTTTGCGCACGGGAAAACCAGAAGGCACTGCAAATGCTAAACTGGTTGCTTATCTAAATCCTCAATACCCCGCAAAAGGCAATGAATTAAACCGCTTATTAAGTAAAATTTTGGTTTATGTTGATGCTCCCCAGGCGGTACCAAAAACAATGGCCTTAATTGCTATTGCTAAAGATGATGATGCAGGACAAAAAACTTTTACCAGTTCTGCAGACCTTGTGGGACGCAACCCCCAGTATGGACTTGATATTGCCGGAATGCTTGCCAAAACACCACCTGCCCAGCAAATTTATTATGCAACTATATTAAGTGAAGCTAAAAATGGCTGGACTCCTGAAATGCGGGAAAAATATTTTAAGTGGTTTAATAAGGCTTTTGGTTATAAAGGAGGTAATAGCTATATCGGTTTTATTGAGAAAGCCAGGAAAATTGCGCTTGAAAAAGTTCCAAAAGAAAAATTTGAACACTTTAATACTATTTCCGGAAATTCTTTACTTATTACAAAAGGAAGAAACGTAGCTGTTATTGGAAACCCAAAAGGCCCCGGCAGAAACTGGAAAATGGAAGATGCGCTTGATGTGGTTGAACATGATTCCACCGATCGCAGTTTTCTGCAGGGCAGAATGTTGTTTAGCGCCTCTCTGTGCGGCACTTGTCATAGCATGAAAGCCGAAGGTGGTGGTGCAGTAGGCCCCGACCTTACACAATTAGGAACACGGTTTTCTAAAAGAGATATTCTTGAAGCTATAATTGAACCGAGTAAGGTAATATCAGATCAGTATGCTGCTACAGTTTTTACTATGAAAGACGGCAGTACCCTAACCGGCAGGCTAAAGAATGAAGAGAATGGTAAATATTATATCTCTATGAACCCCTTTGCACCGCAGACAATGCAGGTAATTTCAAAGAAGGATGTTGTAAGTACTAAATTTTCAGATGTATCTATCATGTTTCCTGGTACTATCAACAGGCTAAATAAAGAAGAACTGAAAGACCTGATGGCATACCTGGTTTCTGCCGCCAATAAAAATCATGAGGTATATAAACCAAACCCGCTTAAATCAACAGCAGCATCCGGTAAAGCGTTATCAAATTAATCGTCATTGCGAGGAGCAACGACGAAGCAATTTGCTCTATCATCATTTAACAGCTTTGTAATCTTATCATCAGATTGCTTCGTTCCTGTCAATGACAATGAATGAGTAGCATTCAAACTGATAAAAACAACTTCATTCAATGCAACCCTGGCAGAATAAAATATCTAATCCCGTACAACTGGGCGGTATTGAAACTTCGGTAATTGATAATGGCTTAGCCAGGGGAACACGCATTGCATGGATTAATACAGGTTCAGGACTGCGCTTTAAAGTAGTAATTGACAGGGCAATGGATATTGCTGATACTTTTTATAACCAGCATAGTATGGCATGGTTAAGTCATACTGGTATAACAGCTCCGGAGCCTTTTTCTAATATGGGATTAGACTGGCTTAAAACTTTTGGAGGAGGATTGTTAACTACTTGTGGTTTAAGTCATGTAGGTGGGCCGGAAACAGATGAATATGGAGAGCGTGGTTTACATGGACAAATAAGTAATCTTGCTGCCGAGTTGGAATCAATCATCCAACCAGACCCGGTAGCCGGCAAAATGGAGATGAGCATTACAGGCACTATTAAACAAAGCCAGGTGCTTGGTCCTAATCTTGAATTGAAAAGAACGATATCTGCAACACTGGGAGAGGCAACAATCCGGATACATGATGAAGTACTAAACCGTGGTAACATAGCTGCTCCCCAAATGCTGCTTTACCATTTTAATTTTGGCTGGCCTTTGGTTGATGAAGGGACTGAAATAATGTGGCAGGGTGAATGGCAACCACGCAAGGGTAACAGTAATAAGATCTTCAGAGAAGGAAATAATTTTCGGATATGTCCGGCTCCATTAGATGATCATGCTGGAACAGGCGAGGAAGCAGCAATTATTGATATTCTGTCCGATGATTCAGGTTGGTGTACCTGTGGACTTCATAACCCTAAAATTGGTTTAACGCTTACTATGCGTTTTCAAAAAAAACAATTGCCCTGGTTAACAAATTGGCAACATTGGGGCAAGGGTGAATATGTAACAGGACTGGAGCCTGGAACAAATCCACCGATAGGACAGGCCATGGCAAGAGAGCAAAACGACCTTATCTTTTTACAACCTGGCGAAAGCCGGTTGTACGAACTTCAACTTGAAGTTTTGGGAAAGTAAGGTGAAAGACAAATAAAATTTTTAATAGTACAACTTAGATAAACTAAAACTTCTATCATAATGCAAACAGCCGAAAAAATAAGCACAGCACAAAAAGCATTAGAACAGGGACAAGGCATTTTACGTTTAGCTCCGACATGGGTACCCCGATCGTTTTGTGTGCCGGGCCGGAGAATAAAATTACATCCGGATGATTACTACGTTCTCGGTGGACAGCGTGGTGGAATTGATGAGCGGTGGTTGTCTTCAACAACACCGGCAAAAAACGGCCCTTTAACAGGAGAAAATGAAGGCTTAAGCGCGGTGGTATTTAATGACGGAAATAAAGAAGTACAAATACTATTAAAGGATGCAATAGATGAGCTTAAGGGAGAGCTAATTGGCGACCGCTTGTGGAACGAGCATAAAAGCTGGCCCATGTACTCTAAGTTCTTTGACAATATGGGGGCCCTGCCTCATCATATTCACCACAATGATGAGCATGCCGCACATATTGGTCAGTTAGGAAAGCCCGAAGCTTATTACTTTCCCCCTCAATTAAATAATCATGGTGGTGATTTTCCATATACTTTTTTTGGCATTGCACCCGGAACAACAAAGGAACAAATTCGTGAATGCCTGGTAAACTTTACCAAAGGCGATAATAAGATAACCAGCTACTCACAGGCTTTTCGTTTAAATCCGGGTACCGGCTGGGATGTTCCTCCCGGAATGCTTCATGCCCCCGGCAGTATGTGTACGTATGAACCTCAAAAAGCATCTGATGTATTTGCCATGTACCAATCATTAGTTAATGAAGCAATTATTCCTGAAGAATTATTATGGAATGGCACGCCTCCGGATCGAATAGGAGATTATGATCAGTTAATGGAGGTGATTGATTGGGAACTGAATACCAATCACAATATTTTAGAGACCCGTTTTATGAAACCTAAGCCGGTTAAAGCAGTTGAAGAAATGAAGGCTGAAGGATACATTGAAAACTGGGTTTGTTACCTGTCAGACGCTTTCAGTGCGAAGGAGCTTACTGTTTTTCCGGGAGAGACAGTAACAATTAAAGACAATGCCGCTTATGGTTTGATAATGATGCAGGGTCATGGAAAAATGGGCGTATGGGATGTAGAAACGCCTGCCTTAATCCGTTATGGACAGTTAACAAATGATGAGTTCTTTGTAAGCGAAAAAGCCGCCCTGGAAGGCGTGAAGATTACCAATACCTCCACAACTGACCCTATAGTGATGCTCAAACATTTCGGTCCGGGCAATCCTGATCTTGTTTAGGGGGTTTTGAGGTATAATCTAACTTATAATTTTAGCCCCTTTAGGGGTTGGGGTGTAAACTCTTTTATTCATCACTTTAAGCCCCTTTAGGGGTTTGGGGTAAACCTAATGATATGCAAGAAAACAATTATCCAAAACTTCACAATGCTACCTGGCCTGGTATTGTCGGTAAAGGACCGGATTCAGAGCCACCTATTTCTTTTGATGATATGCTCAATATGACCGCTGCTGCTGAAGTGGATGGTATTAAGTTCGATGGTATTGACATTGGTATTTTAGATCCGCATATTAATATTGATAGTACGGATGATGAAATTAAACAACTGGCAGATAAAGTTGGTGCTCTCACTCTCAATATTGGCAGCCTGGTTGCTCCTATTTGGGGCGGACCAGCTATGGGCAGTAAAGAAGAACGGGTTCAATTCGTTGAAATGGTTCGCAAAGCTTGCAATTTTGGAAAGCGGTTGAGTGAACTGGGTGTTCGTCCTTACGGAGTTGTTCGTATTGACTCTGCAAGTTCCCCGCAAAGTTGGGAGGTTGATCCGGTTAACAACTCAAAACTTATTGCCCAAACCTTTCGGGAAGCCTGTGACGTTGCGGCTGATTTTGGGGAACGACTTGCTGCTGAAGGAGAAATTTGCTGGGGCGGCATGCATAGCTGGAAAACAATGGTTCAAACACTTGAGGCAGTTGATCGCCCTAACATAGGTTTCCAGGCAGATATGGCGCATACCTTGCTTTACCTGCTGGGTTATAACAGACCCGGAGACCGTATTCTGCCTGAAAGCTTTGACTGGAACGACCGCCAAACATTGGAGGAAGGTCTTAAAACTATCACCAAAGCCCTTCGCCCCTGGACTATTGATTTTCATGTAGCTCAAAACGACGGTACAGTGTTTGGCTCAGGTTCACATGATAAGACGGGCAGGCACTGCCAGGCAAACGATCCGAAGGGGAAACTCAATATTGCTCATGATGCGGGTTATTGGCTACGCGATGAAAATGGTGAACTTACCAAAGCATTCAAACATATTTGCTGGGACGGATGCATGTTTGCCAATGAGGTAATGATGCGTCAACAAACCTGGAATGATGTTCTCGCAACCATGATAAAGGTTCGCCGCCAACATGGTTGGTATGAGGTAGAGTAGTAGGTTATTTTTCACGCAAAGATGCAAAGGAGCAAAGGTGCAAAGTTTTTCTCTGCGTAGTTCTTCTTAGCGCCTTTGCGTGAAATCTTACATGATGATGCAATTATAAAAATTCAATTTAAAAGAATGAAAGAGAAAAAAATATTACGGATAGGATTAATAGGAGGAGGTTTTATGGGCCGCACCCATTCTAATGGATATAAGCGTGTAGGTGATTTTTTTCCTGAACTGGAATATCGTCCTGAGTTAACTGCTGTGTGCAGCAGGCGTGAAGATAAAGTACAGGCCTTTGCCAATCAATGGGGTTATAAATCTTTTGAAACAGATTGGAAGAAGGTTATTTCCCGCGATGATATAGATGCAATAGATATTTGTACACCAAATAACATGCATGCAGAAATTGCCATTGCTGCAGCGCAAGCCGGTAAAATGATACTATGCGAGAAACCACTCTCCAGAACGTTAGCTGAAGGCAAACAAATGGTAGAGGCGGTTGAAAAAGCAGGAGTAGAAAACACGGTGTGGTACAATTACCGTCGTCTTCCCGCTGTTACCTTAGCTAAACAAATAATTGATTCAGGTAAGCTTGGTCGCATCTTCCATTACCGTGCAAATTTTTTGCAGGACTGGACTATTAATGCCGCTCTTCCGCAAGGTGGTGAAGCATTATGGCGCCTCGATGTAGAGGCCGCGGGTTCCGGCGTTACCGGCGACTTGCTTGCGCATTGTATAGACACTGCTATCTGGATGAACGGCAGCATTAAAGATGTTTCGGCTGTTACCGAAACCTTTATAAAAGAACGTGTGCACCAGGAAACCGGCCAGGTACAAAAGGTGGGTATAGATGATGCCTGTATATTCCATTGCCACTTTGAAAATGGCTCTTTAGGCCTTTTCGAATCTACCCGTTATGCCAGGGGACATAAAGCTTTATATACTTTTGAAATTAATGGCGAACATGCCTCTATTCGATGGGACTTGCACGACTTAAACAAGCTTGAATTTTTTGACTACGCTGATGATTCTATTGTTCGTGGCTGGCGGACCATTCATGTTACAGATGGTGATCAGCCTTATATGAATAAATGGTGGGTGCCGGGATTATCTATCGGTTACGAACATTCTTTTGTTCACCAGGTGGCTGACTTTCTAAAAAGTTTGGAAACAGGGGAACAATGTGCACCGACTTTTAAAGATGCGCTTGAAACACAAAAGGTATGTGAGGCTGTGATTGAATCGGGAGCTTCAAGAAGTTGGAAAGAGATTGAAGACTAACAGCACATTTTAAAAAATGCTTTGAATTAGACAGAAAACCAAAACTTTAGGTTCGTCCTTGCTGCAGTCTCCTATCGAGGCTTTAGTGTGAGGGCAGGGACCTCAGCATGCAGCGCAGGGTCTCATGCTAAATACAAGGCTCCGCCTATGAAGACCCGTTTCGACAAATAGAGTGACAGCACCCGACAATTTAAAATTCAGAAAAGATGGCTTGTCGGCACGACAATTAGTTTTTTAGAAAAGAAAGGAAGAAAGGTATTGATAATCAGCAACGAAAAAAGTTGGAGGGAAAGAGGATTTTGGTATATTTAAGTGTTATGTGCTATTATATGAGGACACTCTCAGTAGTTTTGTTTTTAAGTTTAATATCACTCGTATCTAAGGGACAATTAAACGTTTTTAGAAGACCTGCACCAAGTATTGACAGTTCAGATTTGGAAATTAGCAAACTCTTTAAACAAAAATTGTATGACAAAGCGCTGAGTAAATTAAATAGCAAGATTAACATGTCTTCAGCTTCAGGTATTGATTACTTCAATAGAGCTGTAATCAAATACTATAAATTCGGAGAAAATAATGAACAAGGAGTTGATACTTCCATTTTCAACGACTGCAAAAGAGCTCTGAGAATTGGTTATGATAGTCCCGAATTACATTATGTGATGTTTTCTCTTTTGCAGCCTAACCATGCTTTGTATGGTGAAGACGGAAGTAGACAAGATATTACATTTGAGGATGCCAAGAAGGAGATTGATATTGCAATTGAAAAGAGCACAGAAAGACCGATAAAATATAGGTTTGCTAGGTCACTGTTGTGCTATTGGCAATTTCTATTTATAGGGTATGAAGTTTCAGATGAAAAAACTATTAGAAATCTAAAATACGATTGTGAATTTGTAGTAGCAAGCACAAAAAATAAAGATAGGCTAGGAGTTTCAAATTATATTCTTTCACAAGTATCTTATAAGATTGAAGGCGACACAATTGCTGCCATTCGTTTTTTGACTGATGCTATTACAGCAGACACAACCAAAATTCAATATGTTCAAGAAAGAGCCAGAATGAAATATGAGATAGGAAATTATAGAGGAGCAATTGTTGATTACAACAAGTATTTAGCAAGAGAAAAAAGACCAGAAGATTTTATCATTTTGGGTAATTGTTACACTTTAATAAATGAAAAAGCTACTGCCCTAACGACTTATTCAAAAAGCATTTCATTGATCAATGAGGAACTTCAATTAATAAGCAAAAATAAAAGTAAAGCAAACATTAAAACATTTGACGACTATGCTGGAGACATTAGAGCGAACCGCTTAAAATATAAAATTGGTCAGGCATATTTCCTTCGTGGCTTAACTTATTTGGACTTGAATAATAAAACTAAAGCTTGTTTAGATTTAAACAAGGCTATAGACTATGGATATAAAGATGCCCAAGAAACAATTACTGAAAGTTGCCAATAATATTACCGCTAAATACGGAAAGACTTAGTAACAGCACATAACACAAGCTTTGTAAAATAGCGGCTGAAGAATAACTTCAACTTTAAAGCAAAAATCAACGGAAGAATGAAAGTGAAGCAGCATACTTCCAAATTCCGCTACTTCACAAAAAAGCTTCGCTCCGTTGGCTTATATAATTTATGCGACACATATTCATATTCTTTGTATTGACTTTCTTTTTATCATGTTCAAAATTGGACGGTATAATTAAGCTAAGAAAAAAATCTAATGACAATAATGTTTCTTATGTTTTTTTAGTTAATAGCTCTACCAGTAAAAAATATCAATTTACTATTCAAAAAATTATTAGAGACGAAAACGGGAAAAGTTATAGTAATGGATTTTATACACTTGAACCGGGACAGGAAGAATTGATTGGGGCTAACATAGCTTACATGGGCGACACCTTTTTTAAGAAAATAGTTTATGATACATTAGAAACTACTTTAACAGAAACAAATATTAAAATGACAGGGGAAGAATTAGAAAAGGAAAAAATTTTGGCAAATATGATAGGAACTAAATTAAACTCAAATAAAGTTATTTTGGATTATAAACTAAATAATACTATTCTAACTGAATTTCAAGTTTCAAAGTTTCTCAAAGTTTACGGTGAAAGCAAATGGAAACATATTGACTCTTTAAAAAAAGGTAATAAATCAATTGACACTTATTTAATACCAAAAGTGGTTGACGACATTTCAAAACCGAAGGAACAAAATAAAATAACTTTTACTTATGTTGTAAAGGGACAAAAAGAAGTAGAGTGACTATTACAGCAGCCAACAAAAGTATTTGCAATAGTGGGGCTGGACGGAAGAACAATCGGCAACAAATGTTTATTAGGCTTTGCCTGCAAGGCTATCGCACATTGAAAAAATAAACAACGCTAAGACATGGTACTAGACAGGATAGAGCTAAATCTACTAAAAGAGCAACTTTGGAACTTAGCTAGCGATAAAACGATTTCAGTTTTTGAAATTGAAACTTTTTTGCGAAACTTCTTTAAGAAAAAACCGCTTCCACTTGTAAATATTGCTTATGAAAACTACTGTAGATGTAGCCTAAACAACAAAGGAGAGATTTTTAAATCAGTAGCTAGATGTTCTTATAACCCTTATATTGATAGTATAAAGTTGCAGCGTTGCAATTATGAGAAGCAACAGGTATTTTATGCTGCAGTACCAACTCAAGCTCAAGTTAAATGTACAGGTACGTCAATAATGGAAGTAACTTGGGAGCACATCTCAAATCATTTTTTGGACTATTACTTCGTAACGCTAAGCAGGTGGATAACTAAACGACTTTTGAAGGTATTTTTTTTCCCAGACCTAAAGACCGAACAATCTGTTGAACAAGGTGTGGATACAGAACGAGACATGATGGAAAGCGCGGGTCTCAGTCAACAAGATATACCCTACTATTTGGCTGTACTTAAATTTTTTAGAGAAGTGCTTGGAATAAAGGATGATAAAGAAATTTGGTATCGTATTTCAGCAGCTTTTTACAATTGTATTATGAGATTTAGCGGCGATGAAAACAGGCAGATTGATGGTATGGTGTATTCAAGTGCGAATACAGGAAAGGTGGGTACTAATATTGTTCTTAAGAAAGAACTTATTGATAATGGCACTCTCTATTGCGATTATGTTCAAATGTGGATTGCAAAACGCAATTCTTCAAACCCTACCGATATATGGTTTCATCCTGTAAGTGACGGTGTCAAACCTCAAACTGATGGAAGTTTTAAAATAGTTTTATACCCCCAATTTATTGAGGATTTTAAAAATGCACCTTCATTGGATACCTTGGCAATCGCTGATTAATCAACATACCGTAATAATCCAACTTGCCTGCAGCCAAGATGAGTGTTTGCAATATGTCAGCGGACGGAACGCAGATCAAGAGTAGTTTTTCAATTAAGCTTTATATCTTTAAATATGGTAGCGGTAATTTTATTGCTGCCAAATCCTAAACGTTTTATTATGGCTTGTCACCACACCACATTCCAATAACACTACCCCGAAATCCTAAATGATAACAAAAACTATAAAAGGAAAGATTAGAACAGTACTTCAATTCGTTGGTGTTTTGCTAATAGCTTTTATTTTCTTTCAGTTCAAGCCATCAAATTCTTCAGCATTAAAAATTAAAAAAGGCGCTCACATTATTTTAATTGGCAATAATCTTGGCTCCCGAATGATGAACTTCGGTCATTTTGAAACGGAGATGCACCTGCGTTATCCTGACAGTCTTCTATACATCCGCAATATGTGTGATGGTGGAAACACCCCTGGGTTCAGGCCTCATTCAGGAAGACCATCGCCATGGGCTTTTCAGGGTGCCGAAAAATTTCAAACCGAACTTGCCAGGAATTCAGACAGCCAGGGTTTTTATGAAACGCCTGACGAATGGATTGCCCGGCATAAGGCTGATATTATATTAGCCTTCTTTGGCTTCAACGAATCCTTCCAGGGTAAGCCAGGGCTTGAAAACTACAAAGCCGAGCTGGATGCCTTCATTAAACATACCTTAAGTCAAAAATACAATGGAGTAGCTCCACCCCAATTAGCTATTGTTTCTCCCATTGCTTTCGAGGATCTATCTGATAAAAATGATTTGCCTAATGGTAAACAGGAAAATGCAAATCTTGCCTTGTACACCGAGGCCATGAGAGAAGTTGCTGCTAAAAATAAAGTTCACTTTGTTGATGCCTTTTCACCTTCAAAAGAATGGTTTGAAACAAGTAAAAACCCGCTAACAATAGATGGTTCCCAACTCACTGATGCAGGTTATGCTAAATTTTCCACATTGCTTACTAACGAAGTGTTTGGTAAGACTTCGGCTATAGCGGAAGGTAATCGCGAGTTGGTTCATGATGCAGTAATGGAGAAAAACTGGATGTGGCATAATGATTTGAAAATACCAAATGGTGTTCATGTTTACGGACGCAGATACAATCCTTTCGGCCAGGATAATTATCCTGCCGAACTTGTTAAGATTCGCGAATTAACAGCCATTAGAGATGAAGCTATCTGGCAGGCTGCTAAAGGAGTAAAAATGGACTTGAGCGAGGCGGACAAAAAAACCAGCCCGCTACCTGAAATTAAAACAAACTATAATCCCGATAAAAATGGCAGCCTTGAATATTTGAATGGAGAAGAAGCCCTTAGTAAGCTGAAAGTTGCGCCAGGTTATAAAATAGAAATGTTTGCTTCAGAAAGAGAATTTCCTGACTTAGCTAAGCCAAACCAAATGTCTTTTGATAATAAAGGCCGCCTATGGCTAACTACTATGCCTACTTACCCTGCCTGGAAGCCGGGAGATAAAAAACCGAATGATAAGATCATCATTTTGGAAGATACAAATGGGGATGGCAAAGCTGATAAATCTACAATTTTTGCAGAGGGTTTATACCTGCCTGTTGGTTTTGAACTTGCCCCTGAAGGCGTTTATGTTTCACAAGGCACCAACTTTGTGCTTTTAAAAGACACCAATGGAGATGATAAAGCAGATACGAAAGAAATTCTTTTAAGTGGTTTTGATGACCACGATACGCATCATGCCCACCATGCTTATACGGTAGATCCATCTGGTGCTATTTATATGGGCGAGGGCGTTTTCTTACATACTAACGTAGAGACTTCTTACGGACCCGTTCGTGCCACTAACGGCGGCTTCTACCGTTACAATCCGCAGCGCCGGCAACTGGAACGCACTGCGCAGCTTTCCATCCCAAATCCCTGGGGAATTGCTTTTGATGAATGGGGGCAGAACTTCTTTGCTGAGACTTCAAACCCGGATGTTAGGTGGATGATGCCCGGTACAGTTAAGTCAAGATATGGCGTATTTACACCCAAATCAATTCAGCTAATTGAAGAAAAGCATCGGGTACGTCCTACTTCCGGCCTCGAATTTATTTCCAGCCGTCACTTTCCTGATGAGGTGCAGGGCGACTTTCTGATAAATAACGCCATTGGGTTTTTAGGAACCAAAGAACATACACTTACCGACAACGGTACCGGCTATAAAAGCAGACACCGGCAAGACCTTTTGGTATCTGAAGACAAGAACTTTCGTCCGGTGGACATGGAATTTGCCCCGGATGGTTCCTTATATGTAGTTGACTGGCATAATGTACTTATTGGTCACATGCAACACAGTGCCCGTGACCCGTTGCGGGATCATGGACATGGAAGAATTTACCGTATTACATATCCTTCCCGGCCTTTGGTTACTCCAGCTAAAATAGATGGCGCAAGCATAGACGGGCTTTTAGATAATCTTAAACTTCCTGAATACCGTACCCGCTACCGAACCCGTCGCGAACTGCGAGGTCGTCAGCCGTCTGATGTACTTTCTCACCTTAACACCTGGGTTACTAAACTTGATAAAAACGATCCCCGTTACGAACATAATTTACTGGAAGCATTGTGGATCACCTGGGGTCTTGATAAAGTGGACGAAAAACTCCTTCGGCAATTACTCCAGGCAAAAGATTATCACGCCAGAGCTGCTGCTGTTCGCGTTTTACGTTATGTTGGTAACCAGGTACCGGAACAGGCGAACCTGCTAATGCAGGCTGCAAGGGATGTGCATGGCCGTGTTCGGCTGGAAGCAATAGTAGCAGCTTCATGGCTCGACAAAACAAAAGGTTTACCCATCGTAACTGAAGCTGGTAAGAAGCCACTGGATGAATGGATGAAGCCAGCTTATGAGACAGCACTTGCTCACTTAAACGGTCATGAGGTAAAAGAGAAAAAAGAAGAGATTGTCAAAACCGGACTTCAGGGAACTGAACGTGACCTTTTTAACATAGGGAAGGCGATTTATGCGCGTGATGGTTTTTGTAATACCTGTCATCAGCCCGATGGTAAAGGTCTGCCTGCATCCGGCTTTCCACCACTTACCGGAAATAACTGGGTGCTTGGAAGTCAGGAGCGGATGATAAAAATTGTTTTAAAAGGGCTGTACGGACCTATGGAAGTACAGGGAAAAAAATATTCCGGGCAAGTACCAATGACACCTTTTGGCGGCATGCTTAAAGACGAGGAAGTAGCTGCAGTAGTAACTTATGTAAGGAATTCGTTTGGCAATAAGGCCTCAGCTGTTTCTCCCGCTAAGGTAAAACAGGTACGGGCAGCTACGAAAAGCAAAACAGGCTTCTATTCACCGCAGGAACTGCTTAAACAACATCCGATGGAGAAATAAAATTAATAGCTTATTAATATATTTAACACTTATAGCTTGCAATGAAAATTCTTATCAATATTACCTCCTGTTTTTTGCTGTGCTTTCTGTTGCAGTCCGCTTTTTACTCCTGTGCGCAAACCAGAACCAGTGGCAATATTAAAAAGCCATTAATTGTATTTGTTACGGGAGATCATGAATACAGCGGGGAATCCACCCTTCCACTTATAGCAAATGAATTAGAAAAAAATTATGGCTTTCGCACCAAAGTTCTGAAAGCTTATCCTGATCAGAATGCTGAAGAGAATATTCCCGGATTAGAAGTTTTAAAAGAGGCTGATGTTGCGGTCTTTTTTCTGCGTTGGCGACGTTTACCTGCCGACCAGGTAAAATATATTGAAGACTACTTAAAAACCGGTAAACCTGTAGTTGGTTTCCGCACCACTACCCATGCTTTTAATTACCCTAAAGGACATGAGTTAGAGAAATGGAATTCTTTTGGGAAATTAGTGTTTAATGCCCCTCCCGGCTGGGGTGGTAAAGCTAACCATACACATTATGGTCATAAATCTACAACCGATGTAAGCATCATCCCGGCGGCAGCTAATAATCCAATTCTTACAGGTGTTGGTAATAACTTCCATGCTAAATCATGGTTATACAAAGTGCTGCCTGATTACCCGGCAAAAGGATCAACGTGGTTATTAATGGGTCATCCCATTAATCCCGATAAAAAAGATGCGACTGATAACCCGGTAGCATGGACGGGGCAAAATACTTACGGCGGTAAATTTTTTATAACCACCCTCGGACACCCTGAAGATTTTGGCCTTGAACCTTTTCAGCGCCTTGTAATTAATGCAATCCACTGGGCAGCCGGAAAACCTGTGCCAAAGAAGTGGGCAGGTAAAATTGAAATAAATGTGCCTTACCGGGGAATAAAGTAGAACCATTTATAACCAGCTTTAATAATCTTACTTTAAATTATGAACAAGATTGGCTTCAATGTGCTTGTATGGTCCGCGTTCATTTCAGATGAATTGAAACCTATAGTGGATAAGTTGAAAACAATTGGGTATGATGGCGCTGAGTTTTTTGTTGGTGCGCCGGATAAATCTGCTTATAGATGGATGGGCGATTATACCAAAGATCTTGGTTTAGAAGTAACGGCAGTTACAGTGGTAGGTAAGGAGGAAAGCCCTATAAGCGAAGATGCTTCTGTAAGAGCTAAAGCGCTGGATCGCATTAAATGGTCGATTGACCGGACACATGATTTGAATGCAAAAATACTTTGCGGCCCCTTTCATTCAGCTCATGCACATTTTGCTAAACATGCTCCTGAGGATTGGGAATATGCTTACGGAGCCGAAGTGTTGCACTCTGCTGGTGATTATGCCGCCCAGGCCGGTATTACCCTTGCGTTGGAAGCACTTAACCGTTTTGAATGTTATTTGTGCAATACTATGGAACAGTTAACCAGGCTGGTAAAAACTGTCAACCATACGAATGTAAAAGCAATGTTCGATACGCATCATGCTAATATAGAGGAAAAGAGTTTCAACGATGCAATCTCAACCATTGCTCCATTGCTGGCTCACGTTCACATTAGTGAAAACGACCGGGGAACACCTGGTGATGGACAGGTACATTTTGAAGAAGCTTTTTCGAACTTAGCAAAAATAAACTACCAGGGTTGGCTAACCATTGAAGCTTTCTCCCGAAATGATCCTGATTTTGCCAATTCAATTGGGGTGTGGCGTGAATATTCAAAGCCCTGGGATATTGCTGAAAAGGGGTTCAAATTTATTAAGCAAATGAGCGCTAAACAAGGGATGCAACAGGAAGTGAGGACGAACCAATATTAGTGAAGACGATTTTTAGTGTATCTTTTGTTGTGCTAATGGATCCTTTTGTAATAAATATTAAAATGGTTAAACTCCTCATATCAGGTTTGTTTTTTTTGTTAACTGCGGTTAATTCCTTTGGTCAATTAAGCAAGACTGCTGCAGTAGATGGACAAAAATCATTAAAGTTTATTAAAAGAGAAATTGCATCTGAAAGCTTTGAATCTGTTGGAGTATTTGATGTAAACAACGATAAAATTCCTGATATCATATCAGGTGCATTTTGGTATGAAGGACCGGGATATATAAAGAGAAATTTTATTGGGTTGGTTAAAAGAGTAGGTGAATATTGGGATGATTTTTCTACCGTACCGCTTGATGTTAATGGGGATGGCCGTGTTGATTTTGTAACTGGTGGCTGGTTTGGTAAAACTTTAAACTGGCGCGAAAACCCCGGGAATAATAAGGAATGGACTGAACATGAGATTGCAGTACCAGGTAACATAGAAACTACACGAGGCTGGGATGTTGACGGAGATGGTGTGCCCGAAATTGTTCCCAATACACCTAATGATCCTTTAATTATTTACAAGCTAACAAAAGGCAGCAATGGAAAAGGAACCGGCAAGTTTGAAGCTTATAAAATTACTGATAATAAAAGTGGGCACGGGTTAGGTTTCGGAGATATAAATGGTGATGGAAGAGGTGATTTTATTCTTTCAGGCGGTTGGGTTGAATCTCCGGCCGATCCATTTAAAGATCGCTGGACTTTTCATGAAGACTTTACACTGGGAACTGCCAGCATCCCGGTGATTGTAGCTGATCTAAATAAAGATGGCATCAATGATTTGATTGCAGGGCAGGCTCATACTTATGGCTTAGATTGGTACGAACAAAAGAAAGATAAGAAGGGCAAGACGTCATGGATAAAACACGCAATTGATCCTTTCAATTCACAGTTTCATACAATGGATTGGTTGGATATAGATGGGGATGGAAAGGAAGATTTAATAACCGGTAAACGGTACCGCGCTCATGGAACTGACCCCGGAGTAAATGATCCCTTAGGTATTTATTATTATAAATGGAACGGGGAAAGTTTTACTAAGCAGGTCATCAGCTATGGCGAATACGGAGAAGGCAAAGGTTTAGGTTTATATTTCAGTATAGCAGATTTAACAGGGTCGGGAAGAAAAGATATTATCGCACCTGGTAAAGACGGGCTTTATATATTTTACAACAAAGGGCCTGAATAAATCTTTGTTACTGTATTGCATTATTTAGAACTTCATTAAAAATGGGTTCAATAAAAACTTTTAATAAAACAGATAATTTTTTAAAAATGGTAAAAAAATCTATATCAAAATTCGTTCGGCTTACAGTAATCCTCGTTGTATTGCTGCCGTTTGCATTCACGACCTCCGGTTGCAAAGCACAGGTGAAAAACGCTCAAAAAGCAAATGGCTTTGTCCAAATCTTTGATGGCAAAACGCTTAATGGATGGGAGGGTGATCCAACTTATTGGAGAGTAGAAAATGGAAATTTGGTGGGTGAGATTACTCCCACTACGCTACTAAAAATCAACTCTTTTATTATCTGGCGTGGAGGTAAGCCAGCAGATTTTGAATTGACTCTTGATTTTAAAATAACAAAAGCAGGCAACAGTGGAATTAATTACCGTAGTGTGGAGTTGAAAGATCCGCCTCATGCTTTAAAAGGTTACCAGGCTGATATTGATGGAGCTAACCGCTACACCGGCCAAAACTATGAAGAAAGGGCAAGAACAACACTTGCATACCGTGGAGAGAAAGTAACGGTAAATGCCCTGCAAAATTCATCCGATTCTTTAAGGCTGCATATTAAAAGCAATGCCTGGTTAGAAAGAACTGTAACAGGGTCATTAGGCAGTTCAGACGACTTACAGAAAAAAATAAAACAAGAGGATTGGAACACTTGCCGGCTGGTTATAAAAGCCAACCACCTGCAACATTATATCAATGGTATCTTAATGAGTGATGTAACAGATAATGATACAATTAATGGAAAGTCAGAAGGCTTGCTTGGAGTACAGGTGCACGTTGGGCCACCAATGAAGGTAGAATACCGGAACATAAAACTTCGAAAGTTATAGCCTTGCAAAATTGCATTTGGTTTTAAGAATAGTTTTACTAAGAATGAAACAAATAAAGAAAGGATATATAATACAGCAAATGCAAGACACGAATTTGCAAACAAAGTAAGTAACACAACAAAAGCTGAATTAATAAAACTGGTACTAAAAAAATAAAAGCTTTATGAAAAGAAGAAACTTTATACAACAATCCGGTGTGGTGGCATGCGGTCTTATTATTGCCAAAGACCTTTTTGCCAAACCAAAGGGTGCGGTGTACGGGCATAATGGAATGAAGTACCGCATAGATACCAAATGGGGAGAATTAAACCCTGAAAAACATCCGGTAAAAGACTGCCATGAGATGGTGCAGGATAAAAAAGGCCGGATAATTTTGCTAACCAATGAAACCAAAAATAACGTTCTTGTTTACAATAAATCGGGCAAACTATTGCATTATTGGGGCAATGAATATCCGGGCGCTCATGGATTAACATTACACAATGAGAACGGACAGGATTTTTTGTACATCACAGATACAGTACGCCACCAGGTATTTAAAACAACCATTGATGGTCAACTGCTGATGACGATTGATTACCCTGCAGACACTGGTGTATATAAAAACAAAGAAGCCTTTGTGCCAACAGAAACCACGGTACTTGACAACGGCGATTTTTATATCGCCGATGGTTACGGTTCTCAATATATAATGCAATATGATGCAAAGGGCAAACTAAAAAATTTCTTCGGAGGTAAAGGCGAAGGCAATGAACACCTTGATAATGCACATGGCATTACAGTCGATTCAAGGAATGGCTCTCCCGCCTTGTTAATTACAGACAGAACACGCAATTGCTTCAAACGCTTTTCGATGGATGGGAAGTTATTAGAAGTAATTTCTTTGCCAGGGGCATGTGTTTGCAGGCCTGTGATACATGGCGACCACTTATATGCAGCAGTTTTACGTTCTCCCGATTTAAAGGCACCGGGAACAGGCTTTGTAACCATATTAGATAAGAATAATAAAGTTGTTTCAAATATCGGTGGAACTGAACCAACCTACAAAGATGAAGTGCTGCAGCCAATGTCGCAGGCACAAAAGATATTTATTCACCCACATGACGTATGCGTGGATAATAATAATAACCTGTATGTGGCACAATGGAATTCCGGTAAAGTTTATCCTTATAAGTTTACCAGGGTGTAAAGAGATATATGAAAGGGTGTTAGTAAGTGCGGTGGTTATAAAATCATTACATTATTTTGCTTATGCTGGCAGAAGCAATCAATGAAGCATCAGGACCTACTGCAGAAGCACTTGGATACCTGAACCAGGTTCGCACCCGGGCAGGACTGGCACCTTTAGCAGGCCTGGACAAAGATGCATTCAGAACCAGGGTGCTCCAGGAAAGAAGGGTTGAACTTGCCTTCGAAAACCACCGCTGGTTTGACCTGAAAAGAACCAAAACCCCTGCTGAATTAGCTGCTTTCATGAATGCCCACGGGGCCAGGGAAAAGGCAAACCCGACTGTTCCAAGAGGTGGAGTTGCCTTTAATGCATTAGATTATGTTTATTCTGATTATGAATACTTTTTCCCAATCCCGGCTCCTCAGATTTTAATCAATGATAAATTGACACAGAACCAGGGATATTAATTATCTTTTAGTTTAAATAAGAAGGATAGCCGGAGAGACAGAGTTTATCCATCTTACATTTAAACATTTAATTCATATTAATTCCATTGCCTGCAAATTCAGATAGCAATTCTAAATTAAAGGGTTAATCGTACAATTAAGGAGACAAATGAAAAAACATAGTAGAAATACTTTTCTTACAAGAAAACGATTCATTGTTACCTTAATCATGTTATTGATATTCGTTGTAAACCCAATATTAATATTAAATTCGTATGCCGGCGATGCACCTTTAGCGGCTTCAGGAGATGTGCCGCTTTCTGAGAATAGCACCTTCTGGCTTTGGAATTTTTTAGGTCGCCTGCATCCCTTAGCAGTTCATTTTCCTGTAAGCCTGCTTTTATTTGCTGCTGTCTTAGAACTGCTGACACTTAAAAATTTCAACTCAAAATTACGACCCGGAATAAACATTCTGCTGGCTGCAGGAGTAGTAACAGCAATCATCTCCATTGTTTTAGGCCTGTTACTTTCGAGGAATGGAGACTATGGCAAAGACACTTTGAATATACATCAATGGACAGGTATTGCAACGGCAGGCCTCGCTGCTATTAGCCTGTTTTTTCTCTTTAAAATATTAAAGAAAAACCAGTTAAACTTAATAAAGCCCTACCGTGCATTACTTCTTCTTTCAGGTGTTGGCGTATGTGTGGCAGGCCATTTTGGTGCCTCTTTAACCCATGGTAATGATTATCTCTCCGCTGCGCTTCCCTGGAGTAACGACTATGAAGCTACACCCGTTAAAAATTTTGATTTTGCTTCGTATAAAGATGATACTGTAAAGCTTAACAAAAAGGAGGAGATGGAACTGAATGTTCAGGTTAGAAGCATATTAGCTCATAACTGCTATAAATGCCATGGGCCTGAAAAAATAAAAGGAGAACTTCGGCTCGATAGCAAAAAAATGGTATTTAAAGGAGGCGAAGATGGCCCTGTTATTGTTGCCGGCAACCTGGCAAAAAGCGATCTGTACCGGCGAATTACATTGCCTCCAAATCATAAAGACGTGATGCCGTCAAAAGGCAAAAAATTATCTGAAGGTGATATTGCCACTATAAAATTTTGGATTCAAAAAGGGGCACCTTGGCCGGAGGGGACTGATAAAGAAAACAATTATCGTGTTGCTAAGATGGAGCCAAGAAATCCCCTGCTTCCTTCTGCATCCGCGAACCTGCAGAACCCGGTTGACTTGTGGGTGAACGAATATTTTAAAAAAAATAAATTAAAATGGGTATCGCCTGTTGATGACAGAACTTACTTAAGAAGAGTTTACCTCGACATTATTGGATTGCTGCCTGCCCCTGAAGATCTGAACACCTTTTATAAAGATACCAGGCCGGATAAAAGGGCAATATGGGTAAGAAATCTATTAAATCGCAATGATGATTATGCAATGAACTGGCTTACATTCTGGAATGATGCACTGCGAAATGATTATACAGGTACAGGATACATTACAGGCGGTCGCTTTAATATTAATAACTGGTTATACGAATCTTTAAAATCAAATAAACCATACGATGTATTTGTACGAGAGTTAATAAGTCCAGAGAAAGACTCCCGGGGCTTTATTGCAGGTATTAAATGGCGGGGAGTTATTAATGCAAGCCAGAGAACCGAAATGCAGGCTGCCCAAAATGTATCACAGATTTTTTTGGGTCTTAATCTGAAATGTGCTTCCTGTCATAACAGCTTTATCAGCGACTGGAAGCTGGATGACGCTTATGGCTTTGCAAATATATTCGCTGATACATCACTTGAAATAAACCGATGCGACAAGCCTACGGGAAAATTTACAACGTCTAAAATCCTTTGGAAAGAACTTGGTTATATAGATAGTGCTGCTAAGGCTGCCGAAAAACAAAAGCAGCTTTCGGAAATCATGACGAAACCGGAGGATGGTCGTTTGTACCGCACCATTGTTAACCGGATATGGGCTCAGCTAATGGGGCGTGGTCTTGTTGAACCCGTAGATCTTATGGATAACGAACCCTGGAGCCAGGACTTGCTTGATTGGATGGCAGTAAACTTCGTAACAAACAAAACCGATATCAAGGAACTGATTTATATGATAACAACCTCTAAAACTTATCAATTACCATCTGTAGGGTTTAGGGAGCCGAATCAGCTTATTGCGAAAGATTACAAATTTCAAGGCATGCTTCGCAGGAGAATGTCTGCCGAACAATTTGCAGATGCTGTCAGCACTATTGTAGCGCCTGTTTTTCCTGATTCTCTTATTAAATTTAATCCTTTTGCAGCACCGGTGCCTGAAAAGCCTGTGGCTAAAAAGACAACTGTAAAAAAACCAATCGTAAAAAAATCGCCCGCTGAGCAGAAATTAGCTGATGAAAAGAAAGCTGCTGACAAGTTAATTGCAAAAAAAATAGCTGATGAAAGATTTGCTGCCGGAAAGCTGATTGCTGAAAAATTAGTGGCTGAAAAATCAATCCTGCTCTATCCCCGTGCCTCCCTAGTAATGAATAATGTTTTTCTTACCGCACTTGGCAGGCCTAACAGAGAAACAGTTTCTACCAGCAGGGAATCGCAGGCAAACCTGCTGCAGTCGCTCGAACTTACAAATGGGGGTCGCTTTAATGAAGCGCTTAAAAAGGGTGCGGTAAGTTGGAATAAAAAGTACGGGCAAGGTGACCAGATTATAAAGGAAATTTATAGGAAAGCTTTAGGGCGTGAACCCCAACAAAAAGAATGGGAAGTTGCCAAACAAGTACTTGGTAACTCTCCGGGCACCGAAGCTATCCAGGATATATTTTGGGCTATCATGCTTCTTCCTGAATTTCAAATAATTTATTAGTTAAATTTATAGTTTAATAAAGCTTACGACGATGAGATTGAATAGAAGGGATTTTTTAAAGAATACGAGTGGTGCTACCCTGGCAGCAATGGCTGCAGGCGCTCCTATAACAAGCTTTTTAACTTCCTGTAACCGCAAAAAAAGCAATGCAAAAGCCGATTCGGTTATTTTACTCTGGATGGCAGGTGGAATGGCGCATACGGATACCTTTGATCCAAAAAGGTTTACTCCTTTTACCCAGGGAATGGATGCAAATAGTGTTCTGAGTACATTTAAACCTGTGCCCACTGTATTAGATGGTATTTCTTTTTCCGAAGGGCTTGAGTCCATTGGGAAGATTATGGATAGAGGCACGCTCATAAAGTCTTATGTTGCCGCGGATATGGGGCATATTTTACATTCCCGTCACCAGTATCACTGGCATACTTGTTACAAGCCCCCTCAATCAGTTGCCGCACCTCATTTTGGTGCATGGATTTCTAAAGAAATGGGACCTGTTAACCCTGTCATCCCGGCTTTTATTGATATCGGGCAGAGATTTACTTTAGGTGAAGGAGAGGAATTAAAAGCTTTTCATAGTGCCGGATTTTTAGGAAATGAATATGGGCCCTTTCTGATACCTGACCCATCCGAAGGATTGGAAAGCGTACAGCCACCTGTTGGAATGTCGAATACAAGATTTGAAAAGCGTAACAAGTTGTATAATGACCTGGTAAACCAAAGCCCTATGGGGGATTTTGGCAGCGACTACCAGAAAGAATCCCTGAAAAGGTCTTTGGAACAGGCTTACATACTTTTAAAGTCTCCCGAAGCAAAAGCGTTTGATCTAAGTAAAGAACCAAAAGAGGTGTACGACATTTATAATACCGGAAAGTTTGGATTAGGATGCCTGATGGCCCGCAGACTGGTTGAGCAAGGTGCACGTTTTATTAGTGTAACTACCGAATATGAACCCTTTAAGGGCTGGGATACCCACGAAAATGGCAATACCAGGGCTTTGGATATGAAAAAGCAAATTGATGCCCCGGTGGCTCAGCTAATACAAGATCTTGAACGTACGGGCCACCTGGATCGTACAATTGTAATTTTAGCCAGCGAATTTAGCAGAGACATGATGGTGGAAGGCCGTCCCGACCTTAAAGTGCAGGAGCAGGTTCAGCAACCCGATGTCATCCAGGAGTTGAAACATTATGGCATGCACCGCCACTTTACCGATGGGGGCTCTGTCCTGATGTTTGGAGGTGGTATAAAAAAAGGTCAGGTGTATGGTAAAACTGCTGATGAGCGCCCTTGTAAAACCATAGATAAACCTATAGTAATAGATCAGATACATCAAACTATTTATCATGCCCTCGGCATTGCTGAAGATGCGCATTATTTAGTTGAAAAACGACCTTTTTATACAACCCAGGATGGCCTTGGTAAAGCAGAAATGGGGTTGTTTTCCTAAAGAGTAATTTCGAAATAAGTAGTTTCGACCTACGTTAAAAGTTCTTGTTCTAAAGAAACTGATTGGGTAAAAACCAGAAAAGCTGAAGACCAATTTTGTATTGAAAAGCTACTAATTGCCGCGTCTATATGAAGAGGTAATTATGAAGCTAATCCTCGTTCTCAATGTAAATAAAGATCGTTCAGAATACGGCTAATGCCATTCATGCTGCTACCATGTTTCTCTATTTGCACTTCCAACTGCAAAGCAGATTAATTTTATCATCGAATGCTTAGGTTGGTTTGCTTTTATGGTTTAGTTGTCCTAATGTATCAAGTAAAATTACTTTCATGGCTCGTAAAATAAGATGGGCGATACTGGGAGCAGGTAAAATTGCCCAATCATTTGCTCACGATTTCGCTGTTGTTAAGAATGCCGAATTAGTGGCTGTTGCGGCAAGCGATAAAAATCGTGCAGAAGCATTTGCAAAAGAGCACAGCTTACCTTTAGCTTACAGCTATACCGAGTTGTACAATAGTAATGAGATAGAGGCAGTTTATATTGCCACCACTCATAACTTTCATTATGAGCAATGCATGCAATGCATGGAGCATGGTAAAAATGTATTATGCGAAAAACCCATTACTTTAAATGATAAGCAGTTTAAGGAATTAGCCCGGCTATCGCAGGAGAAGCAGGTGTTTTTGATGGAAGCTATGTGGACGTATTTTCTTCCGCCTGTGCTTAAAGCTAAGCAGTGGCTGCTGGAAGGTAAGATAGGTAACCTAAAAGTTATAGAAGCAGGCTTTGGCTTTCCTATGGAGAAAAATCTTACAGGTAGAATGTACAATATTGAACTTGCCGGTGGTGCTCTGTTAGACTTAGGCGTTTATCCGGTTGCTTTCTCTTCATATTTTATAAATAAAAAGCCTGATACTATTACAGCTTCAGGTGTACTGACAAATACTGGTGTTGACGAAAGAACAGCAATTATATTGCAATATGGAGAGGTGACAGCTTCATTATTTTGTTCAATGGTTAATATAATGGCTAATAAAGCTATGTTGTATGGCGAAAAAGGGTATATAGAAATACCGGATTTTTTTAAGGCATCTGCTGCTGTGTTATATGATGATCATCACAACTTGCTCGAGAAATTTGAAGATGGAAGAAAAACGAAAGGATACAATTATGAGATACAACATGCTACCGATGCAATACTTCAAAGCAAAACAGAAAGTAATATTATGACTCATACCCTAAGCAACGAAATACAGGAAATTATGACCGAGGCGAGAAGACAAATAGGATTAGTTTATCCCAATGAGTAGAAGATGATGACGTTGGTATATCAATGGTTATATTAGAGAAAGCAGGATATTAAAATTACTAGTCATTATAAAAGTTACTTAATGCTCACGAAGCCTTCGTTTTACAATTCCACCCGACGCTTCCTTTATTGTATTTGCAAAAACAAAAGCTTTAGGATCAACATCATAAACAAGGTTTTTCAACTTTCGTAATTCAAGGCGGGTTACTACAGTAAATATTATATCTACCTCAGTGCTTATTTCAAACTTACCTGGCAAATATCCTCTTTCGCCTTTATAAACAGTAATCCCTCTTCCTAATTCGTTTACAAGCCGCTGCTTAATAATTTCACTTTCGCCCGAAATAATTGTTACCCCTGTGTATGCTTCAATTCCTTCAATAACATAGTTAATGGTTTGTGATGCAGTAAAATAAGTGAGTATGGAATACAGGGAAGTTTCAAGGCCAAATTTAAAAGCTGCTATCACAAATATCACAACATTAATTCCTAAAATTATTTCTGTAATTGTAAAGCTGCTTCGTTTCAGCGTATATAATGCCAATACTTCAACACCATCCAAAGCACATCCCGCCCGCATTGTTAAACCCGTACCGACGCCTAAAAAAAATCCACCAAAAATTGAAATGAGCAGATTGTCTGAAGTAATCTTGGGATAAGGAAAAAATTGAAGGCAAATTCCTAACAGCAACACTGCAATGAAAGTTTTGAAGGCAAAATTTTTACTTACCCCAAAATAACTAATAAGAAGAAGCGGCAGGTTAGCCAGCACAATGGTATATGCAAGATTGTAGTGATACAATTCATGCATTAATAATGAAACACCGGTAACGCCGCCATCAAAAAAATTATTGGGCACAAGAAAACCCTTCAATCCAAATCCTGCTATAATAACGCCTAAAGCTATGAATAAAAAATCCTGCGCCCCTTTGATAAAAAATTCTTCAGCCGGCTTTTTTCTATGTTTATAACCACTTTTAATTTGTTCGAGATTCATAGCTTTTTTCATATCACCTTCTTGTATTGCTAACCTCGTGAAGTAACGGTGGCTTTGCAAAAAGTTTATCTGTAAATCGTACCATTGCTTACTGTTCTTTATTTGATTCACTGCTTTTAACTCAGCATACAATTTTTCTGCGGTATCAAAGTAAGTATCGGTACCAAGGTAAAAAAGATCGGCATCACATAAAATTTTTTCTAAGTTAGTTGCAGGACGCTGAGGTAATTTTGTTACCATCATCAGCTTACAAATTTCCTCTATTTCGTTATCAGAATAATCGAATGGCGGCAAATATAGTCTTGCAATATTGCACGATGCTTCCTCGTGATTGTTATATGTTTGTAAGAACCCTGCATCATGAAATAAAGCGGCTGTGCATAATATTTGTAATTGATAAGAGCTAAGTTCTTCTGATTGGGATATGTGCTGTACAGCTTGCACAACTTCTTTTGTATGCGTTGCGTTATGATAAGTTAGATAGGAAGGCAGCTCTCGCTCAAGTTTTTCTATAAGAAATGTATATGCCTTATCAAATTGCATGGGATACTATTACTATATAGCGGTAAATGTAAGTAATGATGAATATAGGAAAAGTTTTTATCTAGTCATTCTTAAAGATGTATGTTTATACAAAATATAATTTTATCCATTTTTGCGCTATTAATTATGGAGTTCTTTAAATACACTTTAAATTTAGCTATTAGTTTATTTTATGCCTCAATCCCGCCAGCTTGCTGCTATTATGTTTACCTACATCGTCGGGTACACTGCATTGATGGGAGAAGATGAACAAAAGGCATTTGAAATACTCAAAAAAAACAGGAAGCTTCAAAAACCGATGATGGAACAATATCGGGGCAATGGATGATCGCATTGTGAGACGGGCACTGCTATTCCAATGTCTTCCATCAACCTGTTATTTTTAGATACCCTAATTGTTATAACTTATTTCATAAAAGTTATAACAATTGTTATATTTGCTTAAATCTTAAGTATATGGCTAACAGTGAAAGAAAAGGAGAAAAGCATAAGCCTGCACCTTCTTCAAATAAACCTAAAAATTCTTTGACTTCTATCAGCAAAACAAATTCAGTATCTGCCAAAATAAGAAAAATAGGAAACTCTAAAGGAATTCTTTTAAGTAACAGCATAATAAGTGTGTTAGGTATTGAAGACGGGGCGGAAGTAATAGTAACTGCCGATAAAGGCAGGATCATTATTAAGCCTGCTGAAACTAAAAGGAAGATTAATACAGATTTATCTACCTGGGAAGCCCAATTTAAAGCCGCAATAAAAAATGGAGACAAACCAGAAACGGATATGTTTGGAGGAATGGAAAATAAGTTTGATAAAGAAGAATGGTAATTATGAAACAGTTTGAAGTTTGGACAGTTGAATTAAATCCAACGAAAGGTGCAGAAATTAATAAAACAAGACCTTGCCTGATTGTTAGCCCTAACAGTGTAAATAAAATGCTGGGTACTATTATTGTTGCCCCTTTAACTCATTCAATAAAAAATTATCCAAGCCGGGTTCACTGTAACTTCAAAGGGGAAGATGGTCAGGTTGTTTTAGATCAAATACGATCAGTGGATAAAATGAGATTGACTAAAAAAATTGGCAGGATGGATGCTGAAACAAATGAAAACGTTTGTACAATTCTTCAGGTAATGTTTCGATTCACTGGTTCTTGATTTAGAGGTTTACTTTCTATTTAAATTTAAATTTTTACCTGGATGATATGTGAAAGAAATAAAAAAAACAATCAGGGCAGTTGTAGGCTGAGTTATTAACCGAAAGCCCTCAATAGTCTTCCTTTCTATTGTCTATCGCTTTTCTTATCTTTCTTTTTCAAACTCCTTTTCATGTCTCAATCCCGCCAACTTGCTGCTATTATATTTACCGATATTGTTGGCTATACGGCATTGATTGGTTTGCCGCTCTAAATTTTTATACAAAATATGGCTACGTTTACAAAAAGCAGTATTATTTTATTCATTTTGAAGTTTTCCACTATTACATTTATAAATAATGCTACGCAAGCTCCTTAATATTATCGGTATCATTTTTATTCTTTACCTCGGGTTGGCAGGTTTTTCAGGCTGCATGAAGGAATATAGCTTTGAAGGGCGGAATAGTACAGTACTTACCAATGATACCAGTGTTAAATCACGGATCACTTTTCCGTTTTGTTTAGGATGCCAAAGCATGAATGATTTTATATCTCCAGGATGGAATTTTAAGTATGATACCTCTCTCTTATGTGGCGCCGTTACTGGTGCTGTTATTACTCCTGAACGGAATGGGTTTACTTTTTTCGGGCCATCTGCCTGCTCAAAAGATACCGGATTAGTGATGACGGTTTTTTTAGATTCAGATGCCTTGGATAGAGATAGGTCAAACATCACGACAAATCAAGTCATTTTTCAATATTACGATAACTCAACTTTTTCAGATATTTTTAATTCAAACCGGCTCTCAGTTTCATTTACCATTGATACGTACCAGCATTCAACAAGAATTGCTAAAGGCAGGTTCAGTGGCATCGTTAAAACAAAAGACAGTACTATGGCTAAAATTATGGACGGAAAATTTTCGATAAAATTTAAAGGATAAACGTTATTCCAACTTAACACTTACATAAAAAGCAGAACGTGCTCTTTCCGGTAATCATTTCAAAAACTCACCAGGAATTGCAGCAAGGGGCCTGATCCTAATATCCTTATAAAAAACTTCTGCTCCTTCAGATTGAATTTGCAACTTGCCCTTTTTAAGTGGCAGCACCTGTCCGTTTGCCATTTGTTTTGAATTGTATAATACCATCATCGGCTTGCCGTTTATTACATGCACACTTGTATCAGCATTGCAAAAAAGATCAAGGGTGTTCCATTCACCAGAAGCATTCTCTGCATCACCTTGCTTAATGCAATGCCTTCCTGGTTTGCTCGTTGCGCTAAACGTGTATAACTGCCCGGCGGGATTATAAACATATTGGCTGTCTGATCTTTTTATCGCCGGAATATCTTCCATTCCACCTGCCACTCCCCAGTAGTCGCCGCAATTTCCTTCTTCTATCTGAAATTCCTGGGAACGCATCCATACACCATAATCAGCGCCATGCTCGCCCACAGCAAAATATAGCAAACCGCTGTCTTTTTTCTTTCCCTTTTTCTGCCCCCACGATAACGATCCCCATTTAAACTTCAGTTGAAGATGAAAATTTTCATATTCCTTTTGGGTAGAAATACCTCCCCAGGTTTCACCTGAAATCCGGATTATCTTTTCTCCGTTATCTTTTACTACGGTAAAAACCTGTTTAGGATCTTTGTTCAATCCAACAGGTATATTGCTTAGCTTTTTTCCTGCATCATCTAATGGTGGCCCAAGGTAAGTATCCCATCCGCTGAAGTTTTTGCCATTGAATAATTGTGTCCAACTATTCTTTTTATGGAATGGTTTTGTAAAACCCAATACAATAATGCCTGGCAATAGAAGCAGCACCATCCATCTAAGTCTGTTCATAAAAACGTTTTTCTAAAGTTAGAATAATTATTTTGAGCGGATAGATCAGTTACCAATAATCGAAGCTGTTGAGCGTAGCCCAAAACTATTGACAAGAATGAAGCGCTTAAATTAGGCTTGAATTGCGGCTTTATAGCTTAATCAATTAGAAAAGACCTAACTAAAAATAAACGTCAATTCAATACTTCATAAATTATAGAAGAGCCTTTCTTATTCTTTAAACTTACTTCACCTATTTTACTGCAATTAAAGGACTCCTTGATCTTATGGTATGCTCCTTCATTAATAATTATCTGGCATTCTTTTGCAGCAGACTGCAATCGCTGTGCAGTATTTACTACATCACCAATTACTGTATAATCAAGACGACGAAGATTAGCAGAGCCAATATTACCCGATATTACTTCGCCGCTGTTAACACCTATTGACACTTTTGGAGAAAATGTTGCACTTAACTCTTTAGGCAAACTTTCAATTTGTTTGCGTACGGCAAGACATGCTTCTATTGCCCTGTCTAAATGATACTGGCCCCGAAAAACAGCCATGATAGCATCTCCTATAAATTTATCTACATGACCTTGCTGTGCAAGGATTTCTTTTACCATTACATCAAAGTACTTATTCAAAAGCTTCACCACTTCATCAGCAGGTTCATTTTCCATTATAGTAGTAAAGCTGCAGATGTCAATAAAAGCCACTGTAGCTTCAACTGTATCATTCGACATTATGCTTGATTCGTACTCCCTGCTGTTCATAAACTTTAAAACATTTTCATCAACATACATTTTTAAAATGTTGTTCTCTTTAATGGCTTCCAATGTTGCATGTACCTGGGCTACATGTTTGATTGTCTTTTCAATAGTTAGCTCCAGGTCTTCAAAGTTTACAGGCTTACAAACAAAATCGAAAGCGCCCCTGTTCATTGCTGTTCTGATGTTTTCCATATCGCCATAAGCCGATACCATTACCGTTTTAACCAACGGACTTACCTCATTTAGTTTAGTCAGCAAACTCAAGCCATCTAATTCAGGCATATTAATATCGCTTAGCACAACTTGTACATCAGGGTTTTGCTGTATCTTAGTCAATGCCTCGTTGCCATTTAAAGCGAAAATGAATTCGTATTTATTCTCGCGTATCTGCCGGCGAAACTTTTGCTTAATAAGCATTTCCAAATCTATTTCATCATCCGCAACTAAGATCTTAGCCATACGCTGATATTTTGAGCTTTTCTTTCAATAAATTAAAATCAATGGGCTTTGTTAAAAAGTCATCTGCACCTAACTGCATTGCCTGGTTATAGTTTTCGTTATCACCATAAGCAGTTATCATCATTACTACCGGTGGCGGCGCTTCAAATTTCTTTTTGATGTGCTGCAACAATTCAAGTCCGCTCATGCCGGGCATATTTATATCAGACAGAATGAGGACAGCCTCATGGTTAAGTTGGCTGAGGTAAATAAGTGCCTGTTCTCCTGAATTTGCGAAAGCAAATTGCACTTTTTGTTCACGGATCTCTTTTCTGAAACGTTGTTCAAAAAGTGTTTGCATATCTTTTTCATCATCTACAACTAATATTTTCATAGTGTTTTGTAAAGATTATAAGCAGGTTTTAAAAATATACTTTACTTGGGTAAATTAATAATAAATTCAGCAAATTCTCCTTCTTTGGTTTCCACTTTCATCTCTCCGCCATGTAGTTTCGTAACGATTTCATAACTGATGGATAACCCCAACCCTGTTCCCTGCCCTGTAGGTTTCGTACTGAAGAAGGGCTGGAAAATTTTATCCACCACTTTTTGAGGGATGCCAACGCCATTATCTCTTACCCTAATTTCAACTTCGTTACCACCTGTAGCTAATTTGATGTGTTTGGTACTTACATAAACAGTGGGTTGGTATCCTTCAATATTCAGCTTCTTTTTTTCGTTAACAGCATAAAAGGCATTGGTAAACAAATTTAAAATTACTCTGCCGAGATCCTGGGCAACTACATTTATTTTTGGCAGGCTTTCATCAAATTTTGTTTCCATTATCGCATTAAATGTTTTGTCCTTTGCCCGTAATCCATGATAGCTTAATCTTAAATATTCATCTGCCAAAGCATTAATATCTGCCAGTTCTTTTTGCCCGGTGCTGCTGCGCGAGTGTTGCAACATGCCTTTTACAATAGCATCAGCACGTTTTCCATGATGTGCGATCTTTTCTAAATTCTGTACCAGGTCGTGTATAACTTCCCAGGCTTTATTTTTTTCAACATCGGGCAACTTGGCCAGGTGATCATTTTTTAATTCATCCAGTAACTCTACACTTACTTCAGAAAAATTGTTAACGAAGTTTAAGGGGTTTTGAATTTCATGTGCAATGCCTGCTGTAAGCTCTCCCAATGAAGCCATTTTTTCTGATTGTATAAGTTGATTTTGTGTTGTTTTAAGCTCAACAAGAGCCTGCTGAAGTTCTTCTTTTTGTTGTGTTAATTCAGCCGTGCGTTCAGATACCAGTACTTCAAGTTCAGCTTTGCGGGCAGCCATTAACCGGGCTTGTTCCTCTTCTTCCTGCCTTCTCTTTTGTTCGTTGAGCAGTGCTTTTTGTTGTTTGTTAGATATAAACAACAGTGCAACTAACCATGTTATTGCAACAGCAGAGGCTGAGCTGAGGTAATATTTTAGTGTAATATAAAGATCCCTATCAAGCCCTTTAATAGCATTAGTAACAATGGATAAAACAACTAAGGGTAAAATGGCTAACATTGTTGTTCGCGCATAAAAAAACTCCTTTCGCTTAAAGGATATACTTATAATAAAAACAAGCAGTAAATCCCATATCCAGATAATTATTGGTTCAAGGTGAAAAATTAGCTCTATTGCTAACAGAATGCCAACACCGAACACTGCTTTACCAAGGATATTATCCCATAAGGGAGGTGCACCAACATTTCTCAAAGTTTTGCGAAGGAACCTGATAAGAAAAAAAATAACAATTGGCTGCCAGGACATAAATAGGAATAGGTTTATTTATATTGATTAGGCTTAGTCTAATAATAACGGCATAGTTACAAAAATCAATCATTACAAAATCAATTAACTCCCTTTATGCTAATTGTGTGAACCCATGATTTATAGGATTTATGTGATTAACGTTATTATCCTGTAATGTATTTTGCAAATGAATAGTAAACGCTGCTCCTTCTCCTTCCTTTGTTTCTACCTTTAATTCCCCACCATTGTGCCTTAATAAATGTCTGAACCATGATTTATAGGATTTATGGGATTAATGTGATTATCATGTTATCTATTCGGCAATTGAATAATAAACTCCGCAAACTCACCTTCTTTCGTTTCCACTTTCAATTCACCGCCATGTGCTTTTATAATATCATAACTGAGTGATAAACCCAAACCTGTTCCCTGCCCTGTTGGTTTTGTTGTAAAAAATGGCTGGTAGATTTTATCAACTACTTTTTGAGGAATGCCATTACCATTATCTTTTACAGTTATCTCGACCTTATCGCCAACTCTTTTTGTGCTTAATGAAACTGTTGGTTCATACGGCTGTCCTGCTGAGGCACAGATAAAAATCGATTTTTAAGTTCTTTGATATGACATTGAGAATAGTTTTTTTTCTTTGAAAGAAGTAATCTGTGGCAGGATAGCAGTACTCTAATTAGTGGCTTGTCC
>JAABUN010001456.1_pt1 | contig 51889 bp, 49 predicted proteins | sample 5559311 | NCBI WGS metagenome assembly JAABUN01 (sample SAMN10711877, study PRJNA513370) | rock metagenome | isolation source: Antarctica rocks | place: Antarctica: Victoria Land, Siegfried Peak sud
GTGCCCGTTTGATAGCTGCTTCCATCAATGCTGTAAGTGAAGCCGGTGCCTGTTGGTGCTGTGATGGTAATAGTTCCTGTTGTTGTTGTACAAGTGGGCTGTTGTGTAACAGAGGCCGCTGGTGCTGCAGGTGCTGATGCAACTGCATTTACGGTAACACTTGCAGGTGCAGAAATACAGCCAGCACTGTTCTTAGCAGTTACATTATAAGTGGATGGAGCAAGTCCGCTGAAAGCAGTGCCTGTTTGATAGCTGCTTCCATCAATGCTGTAAGTGAAGCCGGTGCCTGTTGGTGCAGTGATGGTAATCGTTCCTGTTGTTGTTGTACAGGTGGGTTGTTGTGTAACAGAAGCTGCCGGTGCTGCAGGGGCTGTTGTGGGATTAATGCGCATGGAATTTATCCATGTTGTATTTGCAGCACCATTTGGATCGCCCGGTGTTTCATTACCTGAAACTGATCCAATTTTCCAACTAGCGGCATTAGTGTAATTCGCATCAGTCAAATATGCAACACTTCCACCTTGTACAACATTTATCGAAACCTGCGGAGAACGATAGGGCGGACTTATTGGAAATGCGTGGCCTATGGAAAAAAAAGCATTCGCTCTATCTGAAGGTGCTATAATGCTAAGTACATCTCCAGGTGTTGTAGCACTGCTATTATTTATTAATATAGTTTGAGACCAGGAATTAGTGGCAGGGGAATAGTTTGCGGTATTAGAAGAAGCAGGATAAACATAAGAAGGTCCAGTTCCAAATCCTCCTAAATTGTATGGTTGAGCAGGAAATGAATTCTCTTGTTCAAAAAGATTGCTTCCGTTTATTGGTACAATATATTTAAAGTTAGCAGGATCTATAATATCCGCAGGCAGGGATGTATTTTTATCATCAGGGTTATAAATGACGATAATGGATCCAATGGGAACTGCTGCCCAAACAGAATTATTAATATTAAACCGGTAATGACCAGAGGCATTACTTGCAGTCCCATACCAACCGTTTTGGTCGTCAAAAATCCATCCTCTTAAATCCACTGTTGTTTTTGAACATGTTCTGTTACCAACCACCAATAGTTCTATATATTCTTTATCTCCTGAACTTCCTTGTGAAAATTCATTGATCACCAAACCCTCCTGACAGTTAGATGTGTAGCAGAAAAACAATAAAGAAAAAAAGTATAAAACTTTTTTCATAAGAAATTATTAGTGCTTTATTAGATATTGGGAAAATAAAGGTGAAGATATTTAATTATAATTAGGGCAACTATAATAGCAATAAACGAAATCACTTTAAAAAGTATGTATAACTTTTTAGGTCAAGATGATAAATAGCAGAGAGTTCTTTCCCAACTTAAATAAACCGCATCTACTTCTTCTTTCAAAACTTTATAATTGCTCAAATCTAAGAAAGGGATAACTTTCTTCTTCATTCTGTCTAAATCTTTTGCACGTCGCATTTTTTTTTTGAAAGATGTGTTTCCAGGTCTTTCACTTTACCATAACTCTCAGGCAAGGTTGTACTAATAAGAATTTTTTTCTTTTTCAGTATTCAGGTGGAATTGCAAGTCCTGTATCTACTAAAACTCTTTCTTCAGAATTGCGACAATATTGTAATAAAATTACACTTGTGCCATCACGACGAGTCCATTCTTTTTTACAAATGGGCTTGATTGGTAATATGTTTATACGCTTACCTGGATGAACACACACTGCAATTTTAAATCAACCATATAGTGATTTGCGTGGTGGTTAAACCTATTTTTGTAATAATGTAATTAGAATGATTGAGCATAAAAATTCTCTCTGATATTTATAATAATATTATCGAAATACAATAACACAAATTAATCTGGTATCTTAAATAAATATCATGAAATCATATTCCTGTTCTTTGGCTGTTTTTTTTGTTTTTCTAAGTTTAGCGGGTTCCTCCCAAAAAAATCTGAATAAAAATAAAGCACCAAATATCATCCTTATTCTTGCCGACGACCTGGGTTGGAGCCAGACTTCTGTTATGATGGATCCCCGTGTTAAAGGTTCATCATCTAATTATTTAGAAACGCCCAACATTGCAGCGTTTGCAAGTAAGGGCATGCGTTTTACCAACGGTTATTCACCCGCTCCACTTTGCACACCAACACGCCGCAGTATTCTTTGTGGCACCAGCGCTGCCCGCAGCGGGGAAGAGTTTGCAAGCGATTGGGTCCCTGCTGATCATAGTACAATTCCCCGCTTACTCAAACATGCTAATTAATCCTCCAAAGGCTGACGAGTTACAAAAGCTTTTACTTAATTACCTTAAATCTGTGAATGCAAAAACTGTAAAATCAGGGGAGAAGCCAATTAAAGATGATTAACGTTACTTTACCGCATGAATTATTAATTGTTTTTGATTATTTCTATGATGTTGATAAAAATAGTTTTTCTGCCCGTTTTTCTTTTTGCCATTTCGTTTGGTTGTACGCTATCATTTTCACAACCAAATATACTTCTCATAGTGTCGGATGATCATGGAAAAGATGCAGGTTGTTATGGTAATAAAATTATTAGAACACCCGGCATAGATGCACTTGCTGCAGATGGCATTCTGTATAAGAATGCGTATAGCACTGTATCGAGTTGCAGCCCGAGCCGTTCAGTAATTCTATCCGGAATGTATAATCATGCTAACGGCATGTACGGGCTTGAGCATGAACACCACCACTTCCAGTCTTTTAATTCAGTTAAATCATTACCGGTTATGCTGAAAGAACTTGGGTACAGAACAGGAAGGGTAGGGAAGTTTCATGTTGCACCCGAAGCAGTTTATCAATTTGACGAGGTCATGTCTGCCGGGGCTGCAAACGACATGGCATCTCTGGCACGAAGCCCTGTGGAAATGGCAGAAAAGATTGATACGTTTTTATCCAGAGATAACTCAAAACCATTTTTTTTATACTGCGCTTATGATGATCCGCACAGGGCTTTTCCTTTTGAAACTTATCCCGAGCCAAACAGCTTTGGAAACAGGCAGCAAGGTTACCCGGGGATTATGGAAATAAAATACGATCCTGAAAAAGTAATCGTGCCTTCTTTTTTGCCGGATAATTTGCAGGTACGAAAAGAACTTGCCCAATACTATCAATCCGTTTCGAGGATGGACCAGGGAATAAGCAGGATCATGCAGGTATTAAAGTCAAAGGGTTTATATGAGAACACCCTCATCGTTTATATATCTGATAATGGCATTGCATTTCCCGGTGCAAAAACAACTTTGTATGAACCCGGAATTAATTTGCCCTGCATTGTAAAATTGCCTTCCAATAAATTTAAGGGAACAAAAAGAGATGCATTTTTATCGTGGGTGGATATCACTCCTACGCTTTTGGATTTTGCGGGTACAGATGTAAAAAGTTACCCGCAACTGCAGGGTCGTTCATTTAGAAAAACAGTAGAGAAAGATAATAATGCAGGATGGAATGAAGTGTATGCCTCCCATAATTTACATGAGATTACGATGTACTATCCTATGCGTATGGTAAGAAGCGGCAACTATAAACTCATCTGGAATATTGCACACCAGCTTCCCTTTCCTTTTGCACTCGATCTTGTTCAAAGCAACACCTGGCGAAGCGCTAAAGACCTTCTTTATTATGGCAGGAGAAAGAAAAATGATTTAATAAACAGACCTGCATTTGAACTATATAATCTTGAAAAAGACCCCGATGAAATTAATAACCTCGCAAATTTAAAGACATATGGAAAGATTTTAGAAGAGCTGAAAAGCAAATTAAAAGCCTTTCAACAAAAGACTAAAGATCCGTGGATACATAAATGGAACTATGAATAAATCAGCAAATTATTATCAGATCAACCTCATCAATAATTTTCTTATAAGTCAATAACAGTTATGAAAACTTCATTTTTTTTATTAATAACATTATGGGTATCTAATGTTTGCTTCGGTCAAAATCAACCGGTAAAAACACCGGTAAACATACTGGTTATAATTGCAGACGACATGTCGAAGACGGCAGGTATTTATGGCGATAAAACCATTAGTACACCTGGCATTGATGGTGTTGCCAAAGATGGAGTTATTTTCAATAATGCATATTGTGCAGCTTCATCATGTACTCCATCAAGAGGCGCCATTTTAACGGGAATGTATCCTCATCAATTAAAAGAAGGCGGAAATCTTTGGAGCACTTTACCATTATCATTTTCAAATTACACAACCATACTTTCGGATAACGGCTATGAAATCGGTTTAGAAGGTAAAGGTTGGGGACCCGGTGATTTTAAGCCCGGCGGTTATAAACAAAACCCCGCAGGACCTGATTATAAAAACTTTGAAGAGTTCCTAAACAAACTGCCATTGGACAAACCATTTTGCTTTTGGGTTGGAAGTCATGACCCTCACCGCCCTTATGAACCAGAACTAAAAAAGACAGTTGAGTTTAACAGGAGTGCATTAAAGGTGCAGGCGTGGCTGCCAGATAATGAAATAGTAAGGGAAGATTTATTAGATTATTATGCTGCTGTTAAGCGTTTCGACCAAACAGTTGAAACCACTATCGCTCTTTTAAAAAAGAAGGGCATGTATGATAATACGCTTATCATAATCACCAGTGATAATGGAATGCCTTTTCCAAGGGTAAAAGCCAATGCTTATGTCGCAAGCACAAATATTCCTTTAGTAATGAGGTGGGGAAACCATTTTATGAAAGGAAAGCGATTCAATGAATTAGTAAGTCTTGTTGATCTTGCTCCGACCATTTTAAATGTTGCCAATATAAATGTTCCAAAATCTATGACGGGCAAAACACTTTTTCCTCTTCTTGTAAAAGGGAAAACTGATAAACGATTTGATTTTGTGTTTACGGAACGTGAACGTCATGCAAAAGTTCGTGAGGGAAATTTGAGTTACCCGGTAAGAGCTGTCCGAACAAAAGATTATTTGTACATCGAAAACTTAAGGCCCGACCGCTGGCCTGCCGGCGATCCTGCAAATGCAGAAGGTACGGGAGCATTTGGAGATATTGATAATGGACCGGCAAAGCAATTCCTTATAAAGAACAGGAATAATCCAACATACAAAAAAGAAGTAAACCTGAACCTTGAAAAAAGGCCTGCCATTGAACTGTATGATTTGATAAAGGATCCCAACCAGTTAAACAATGTTGCAGACAATCCGGTTTATAATAAAATAAAAAAAGAGCTTGGAGCTGGCTTAGCAGAATGGCGCAGGCAAACTAGTGACCCGGTTATAAATAAGGAGAATGAGCCATTTGATACGTATCCTTATTACGGAGGTAAAAGAGGAAATAATCAATAATTTTCAGTGTTTGCGTGTTTATTTTGTGTGGCTTAACTCCCTTTAGCGGTTGGGACTCTTGCGTTGCAGTCCGTTTATCTGCTATACAAGTATGTAACTTTTGTTTTATAATTTGAATCATGCTTTAATACTAAAAATTTCTTTTCAAAAACTATACAGAAAAACAAAAATTAAAAAATCAACTTAACTTACCAGATGAAAAAAATTGTCTGCTTATTTGAAATGGTCATAACCTGTTTACTTTTCCTTTGCATTGCTCCTAATATTGCTTCTTGTCAATCAAAGCCTTCCATAACAGTAAGTGGTAAAGTTTTAGACGAAAGAGAACAACCTTTGATAGGTGTTTCGGTTAAACTTAAAAATTCAGATGTTGGTGCGGCAACAAATGCAGAAGGGAGATTTACTATTTCAGTTCCCAACGATAAAAGGGTACTTGTACTTTCATATTTAGGATATGAAAATCAGGAGGTAAGGGTAACAAATGTTAGTGAATACAATGTTAATATGGTACCTGCAGTAAGCACTTTAAATGAGGTTGTAGTTATTGGATACAGCACGCAAAGAAAAAAAGATGTCTCAGGTTCTGTTGTATCAATTTCGCAGGATCAACTGAAAAACCAATCTGTTACCGGCTTTGACCAGGCTTTAAAAGGACAGGCAGCAGGCGTGCAGGTTGTGCAAAATACCGGCGCACCCGGAAGTGGTGTAACGGTAAGAATAAGAGGAAATAGTTCCATCACTGCCGGTAATGATCCACTCTACGTTATTGATGGTTTTCCGGTTACAGGAGGCTCAAGGGGAACAGAATTTCTGCCGGTTAGCTCCAATCCATTAAATGCCATTAACCCCGCAGATATTGAAAGTATTGATATTTTAAAAGATGCATCTGCCACCGCAATTTACGGATCAAGAGGTGCAAATGGAGTTGTAATTGTAACAACAAAATCAGGTAAATCAGGTAAAGGGAAAGTTACTTTCGATACTTATTCCGGGACACAGAAGATAACCAAAAAGCTTGATGTTCTAAACGCTGAAGAATTTGCCGAATACCACATTGAATCACGGAATAATGGCTGGCTGCAAAGTGGCGGAAATCCATCTACACCCAATGCAATGAGAGCTACGTATGCTGTACCAGCTATATACTTCGATCCCTCAAAATGGACCAACACAGACTGGCAGGATGAAATATTCAGAACCGGGTATGTACACAATTATAATTTAGCATTTACCGGAGGTAATGAAAGTACGCGTTATGCCATATCAGCAAGCCACTACAGAAATGAAGGCGTAATAATTGAAACTGCTTTAAAAAGGTATGCATTCAAAATAAATATAGATTCAAAGCTAAACAGCAGGTTGAATTTAGGTGTACGGCTAACACCATCCTATACCATCAACAATGAAGTAAACAGTGACGGGCATTTTACGGGTGCATTAGTTGGAATGGCTTTAAGGCTTACACCTTTTATCGGACCTTATTTACCTGATGGCACTTATCAAAACCCTTTAGCCCTTCGTAATGCGCAGAACCTAGGAAGTCTTGGCGCTGTTGATAATCCTATAGCCAGGGCAAAAGAAGATCAGTTTGATCTTGACCAAAGCAGAATTTTAGGCAACCTGTTTTTAGAATATAAAATATCGGAAGATTTAAAATTTGGCAATGATATATAAGTTTACACTAAATATAATTAAAAGTCTAATTTGTGTTGATTGTTGTTTTTCGTAATCTCTGCCTTTTTTAAAACGTTTACACTGGTTGGGATATTCAACCTTTCTCCCCCTAATAGTTGCTTAACAGTTACAATGCTAACCTTATCAAATTCCTGTTCGGTAAGTGGATTAATGTATTTACCCATTTTAGTTGCTTCTGCTTTCATAGGCTTAGTTGGTTCATCTAAAGTTAAATAAATACCAAGCGCAGCATCATCTCTCTTAACAACATGACAAAAATCTCTAAAATGGCTTAAAGAGGAATGGCCTGATTTAACTGAAAATAAAACGTCTCTAAATTTATCCGTCCCCTCCATTATATAGGCTATTCCATCAATGCCATGATCTGCGCCTTTCCTTTCGTTTATTAATCCCTTGTTATTCGAGTAAGTTAAAACAGCCCATTTTTCAAATTCTTTTCTTGTTCTATCATCTTTTTTATTTGCAAGTGCAATAGCGCTATCCATGTCTTTAGGAATACCATTTAATTGTATATTCTCAATAACAGCCTTGCCAAAAGTTTCTTCTAATCTTTTAAGAATTACTGATATGCTTTGATAAGTAATATCAATACCAACCCATTTTCTTTTTAATCTTTGTGCAACAGAAACGGAAGTGCCACAACCGCAATAGGCATCTAATATAATATCCCCCTCTTGTGAAGATGCTTTAATTATTCTTTCCAGTAAGGCTTCCGGCTTTTGGGTAGGATAACCTAAACGTTCTGCGGCCTGAGAATTAAGTAAAGAAATATCATTCCAAAAATTACCAACAGGTTCTCCTTTATCATCTTGCGGTCTGAGCTTCCTATAAGGTTTACCATTGTTTGACCATCCCAAATTTCCTTTGACATCAATTTCTTCTAACTTACTTTTTTCAACTCGCCATCCAAATGCATCAGGCGTATAACCCTTATATTCATAAACAAGATTTGGCCTTTCACCCATGCTTGCACCCCTTATGATTGGGCCGTCGGTAAAATCGCCTATTTTATCAACTCTATCATATTTATTTTTCATCTGTTCTTTTGTAAGTGGCCTTCTAATAGCATCAACATTTAAGTAAGCATCTTCTGTTTTAGTATAGTAAAAAATTGTATCAGTAAAAGGGCTGTACTTTTTGTTATCATATTGCGAACCCTTTGGATTGGTAGAACGCACCCATATAATTTCATTTTGATATTCACCTTTTCTTGCACAGAAAATAGCATCTAAAATTATTTTTAAATAATGGCTTGCTGTTGAATCGCAATGAAGATAAAAGCTGCCCGTTGGCTTTAAGACCCTGTATATTTCAGCTATTCTTAAAGTCATGTGAATTAGGTAAGCAAGCAAACTTCCCTTAGTTATAATCTTCGTAAGCCCCAATATTAATTCAATACTTTGTCTGGTGAAAACATTATTCGTATTGTTTAAAATTTGATTAAAACCATCCTCTGCATAATCATCCCATTCCCATGTATCAATAAATGCCTGCGCCTGCGCTTTATCTTCTTTACCGATGTTATTATAAATCTGATTGTAATTTCTTTTGGAATTAAAAGGCGGGTCTATGTAGCATAAATCAATAGAATTTTTATCTATGTCTCTGCGAAGTATTTCTAAATTATCACCATAGAATAGTTTATTCATTCGTTACTTTTCTCTTTTAGGTGGTGGTACGCTTAATAATCCTTTTAACTGTTGATCGAATGTATTTAATGTTATTGGCTGTTTGTCTTCTTCTATTTCATCCCAATTAGGAAACTGTAAAGTTCTTTGCCCGTATCTATCTTCAACTAATCTTCTAAACTTAGTTTTATTTTCAGATATAACCGCTAAAGATTCTACAGAGTATAAAACTTTTTTAAGTTCTTCTCTTCCGAAAGGTGTCAATGATTGAAACAATCTCGCTTTATAATTTCCAGCTTCTGTTTTTGGCGTTTTATCTTTTAAGGTTTTTAATACAAAACTACCTTTTGGTAAATTTTTATAAATTAATTCGTTGGTTAACATTCCAATAAAAGGCGGCTTACGTCTTATGTTCTGTGCCGTAAATGGTACATTCCATAAACGAAATATTTCCTTGTAAAAACCTAAATGAAATGTTTGTTGCCATTCTAAAATATCATTAGAAATAAATAATTGTAAAATAGCTTGTAATTCATATTTTTCTCTATCATACTGATAACCTGTTGCTTCATCAATTAACGCTATAATTCCTACTTTAGCAAAGGCTTTAATCATTTTGTATGCAGCATCAGCTACATTTAAAAGATTTTTATTCTTTATATCAGCGTTTTTGGCTTGTATAAATACATCGCAAATGTCAGCTAATACAGTTGCATCTACCCCCCTGGATTTAGTGTTGGTTGTAGAAAGATATTCGAAAGCGCTGCTTAATTTTTCAGTTAACTCATTAGATATGAAAGGCTTCAAATAATTAGCAGATAGATATTCAGGCAAAAAAGCGCTGCCATCTTTTGAAGCTCTTTTTTTCTCCCAAAAAGCTCCTCCCCCTTTTATTCCAAAAGCATTTGCCAAACTCCTTTCAGCAAATATTCTTGTTCCATCTTCTAAAACAGAACAAGAAAGAATGAAGCCATTTAAATTTAAGTCTGCGGAATATTTCGCTTTAGTAAGTTTGTTTTGTTCTATCATTTTACTAATTCTTTATAGGTTAAACGCTTACCAGCAACAGATGAAAGAACTAAATCAAATCTTTCTTGTGTTCCAAACTTTCTTGTATTAAACCTTAAAGTAAATTCATCAACATAGCTTTGTAAATGACATTTGCTTACCCAATGGTAAATTCCATCAATACCCCTTTTTAAATGCGACCAAAAGTTTTCCATTGAATTTGTTGATGCCATTGCATTTACATATTCCTTTGCACCGTGATTAACTCTTTTGTGGTTAAAATTTTCACCCAAATTATTGTAAGCAGACCATTCATCGGTATAAACATTTGCACCCTTTTCAACGTGAGTATTAATTATTGGCTCAATAGTATCTTGTGTAGTATCTGGAATAACTTTAGCAATTAAATTACCACCTCTTTCAATCATACCAAGTACTGGTGTTTTATCTTTAATGCTTCGACCTTGTGAATTTTCTACTTTCTTATCGTAGTGACGGTTTTTGTTTTTGCCACCTACAAACGTTTCATCGACCTCAACATTATCAGCTAATACAATTTGAAAGTTGGGATGCTCAAAAGCATAACGTAAACGGTGAAGTAAGAACCATGCAGATTTTTGAGTTACTGTAATATCCCTTGCTAATTGATGTGAACTAATCCCTTTTTTATGAGAAGAGAAAACATATAAGGCTAAAAACCATTTTTGTAAAGGAATTTTCGTGTTGTCAAAAATGGTCGCAGTTCTTACATTAAAGTATTTACCAGTATTTTTACACTTGTATTTATTTCCGGCGCAATTGTAAACTTTAGAACTTGCATCGAAGGGAGAAACAACATTACCATTCCATCTTAATTGCTCTAAATGGTTAATGCAAGTTTGTTCATCGGGAAAGGCAGCAACTAAATCTAAAATGCTTTTGAATTGAGGTATCATACTTTACTATTGTAGTGTAAAGATATGCTTACTAAATTACAATTCCAATTATTTTAGTGTAAACTTATATATCATTGCCTAAAATTTAAAACTTCAATAGGGATTGATAACAGCAACAATCGAACACATCGTTTTTTTAGTTCTAAAACAGCAAGAGGAGGATCAGTTCCGCCCAATATTCCTTCAGGCATTGCAACGTCATCACAGGAAATAGAATGGTTAAATGAAAACTTATTAACCTATAACAAAGCAATCAATTCAAATAATATTCTTACTGCAATCGCTGGTTTTTCTACGCAGAAAAATGATTACCGGTTTATACAAGTAAGCGGTACTAATTATCCAAACGATAATGTACAATATGTATCAGCAGCAGGTATTGTAAATGCAGGAACTGAAAACAGAAGCCAATGGTCATTGGTATCTTATTTTGGAAGAGTAAATTATGCGCTGTCTGATAAATATATTGTTACAGCCACAATGAGACGGGATGGCTCCTCACGTTTCGGTTCAGAGAATAAATATGGTCTCTTTCCGTCAGGCGCAATTGCATGGCGTATGTCTGAAGAAAGCTTCATGAAGAATATTAATGTTATCTCAAATTTTAAGTGGAGGTTGAGCTATGGTATTTCAGGTAATAATAATATACCCAACTATGCTTTTGTACCAAATATTGTAAATAACGGTTACGTACTTGGCAGCACACCAACTTTAGTAAATGCAATATCAAGTGGCAGGCTTGCTAATCCATTTGTGACCTGGGAAACAAAAAAGACCATTAACCTGGGCGCTGATATTGGATTACTTAACAATCGTATTGAAATCACAACTGACCTTTATAAGTCTAATACAGACGGGTTACTTTTAAATGTAAATATCCCCGCGGTATCAGGCTTTGGAACATCGCTTCAAAATGTAGGTGAAGTGGAGAACAAAGGTTTTGAGTTTGCAGTAAGCACAAAAAACCTGGTAAATAAAATTAAATGGAATACCAGTTTCAATATCAGCTTCAATAGAAACAAGGTAATTGCACTTGGAGGAGCAGCAGGTGATTTTATAGATGTTGGTTCTTCACGATCAGTTGTGGGCAGACCATTGGGGCTGTTTTATATGCGTGTTACAGAGGGTATTTTTAATACACAGGATGAAATTAACAAGCATGCAGTTCAGGATAATTTTCCAAAGCCCGGCGACAGAATTTTTAAAGACGTAAATGGCGATGGTGTTGTAAATAACAACGACCTTGATTTTGTGGGTGATCCAAACCCCGATTTTAATTATGGACTTACAAATACAGTATCTTATAAAAATGTTGATTTTAATTTATTAATCAACGGGGTTAAAGGAAATGATATTTATTATAATTATGCTGTAGGAGCAAATTTAAATGGGAACTTAAACCAGGATGGAGTGATAAGAGGAAGATGGCGTTCGCCGGATAACCCGGGTACCGGAAATATTCCCAGAACAATTTTTGGAGCGCCTACATTAACTGATGTTCCTTCAGATTTTTATATACTTGATGGCTCTTATTTAAGGGTATCAAATATTACATTGGGTTATACTTTTAAGCGAATCGGGAATAATAAAATACTAAGCAATGCACGTTTATATTTAAGTGGTCAGAATTTTTTTACTATAACAAAATATCCTGGATACGATCCCGAGCTTGGAGCAGGCGGAGGTAACCCACTTTCGAATGGAGTAGATCCCGGTATATATCCATTATCTAAATTAATTTCTGTTGGTTTAAATCTTACGTTCTAATCTTACTATTATGAAAAAATCATTCATAAAATATTCAATGTGTTTCTTGTTTATATCATTTTCTTCGTGCAAGAAATTTATAGACCTGCTTCCTATTGACCAGGCTAATTCTGAAAATTCTTTCAAAACCCCTGCAGACGCAAACCTTGCTGTGATGGGTATATATAATGCCTTGCAAAGCAATTCGTATGCGGAGGATATGGCACTGCTTAACGAACTAATATCAGACAATGCCAGTATCCAGCCATCACGGCAGGGAGATGCAGGAAAAGGCGATTACAGGGAACTTGAATTATTTCAACTTACGGACCAAAATAATTTTTTTCAAAATCGCTGGAGCGCTTCATATAAAGGTATTGCCGGGGCCAACCAGCTTTTAAATAAAATCGAACAAATACCATTTACAGATGCAGCTTTAAAAAATCAATACATAGGCGAAGCAGAATTTCTGCGGGCAGTATTTTATTTTGATCTGGTAAGATATTTTGGAGGAGTACCTTTATCTCTTACACAAGTGGAAAATACCGCCGATGCTTTTGCTTTTAAACGCTCAACTGAACAGGAGATTTACCAGGCAATCATTTCTGATCTTTCTGAAGCTTCAAAAGTATTACCTGTAAATTATACAGCCTCAAACGTTGGAAGAGTAACACAGGGTGCAGCAAAAGCATTACTTGCTAAAGTTTATCTTACTAACAACAAAGCCGACCTGGCACTGCCCATACTCAGGGAGTTAACTAAAGCCCCCTACACATACATTCTGATGCCAACCTATGCAGCATGCTTCGATACTGATAACAATGCAGAAAGTATTTTTGAAATTCAATATACTTCCATTGTTCCCCTAGAGGGTAATCCTTATCCTAATTTCTTTTTAACAAACGATAATACTGCAGGAAGAGATATTTATGGTGCATCATATCTCGGAGTAACAGGTCAGGGAGTTTGTTTACCAACATTTGAATTATTCAACTCGTATGAAGCAAATGACAGCAGGCGGACTTACACCTTATTAAAATATTTTTCGAAGGCAGAAGCTGTTGATCTTTATGTATGCTATAAATACAGGGGCATACCCACAAGCGCCTATAATTCAGAAGATAATATTACACTACTGCGTTACGCAGATGTATTGCTAATGATTGCAGAAGGTATAAACGAGAGTGGAAAAGCGCCTACTGCTGAAGCTTACGATGCTTTGGATGCAGTTAGAAAACGTGCCGGCTTACCTGTTGTAACACGAAATTTGAATTATGAGTCTTTTAAATTGAAATTATTAGATGAAAGAAGGTGGGAATTTGCTTTTGAAAATCAAAGATGGTTCGACCTTAAAAGATTTAATAAAGCAATAGATATATTAACTGCAAAAGGTTATAACATAAAACCATTTCACCTACTTTATCCTGTACCACGAAAAGAAGTTTTGATAAGCCAGGGAAATATTACTCAGAACCCGGGATATTAATTAATTTGAATCTAAATTAAATTGAAGTACCAGGAAATTTGCGGGGCAAAAGAATTATTTTATCTGCCCTATAAGTACCTGGTGTTCTTTTTTGCGATCCCTTATTGGCTCTTTTTGCTTCTGCAACCATTCTCTTGTTTTAGTTTGCAGCAACTTTTGATTATTGTTTTCTGCTTTTAAAACTGTTTTATTTAATGGATCTGTAACATAGTTAAACATCAGATTTTGAGGCGCCATTCCATTTGGAAGTTTCTCATAAGTTCCCGGCTGTACTTCAGTAAGGTGCAGCGAGAAATAATTATCGTCTAATCCCCAAACATACACGGGACAATCCGTGTTATCCATATTTCTCTTTTGCGTTTCATCGTAATAGGAATAAGACCACCGGGAAGAATGTAAACCAGATGAAAATATCATTTGATGGCAATGCTAAAATGCCCGCGGGAATACCGAAAGACTCTACTTCAGGTAAAGTATAAGCCCCCCAGCTTGCTGAATATTTGCCGGTTAATATGCTGGCACGTGATGGTGAACACAAAGCAGCAGTGTTAAAACATTTATTGAATTTTACTCCCCCTGCCGAAAGCTTATCTACAAATGGCATACATGTTCTTGCTGCTTCCAGGTGTTTTTCAATGCTAAAGGCTGCGTTATCTTTTTGCCTTTTTTTATACTCATTAATAATAACTTCTTCCACATCGCCTGCTTTTAAATTTTTTTGCATAAGGTGGAACCCAGGCAGAACCCGGGTCGTCTATTATCACAAATATTATGTTTGGTTTTGATTGATTTTTTTGTGCAATACCTGAGGGAGAAAACACAAGAATTAAACCTGTAAGGCAAATGAAGAATATTACAAATCGTTTCATACTGAGGTATTAAATTTTCTTTTAGTTTAATTGTTTATTTTGATATCAATCACGGGGACTATACCAGTGCGGTTTATCAATGCCTTTTTCCCAATCAGTTAATTTTGTCATTAACTCTTTTACTTTTTCGGGATATTTATTTGCAAGGTCTTTTGTTTCTAAAACATCATTTTCAAGATCGAAGAGTAACGTTGGTCTGGTGCTTACTCTTATCAATTTCCATTTACCTGCTCTTACTGCGGCGGTTAAACCACTTCTCCAAAACAGCGCCTCGTGAGGTATTTTTTTATTGCTAATTTGAGTTACCCTACATTGTAGCAGCTCAACACAAAAAAGCATTATTACTATTTAACAATCATATACAAACACCTTCCTGGTTCAATTGATTTGCTTATTGATTTGGTAAACCGTCCTAAATCTTTTTTATCATAAACATCAGTTACTTTTACTTTTTTGCTAATGCCCAAATCATTTAAATTAATCGTTATAGTTTTTGCCTCAGAACGATTTTTATTAAAAAACAACACAGCAATTTTACCGCCCTTTAATTTCTTTGCCCATATTTCTGTATCGCCTGAAACTTTAATTTGCTTGCCCTGTTCTGTTGGATCCTGGTTGATGCGAATTGCCTCTTTGTTTAAAATGATGTTTTTTTCATATTGAGGCATGTTGCGCGGATCGTTGCCCAAAAACAATGGAGCCGACATAATACCCCAAAGCGCAAAATGTATTTTTTGTTGATCCGGTGTTAGTCCTTGTTCGCCGCTTACCAGCATTTCCGGATCATTCCAGTATCCTGGTCTTGCGTGCTTCGCCCATTTATTATTTTCCTCTGCAATGTGCATTACACTCCAGAAGTTTTTTATTGCGGGTACCGAGTCAAAAACTGCTCTTCCGGTATTTACTTTTGCCATAATATCGGGGGTAGTTCTTGACATGTTTCCAGCCTCCGGATTCCAATCTCGAAACTGGTAAGCGCTGATACTAAATACAATGTTTTTTCCACTTCTTTCTAATAGGCCTGTCCATTTCAAATAAGTTTTTTTCAGCAGTTCTTCATTCCATCCACTTGCAAGTTTGCATTTGTCAAGCTTTATAAAATCAATTCCCCAATCAATAAACTGTTTTATCTGCACTTCTTCATTGTCAAATCCGCCAACTTTATCGCCACCGCAATCATGTGTTCCGGGTACGGTATGCACACCAAATTTCAACCCTTTTGAGTGGGCATAATCTGCTAAAGCTTTCATGCCATTCGGAAATTTTACGGGATGTGAAAGCAGCTCACCATTAGGTCCAAGTTTAGTATCTCTCCATCCGCCATCAACAATTACGTAGTTGTATCCCGCATCACGCAAGCCTTCCTTTACTATTGCATCAATAACTTCGCGAACAACTTTTTCATTCACATCTTTTTTGCCGAACCAGTTCCAGCTATTCCAACCCATAGGGGGTGTTGGCGCAAGATTTTTCAAACTTGTTTTATTATAATTGGTTTTAGTTTCCTGCGCAAAAAGTGTAACTGCATTGATTGATACCAGCATTATCATTATGCTGAACTTCATTTTTATTTTATACATACTCACCAGTTTTTATTTTATGCTGTTGTACTTATTCAAAAGCTGTTAATGATTATAGTTTCTGCCTTATTTATATTAGTTCCTTCAAAAAAATTGTTTATGTTTTTTTTTCTTTTTTTGCGATTGAATAATTGCAAGCGCAAGCGTGTTAAAAACACTCCCATTTGTTGTCTGAAAATTACCTTTAAATGCAGGGGTTTCCAAAATGTTTCTTCACTTGATCTTTAATGTAATTAAACAGGAGGATTTTTGAGTGTATAAAAGTCTTCTTTTTGTTAAAGCAAAGATTCTCATTTTGCTGCCAGCACTCTTACAATAAATTTTTCTTTATCCTCTCCCTTACGGGTATCAATATTCATCTTAGGAATATAAAAGCTGCCTTTTACATTTGTTTGATTAGCTCTATCCATCAAGGCTTTTGCATGTAACGGATGATGCTCCAATTCTCCCAACTTTGTTGGCATTGAATAAGGGATGTTTAAATTCTCTACGTATATTTCAGGATCATCACTGCTCATCAACTTAAGTATATTAAGTTTTTCACGATATGCTTTAGCTGCCTTAGAATTAATCTCATTAATCTCTTTAAATCCATAAAAGCCCAAAACCCTTTTTTCGGTAGCTAACCGCAAAATATACTTCTGATCTAAACCTTGAGACTGGTACTCTTTAAAAACATTATTATGCCATTCCAGCACATCATAATCAGCCTGGGTATTAAGCGCTACGATTGCTTTAACCCTGGTAGATTCTCTTAATACCGGATCAGCGTTTTTCTTGTCAGCCATATCATCGTTTAACCCTAACCAAAGGCTTGTACCTGCACCTGCGGAACCACCTGTTAGTACAATATTACTCTTATCAATATTTAAAGTTTTTGAATGATAGCGGATAAATTGCAATGCCCGTTTGCTATCGGTTAAACATTTTAAGACCCCGTCACCATCCTGTGTAGTAAGCAAGCGATAGTTAATGGAGGCATAAGCAATATTCTTTAATAGCAATGAATTTATCAAGGCGGTATTCTGCGATCCCTGGCCTTTATCTCCATTTATAAAACCACCACCATGAATATTTATAACTAAAGAAGCAGGTTGAGTTGAACCGGGCAAAAAGATGTCAAATACATTCTCTTTGAATTCACCGTAAGCTATATCCTTATAAAACTTATTTTGGCTGTCGTTTAATTTTATAGGTGAAGGTGCTGCTGTTAGATTAAGTGATTTTTCCTGTAATTGGGTGGAGGTGGTGTGCGTAGTTTTACATGCACACAATGTGATGCATATAACCAGTCGAAGAATAAAGTTTGAATAAAATACAGGTTTCATTTGGTGTAGGTTTTAAAATCTCTTTTTAATAAACTCTTCATACAGTTAACCTAAAGGTACGCCTATCAATGATTTATCTCTAACCATTTTCCAATTTTCAATTATATCGTAAGTGACAGTAACTTGTAGTTCGGAAAAAATTTAAATCAGCATGATAATTTAAAGTTTGCAACTGCCATCCATCTTATAATAAATTCCGCTATTAGCCTTTTTGTTCAACACTTTTTTAAAAAAGCAAACTGTGTTTTCCATAGGAAAAGCAAAGGTTCTTTGCTGACTATATTCTTTAACAACATGCTTTCCTCCCGGCATAATGTGCGCAATTGCCGGCTTATTAAATTTTCGCAATTGCCTGTACAAACATAATGTTCCGAAAAACTGTGTGCCTTTAGCAATCCCATATCCAATGTCTATTGGAACAGCCGGATCTTCTGTGCCATGAAAAAAGATAGTAGGTATAGCATTTGTTTTTGTGATAAGCGTAGAATCCGGTAATGCTCCTCACATGCTGCAAATGCCTTTTATAGTAAACGTATTTTTTAATTCATTGCCTGAATTGCGTAATCCGCCTAAGCCTTTAACCAACTCAGGTTGATTTTTTTTATAAAATTCTTCCGTATCATAAGCAACGTTTAAAGCTATCATTGCCCCTGCGCTTCCTCCACCTATAAAAAGTTTACCGGTGTCAATAGCATACTCGTTAGCTTTAGCTATCAAATAACGCATAGCAGCATTTGCATCCTGAAATGCTCTGTAAGCTGCGGCAGATTGAGTACTGGTCTGTCTGTTAAGTCCTTTAGCTTCCTGAACAGTGTAGCCCATGCGGTAATTTATGCTGGCAGCTATAAAACCAGAGTCCGCCAGGTGTTGACATGCTTTGCCAAAATCCTCTTTAGTGCCATTTCTAAATCCGCCGCCGTGTATTATCATTACAAACGGGTACTTTTTATTAGTAGTTGCACCTTTTGGAAAATAGAGGTCCAGATTAAGCGGATCGTTTTCACCAATAGTGTCTAAATTTTTAGCATATACTATATCCTTTAAATTTTTTAAAGGCTCTGCTTTTTCTTTGAATATAATTTTGAAAGAAAGTAAAAGAAATGAAAAAAATAAGGCTGGAAAAATGTAAAATTTTAGGTTCTTCATTTTGATTTTATTGATTGTTAGAATTGGGTATTTCATTTGTCACTAACCTTTAAAAATAGCCCTTCACGTTCGCTGATTATTAATTTATCTCCAACCGTTTGCCCATTGTTTGCGATGATGTCCTGAGCGGCAGTACCCTGCAACCTTGATAATTTAAGACCTGGGGCAATCTTCTTTAAATCAAATTCAAAAGGTTTTAATGATGGATTAGCCAACACCAAACCATTATCAAAAATGCGGTAAGCAACATCAGGGTATGCATGTGCTGTGATGTCTTTAATAAACAAAGATTCGTTTGATTCTATTTCAAATATCAATGACAACTTATCTTCTTTTACATTTCTAAAATAGAAAGTTGCATTGAACCACTTTGCATTGCACCATGTCATTATTTTTTGAGCCTCGCCCTTGTAACTTACATTTAGTAATCTCGGCATAGTTGCAGGATAGCCTTTTCGTGGATCGCATTTTACTTTTAAAGAAATCATTAAATCAGGTCCATTGGCAGGTACGTTTTCGATTGCAAATTTCATGTTACCCTGTTTTGGCGAACTAAGAATAATTGCGTTTCCATTGAGCTTTACGGCAACGTTTTCTCCGCTGATGTTTTTCAAGAAAACCTGGTCGGGTTGAACACCTTTATTTTTCAACAAATCGGGCTGCTGTAATGCAAGCCTTACTGTTGCGCCTTTTGGATAACCCAGCCAATATTTCTGCTGTTTTGCACCTGCAACAAATTCATCATTCATGGCAATCCTGATTCCATCTGCAGGTTTCTCTAAAACATAACCGCTTGCTGTTACGTTAGCATCGAGCATTTGTGAAACAGCCCACCCCAAACGCTGTCGCCCAATTGGGGGAGGTGTAACATTCTGCGCATATTTAAAATTGATATAGTTGAATGCAGGTTGAAAGGAATTTTCATTCCAGAATAAATGCCTGTTCCATCCACCTGACCAGTCGTTTACTTCCGGATCTTTTAGGTGGGGCCAGCCTTCACTTTCTATTCCATTTAAATAACCTACACCACGTTGAAACAGGGATGTCATGCCGTCAGCCATTATTATTTTATCAGGGCCTATTGCAGCCCTAAGGTTCTTACAGAAATTAAATACCCCAACAGAATAAACATGTATATCCTTCAATATTCCATTATCTCCCTTTCCGTTTGCATCCACATCAGCCTTCCTGGCAGTTTCATTATTCTCATTTCTTAACTCATTCCAAAGCACATCAAACTCTACTCCATCAAAAACTGATAGCTCTCCGCCCGGTTTAAATTTTGAAGCAATATCGTTTATCAAAATGTCATCACAGTTTTTACCATTTTTATCTTTCGGACATGCTGTTGAATGATTATATAACCACAATAGATTGTTGTTGTCTCCCCATGGACCTTCCACTGCATGAGGCGCTACAACACATTTTCCGGCAGTAAATTTTAAAGACTTTGTTCCATATTTTCCCCTGTTAACGGTAAGTGTATTGTTTTTATAATCTGCATCCACAAGGGTTAATTGTTCGGCATAATTCCAGTCTAAGCTGCCATCAGCATTTGTTTTTACAAATTGCCAAATCATCATTTCTATTTTTTGCCCTGCCCGTCTTTGTCTTAAAAATAGAAGCATCTTTTACTTTGATGGTTACCTGATTGTTATCATCATCAATGTCCTGTAAAAGAGGAGTGCCTTCATAGTAAACCCAATGTCCCTGGTAGAAAACAGAACCATCTAATGGATCACGAGCATTTCCATTGTAGTGAAGAAAAACGGCCTGCTGTGGATTTCTCTGTTTAAACTTTTGAAAGAATGGCAAAGTAACTTTCCTGTTTAATATCTCTTCATTCAGGTTTTTACCCATTATACCACCTAAGCGGTTAAAAGTTTTTTCCCAGTTTTCATACCCCGCTGTTATCAGGTTTTCGCTGCGGCGAAAAAAGAATGCCCGCGGATAACCACTGGTTAAAAGGTCAATTTTTGCCGGTGGTAAATATTCTTTAAACGAGCTTACACCTACATATCCTGCTGATATAAGTATTAGCAAAGACAGCCCGCCCAACAGCTTTCTATTTTTTAGTTGCTTTAATAATTTCATTGTTTTTATTGATAAGCTTAACAGGGATATGTTCAGTTGAAATGAAATTTTTGAAAACAGCATCATATTTATTATTTGAAATATCGGCGCTGCCAACAGTTTCAAAATCTATAACCGGCTTATCGGTATTGAGCGGATAATTGCCTGAATATTTAATGATATTATTTTTGAAAATTATGTTTTTCACAAACTCTGCACGAAGAATTGCGGAGCCAAAAGTCGTAAAAGTGTTATTCTCTATATTGATACGTCCATGTATATATTCGTTGTTTTTTGAAACTGCCAGTATATTAATAAGCGCTATAGGCTTGGGTGTTCCGTAAGAGCCATCTAAAAAAGTATTGTTGCGGATAGTAAGGTCGGTTACATATCCTGACTCGTACCAGAATGTAAATTCATTAGGAACCTGGATAGCAGACATCATATTGCTGAATGTATTTCCTTCTATCAGCACTTTTCGTGGAGTTAATATCAGGAAGCCTCTTGCCCTGTTATTTATCACTGTGCAGTTTTTAATTTCAACTTCAGGGTATGCTGAAGCATTTTCAAGATAGTAACCGGTTTTGAGAAGGTTACCAATCTCCTGTTTAAAAGTAACTTTGTAATACCGCGGGTTAACCATCTCTATACTATCCACAATAAGCATTGATAAATGAGTGGAAGCCACATGAGGATCTACTGCATAAATAGTATCGCCGGCGCGGGCAAACTGGTAGCCGGATTGTTGAAAATGCCCTACCCTTAACCGGCAGTACGACCTTTAAAATCCATTACTTCAAAATAAGTTCCGTGAATGTTGGTGGCATCATCAAACTGGTTTTCGTAACGGCAGTTATCCATTTTAATCAAGCCCCTGCATCCTACAAAATGTGTGGCGTCAGCAGTAGTTGCTATCATTCTGCCATCTTTTTTATCAGGCATTACATTGAAGGAATTTAAAGTAACATTCTTACAGTTATCTGCAATTAGACCCATACCGCTGGCGTGGTGTACGGTAACATTATTAAGTTCAATGTTATCGGAATGATACAACCTGAACGCGGGTGCAAGCCGGTTAAATCCATTCATGCCTTTGGCTACCAGTACCCAACCAATTTTAGGCAGTTGTGTTTTTACCCCTGTTACTCTTACCAGTCCCGGTTGAAGTTGAGTTGCAATGATGCTGTTTTCTATTCCGCGGTTTCTAAATGCGGGATCATTCTTATCAACCGGGTAAATTGTACGTTCAAGAGTGCTCCAGTTTTTTACCGATTGTTTTACCTCGCGGTTTAAAGGTGGCGACATATTACGGCTCTGGTAAGCGACAGCATTTTTTACCGGATCAAAATAAACGCCATTTTCAAGGTTATGCTGAAACCCTTTTTTTGTAAACAACAGTTCACCATTTTTAATTTCATACGGATACTGATTACTGATCTCATAATCCACATAAGGATTTTTAACATCGTTGCTAACGCCAACAACTTTAAGTTCACTATGCGTTGGGCTGGACCAGTTTACCTTTAGATTACTGATTTTGATATTCGATGAGTTCTCGATCGAAAACGGGATAATAAGTCCGTGCATAATAAATTCAGCGCCGCCACCATCTATCTCCAGGTCATGAAAATCTATAAGCGGGAAAGCCATTCTTCTTGCACCAAAGTCGTGATTGCTGATGTATGCATATCTTTCAAAAGCAAGATCATCATAAAAATGGTAAGTGCCTTTTTGAAATTTTATTTTAGTGGCCTTACGTTCACGGGCGTCTTTTAAAAGCTTTAAAACTCCGGTTACTGCATCACTATCAGAAAGAGAAATATAATCAGATGCACGTAAAACTATTTGCTGACCCTGAAGCTTGTTTTCTTTTGCAATGATGAAAAAGAAATAAAATAAGGCTAGGTATTTAATCATATAATTTAATAACCGGGGTTTTGGTCAGTAACGTCTATTGCAGAATTATTCAGTATTTCATTTATAGGGATTGGGAATAAGTAATGTTTAGGCCCTATATTAATGGGAGCGGTAGTAGTACTAACAGATAGCAAAGTTGATTTAACTGCATCAATTAAACGGCCTGTTCTAACCAAATCAAACCATCGCTGGCCTTCATAGCACAACTCACGTGAACGCTCATCAAAAATAAAATCAAGAAAATTGCCCGTAGGTGCAGATGGAACGACCGACGATAAATACCTTTTAACCCTGAGATCAGTGACTAATTTAAGCGCCCTTGCAGTAGCTGCACCATTATTTAGCTCTGCATCTGCTTCAGCAACCATCAGCATTACATCAGCTAATCTGAACAACGGTAAGTTTATCGGATCCGAAAAATGTTGGCCATCAAAACCACAGGGCTTTCTAAATTTTCCTGCATAAGTGAGCGCCAGAGTAGTTGCTCCGGGAACTTCAACACACCCCTTATAACTGAAATTTACAATATTCCTTGCCTTCCTGGTATCACCGGTTTCATACTTGTTTATAAGGTTTTGCGTAGGCCTGGCATTATTCTGTCCCCCTCTTGAAAGATTTATGTCGCCGTTATTTGCTGGTGCAAAAAGATTGGCAAGCCCGCCTCCTTTACCACTAACCTTACTGCTTCCCTCAAATTGAACACTAAATATAATTTCAGAATTGTTCTCTGTAGGCACTTCAAAGATGGAACCATAATCGCTTAGCAAAGCATAATCAGGAATCGCTAATACCTGTTGCCCTGTACTTACTGCATTTGTAAAAGCCTCTGAAACATTTACCCCTTCGTAACCGGCTACAGATTTATATTTACCATGCGATGCCATAGTAAGATATACCTTGGTTAACATAGCCAATGCTGCTCCCCGTGTAGCCCTGCCGGCAGGAGTTTGGCTAACCTCTGGCAGCAAAGGTGCAGCCTCTTTCAAATCCTTAATAATTTGATTATATACTTCCTGTATGCTTGCCCTTTTGGTGTTAAAGGCATTAGGATCAAGAGATGTAGTCGCCGTAGTAATAAGCGGAACACCACCGAACATGCGCACCAGGTAGAAATAAAAGAATGCCCTCATAAATTTAGCTTCAGCTCCATATTTGTTTTTAGAAGCATCTGACAATGGTGAAGAGGGAATGTTATTTATAATATCAGAGGCCTGGTTAATGCCTGCGTAAAAATTTTTCCAGATAAGGTCTAAAGTTTCTTCTGACGAGGTGTAGGTATAGTTCATATAATCCGCATACCCCTGGCTTGTATTGCCTTTGCCGGCAAAATCATCTGTTCCAAAATTAGCCACAACAAGCAATCCCGCGCTGAAAGATCGGCCGTTGGGCGTATTACTCAACTTATCATATAACCCTATAACAAAGGCCTGGGCTGACGATTCTGTTTGGAGAAGCTCGGATGGGGTTTTCAAGGAAAAAGGTTCCTCAACTAAAAACTTTTTACAACTTCCTAATAAAACAGTTATAGATAAAAGAATGTATTTTAAATTTTTCATCACTTAATAGTTAAAAGATTAAAACCTAACATTTACACCTATTGTATAGGTTTTTGGGCGGGGATAAGAGAAAAAATCTACACCTATGTTTTGAGGGTCGGGAGAAGTAAGTTCAGGGTCATACCAATTATAATTGTGAAACACTGCTAAATTATCTGCGGATAGTGAGATATCAATATATGTAATCTTAGCCCTTTTCAACAATGAGGGAGACAAAACATACTTCAATGAAACATTCTGAATTCTTAAAAAGGATCCATTTTGAATAGCAAAAGTTGATTGAGATTGCCGCCCTAATGCATCAGTAGAAATTGGAACATTACTTTCCTGGTTAGTTAAAGACCACATATTTCTATAATAATCTGCTCTTGAATTTGTGTAAGAAGAACTTTGTAGAAGAGTGTTTGACCAGTTAAGTATATCATTGCCATACTGCCAACTAATAAATGCACTCAGCGATAATCTTTTGTATGAGAAAGTGTTTCTTATTCCGCCAAAATGTTTAGGATTTGAATTACCGATTATAGTACGGTCATATTCATTCACAAATCCATCTGACTTACCATTTACACCGCTGATATCTCTATACTTATACTTGCCAGGTAAGGGTGCGCCAAAAACAGGAACCCCTGCTTTTAAAGTTGTTCCGTTAGCTTCAAAATCTGTAACCTTATATACGCCATCAAATACAAAACCATACAAAGATCCTAATGACGATCCAACCTTAATAATATTAGGTCCTACCGAAGAATTTACAATTAAGCCTGTAATTATTTGATCCTGGGTGCCAAGACTAATTACCTTGTTGCGGTTTAAATTAAAATTAATATCCGTATTCCATTTAAAGTTTTTATTACTGAAATTGACAGTGCCTAATACAATTTCAAAACCTTTGTTTTGTATACTTCCAACATTTTGGTAAACAGTACTAAATCCCGAACTTCCTGCTACAGGGGATTCAAGTAACAGGTCTTTAGTGTTCTTTATATATGCATCCACGGTTACGGTTACGCGATTACGCATAAATGAAAAATCAAGTCCTGCATTGTAGGTTTCACTTGTTTCCCAGGTCAAGTCCGGGTTGGCTACCGACTGTGTGGAAGCTCCATTATATTGAGTGCTTCCACTAAAATAGCGCACCGAGCCGGCTGTGCTTAATGCACTGTAAGGAGGAATAGATTGATTTCCAATCAGCCCATAACTAAGCCGCATTTTAAAATCATCAAAAACATTCAAATTTTTAATAAACGCCTCATCACCCACCTGCCATGCAAAAGCAGCCGCAGGAAAATAGGAATACTTATTTTTTCCATAAAACTTTGATGAGCCGTCAGCCCTCAGGCTTAGGGTAAACTGGTACCTGTCTTTAAACCCATAGTTTATACGACCCAGGTAAGACCTTAGCGCCCACCGGGTTTTTTCACTGCCATATTGATTTACACTTAATGCGTCCTGGATGGCATTTATTCCGTTGATTTCTATGGGGAAATTGGTCGCTTGTAAAAAAAAGCTCTCTGTTGTATTTCGTTGCTGTGTGAAACCTAATAAGCCGGTTAGCTTATGGTTACCAAATGTGCTGTTATAGTTTAATGTATTTTCATTTAACCAGTTAAACGTGACGGCAGAACCCAGCGAAGCCAGCCCATTCGAGTTGGCAGTATTGGTTATAGCCTTAGACAAGAACGTTGAATTCTTTGAATTGGTAATATAACCGCCTCCTAATATTTTTATATTCCAATCTCTGTTTATCTTATAGTTTAAAGAAACATTTGTCAGGTTGGTTAACGACTTATTTAATTTTTCACTTTGCTCAACAAAATCTACCGGATTAGAAAATTCCGCATCATTAGGATCTACAATTCCATTGCCGGTAAAAGGTTTAGAAGTTAATATACGTAAAGTAATACCTCCACTGGCCCCCTGTCCATTTCCGTACAATTGCCCAAACCTGTTAGAAAAACCAGTGGTTGAGCGTAGCACTACACTCAATCTGTCAGACAGCTTTGTATCTGCATTAAATAAAAAAGATAATCTTTGAAATTTTGATCCTTTTATAATGCCTTCGGTGTTGTTATAACCCAAAGACATAAAGAGTTTACTTCTATCGGTATTATTAGAGAAACCAAATTATAATTTTGAACACTGGCATTTTGATAAAGTTCATCCTGCCAGTTGATAGTTTTGCTTGAATCCATAGGGATAAAGGCCAGGGTTGTAAGATCAGTATATAATGGATTATCAGGATGGAGAAGGTGTATTTTTTTGGAATAAGAATAGGCATCCAGCAATTCAATTCTTTTATTAAAATAAGAAATGCCGGTAGAAGCACTAAATGTTATCTGGGCTTTTCCTGCAACTCCCGATTTAGTGGTAATAAGGATAACTCCATTGGCACCCCTCGATCCATAAATTGCAGCAGCACTGGCATCTTTTAGTACTTCGATAGAAGCAATATTATTTGGATCAATATAACTTAGTGGATTTACCGTAGGATTATTTAAAGGCGATCCTCCGGTTTTAACCTCCGCCTGGTTACTTTCAATTGGTACCCCATCCACAACATACAAGGGATTACTTGATGCACTTATAGAATTAATGCCTCTAATTCGTATATCAAGTCCGGCCCCCGGCTCGCCACCACTGCTGGTTACCAACACACCTGATAATTTTCCCCTCAGTGCATCGCCAAACGATACAGATGATGCATCTTTCAACTTTTCGGCACTTACAGAAGCAACTGAACCAGTCAAATCCCTTTTTTTAACCGTACCGTAACCAATCACAACCACATCATCTAATGTTTTGGTATTTTCCTCCATACTAATATTAACGGTCTTCTGATCGCCAAGAACAACTGCCTTACTTAATAAACCAAGGAAACTAAATTCAAGCACCTGGCCTTTTCTTGCCCTGATGCTAAAATTCCCATCAGCATTAGTCCTGCTGCCACGTGCAGTTCCTTTTAGCATAACCGTGACACCTGTAAGATTTTCATTGCTGCTGGCCGACACTACCTTTCCCGTATAGGTATCTTGCGCAAACCCGGTAGTACAGAATAACAGACACAGAAAAGAAATTTTAATTTTTCTTATGTAAAAAGCTTTCATAACTTTTTCTCTTTAAAATTGTTGTAATCTGTCCTGGACAGTTTGTTAATGTAAATTATGATTTTAGATTGATTGGTAATACTTCCATCGCTCTAATAAATGTATAGAACGTATTTTGAAGCCCTTTATTCTTTTCTCTGTGCTTCAGCAACATTAAATTGATCTTTTTATATTCTGAGAGGTTGTATCTTGAGAAGCACTAATGTTCCAGATTGTGAAGTGGAAGAAATAGAATTTCATTCGGTTAAGCAGGATCTGCAGCTTATTTAACCTCAGTTCGTTTAAGCAGCTTTTGTGCAAATTTGAATAGGGCTTTTATTCCATCTTCATTTACAAGTTGAACAACAGCGCTGGGCATTAAATGATAAAAGCCTGCATCAGATGCATAAGATACTATATCAACTAACCGGCATTTACAGTTTTCAATGCTGCTCATAGCAAGCTCAAACGACTTTCAGTTAATGTCCTAAACCAATAAATCTCCAATCTATAGTATATTTAGTATAGATTATTACAATCCGGGTCTGTTATCCCAAAGTTTTTTTAGCAAGGTTATCATATACAATAGCAACTTTAGTTTGTTCTGTGAAAGGTTTTCCGAAATCCAGTTCACGTTGTGTAAAGTTGTTTGCAGATGGCGCAGTTGGCCAAACAAGTTCTGCAAGTTTGCATAAAGATTTATTTTATCAACAGTTATAGCCTACAATTAATAAAATACACTTTACAAACATTCTCAAAGAAATCTAATCATTAATTTTATAGACAGCAATAGCAGCAGCTTTGCCACCATTAGCCCTTTCAGCTAAAATAAATGTTTGTAAAGATGGAACAAGCAAAGAAGTTCTTGCACCAGACCTTGTCGGAATATTTGCTATTTTTTTAAAACTACCACCAACGTTTTTCAACACCTTTAATACTTCGTATTACAGCACCTTTGTTAAGGTCTATTACTTCGATAGTATTGTTGCCTAAAGCAGCCATATAAAGCACTTTATCTTTCAGGTTAATAGCCATATGGTCAATTTCTGCCTTTAACAGCAGGCATTTGAATTATCTTCTCTAATTTTAGCTTGTCCTCTCCAAATGTTGTCTGCCCCTTACAATTGCTAAAGCAAATAACCAGTGATAGTTGTATGATGATAAGACGCATAATTGAAAGACTTTGCTTTTATACTTTCTAATGAAATCTTGCAAAATGATAAAATCTGTTATCTTAAAATTGTATTTAAATAACTTTTTGTATTTTATTTACCTTTTTTAAAAAATATTATCAATTTCAATAGTATCTCCTATTACATTTTGTCTTCTACTGATAAATTTAAGTAGTTTGTTGCATAAATCACTACAAAATTTTAAGACGTTAAGATGAAATGGATTACCAGGGAAAGACCAAAGATAGACCGTATCGCGTGCCCCTGGCTTATTAAAACTTTGCAGACAAGGAAGCTGAATTTATTTATGTTCCGGCTGAAAAGGTGAAAGAACAAGCCAAAGAATTAGATGCAATCCCATTTGATATACCTGATGTTGAGTTTTCTCACCACGAAGACAAATGCACGTTCGATTACATAATTGAGAAATACAAGCTAACAGAACCAGCATTGCAAACCTTAGCAGTTATAGTACGAGGTGCAGACACAGACAGGCACGATATAGCCGGGCAGGCTTCAGGCTTATGGGCAATATCAGCGGGTTTGGCTTACAATACGGTGGATGTTCGACAAGGTATGTCAACCGAGAAAGGCATAGAGATTTTTGGCAACCTTAGTAATGGTGATACTTTAGCAGTAAGGGCAACTGATGAGAGAAAGCCGGGGAGTTCGGTTTTTTGGAAGGTTACTCATTAAACATTTCACCTGCAAACAATAGGAATGTATCTTCCCCATTTAGTTCGCCGGCATACATATCAGCTTTCTTCGCTCCCTTTTTAAGGGGCTTTTTTTTGGCCTTGCTGAAACAATAGTTAAAAAAGCAATAGTTAAAATAAGTCCGCTGTTATTTAAGTATTTGCTTAAATCGTTATTCCTGTTATCTTTGTTTCTATGAATACAAATTGTATAAGACCTTATGCAGATCAGGTGCTGATAGGGGAGTGCAAAAAGAAACTAAAAAAAGCTGAAAACTCATTTGAAAGGTTAAGTCAGGTGTTGACCCTTGCAGGAAATGATGTAAGGTTAAAAATGCTTTACCTGTTAGAAGAAGAAAATGAATTATGTGTTTGTGACCTGGCAGATGTTTTAGAAATGACTATTCCGGCAGTATCACAACATTTGAGGAAGCTGAAGGATGGCAACATACTTCAAACCCGCAGAAGTGCACAGACAATTTACTATTCTTTAAAAGAAGAACATTTAAAAATCATCAAACCTTTATTCGAGCATATAATCATTGCTACCCGTAAAAAGCAAAAGGCATGAAGCAGGAAACAGCATCTAAAGCAGTTACATGCGTAGGTATATTTGCTGCAATTGCAGCATCACTTTGTTGCATTACACCTGCATTAGCATTGCTCGCAGGTGCAAGCGGTGCAGCCTCATCACTTTCCTGGTTAGAGCCTGCACGACCTTATTTAATTGGGTTGGCTATAGCTACTTTAACTTTTGCCTGGTATCGTTTAATAAGTACAAAAGGCAGTGCAGTTTGTGGTCCTGATGGAACTTGTGCAGTAGAAAAGAAAAATTTCCTTGCTTCCAAAACATCCTTAGCCATTATTACTATAGCAGCTATTGCATTGATCGCTTTCCCTTATTACGCTGATAAATTTTATCCTAAGGTAGAGAATCGAAACATAATTGTTGTTGAGAGTAACAATATCAATACGGCTTCTTTTAATATTAAAGGAATGAGTTGTAAAGGTTGCGAGACCGAAGTAAATAATGAGTTACACAAAGTAGCAGGTGTAATTGATGCCCACACATTTTACGATAAAGGAACAAGTATTGTCAGATTCGATAAGTCGAAAACAACAGTAGAGCAACTTAAAAATGCGATTGCCCAAACAGGCTATAAAGTAACTAATTCTGAACTTTTAAATAAATAACAAATGAAAAGTCTTTCTATTATCGCTGCTTCTTTTTTACTAATTGCAGCAGAGGTTTGCAGCATTGGCGATTGTAAAGTAAATGCACAAACAACTGTAAAGCCAGTAACTAAAGACGAACCAAAAACAGTTAAATTAAAAATAACAGGCATGACTTGTGCAAGTTGTAATAATCATGTATCGACTACACTGAAAGCACTCGATGGGGTTGTAGAACAGAAAGTAGAATATCCCGGTGATGTTGCTACAGTAAAATTTAATCCTGCTAAAACATCGGTAGCTGTTATAATAAAAGCCATAGAAACAATAGGTTATAAAGCTGCGACCGTATCAGAAAAAACTACTACAAAGCAAAGCTAAAAGCAGGCAGCTTGCAATAAAAAACAATAGGAAAATGGAAAAAACACTAACACTGCAATCAACAATCACTTGCCCTGAATGTGGATTTCAGAAAGAAGAAACAATGCCTACAGATGCTTGTCAATACTTTTATAAGTGTACAAATTGCGAAACCATACTGAAGCCCAAGCAGGGCGATTGTTGTGTATTTTGCAGCTATGCAACTGTAGCTTGCCCACCAATTCAGATGAATAAGTCATGTTGTGCATAACGGTTATAAGTTAACTAACATATAATGCAGTTTCTTTGAACGGAATAAAACAAAACGGGTATCAACATAACTTAAATTTGACCATCAAATAAATGAAGAAAGTAGCTTTAAAATAAAGAATAGCGTAGGTTATTTTAACCGCATCATTAATAGTAACGGTTATACATTCAATGCCACTCAATACAACACCTTCACAGAAGCAACGTATGTAAACAAAACAGAAAAAAGTGATTGGGTTGCAGGAGTAAATGTATTAATGGATAACTTTAAAGAGAAACAGTTAACACTAACAACACTGAAAAATTACAATCAAACTACTTTTGGTGCTTTTGTTCAGAATACTTGGAATACTTCGGATTGGCTTACGTTAGAAACAGGACTTAGAGGCGATTAAGATTATAGCTTTGCTTTATTCCCAGAGTTTCAGCCTTGATTAAAATAGCTTCCAAACTAACCAGCCGCATTGGAGGAGGATTTGGTTATAAACCACCCACCATCTTAACAGAAGAAAGCGAACGATTGCTATACAAAAATGTACTACCAATCAACACGGCTATCAATAAATTAGAAAGAAGCTATGGAGCAAATTGGGACGTAAATTATAAGACTTTGTCTTATGAAATAACATTCAGCGTCAACCAGTTTTTCTTTTACACTTATTTGAAAAATCCTTTATTTCTTAAACCATCATCAAACAATAAATACCAGCTTCAAAACATACCCGGACACATCATCTCAAAAGTGCTGAAACTAACATTAAGTTAGGTTATGATGAGTTAGCATTATATCTTGGTTATACATATACTGATGCAAAAGTGTACAATAATGGCATTACATCACAAAATCCTCTTACACCAAAGCACAGGTTTAATGCTGCATTTGTTTATGAGGTAGAAGGCAAATGGAAGTTTGGTTCAGAGTTGTATTATTTCAGCAAACAAAAATTGACAGATGGTAGTGTTGGAAGAGATTATTGGCTTTCAGGGTTAGTAGCCGAAAGATTGTGGAAGAAGTTTTCACTATTTATAAACTTTGAAAACTTTGGCGATGTACGACAAACAAGATTTGAAAACATCTATACAGGAACAGTTACCAATCCGGTATTCAAAGATATATATGCACCATTGGAAGGGTTTGTGGTGAATGGTGGAATAAAAATTACGCTTTAATAAAATCTCAGAGTTATGTAAATCGCTTAGCTGCTTTGGTAGATTTTGATTTTTCAGAATGCTATTTGCAGGCTTAACATGATTTACCAGCAGGAAACAATTTTGAATTAGCCATTGCAGTAGCAATAGGCGTATTTGGTATCAAGCCATCTGGCACTGCTCAAAATACTGTTTATCATTATGTGTTTGAATACTGAGTATCATTAAAATCAAGCTTCTTCAGTCGTTGCCTGCATCATAGGTTGGATTAGTTATAACAAAAGCAGGCACATTCTCTGGATATGTACAAGGCATCTTTGAACTACAACTTGAGGCATCACTTTTTTAATAGCTTTAAGTGCTGCTTTTGCCAAACATTTTCAGGATAACGAAAGATAATAGACACTTCATCTACATTGTTAACTTTTCCAACTTAAGCAATGCATAAAATATAGCTGTTACATGCATTGACTGAATGATCTCTTTCCGCTCCAGCATACCTTTCAATTCTTCAAAACTTGTAAGCATTACTTCAATGTCTTCGTTGGGGTCTAAATCCTGCTCCTGCACTTTTTTGCCGCCCTGCAGCAGATACATGTGCATCAAATTATTATTTGTAGAGGGATTGGGAGAGGTTCTTCCAAGATAAGTAACCGAATCAAAAGCATAACCTGTTTCTTCCAATAATTCTCTTTGTACGGCTTCGTCTAAATTTGCATCCGTTGCATCTACACAACCACCGGGTGTTTCTGTACATACTTCGCCTAAGGCATGCCGGTATTGCTTTACAAGAATTATTTTATCATCATTTGTTATGGCTACACCTGTAACCCAGGTAGGAAATTCAAATACATAATAGGGTTCAACAATTTCGCCATTTGGTCTTTCGCATTTGTCCTTTCTTGCAGTTAACCAGGTGTCGTTAAATAAATATTGGGAGGAAATCGTCTTCCACTTCATGTTGTCGTTATTCATGCCGCCAACCTTTTTGTTTTTTTAGTGAAGTAATGTGTGCTACATGGTGCTTACCATGCCATGCATACATACCCAACAATTCCCATAACGAAATACGTTTTTTATGCTCAGGATGGAAAACTGTTCTTTCCCATTGCCCTTCGTTTAGCTCTGTTAGTGTTGCAAGCATGCGGCGGTGCAGAGCATGCAACAATGTAACAGATACATTTACCGGAACGGTAAAAACATCGTACAGGTTTGCCCAATCCTTTTCTTCGTAAGCTTTGATGGTTGGGTTATCTTCTGTAAGCGCCAGCTTAAAACGGATGTAAGCATTGATGTGACTGTCTGCAATATGATGCACTAATTGCTTAATCGTCCATCCTCCTTCGCGATAAGGCATATCTATCTGGTGTTCATCCAGGTTTTGGAGGGCCATTTCCAAATCATTCGGCAAAAACTTTAAATCATTCAACCATTCTTTTTTCAATGTTTCAGAATAGGGTTGAACCTGGTATTTACCAATCGGATAACGAAGATCGTTTGCAGTTGCTGACATATTATAATGCTGCTTTTTGGTTTTTAATGCCCACTAATTCAATCTCGAAAATTAAAGCGGAGCCACCTGGGATTTCCTGGCCTGCGCCATAATCACCATAAGCAAGTGATGAAGGAATATATAGTTTCCATTTGCTTCCTGTAGGCATTAATTGCAAAGCTTCAGTCCATCCGGGAATAACGCCCATAACCGGAATAGTTAAAGGTTCACCGCGCTTATACGAGTTGTCAAACTCTTTACCATCCAACAACGTACCGCGGTAATGTGCCATTACTGTATCTGTTGCTTTTGGTATGGGGCCAGTTCCTTTGGTAAGTATTTCGTATTGTAATCCGCTTGGTGTTTCTACAATTCCTGTTTTCTTTTTATTCTGGTCGAGAAACTGTTTGCTTTTTTGTTTCTCCGATCCTGCTGCTTTTTGGGCCTTTGCTTCAGCCAGTCTTCCCATAAGCTTGTTAGCGCCCTCCATATCCAATAAAGGTTTCTGGCCTTTAAGCGTTTGGTCAATTGCTTTATTAAGCATAGCGAAATTAGGGTTGCTTATACCCTGGCTTTTTAAATACGACCCTAAAGAAATACCGAAAGCATAACTTAAACTATCGTTTGTTGTTCGTAAACCGCCAACAGCAGCAGTTGCAGTTTTTGGTTTTACTGCGGGTTTAGCAGTTTTTGTTTGTGCATGTAAAATTGTTATTGAAAACAATAACACAGAAGGTAACAGGAATACTTTTTTCATAATTGTATTAAGGATGGTTGATTTGATATTTATTCTTCGCGTAACGATTTGCCTGTAAGATGAATAAATACATCTTCGAGCGTGGCTGCTTTTACTTCTTTTTTTCGTTCGAACCCTGAAGCTACAAGGTCGTCAATAAGTTTATCGGGAGAATCGATAGCAATAATTTTGCCACTGTCAATTACAGCCACACGGTCGCATAAAACTTCGGCTTCGTCCATATAATGTGTAGTGATAATTACTGTGGTTCCTTTTTGGCGAATGTCTCTTACCAACGCCCACAAGTTATGCCGCGCCTGCGGATCTAACCCGGTTGTTGGCTCATCTAAAAAAATTATTTTAGGTTGGTTGATTAGCGTAGTTGCAACAGAAAAACGTTGCTTTTGCCCGCCGCTTAATTCTTTAAACTTTGCTTTGGCTTTATCTTTTAAATTTACCAGTTCAAGTAATTGCATTCCATCAACATCACGGTTATACAACCCACCGAATAATACGATCAGTTCGCTAAGATTAAGGCCGGGGTAATAACCTGAAGTTTGCAGTTGTACGCCAATGATCTTTTTTATTTCGTTTGGTGCAGCATCAAGGTCAATTCCGTTAACTAAAACTTTGCCGCTTGTTTTTTGGCGTAAGGTTTCAATTATTTCGAGTGTCGTACTTTTTCCTGCTCCGTTAGGGCCGAGCAATCCAAAAATCTCTCCTTCGTTTACCTCAAAGCTTATACCCTTTACCGCTTCAAAATCGCCGTATTTTTTTACCAGGTTTTGTACTTCTATTATTTTTTTCATGTTATGATGGTTAGCATGTAAGGCTTAAGGTGTAAGTAAGAAATACGAAGTACGAAATACAAAGTAAGAAATTGAAATTCAAATTGACTTCCCTTAAACTACAAACTTCTGTCTCCTGTCTCCTAACTTCTTACATATAACTTTCCAATTCTTCCATCATCTTACAACTTCCTATAAATAACGGCGAGCGTTGATGAAGTTCGGTTGGTTTAACATCTAAAATGCGTTGTTGGCCGTTGGTGGCTTTTCCGCCTGCAACTTCAACAATAAATGCTAAAGGGTTACATTCGTATAACAACCTTAACTTCCCTTTTGGTTTATCGGTTATGGCCGGGTACATAAAAATGCCTCCCTTAATTAAATTACGATGTACATCGGCTACCATACTCCCAATGTATCGTTGGGTATATGGTCCGCCATCCGATTTTTGTTTCTGCTGGCACACAGTAATATACTTTCTTACACCTTCGTTGTACTGAAAAAAGTTTCCGTGATTAACAGAATAAATCTTACCGGTATCGGGGCATTTAATATCAGGATGACTTAAGGTGTATTCTCCGATGGCCTGGTCTAAAGTAAACCCGTTAACGCCCCTGTGCGTGGCATAAACCAGCATTGTACTTGATCCGTAAATGATATAACCGGCAGCTACCTGTTTATTACCAGGTTGTAAAAAATCATCTATTGTAGCACACTTTCCTAGTTCACTCACCCGCCTGTAAATGCTGAATATGGTACCGATTGAAACATTTACATCAATATTGCCGCTGCCATCCAAAGGATCCATCAGCAATACATACTTACTTTTATTGCTTATTTCATCATCAAAAACTACAATGTCATCATTCTCCTCACTGCCCACACCGGCGCAGCTAATACCGTGTCTTAATACACCAATAAACTGGTTATTGGCATAAACATCGAGCTTTTTTACATCTTCTCCCTGCACATTCACACTTCCCGCATCGCCTAAAATATCAACAAGGCCGGCCTTATTTACTTCCACGTTCACTCTTTTTGCGGCAAGACTAATATCACGAAACAATGAAGCCAACTGCCCCGTAGCAGAAGGAAAATTTCTCATCTGCTGTATGGTAAACTCATCAAGGGTTTGGACTTTTCTATTAATATTCATAAGGCAGGTAAGTTTTTAAAGGTGAATATCAAAGCGTTAAAGTTATAGTACGGGATGGTTTCTTGTTCAACTTTTAGAAAAAAAGGTTGCGGCCGGGAAGTGTATTTTGAAAAAGGCACTTCAATTCGTACCTTCATAACACGGTCTCCTATATACTAACTCGTACCTTCTTATGAAGCACATTCTACTTTTTGGCGCCGGCAAATCTGCAACTGTACTTATTGATTACCTTAAACACCTTGCAACTGCAAATGAGTTTGCCGTAACAGTTGCAGATGGGAACCTGCAGACCATTCAATTAAAAGTGGGAGAACATGCTTTTGTAAAAGCCAAACAGGCAAATGTTGAGCATGAATTGGAAAGGCAATCTTTAATTAAGGCTGCTGATGTGGTGATTTCTTTATTACCCCCTTCGCTTCATTATTTGATTGCATTAGATTGTTTGCAATTTGGTAAGCACCTGCTTACCGCTTCGTATGTTGACGAAAAGATTAAAGCTTTGCAAAATGAGATCGCTGCAAAAAAACTACTGTTCTTATGCGAAATGGGCCTCGATCCCGGAATAGATCACATGAGTGCCATGCAAATCGTTCACAGGATAAAAGCGCAAGGTGGAACTGTAACTTCTTTTAAATCTCATTGTGGCGGTTTGGTTGCCCCTGAAAGCGATGATAATCCCTGGCATTATAAAATAAGCTGGAACCCTAAGAATATTGTTCTTGCCGGAAAAGGAGGCTCCATTTATAAAGAGAATGGCAAAGAAAAGACTTTACAGTATGAAGAGCTTTTTACCACCGGAAATATTGTAACTATCAATCCCCAAATGTCCCTTGCCTGCTATCCCAACAGAGACTCTATAAATTATATTCCATTATATCATTTGCATGAAGCTGATACTTTTATAAGAACAACTTTGCGGCATCCTGATTTTTGTTTCGGCTGGAAAAATATTATAGACCTTAAGCTTACTGACGAAACTTTTAAGTACAACACCAACGGTATGACCTATGCTGAATTTTTTATGACGCACCTTCAGAAGTATAACTTTACCGACTGGCTGAATGAAACACTTAACACACGATTAAGTTTTGCAAAAGAGCTTATGGATAATTTAGTTCAGTTAATAGAAGCAGAAGATGAAACAAGCGCCGAAGGCAAAACGCCTGCTAAAACAATTATGCTGGTAGATGAAAAAGGAGACCTTAACGCTTTTAATACCGAAGATATAAAAGGCAAAGAGGCAGAAACACTTGCCATAAAAATGCATGAAGCAACACTTACACTTAAGCAGCTTTTCTTTTTAGGGATGGATAGCGATGAATTAATAAACAAGGGCAACTGCACTGCAGCAGAAATATTACAATTTATAATAGAAGAAAAACTAGCATTACAACCAACTGATAAAGATATGGTGGTGATGATACACGAGATTGAATATATAATAAACAGTAAGCAACATAAAATAAAAAGTAGCCTGACAGTTAAAGGAGAAGATGGCATTCATACTGCTATGGCTAAAACAGTTGGTTTGCCATTAGGTATTGCAGCTAAGCTGATACTTGAAGGAAAGCTTACTGAAACAGGCTTACATATTCCGGTTATTCCTTCTATTTATACACCTGTTCTGCAGCAACTGGAAGCACATGGAATAAGGTTTGAGGAGCATGAAGAAAAATAGTTATTGCTGCTTTGCTTTATGCTTTATTAATTGTTCGGGTTATTAATGCATTTGTTTGTTTGCCTATCATTAAGTATAATTGTTTACAATACCAACAAAAGCCATTAAAGAATGAAAAAGAAACCTAACGCATTGCGTATTTGCTCCGCTATTTTAATGACATCCTTTTTACTTTCAAACATTGTCATTTTAAACTCCTGTAACAACTCAGATAGTTCATCAAAAGCTGATAATAAAACAGATAGTCTTACTGAAGAACAAAAACACCTTCCTGAAAATGCTTTGAAAGGACTTACAGCTTTTAACGGGCTGGAGGTACATGCAATGGCTACAGAACCCATGCTTCAAAATCCAACTAATATTGATGTTGATGAGCGTGGAAGGGTATGGGTAACAGAGGCACACAATTATCGCCCTGCTATTAATGGTAATCCGACTAATCCACAAGGTGATCGTATAATGATATTAGAAGATAATAATGGTGATGGTGTTGCCGATACTGCTAAAGTCTTTTACCAGGGTCCTGAACTAAATGCTCCCCTGGGTATTTGTGTATTAGGTAATAGAGTATTGGTTTCTCAAAGCCCTTTCATATGGGCTTTTTATGATGATAACGGAGATGATAAAGCAGACCGCAAAGAAGTGATATTTCAAGGCATAGGCGGAGAACAGCATGATCATGGGGCTCACACATTTACTTTTGGCCCCGATGGAAAATTGTATTTCAATTTAGGCAACGAATCAAAAACACTTAAAGATAAAAACGGGAAAACAGTTGTTGACCAGGAAGGCGATGAAATAGGCCCAAAAAAATACAGGCAAGGCATGACTTTGCGTTGCGACCCCGATGGTTCTCACGTTGAAGTGCTTGCAGAAAACTTCCGAAATCCGTATGAAGTAGCGGTTGACAGTTATGGTACTTTATGGCAAAGTGATAACGATGATGACGGTAACAGAGGTACACGTATTAACTATGTAATGGAGTATGGCAAGTATGGCTATAAAGATGAAATAACAGATGCAAGCTGGCAGGAAAACAGAACTAATGTAGAAGATTCAATACCGCTTAAGCATTGGCATCTTAATGATCCTGGTGTTGTGCCAAACCTGCTTCAAACATTTGCTGGTTCTCCTACTGGTATGGTAGTTTACGAAGGATCGTTGTTGCCTCAGCAATTTCATAACCAGATGATCCATTGCGATCCTGGTCCGAACGTTGTAAGGTCTTATCCTGTAAAAAAGAATGGTGCAGGGTATAGCGCAGAAATAGTAAATATCTTAAAAGGCGACAAAGACAAATGGTTTCGTCCCGCTGATATTTGTGTTGCTCCTGATGGCTCCTTAATTATGGCTGATTGGTATGATCCCGGTGTTGGCGGGCACCAGGCCGGAGACCAGACTCGCGGAAGAATTTATCGCATTGCTCCTCCTGATACAAAATATACTATTACAAAACAGAATTATACAACACCTTCCGGAGCCATTACCGCATTGCAAAATCCTAATCTTGCGGTTCGTTATAAAGCATGGACTGCACTACAATCAATCGGACAAACTGCAGTACCTGAACTTGAAAATTTATGGAAGACATCTGCTAATTCAAGAATGCGTGCAAGAGCATTTTGGGTGCTTATAAAAATGCCGGGGGCAAATGCACAACAATATATAACGCAGGCAATACAGCAAAGCGATGCTGATTTACGCATTATGGCAATAAGAGCTGCAAGAGAATTAAATGCTGATGTTATTGGAGTTGTTCGTCAATTGGTAAATGATGCTGATGCACAGGTACGCCGCGAATGTGCAATAGCGCTACATCATAACAAAGCACCTGAAGCAGCAGAGCTTTGGGCAACTTTAGCAAACAAACATGATGGAAAAGACAGGTGGTATCTTGAGGCTTTAGGTATTGGTGCAGATGAACAATGGAATACATTTTTTCCTGCTTATTTGTCTAAAGTGAAAGACCCTTTACAAAGCGAAGCTTCACGCGATATAGTATGGCGTTCCCGTACAAATGCAGCAACAAATTATATTGCCCAACTTGCTTCTAATAAGCAATTAGCATTGAACAACAGGCTAAGATATTTTAGAGCATTCGATTACAACGAAGGACCAGCCAGTTCTAGATTATTGTTGCAGATGATAGAAAATAATGAGTCAGGAGACACAGCGCTTAATAAACTTGTATTGCATCACCTGGATGTTAAAACAGTGAAAGGATCGATGCTTGCGCAAAACGCATTAAATGATCTGTTGAGGGCTTCAGCAGGAACACCTGAATATATTGAGCTGGTAACGCGTTACGAATTGAAGTCGGAAAATAAGAACCTGCTTGAACTTGCCATTAACAAACCAAATCAATCAATAGGTAAAAATGCTGTGGGATTATTATTGAAATTTGGTGGCGTTCCTCTCATTTGGAAAGTTATTAATAGTAAAGACACGGCCCGGTCTAATGCATTGCTTACTTCCCTTGCGAGGGCAGGCAGCAAAGAGTCTGTTGATATACTTCAAACAATAACCTTATCAAAAATATATCAGCCGGAATTGCGTAAGCTGGCTGCATCTAAAATAGGTAAAAGCGGCGAGGGAGAAAATCGTGTGCTTCAATTACTGAAGAATAAAAAAGTTCCTGAACAACTGATACCGGATGTAGTGGCAAGTGTGCAGGGAGCATGGCAGAAATCGGTGCGAAATGAAGCGTTAAGCTATTTACCAAACGCTGCAAAACGGGTAGAAAAGAAAGTGCCCACAATGTCGGAATTGCTTGCTTTAAAAGCCAATGCTGCAAATGGAAAAGCTGTGTTTATGAATAATTGTGCAGTATGCCACCAGGTAAACAAAGAAGGCTTTGACTTTGGTCCTAACCTGACAGAGATAGGCTCAAAATATCCTAAAGATGGATTATTGAAACAAATAGTATATCCTTCTGCAGGCATTAGTTTTAATTCTGAAGGTTGGGAGTTGAAGCTTAAAGATGGCTCAACGCTTACAGGCATTATCGCCAGTAAAACTGAAACAGATATTGATTTAAAATTGCCGGGAGGCACAAAGCAACATATAAAAACAAGTGATGTTAAATCAATGAAACAATTAAAGGTTTCTATGATGCCTGAAGGGTTGCATGAGAATATGTCAACACAGGATATGGCTAATCTTTTAGCGTATCTTGATGGTTTGAAGAAGAAGCAATAGATAATGCTATTTGGTTATGATTTTGTACGTAAAAGGGGTTGAGATGTAGCAACCTCTTTATAAATTAAATAGTTCTCTCTTAAAGTCCGCTGCAGTTCTTTCACACCTTCAGTAGCAGAATTTTCAATGGGTGTAAGGTTATATAAAGACTGTGTATAAGGAATGTTCTTATCAATAATAAATTTAGGGATTCCCCAGGGAGCATAATTAACTAAACCTGCTGCAGGATATACCAGAAGTGAAGTACCAACTACTGCAAAAATTTCTGCGGTACGCATAACTTTTACGGCTTTTTCAATCATAGGCACAAGTTCTTCAAACCAGACAATGTGGGGTCTTAGTTGACCGCCATCTTCTGCAACGTTACCTGCATGTATTTCGCCTATGCATTCATATATTTTAGTTTCATCTTTAACGCTTCGCATTTTAAAAATTTCGCCATGCAGGTGCATTACTTTGGTGCTTCCGCCTCTTTCGTGCAGGTCATCAATATTTTGTGTAATTATCGTTACATCAAAATCTTTCTCTAATTCAGCGAGGCCGGTGTGTGCAGCATTTGGTTGTACGGCTGCTACATCTTTGCGGCGCATGTTATAAAAGTCAAGCACCAGTTGCGGGTTTTTTGCAAAAGCTCCCGGCGTAGCAACTTCATATACATTATAACCTTCCCATAAGCCATCGGCATCTCTAAAGGTTTTTAAACCACTTTCGGCGCTAATGCCGGCGCCTGTAAGTACAACTAATTTCTTTTTGCTCATTGCCTTTTTTCTAATTGGTAAATCGAACTTAAATACTCCGCTCTTTTATTAATTTGTTATTTTAAAATATATTTTTGGCTTCCGTATTAACGCTTGCTTGCTTAAAAAGCAGATATATTTCATTTTCAATTTAAATCAAAAATCTTTCGTGAAAGATTAAATTTTAGTGCAAAGTCACGAAAAAGATTTCAGCTTTATACAACAGTTTTTATGGTAAACAGAAGAAAATTTTTAAAAGAGAGTGTGCTAACTACTGGCGCTTTGCTTACTGCAGGTATGTTGCGTGCATCAGCAACGGAAAATGGCGAAGAACTATTAAAAAACTATACAATATTAGATGACAGGCTCAAGCCTTTTTATCATGGTGTGGCCTCCGGCGATCCTTTGTCAGACCAGGTAATTATCTGGACTAAAATAACCACTGAAGAGGAAGGTGGAGATGTTGTTGTAAAATGGATGATAGGAAAAGATGAAAGATTAAACCAGCCTCTTCAAACAGGTGAAGTTACTACCAACGCTGCCGTTGATTACACCGTGAAGATTGATGTGAAAGGACTATCGCCTTCAACAACTTATTATTACCAGTTTGTTTCAGATAATGGGAAGTCGCCGGTTGGAAGAACAAAAACTACTCCTTCAGACGGTTACGAGAATTTGCAATTTGCTGTGGTATCGTGCAGTAATTATTCAGCCGGTTATTACAATGCTTTAGGAAGGATTGCTAAAAAAACAAATCTTAATGCAGTTATTCATTTAGGCGATTATATATATGAAGGAACAGAACGGAAATTTGATACAGCCAATAATCCTCCTTTTGATAAGTTCGAAGCAACCCACTTTGTAATGAACAAAGACTGGTGGCTGCACTATTACCGTAAACGTTATTCCCTTAGCCGTTTAGATGTTGATTTTAGAGAGGCTCACCAGGTTCATCCCTTTATTGCCATTTGGGACGACCACGAAACAGCAGATAATGCTTATAAAGATGGAGCTAATGGCCATAACCCCTACAGCGATGGAGATTGGGAAGTTAGAAAAAGTGCAGCCAAACAAGCTTATGCTGAATGGCTGCCTATACGGGGCGATGCAACAAGTATTTACAGAATGTTCAGGTTTGGAAAACTAATGGAATTAATTCTCCTCGATACACGTTTAGAAGGAAGAGATAAACAAATTTATGATTCGTCGAGTGCTGCTTTACTTGTACCAGACAGAACTCTTTTAGGAAAAGCGCAAAAGCAATGGCTCCTTAATAAATTAAGCGCTTCGCCGTGCCAGTGGAAAGTAGTGGGCAACCAGGTTATCTTTTCGGAGATTAATGTAAAGTGGGCTGCCTATGGCGGGCAATTTGCAGATAAGGTAAAGGTGTTTGAAAATACCACCTTAGATTATTGGGAAGGTTATCCCGTTGAAAGAGACGAAGTAATTAATCACATCACTCAAAACAAGTTGAACAATGTGGTTATACTTTCTGCAAGCATGCACTGCGCTTTCGCATTTGATGTAACCAAAAGAGCAACAAAGCACAGCAGGCAAGGTCAGGCTCCCACTTATGACTCTGCAACAGGCAAAGGGTCGGTTGCTGTAGAATTTGCAGCCCCCAGTATTACTTCAGAAAACTTCGATGAAAAAATTGGCACCTTTTATGCGACTGCTTTTCAATCGTACCTCAATAGAAAACTTCCGATGCCGCTTGGCTACAATCCAAATCCACATATGAAGTTTGTAGATCTGCAACGTCATGGTTATTATATTTTAAAAGTTACCAAAGAACGTGCTGAAGCTGAGTTTTATTTTGTTGACAGCATATTAAACAGAAGTACCAGAGAAGAACTTGCTGATGTGTGGCATACAAAGGCAGGAAATAACCGTTTAGAACGATCTAAAAAAGTGTAAGCGGATATAAGGCGGGAAGTGAAGCAGGGTCTTTGGCATTGCAAAAGACCGGGAGTAAAGACCCTGGTACTGCCGCCAGTTTTCAGGATTTTGAGTTTATCAATAATTTTATCCTTTTCATTACCGGAGGTGGCATCTAAAACTAATCCTGCATCGCCGGCATAAGTTACAATAGCTAACTTGTCCTGCGGCCTCATTCCCTTTACAAATTCTATAAAGCTGTTTTTTAACAGTTCCAGTTTATCGGGGCTTTGCATAGAACCTGAAACATCAATTAGCAACACAAAATTAGCATAAGGATAATCTTGTTTGGCTACTGATTTGCCTTTAATGCCTATGCGGATTAGCTTATGATCCGGTTGCCATGGGCAGGCACTTACCTCTCCATTAACAGCAATAGAAGCGTCAAGTTGTAGGGTCGGGATAATTATAGGTAAAGTAGTTAATAAATTCTTCTGTACACAATGCATCTTTTATAGCCGACAGGTTGACATTGTTGGTTGCATCCATTGAAAAGGTAGAGGTGGCGAAGTCTATTGTTTTGATAAATGGATTTTCTGCAATTTTTCCGAATTGAGGAGAACCGACACCGGTAATACTCTTGTCGCTGGTGGAATAAATTCCTCCGCTAATGCCGCTATTATATTTCCAGATGTCATCCCTTTTATGATGTAAAATAACCCAATCTTCGCTCCCTGTTAAATTGAAATATTTTTACACCCTGATTTCAAATACTTTTGCAGCAAATATCAGGGTTATACATGTACACGATTAAATTTAAGTTTCAGGAGAAAGGCAGGCAACCGGTTACCTTATCGGGCATTGAGCCTGACCAGAGTTTATTGGAGGTAGCTTTAAAAAATGATATAGAATTGCATCATAACTGCGGTGGCGTTTGCGCCTGCAGCACCTGCCATTTATATGTTGATAAAGGAGAAGACTACCTGGAAGAATTAACTGATAAAGAAGAAGATTTTATTGACAGGGCTATCAATCCGCGCCTGAATTCCAGATTAGGTTGCCAGTGCGTTTTATTAAATGATGATGAAGGAGAGATTGAGGTAACCCTACCCGACCAAACACAGTTTCTTGGAGAATAACCAGAACCACTAAAAACACTACAAAAAATAATATGGCTCAATACGAACCTCCAATTTATTGGAACGATTACGAAGATATTGCTCTAAAATTGTATGAACGATTTGGTGATGATTTTAATGAAGGTAAAATCTACCGCCTTCGTTTTACTGATTTGCTTGAATGGGTATTGCAGCTCCCCAACTTTGAAGGAACAAGAGAACAATCCAATGAAGGCCACCTTGAAATGATACAAAGTTCCTGGGTATATGAATGGAGGGATAACCAGAAATAGAATTTGCAATTCTTGAAATTTAAAAATTGTTTTAGCGCTCAGTTAAACATTTATTTAACGCCCTCATTTATCTCATTCTCAGTTCAAATTGTGTTATTGCCAAATTGTCAAATTGCCTCATTTTCAAATTATGAATCTTCTTCAGCTATTTAAGCAGGTAACCACTTTTGTTTTTGATGTAGATGGCGTGTTAACGGATGGAACATTAATTGTTTTGCCGGGCGGCTTGATGGCCAGAAAGATGAATGTGAAAGACGGATATGCATTACAACTTGCAGTAAAGCGGGGATATAATGTTGCAGTAATTTCAGGCGGCGCTTCAGACGAAGTTGCTGAAAGGTTACTGAAGCTTGGGGTAAAGGAAGTGTTTATGAGGGTAATTGACAAAGTAAGTATATTGGAAAATTACCTTTTAGCTAAAAATAGTACGTGGCACAAAACACTTTATATGGGCGATGATATTCCTGACCTTGAAGTAATGAAGAGGGCAGGAGTGGCTTGTTGTCCGGCAGATGCAGTTGCTGAAATAAAGGAAGTATCAGCTTACATTTCTCATACAAATGGCGGCTGCGGTTGCGCAAGAGAAGTGATTGAAAAAGTGCTGAAGTTGAGAGGTGACTGGAAAGAAGACACACACATTCCTTCGAAGTAAACATACAAGGTCTTACTATTGTTGAGTAATTTGCACCTTGATAAATTCGCCTGGTTGAAACTTTTACCCGCTTTTCTAAGGTTAGTGCGCTGGCCAAATCTTTTATTCATTGCAATTACGCAAATTTTATTTGTGTATTGTATTGTGAATCCCGTTTTTGTTAGGGCCGGTTTAAGCCCTAATATCGCCGGTGTTTATTTTGTTCTGTTAACGATTTCTTCAATACTGTTAGCTGCGGCAGGTAATATCATCAATGATTATTTCGACCTTAATATTGACCAGATAAACAAGCCCGAAAAGTTGATAGTAGATAAGATCATCAGCAGGCGCTGGGTTATTGTATGGCATTTACTATTTAGTTCAATTGGCGTTATCATAGGTTTTTATATTGACTTTACAACCAATGTTCGCTTTCTTGGTTTTACGCATATAGGTACCGTTTTGCTACTTTTTTTATACTCTGTGTCGTTGAAGAAAAAGTTACTTGCCGGCAATATTCTCATTTCACTTTTAACTTCATGGGTTATACTTGTTATTTATTGGTGCGAAGCTTCAAATCTCACAAGGCCTGTTTTAATTGGTACTTTAACCCGTATAACTTTTTTGTATGCAGGCTTTGCTTTTATTATTTCATTAATAAGGGAAGTGGTAAAAGACATTGAAGATATTGAAGGAGACCGGCGTTTTGGTTGTTATACTATGCCTATTGCTCTCGGCATGAATGCAGCTAAAGTTTTTGTAGGGGTCTGGTTAGTGGTGCTGATAGGTGCATTAATTATTGTACAGTTCTATGTTCTAAACCATAAGTGGTGGTGGAGTGCACTTTATTGTATAGTTGTTATCGTTATACCACTGTTATATATTTTTAAGTTACTTTTTAGGGCTCATGAAAGCAAAGATTTTCACCGGCTTAGTTCGCTTATTAAAGCAGCTATGCTTACCGGTATTCTTTCAATGATATTTTTCAGGTTTTACCTGTAAGCTTACATAATCCTGTAAGTTTGTTTTATGCAAAGTATTATTCTCGCTTCCTCATCGCCGCGAAGAAAACAATTACTGGAATGGGCAGAAGTGCCCTTTGAAGTTGTAGTAAAAAGCATTGAGGAAGACTATCCTGCGTCGTTACCTGCAGAAGATGTACCTGTTTTTATAGCAAGGCAAAAAGCAATAGAAGTAAATAAGTTTTTGGATGAAGCATTTCACCAGCAACATGCAAATAAACCTATACTCGCGGCCGATACAGTTGTTGTGCTGGGTTCGCAAATAATTGGAAAACCGGCTAATAGAAATGATGCGATTGAGATACTGCAAGCCTTATCGGGCAAAACACATTTGGTAATAACAGGTGTGGTTATACATTATGATAACCACGAAGTTGCTTTTTCGGATATTACTACCGTAGAGTTTCACCCGCTTACAACAAAGCAGATAGAATTTTATGTAGATAAATATGAGCCTTATGATAAAGCGGGTGCCTATGCAATACAGGAATGGATTGGAGTTGTAGGCATTAAAAGTGTGCAGGGCGATTTTTATAATGTAATGGGATTACCGGTAAGCAGGGTTGTACAGGAGTTGGAGAGGTTGAATGGGTCTTTCTTGGTTGAAAAGTTGATAGGTTGAGTGGTTGAGTGGGGTGATTTGTTGGAGGGTTGGTTGGTTGATAGGATGAGGTTTTATTTTAAAAGACTTGAATAATTTAATTGACTGAAAAGACATTTGTTACTTAAAAAAGTTCCTTGCTATCTCTTAAGAGTTTAATAATTTGTTGCATTACATTTCAACTTATCAACCAATCAACAAATCAACAATTTACCCATGACCGAACGTCTCCTTCAATTCATCTGGCAGTTTCAATACTTTAATAAAAATGAACTGTATGTTGAGCAAGGCGACAAATTATCTATTTTATATACCGGGCAATACAACACTAATCAAGGTCCAGATTTCTTAAATGCAAAAATTATTATTGGCGCTACAACATGGGTCGGTAATATAGAACTTCATATTTGTTCTTCTGACTGGTCGAAGCACCATCATACTACAGATAAAAATTATGGAAATATTATTCTTCATGCAGTTTGGGAACATGATGTTGAAATTACAAACGATAACGGATCAGTTCTGCCTGCCTTATCACTCAAAAATTTGGTTCCGAAAGTGTTGTTGCAACGGTATGAAAATTTGATGGATTCGCAACAATTTGTTCCTTGCCAAATGTACTTGCCGATTCTTAATGAAATAAGCTGGCTTGCCTGGAAAGAGCGGTTGGCAGTAGAGCGGCTACAACGAAAATCAACTTTGGTAACAGCTCAATTAGCTGAAGCCAATAACCATTGGGAAGAAGTTTTTTGGAGAATGCTTGCCCGAAACTTTGGGATAAAAGTAAATGCTGACATTTTTGAAGCTGTTGCAAAAACACTGTCGGTAAATATTCTTGCAAAACACAAGAACCAAATTCACCAGTTGGAAGCTTTGTTACTTGGCCAGATGGGTTTGCTTGAGGAAGAGTTTACTGAAGACTATCCGCAATTGCTGCAAAGAGAGTATCATTTTTTACAAAAGAAATATTCACTAAAACAAATTCCTGTCAAGCCATTTTTTCTCAGAATGCGGCCTGCAAATTTTCCTACTATAAGACTTGCACAACTGGCAATGCTTGTTCACTTGTCTTCGCATTTGTTCTCGAAGGTTAAAGAAACAAATGATCTGAATGAAGTAAGGAAACTGTTGAATGTAACAGCAAATGATTACTGGCACTACCATTATTTATTAAACGAGCCCGGCGATTATCAGCCGAAACAATTGGGTAAGCAGATGGCAGAGAATATAATTATCAATACAATTGTTCCGGTTTTGTTTAGTTATGGATTGTATCACAGTGATGAACAGATGAAAGATAAATGCCTGCAATGGCTCGCAGCGCTTTTACCCGAAAAAAATTCTATCACTAACAAATGGACTTCCTTTAAAGTTTCGAATGCAAATGCAATGGAAAGCCAGGCCCTGATTGAATTAAAAAACAATTATTGCAACGAAAAGAGATGCCTTGAATGTTCGGCGGGGAATGCCTTGCTTCGTGATAAAGGGTAGGAGCAATCCTGTTTAAGCTATAATTACTTTAATACCTCTTTCTTCGAGTGTTGCAACAGTATTAGCAGGTACCTTGTTATCCGTTACTATGTATTGAATACTATCCAAGGTGCATATTTTACCTAATCCACGCCTTCCAAATTTTGTACTATCAGCCATTATCCCAAATAGTTCATTAGCTTAAACTTCTAATGACGGTCATTAGAAGTTTTTTTCCTGCAACCCTTACTGGTATTGATTTTGTTTGCATAGTTGTTATAAAAAGTGGCAATTTTATGGATAAGAAATGCTTACTTCATGGCCGACCTAAAAATAGAATTTACAGATAAAGAAATTACTCCCTGGGGAGGCATTGCATTGCTAAAGAAAATGATAGACAAAATGTCCTTCATTGACCTTTTGAAAACCTGCCCCCTGCCTGCTCAAGGATCAAACCGCGGGTATGATCCTGTACAAATCATTCTTCAGTTTATTATATCTATCTGGTGTGGGGCCAGCAGGTATGAACATTTGGAAGTAACCAGGTTTGATGGTGTAATACAACAAATGTTTGGATGGAAAAATATGGCGGGGCACCGGGCTTTTATCCGCTACTTCCAGAAGTTCTCGATGGAAGACAACACTACGGTTTTTCGCAACTTCTATCAATGGTTCTTCAATAATTTAGCCTTCAATAATTTTACACTTGATTTAGATTCCTCGGTAGTTACCCGCTATGGCCAGCAACAGGGAGCAGCAGTAGGATACAATGTAAAAAAGCCGGGACGAAGCTCTCACCACCCGCTTCTGGCCTTTGTAGCAGATGTGGAAATGGTTGCTAACTTTTGGTTGCGCAGTGGTGATGCTCATACTGCCAATAACTTTGAGGCATTCCTGTTGCAAACCTTATCACATCTTCAAAATAAGACAATTGGACTGCTAAGAGCGGACACAGGGTTTTACTCAAAAAAGATTTTTGAATTACTTGAAATACAGCCCCAGCCTATATCTTACGTAATTGCCTGCCCGATGTACGTGACTATTCAACGAACTATTCAAAGTCAAAAAGTATGGATGAAAATAGATGATGGTATTGAGATAGCAGAAACAATGTACCAGTCGCCCACCTGGGATAAACCCCGCAGATTAGTGATGGTAAGACAGAAAGTATCGCAGCGGCCAAAAGCAACCGGAAAAGTGCTGCGTCTCTTTGAAGATGATGAAATAATTAATGGTTATCGTCATAGTTGTTATATCACTAACCTAACCTTACCTGCCGCTGAAGTATGGAGACTTTATAGAAACAGGGCTACATGCGAAAACAGAATTAAAGAATTGAAATACGATTACGCCTTAGACAAAATAAATCAGCACAGTTTTGATGCAACTGAAACAACGCTGAATTTTATTATGGTAGCCTACAACCTGATGAGTTTATTTAAACAGGTAATAGTGCAGGATAAAGTAAGGCCTACTTTAAAAACGCTTCGTTACAGTTGTTTAGGTATTGGATCTTACATCATAAAGAATGGTAGTGAACGTATATTAAAGATGTCTTTAAATATGAAACGCCGAAGCTGGATATCAAAACTTTGGCAGAATAGTGATACAATCTTATCGCCCTTCATTAACCTTTCCGGGTAGTTCTAATGAACTTTTTGGGATTATAACCACCACCTGTGCTAATTCAATCATTTTTTGAAGCAGGCTGGCTTCTGCAAGATTAGTGATGGATAAGCCAAAATCAGGATCAATTCCGTCTGATCCTAAAAAAAGAATACCGCATGATATATTTTCTAAAACAAGTTCAGCGAAATAACCCGTTGCCGAAAACGAACTCGGATGAATTAATCCACCTAGTTGTAAAACATTAATATTAGGGCGGTTGCATAACTCTAATGCAACTCTTAACGCAGGTGTAATTACGGTAAGATGCTTAGAAGGATAAAGTGTACGTGCTAATTCAAAAACAGTTGTACCCGAGCCGATAATAATAGAGTCGTTATGCCCGATTAAAGCAAGCGCTGCTTTAGCAATCTTTTTCTTTTCATCTGTGTTGATGAATTCCTTTTCATCTATAGGCGCTCTACAGTATAAGGATTGTTTATAGATCCGTCACCTTTTTGTTCGAAACAGGAGGTTTTTGTCTTCTAAATGTTTTAAATCCTTTCGTATCGTTACTTCCGATACCTGCATGTCGTCACTCAATTCCTTAATGCTTACACGACCATTTTCCTGTAGCTTTTGCAAGATCAATTGATGCCTCTCTGTTATATTCTTCATTAGCAAAAACTCCTTAGACAGTGAAATAAAGCTTTTTTATGTACCTGATTATTACAAACCAAATTAATATTTCTCACTTATTCAATTTTGTTATGCTGCTATGTTTAAACTATTTTAAAAAGCTTGAGCAAAACGTTTTAAAACATTAATTTTTCTTTCTTTTAATTTTTTTACTAATGAAATATTATTAAACTTGTGTTTTTCAATCGTTACTGCAAAAATTTAACTCCGGAAATATTCTGGTTGTAGCACATAATGGTGTTAACCGGTTTTATTTATCGTACAAGCTTGGGATGCATGTAAAAAATTATCAAAAGATCGTACAGGAGAACTCGTCCGTTACCTTATTTACTTTAGATGAACATGGCGAACTTACATTAAGGCTTCTTAACAGTCGTTTGTAGTTGTTTGCTTTTAAAATGTTTCTCCAACACAACTCGATCAAAATATTTTATTAAACTCCCGCAGGTGTAATCCCATGCTTTCGGTACTTCTTTTAATAGAACTCGAAAATCCACCGCCTTTGGCGGTGGTAATGTACTGAGGGCTATGCCGTATGTTTAACTTTGGTGGATGAGTAAATATAAGAAGCAATCTCATGTAGTATATAAATGTGATTA
>JAABUN010001457.1_pt1 | contig 51865 bp, 43 predicted proteins | sample 5559311 | NCBI WGS metagenome assembly JAABUN01 (sample SAMN10711877, study PRJNA513370) | rock metagenome | isolation source: Antarctica rocks | place: Antarctica: Victoria Land, Siegfried Peak sud
GGAATGATAGGGAAAAGAGGCAGACGCGCTCCGCACGTCTCTACGAGTTCCTCACTCAGCCAAAAATCGCCGTATCGCCGCGCGCAACCGCGCCATGATTTCTTTCAAGTCGAAGGCGCGATGCCCCAAAATCGACACCACGAGGCCGCCCTCATCGAGAAGGCTGATTCCGCCCCACACCCGCTTCGATTCTTCCAAAAGCGCGCGCAATTTCTCGCGCAAAACGTCATTGACCCGCGGCGAAAACACGGTAAAAGTGCCCTGATGAGTGAAATCTCCCCACGCGCCAACGCGCGCCGGGTCGAAAAGCGCCGGACGCAAAGCGGAGTGATTGAGAAAAATCAAGCGACCGTCGCGGCGCACTCGCAAACGGCTTTGCAAGGCGTGAAAGGCGAACGCTTCGCCGCGCGCGACGCGGCCCGCGCAGACGATTTCGCCCAGCAACAGCGTCGCGCCCGCCGCCATTTCGACATCGCACTCACTTCGCAGATTGGCGCCTTCAAAGAGCATCAATGGTTCTGGAAACCATTCCAAAACCGCGCCGCGTTCGAGCCGAATTTTCTGCTCCAAGCGGCAAGGATTATCGCGCGAAGGATGCACGCGGGTAAAGCCCTGCGTCGTGACCAGAACGCGGGAATTTTCCTCCAGATGCCAGCCGAATCGGTAAAAATCGCCCGCCAAAAGCCCCGGCGAGCAGTCCATCACGCAAACGCCGATTCCATCTCCCGCATCTTCGCTGAGGGCGAAAGTTTTGGCAATTTTCAGCGGCGCTGACGCGAAACAGCGCGCCATCTGCGTTTTGCCGCCCGCGACCTGAAAGCGCGCTTCCAAACGCGCGGTTGGCGCCGTTTCACACTTTTGCCGCATGGGAATCGTGCCACTGGTGTTCGAGCCAGTGAGAGACCTTGGCCGCGCCATCGCCGCTTCGCAGATTGGAAAAAAACCAGGGCCGCGCGCCGCGCATCCGGTTGGTGTCCTCTTCCATCACCTGCAAACTGGCGCCGACGTGCGGCGCGAGGTCGATTTTGTTGATAACCAGCAGATCCGATTGGGTGATGCCCGGCCCGCCTTTGCGCGGAATTTTCTCGCCCTGCGCCACGTCGATGATATAGATGAAAACATCGACCAGTTCGGGACTGAACGAAGCCGCCAGATTATCGCCGCCGCTTTCGATGAAAACGATGTCCAGATCGGCAAAACGCGCCTGCAACTCTTCGATGGCCTCGAAGTTCATCGACGCGTCTTCCCGAATCGCGGTGTGCGGACAACCGCCGGTTTCCACGCCCAAAATGCGATTTTCCTCCAAAGCCCCGGCGCGCACCAGAATCAGCGCATCTTCGCGCGTGTAAATATCGTTGGTAATCGCCGCGAGGCTGTATTTCTCCCGAAGTTGACGGCACAATCCCTCGACAAGCGCGGTTTTGCCCGACCCGACCGGCCCGCCGATGCCGACACGCAGCGCTCGGTCACGCGGCATTGGCGGTTTTTCCCATCCGCCGTGGGCATCTAAATCCATGTGCATGGTTGATTTTCCCGATAGTGGCTCGAAGGGGTTCTTCTCTCGATGGGAAGAGGGCGCAAGCCCCGCTCTGCCTTCAAGTAGCGGGGCTTGCGCCCTCTTCCCATCGGGGGAGGCTCACCGCAATAGTTTCCCGTTGAGCCATTATAGCGCGTAAAGCAGAAGAGGCTACAGGTGCAAGCGAATGAATTCGCAGCCAGAAAACGGGTGCCCTCTGGGCGGATCAACCTGCGCCCTGCGAAAACCCACTGTTACGCGGCTTAGTTGCTGCGCGATTTCGTCGGCGCAGGCCGACGGCTTTTTCTGGCTGCGAATTCATTCGCTTTTTGTAGCTTCTTCTGCTTTGCGTGCTATACCATTTTTCCTTTTACGACATGAAAAGCCGCGAATACAACCCTTCGTGGCGCATCGCCGCGATTTCGAGTTGCGGCGTGCTGGTCTCGAACTCCCAAGGATCGCGCGCTGCGACTTCGCGCCACGCGATTTCGATTTGCGGCGTTAACGCGGCGATAATTTTTTGCGCGTCGCTTTGTCCCAATCGCATGGCGCGCGTCGCATTACTGACGGCGCCGCTCAAATTCACATACAGCAAACCGGTCGCGGCGCGCTCCAAAAGCACGCCCAGATGAAAGCAAGTCCAGCCGTAAATTGTCGGATAAATACCGATGGCGCGCCCATCAGAAATCGCTTCGACCAAAGGCATCCAATCCAATTCGGGGTGTAAAACGCGGCTCATTTCCAGCATTCGTTTGCCGATTTTGCGCGCTCCCTCGCGGCTTTCGCGCGCCGCGCGCGCAAAATGCAGCGCGCGGTCGAACTCCCACAACTCCTCGAAATTTTGCGACGGCGCCCACGCATAAACCGCCTTGACCGCCGTCGCCTCACCCGGCGCCCACGCGCCAAAAAGCATCGCCTCGCAAAAGCACTGCAAAGCGGCGGGAGTCTGAATTTGACCTTCCTGAACCAGCGTTTCCAAGCCAAAAGAGTGCGAAAAAGCGCCGATGGGAAAGGCCGAATCGAGCAGTTGCGCGTGCGCGAGCCAGTTCATCAAAACAAAAAATAGCGCTGCGTCATCGGCAACTCCCTCGCCGGTTCGCAGGTCAAAAGTTCGCCATCGGCGCGCACTTCGTAGGTTTCCGAATTGACTTCGATTTTTGGCGTCGCGTCGTTGTGAATCATGTCGCGTTTGCCGATACTGCGACAGTTTTTCACCGCTTCGACGCGTTTTTGAAGTCCCAAACTTTGCGGCACGCCCAAATCGAGCGCACTTTGTGACACGAAAGTCAGCGAAGTTTGGTTAAGTGCGCGGCCAAACGCGGCGAACATCGGGCGGCCCCACTGCGGCTGCGGCGTGGGAATCGAAGCGCCCGGATCGCCCATTTGCGCGTAGGCGATGGCGCCGCCTTTCAATATCATTTCGGGCTTGACACCAAAAAACGCCGGATTCCACAGCACCAAGTCGGCGAATTTGCCGCTTTCCACCGAGCCAACCAGATGGGAAATGCCGTGAGTTATCGCCGGATTGATGGTGTATTTGGCGATGTAGCGCTTGATTCTGGCGTTGTCGCTTTGCGCGTCGTCGCCGGCAAGCGCGCCGCGCTGCGATTTCATTTTGTGCGCGGTTTGCCAGGTGCGGGTGATGACTTCGCCGATGCGTCCCATCGCTTGCGAATCCGACGAAATCATCGAAAACACGCCTAAATCGTGCAAAATGTCCTCGGCGGCGATGGTTTCGGGGCGAATTCTCGAATCGGCGAAGGCCACGTCTTCGGGAATCCGCGAATCGAGATGATGGCAGACCATCAGCATATCGAGATGCTCGTCGATGGTATTGACCGTAAAAGGCCGCGTCGGATTGGTCGAAGAGGGCAGGATATTCGGCTCGCCCGCCGCGCGAATGATGTCGGGCGCGTGACCGCCGCCCGCGCCTTCGGTGTGATAAGTGTGGATCGCGCGGCCACCAATGGCGCGCAAAGTGTCTTCCAAAAAGCCTGACTCGTTGAGCGTGTCGGTGTGAATGGCGACTTGAATATCGAACTCGTCGGCAACGTTCAAACAGGTATCAATTGCGGCGGGCGTGGTGCCCCAATCTTCGTGGAGTTTGAGGCCAATCGCGCCCGCGCGCACCTGTTCGCGGAGCGGTTCGGGGAAAGAAGCGTTGCCCTTGCCGGTGAAGCCCAGATTCATCGGAAATGCTTCGGCGGCTTCGAGCATTCGCGCCAAATGCCACGCGCCCGGCGTGCAAGTCGTGGCGCTCGTTCCGGCGGCGGGGCCGGTGCCGCCGCCGATCATAGTGGTAATTCCGCTCGCCAAGGCGACTTCGATTTGCTGCGGGCAGATGAAGTGAATGTGCGAGTCGATGGCGCCCGCCGTGACGATGCGGCCTTCGCCCGCAATCACTTCGGTCGAAGCGCCGACAATGAGATCGGGATGCACGCCGGGCTGAATATCCGGGTTTCCCGCTTTGCCGATGCCGACAATGAGGCCATTTCTGATGCCAATATCGGCCTTAACGATGCCCCAATAATCCAAAATCAAGGCGTTGGTGATAACGGTGTCCAAAACACCATCGGCGCGTGTCGCCCTACTCGATTGGCCCATGCCGTCGCGGATGACTTTGCCGCCGCCGAACTTGATTTCCTCGCCATAAATCGTGAAATCGCGCTCGACACGCGCCCATAAATCGGTGTCGGCAAGGCGAACGCAGTCGCCTGTCGTCGGGCCATAGGTCGCGGCGTAATTTTGGCGTTTGATGCGGCTCATACCTGCTCCCAGTCATTCAATCGCGCGCGCACATTTTCAAAATCCGTCTCGCCCTGTGTCAAATTGCTGAGGCCGAACACCTGTTTTTCGCCGCCGATTTCGACCAGAGTGACCGGTTTTTCCTCGCCCGGCTCAAAGCGCACGGCGGTTCCGGCGGGAATGTCGAGACGCATTCCAAACGCTTGTTCGCGCTCGAAACGCAGCGCGCGATTGACCTCGAAAAAGCAAAAGTGCGAGCCGACTTGGATGGGCCGGTCGCCGGTGTTGGTGACATCGATTTGCACGGTGCGCCGACCGCCATTGAGTTCGATTTCGCCGTCTAAAGTGTGGATTTCGCCTGGAATCATGGGAATTTAACCGATGGGTTGATGGACGGTGACGAGTTTGGTGCCGTCGGGAAAAGTCGCCTCGACCTGCACTTCCTGCACCATTTCCGGCACGCCTTCCATGACCTGATCGGCGCGCAAAATCGTTTTGCCGAACGACATGAGCTGCGCCACGCTTTGCCCGTCGCGTGCGCCTTCGAGGATTTCCGAGGAAATCAGCGCCACGCTTTCGGGATAGTTGAGTTTGAGGCCGCGCCCCAGACGCTTTCGCGCGAGGTCGGCGGCGACGGTAAGAAGCAGTTTTTCTTTTTCGCGCTCGGTCAAAAACATGAGGAATCGGTATAAAAAAGCTACAGCGTCAAATGCGCCTTGACGAGTTCGGGCGTGAGTTCGTCGGGCTTGCCTTCGAGAACGACCTGTCCGTGATCCAAAATGTAAGTGTAATCGGCGACGGTGGTGGCGAAATCGAGGCTTTGTTCGACCAGCAAGACCGCGATGTCGCCGCGTTTTTTGAGCCGGTGAATCGCGTCTTCGATTTGCGAAACCACGTTGGGCTGAATGCCTTCCATCGGCTCATCGAGCAGTAAAAGTCGCGGACTCGACGCTAAAGCGCGGCCAATGGCGAGTTGTTGCTGTTGCCCGCCCGACAAAGCGCCCGCGCGGCGCGGCAAAAACTCGCGCAACACCGGAAACATCTCGAAAATCTCGTCGGGCACTTTGGAAAGTTTGTCGTTTCGCGCTTCGAGTCCCAACTCCAGGTTTTCCGCGACGGTGAGGCCGGGGAACACTTCCCTGCCCTGCGGCACATAAGCGATGCCCGCGCGCGCGCGTTTGTCGGGCGAGGCTTTGGTCAGGTCGTGATTTTCAAACGAAACCGCGCCGTTTTGCGCTTTCAAAAGCCCCATCAGCGACTTGAGCAAGGTCGTTTTGCCAACGCCGTTGCGCCCCAGCAAACACACGACCTGCCCCGGCTCGATTTGCATTGAAACGCCGCGCAGCACCATCGAACCGCCGTAGCCGGACTCTAAATTTTGGATTTGAAGCATAAAATGAGAGGCACAATCACAATCTCCGTCATCCTGAGCCTGCGAAGGATTTCAAGTCACAGTTTCAATTTCGAGACTGCAACACGAGATCCTTCGCAGGCTCAGGATGACGGAGATTGTGACATGATAGGGGTTTGTCGGGAACTTAGTCAAGCCCTTTCCGCCTGCCGCGCCAGATACACCTCGGCGACGAGCGGATCGTTTGAAACGTGTTCCATCGAGCCTTGGGAGATGATTTTTCCGGCGTGCATCACCGTCACGGTGCTGGCGTAGCGGCGCACGAATTCCATGTCGTGTTCCACCACCAGAATCGACTTGGTTTTCGCCAGTTCGAGCAGCAATTCGCCCATTTGGGTGGTTTCGGCGTCGGTCATGCCAGCGGCGGGTTCGTCGAAAAGCAAAAGTTCGGCTTCCTGCATGAGCAGCATCCCGATTTCGAGCCACTGCTTCGCGCCGTGCGCCAGATTTCCGGCGAGAAGTTCTTCATGCCCGCTCAAACCGATTTGCTGCACGACACTTTTTAATTTCTCGCGGTCGGGGCGACTTTTTCCAAAAACATTGGCCCACACGCCGCGTGGCGCTTTAGCGGCGATTTCCAGGTTTTGCCGCACCGTGAGCGCGCCGAAAACCGAGGGCGCTTGAAACTTGCGTCCGATGCCGCGCGCGGCGATTTCGTGTTCGCTTTCGCGCTGAATCTGGAAATCTTTGAACCAGACCTGGCCACAGGTGGGCTGGACGCGACCGCAAATCGCATCGAGCAGAGTGGTTTTCCCGGCGCCGTTTGGGCCGATCAAAAAGCGGACTTCGCCCACGCCCATGGAAAATTTCACGTCATCGACGGCTTTGAAGCCGTCAAACGAAACGGTGAGGTTTTCGGTTTGAAGGTGCATCATTTCAGGCCGTCACCGCCCGCGTTTGTGACGATTCAAGCGGCTTTTTGGCGCGGGTTTTGAGTTGCAAATCGGCGACGAGGCCCATGATGCCGCGCGGCAGGAACAAAACTACGAGGACGAATGTGGCGCCGATGAAAAACTGCCAGACCGCCGGATATTTTTCGGAAAGCAGATTTTGCAGGCTGTTGACGACAATCGCGCCCAGAATCGCGCCTGAAAGCGTGCCGCGCCCGCCGATGGCGACCCATAAAACCATGCCAATCGAGGGCACGATGCCCATTTGCGAGGGCGAAACGATGCCGATTTGCGGGACGTAAAGCGCGCCCGCCAAACCCGCGAGCGCCGCCGAAAACGCGTAGATGAAGACTTTGTAGCTGGTCGGATTGTAGCCGGTGAAGCGCAAACGGTTCTCGCCGTCGCGGATGGCGAGCAAAATATGGCCGAATTTGCCGCTCACCAGCAATTTGCAGCCAAAAAACGCCGCCATCAGCGCCACAAGTGAGAGGTAAAACAGCGCGGTTTGCACCCGTTTTTCGCTGAGGGCGAAACCGAACGCGGTCGAGAAATCGGTGATGCCGTTGGTGCCGCCGGTGTAGGCTTGCTGGCCGATGAAAAACGTGACGGTGATGATCGCCAAAGCCTGCGACAAAATCGAGAAAAACACGCCTTTGATGCGGTTTTTAAAAGTGAAATAGCCGAGTAGCGCCGCTAAAAGCGCGGGCAAAATCATCGACATAGCAAGGGCGAAGGCGCCGTTCCCAAACGGCTTCCACCAGGCGGGCAAAGCGGTGAGGCCGTTCCAATCCATGAAATCGGGCAGCGCGCCTTTGACGGCTTCAAGTTTAAGAAACATCGCCGTGCAATACGCGCCGAGGCCGAAATAGACCGCGTGGCCCAGCGACAAAATTCCGGTGTAGCCCCAGATGAGGTCGATGCCGAGCGCGACGATGGAAAGCGCGAGAAATTGTCCGAGCAAAGACAAACGAAAATCGCCGAGAAAGAGCGGCGCGAGAGCTAAAAGTCCGAATGCCACAAACGGCGCAAGGCGAGAGAACGAAGATTTCATAACGACGAGAATTCAATCCAGAGCGCGCGATTTGGTGGCGATGATGCCCGCCGGTTTCCACTGCAAAAACGCGATCACGCAGATAAACGCCAAGACTTTGCCCAGCGACGCGCTCGTCACGGTTTCCCAGCCGGTTCCCAAAGCGCCGATGCCAATGGCGCCCGCAACCGTGCCCATCACCGTTCCGACGCCGCCCAAAACGACGGTCATGAAGGCATCGACGATGTAATTGGTGCCGGTCGATGAACCGATCGAGCCAAGGAGTGCGACCGCGCAACCCGCGATTCCGGCCAGTCCCGAACCGAGCGAAAACGCGATGGCATCGACTTTTCGGGTTGAAATTCCGAGACACGATGCCATTTCGCGGTTTTGCATCACGGCTTGAATGCGGCGTCCCCACGCGGTTTTATAAAGAAAAAAAGCGGTTCCGATCACGCAGACAATCGCCAAAGCGATGATGAAAAGCCGCAAAATTGGCATCGTGACCGGGCCGAGCGTCCATTGGCCTTCGAGATAGGTTGGGCTGGTGACATCGACGTTTTGCGCGCCGAAAAGCGAGCGCGCCGCCTGTTGCAAAATCAGTGAAATGCCCCAGGTGGCGAGCAAAGTGTCGAGCGGGCGGCCATATAAACGCGAAATTACCGTGGTTTCGAGCAGGTAGCCGAGTGCCGCCGTCACAGCAAATGCGACCGGAATCGCTACGATGAAGGCTAAATTGGGGTTGGTTTTGAAGATTTGGCCGCACAAAAACGTCATATAGGCGCCCGCCATAATGAATTCGCCGTGCGCCATGTTGATAACGCGCATCAGGCCAAAGGTGATGGCGAGGCCGAGGCCGACGAGTAAGAGAATCGAGGCGACGGAGAGCGCGTTGAAGGCTTGTTGGAGTGCGGTTTCCATTTGTGATGTTGTTGCGTTTTTCCCCACCCTAACCCTCCCCACAAGTGGAGAGGGAACCGGTCAGCATTGCGTTAGCTGCAAAAGTTGCGAAACGTGGCACCGGATCGGTTCCCTCTCCGCTTGCGGGGAGGGTTAGGGTGGGGTCTAAACGCGAAATCCTATGCGCCCGCCGACAAACCTTTGCCCCACGAATATGTTTTCAAATACGGATCGGGTTTGACGTAATCCGGCGTTGACCACACTTCTTTGAACATCCCGTCGGGCTGCACCACGCCGATGCGGACTTTTTTGTAGATGTGCTGGTTGTCGCCGTCGATTTTGTAAGTGCCGCCCGGCGCGTTGAAGGTCACGCCCGGCGCCGCTTTTTTGACAGCTTCGACATCGAACGATTTGGCTTTTTCAACGCTCGCTTTCCACAGATAAACCGAAGAGTAGGCCGCATCGACCGGATCTGATGTCACGGCATCTTTGCCGTATTCGGCCTGAAACGCTTTGACGAACTTGGGGTTATTGGGCGTTTTGGTGGTCTCGTAGTAGTTCCACGAAGCCATCTGTCCGACGATGTTGGGCACGCCGATGCCCTTGACTTCCTCTTCGGCGACCGAAACCGACATCACCGGCATCGACTTGGCGTCCATGCCCGCCGCTTTGAGCTGCTTGAAAAACGCGACATTGGAGTCGCCGTTGAGACTGGAAAACACCACGTCCGGCTTGGCGGCCTTGATTTTGGAAATCACCGTCGAGTATTCCGTGTGGCCGAGCGGCGTGTATTCTTCGCCCGCGACGGTTCCGCCTTCGGCGGCGAGTTGGGCTTTGATGACTTTGTTGGCGGTGCGCGGAAAAACGTAGTCCGAGCCGAGCAAAAACATCTTCTTTTTGCCGGATTTAAGCAAATACGTCACGGCGGGCACGATCTGCTGATTGGTGGTCGCGCCGGTGTAGAAGATGTAGGGCGAGCTTTCCAAACCTTCATATTGCACCGGATAATAGAGCAAACCTTTGTTCTTCTCGAAAACCGGTTTGACGGCTTTGCGAGAACTCGAAGTCCAGCAGCCGAAAACGGCGGCGACTTTGTCCTGGGTGAGCAGTTTTTCGGCTTTCTGGGCGAAAGTGGGCCAATCTGAGGCGCCATCTTCGACGACGGCTTCGATTTTTTTGCCCATCACGCCGCCCGCCGCGTTGATTTCTTTAATGGCGAGCAAATCGGCGTTTTTGACTGAAACTTCCGAAATCGACATCGTGCCCGACAGCGAGTGCAACACGCCGACTTTCACGGTGTCGCCGCTTGCGGCGTCGGTGGAGGCCATCGCGCTGTTACCGGTCGCGGGCGCCTCGGATGTCGTGTTATTCGATGCGGCGTTGTCAGTGGCGGGCGCGCCGCAACCGGCGAGCAGCAGGGAGAGGCCCGTTGCAGAGGCGAAACGCAGCGTGACACCGGGGCTGAAAAGGGGGAGAAAACGGGAGGGATTTTGCATTCGAGAGAGGAGGTTTCCTTAGAAAGAGGAGAATTTTTGCCGTCGGGACGAAAAGTGCGTTGCAACTTTCGTATTCCGGTCGCAGCAAATCGCTTTGATTGTAGATGGCGCGTGTTTCGCGGGCATTGCGCGCGGGTAAAAGATTAGTCTCTGCCAGCGGGGAAACGGCGCGAAAAACCGTGTTCTCAAGCGAGTTTTGCTGCGAAAAGGCGAGAGATTAGGCGCGGAAATCCACTCTAAACGCAATCGCTGCTTAATGTTTACGGCGGAGAAACGTTCTGGCAATAATTGCGGCGTAGAATGGTTGCCAACGTGCCAGAAGCCTTACAAAATCGCGGCGCCGGGGTGGAAACACGGAAACACCTCATCCAGCGCCGTCGATAGCGAACGGGTCATGGCTCGAAATCCCCGGAGGTCTTTCTTGACCAACAACTTTCGTCGTATTTCTTTTGTCGCAACCGGTTTCGCCCTGCTGGGCGGCGCCCTTTTGAGCAGTGCCAAACCCGCTCACGCGACCGGTTCCGGCCTGTCCAACTACCCTTCGACCGACATCTATCCCAAGGGCAACCTGCATTATGATGCTGACTATTTCACCAGCACCAACGGCTCGACCCAAACCGGTTCGTCCACCGGTTTGGAATATGGCGCCGGGCCGGAGCGCGACGGTTTGTTTGGCCGCACCGAGTTTGGCATCGACTATGTGAACACCTCGAGCCTGGACGCCAATCATGGCCAGCGCGTGGCATTCAACGCCAAAACTCAGCTTTTCAACAACGCCGCTTCCGGCCTGCGCGCCACGCTTGGCATTTATGGTTTCGGCAGCCGCCGCATCGGCGCCGCCAACTGGATCAATTTGCTCGGCTCCAAGGCGTTTTCTTTTGGCCGCATCACCGTCGGCGGCGCCTATGCGACGCGCCGGTCGGTTTTGGGCGACGCGCCGCGCTCGGTTTTTCAACTCGGATATGACAAAGCCATCAACGACAAATTCATTTTCGCCGCCGATTATCAGTCCGGCAAAGGCCAGTTCATCTCGCCGGGCCTGATCTATCTGCTCAACGACAAAGCGGGCGTTGAACTGAGCTACCTGCGCGGCGGTTCGGCGGTCGCCCCGCGCAACCAGATCTACTTCGGCTTCGATTACAACTTCGGCAAGGTCTACGCGCCGCCGACGACTCCCAACGCGCCTGCCGGCCCCGCCGGTGCGGGCGGCGCAGGTGGAGGCGCGGGTGGAGGCGCGGGTGGAGGCGCGGGTGGCGGTGGCGGCGGTTAAATCCGCTTCGCTCTGCCGCGCACTACCGCGAAGTCCATAACAAAAAAGGGCGCCTTGCTCTCACATTTCCCGTTGCAACCACCGCCAATGGTGGTTGCAAGTGGACAATGCAGAGCGAGGCGCCCTTTTTTTCTGCCAAATCGCTTTGTATTTAGCCAAGGCGATCCAAATGTCGCCGATGGGAATAGCTGCGGCCTCCGCGCCGCGCCCCGACCTTAGAATCTCCGTAGAGACGTGCGGAGCGCGTCTCCCTCTTCTCCTGCTTGCATTTTCCTCTGGAAAATGGGTAGACGCGCTCCGCACGTCTCTACGGAGTGGCGGAAAGCTTTTCACGCGCCACACACCGCCGCGCCACACACCGCCGCGCACGCGTCCGCGGCGCGCACGCCGTCGATGGCCGCGGAAACGATGCCGCCCGCGTAACCGGCGCCTTCTCCGCAGGGAAACAAACCGCGCACTTGGATGTGTTGCAGCGTTTTGGCATCGCGCGGCACGCGAAGCGGCGAACTGGTGCGCGTTTCGACGCCGATCATCACGGCTTCCTGAGTGACGTAACCGCGCATCATTTTCTCGAAATCCCGCAATCCGCCTTGCAAACGAGCCGCAATGGAAGGCGGCAACAATTGATGGAGCGGCGAAGAATTCAGCCCCGGTTGATAGGAAGATTTCGGCAGACTTTGCGAAACGCGATCCGCCAGAAAATCGGTGACGCGCTGTGCGGGCGCGCGCTGCTGCCCGCCACCCGCTGCCGAGGCCATCACTTCAAGAGATTTTTGGAAGTGGAGGCCGGCCAGAACGCCAAATCGCTCAAATTCCGCCAAATCTTCGGTTTCGACGGCGACGACGACGCCCGAATTGGCGAACGGCGAGTCGCGGCGCGACAGACTCATGCCGTTGACCACGACTTCATCGCGCGCGGTCGCCGCGGGCACGATCCAGCCGCCGGGACACATACAAAACGAGAACACGCCGCGCCCGTTTTCGGTCGCGGCCAAGCGGTAGGAAGCGGCGGGCAAACGCTCGTCGCGCGCCTTTTGGCGGTATTGGATGCGGTCGATGAGCGGCTGCGGATGCTCGATTCGCACGCCCATCGCAAACGGTTTGGCTTCGAGCATCACGCCGCGCGCCTGGCAAATCTCGAAAACCTCGCGCGCCGAGTGGCCGGTCGCCAGAATCGTCGCCGCGCCGCGGATTTCCTCGCCATTTTGAGTCAAAACGCCCGCGATGCGCTTTTGGCCGCCGCTTTCGTGCAGCAAAAAATCGGTGACGCGGGTTTCGAAGCGAATTTCGCCGCCCGCCTCAAGAATGGTGCGGCGCATCGCCTGAACGACTTGGGGCAAGCGGTTGGAGCCGATGTGCGGGTGCGCGTCGATCAAAATCTGCGGCGGCGCGCCGTGCGCGACCAAAGTCCGCAAAATCGCCTCGACATCGCCGCGTTTGGTGGCGCGGGTGTAAAGTTTGCCGTCGGAATACGTCCCCGCGCCGCCCTCGCCAAAGCAGTAGTTGCTGTTGTCATCGACAACGCCGCGCTGATTGATCGCCGCCAAATCGCGCCGCCGCGCCTGGACATCTTTGCCGCGCTCCAAAATAATCGGTTGAATGCCGATTTCGAGCAAGCGCAGCGCGGCGAACATCCTCGCCGGGCCGCAGCCGACGATCATCACGCGCCGCCCGCCGCCCAAAGCGCGATACACCGGCGCCGCTTTTTCGGGCGCGGGTCTCTCGTCGTCCAGATAAATCTCGGCTTGCAGGCGGAATTTGACATCTTTGCCGCGCGCGTCCAGCGAGCGTTTTTTGAGGCGAATCTCGGTGATGCGCGCCGCGTCGATGCCGAGTTTTTGCGCCGCGAAGTCGCGCCGCGCGCTTTCCTCGTCAGCGCGCGCGTAATCCAGCACAATTTCAAGCGATGTCATGGGTATTTCTCGCCGAAGTGACGTTTCAAAGCGGATTTTTCTTCGCTTGCTTTGCGGCCTCAGTTATTTTTTCGCGGGCGTTTGCAAGGCAGCTCAAAGTCGCAGATGGCGATCAAGTCAAGCAAGTCATCGCGTGCAGACCGCCTGGAAAGGCGGAGCGCGGGCGTCTCGCCCGCACCAAAAGCCTTGGTTTACAAAAGCCTTGGTTTACATCGGAAGTCGGCTCATCAATGAACCAGACCAGCGGGCGAGACGCCCGCGCTCCGCCTTTCCAGACTGCTGCTAAGGAAATTGCGGAATTTCGTCGTGAATCTCGAACCACTCCGCTTTTTCGGCGACGAAAATGTGGGCGGCGGGCTTGACCAAAATTGGCGTGTCCAGCGTGCCGATGCAGAGGCGAATCGTTGCAGGCGCCGCCCCGGATGTGCCGAAAAGCCGCGAACCGCACACGCCGCAGAAGACGCGCTGCACGCCGGGAGAAGACTCGAACTGCGTCAGAGCATCGCCGCCGCTGACCATGTGAAACTCTTTGGTTTCAACCGATGCTGCGGCCCAAAACGCGGTGCCGTTGAGTTTGCGACACGCCGCGCAGTGGCAAAGCGTGATCGGGCCGATGTCTCCCCTCACCTCGTATTTGACCGCCCCGCAAAAGCAACTTCCCTGATGCATAATTTCGATATTTCCGGTTTTAAAGTTTACGGTTTGCGGCGGTTTTGAGGCGTTGCAAACGAGGTTTGGGTGGGCGCAAGCGGCGCCAACGGCGAAACTGTTCGTTTCTGATTTCCATGTCAACATCCTCAAACCTCAATCAAACCACCCCCGATGTGCTTCTCATCGGAGCCGGAATTATGAGCGCCACGCTCGGCGTGTTGCTCAAAGAATTGCAACCACAAACCACGATTGAAATCGTCGAACGCCTCGAATCCGTCGCGGTCGAAAGCACCGACGCCTGGAACAACGCCGGAACCGGTCACGCCGCGTTTTGCGAACTCAATTACACGCCCGAAAAGCCCGATGGCAGCGTCGATGTCTCCAAAGCGGTCAAAATCTGCGAATCTTTCGAGATTTCGCGCCAATTCTGGGCTTTTTTGATGCAAAGCGGCTTTTTGCAGTCCGCCGATTTCATTCGCCAGACGCCGCACCTCAGCTTCGTGTGGGGCGAGAAAAACGTCGAATATCTGCGAAAGCGCTTCGACGCGATGCAAGAGTATCCGCTCTTTGCGGGCATGGAATTTTCCGAAGACCCTCAACAACTGCGTGAGTGGATGCCGCTGGTAATGGAAGGGCGCGACGCGTCGCAAAAAGTCGCCGCGACGCGCATGGAAATCGGCACCGACATCAATTTCGGCGCCCTGACCCGCGCCATGGTCGCCAAACTCGAAAAAACTGACGGCGTTTCTCTGCATCTGGGCGAGGAAGTCGGGAGTTTGAAACAGGAATCCGATGGCCGCTGGCGTGTTGAAATTAAAGAGCGCGCGACAGGAAAATTGAGAGTCGCGCGCGCCAAATTCGTCTTTATCGGCGCGGGCGGCGGCTCTTTACCACTTTTGCTCAAATCCGGCATTCCCGAAGGCAAAGGTTTCGGCGGGTTTCCGGTGAGCGGACAGTGGCTCAAATGCGTCAATCCCGAAATCATCGAGCGCCATGGCGCCAAGGTGTATGGCAAAGCGTCGGTCGGCGCGCCGCCAATGTCGGTGCCCCATCTCGATACGCGCATCATCGATGGCCAAAAAGCGCTGCTTTTCGGGCCGTATGCCGGTTTTACCACCAAGTTTTTGAAACAAGGCTCGTTTTTGGATTTGCCGCTTTCGATTAAGCCGAGCAACATGATTCCGATGCTGTGCGTGGGCCGCGACAACATCCCGCTCACCAAATATCTCATCGACCAGGTGCGCCAATCGCCCGAAGATCGCATGGTCGCGCTGCGCGAATTTTTCCCCGCTGCGAAAATGGAGGATTGGCAGCTCGAAATCGCCGGACAGCGCGTGCAGGTCATCAAAAAGGACGCCCAACGCGGCGGGGTTTTGGAGTTCGGCACCGAAGTCGTCAGCGCGAGCGACGGCACTTTGGCCGCGCTTTTGGGCGCTTCGCCGGGCGCTTCGACGACGATTTCCATCATGCTCACGCTGTTGGAGCGCTGTTTCAAGGACGAAATGAGTTCGCCAGCCTGGCAAGCCAGACTCCGCGAGATGATTCCTTCGGCGGGGCAATCGCTGGCAGCTGACGCGGAATTGTGCGAGCGCATTCGGAAACAGACCGGCGAAATCCTGGAATTGGGCGCTTCGGCGGCAGTTCTTGCCGCGTAGCCTACTTTCCCCTCGTTTTTGAGATTAAGAGCCTATCCCACATAGGCAGCGAATAAATTCGCCGCAAAGGGGAGCAAAACCTGCCTTCGCAGGTTGTTAACCCGCAAGTTCTCGGAAGAGCGGCAATGACCCAACCTGCGAAGGCAGGTTTTGCTCTTCTTTGCGGCGAATTTATTCGCTGAAGAAAGCCTATTGGGATAAGCCCTAAATCCTGCTCGAAGCCAATTTGAGCGGGATTTGTCGTTTTGGCAACTCTGCTCTTTGGGCGAGAACGTTGAACGTAGCCAAACACCAAAATCGCGCCGCGCCAGAGCGAGGCCGTTTTTATGGAAAAGAGCGACGAACCTGGGAAGCAAGACAATGATCAATGATTCTGCGGCGGCAGCCGAACCTTTACCAGCCGAGGAGCCGAAAGACTCGCAGCGCACCAATATCGTGATTTTGCGGGTGATGCTGACCACGGTCGTGGTTTTGGTTGGCGTGATCGCTCTCGAAGCGGTCAAACAACTGACTTTGTTCGACGTGGGCGTCTGGCAGTTGCAGAACAATGCCGTCATTCTCATCGCCCTGGTGACGACGCTGATGGCATTTTTCGCGCTGCGCCAATACCGCCGCGTGATTCAGGAAGTCGAAGAGTGGCAGCGCCACAGCCGCGACAAAAACGTTCGCCTCGTCGAAGCCAATTTCGCGTTGCAGGATGCCATTACCGAGCGCCAGCACACCGAAATCGCGTTGCGCCAGAGCGAAGAGCGCTATGCGCTGGCCGCGCACGGCTCCAACGGCGGTTTGTGGGACTGGGATCTGAAAGCCGATGCACTTTACCTGTCGCCGCGCTGGGACGCCATGCTCGGCTATGACGAAAACGATGCGGAGGCGCCCTCGCGTTCGACCCATCCCGGCACCTGGCTCAAGCGCATTCATGCTGACGACCGCGAAGGCGTCGAAGCGCAGTTGGAACAGCACAAAAGCGGTGGCGCGGCGCACTTCGAGTGCCAGTATCGTTTGCTGTGCAAGGACGGCACTTATCGCTGGATGATCGCGCGCGGTCTGGCGGTGCGCGATGGAGCCGGACACGCCTACCGCATGGCCGGCTCGCAAAACGACATTCACGAAAGCAAACTCGTCGAAGAGCAACTGGTTCACAACGCGTTTTACGACACGCTCACCGGACTGCCCAATCGCGCGCTGTTCATGAACCTTTTGGAGCGCGCTCTGGCCCGCGCCAAGCGCCACTCCGACTACCTGTTCGCGGTGCTGTTTCTCGACCTCGACAGCTTCAAAACCGTCAACGACAGCCTGGGGCACCTGGCCGGTGACCGCTTGCTGGTGGGCGTCGCGCAGCGGTTGCAGGAGTGTCTTCGCACCAACGACAGCATCGCGCGTCTGGGTGGCGACGAATTCATCATTTTGCTCGACGGCATCCGCGAAGAAGGCGACGCGATGCGCGTGGCCGAGCGCATCGAGCGCGATTTGGATGCGCCGTTTCAACTCGGCGAGCAAGACGGGCAGGAAGTGCGCGTCAGTGCCAGCATCGGCATCGCTTTGAGCGCTTCGCAATACGACCAACCCGCCCATCTGGTGCGCGACGCCGATACCGCACTCTACCGCGCCAAGGAGCAGGGCCGCGCGCGCTACGAGATGTTCGACCAGGCGATGCACACCAAAGTCGTGGCGCGTTTGCAACTCGAAAACGAGCTGCGCCGCGCCATCGAGCGCCATGAGTTCGTGGTGCATTATCAGCCCATTATCGCCTTGAATAGTGGGCGAATCGTCGGCTTCGAGGCTCTGGCGCGCTGGCAATCGCCCGAACGCGGACTGGTGCCGCCCATCGATTTCATCCCCATCGCCGAGGATAATGGCCTCATCGTGCCCATCGACCGCGGCGTGCTGCTTTCGGCGTGTTTGCAAATGCGAGAGTGGCAGCAAAGCTATCCGCGCGAAGAGCCGCTCTCCATCAGCGTCAACTTGTCCACCAAACACTTTTCGCAGCCGGGACTCATCGACCAAATCGGCAAATCCATCGAGCAAACCGGGGTCGCGGCGCACTCGTTGAAGCTGGAAATCACCGAAAGCGCCATCATGCAGCACCCCGAAACCGTGCCCGCCACGCTGCACCAACTGCGGGAGTTAAAGACCCAGATCAGCATGGACGACTTCGGCACCGGCTACTCTTCTCTCTCCTACCTGCACCGCTTTCCGCTCGACACGCTCAAAATCGACCGTTCTTTCATCAATCGGCTCGGCGAACCGGGCGAAAGCGGCGAAATCGTGCGAACCATCATCGCTTTGGCGCACTCGCTGAAGATGGATGTCGTCGCCGAAGGCGTGGAAACCGCGGAGCAGGCCGCCCAACTCAATGAGATGGGCTGCGAGTATGGCCAGGGCTATTTTTTCTCCAGACCCGTGCCTGTTGAAGCCGCCGAAGCGTTACTGGCGGCGGAACTTCAAGCCCGGCGGCAAGCCCTGGCCGCGTGAGTTTGAGTGCCCGTCCGACTGGAGAATCAGTTTCAGAGACAGTCTGAAAAGTCGGTTTTTCACCAAAATCCAAGGATTGGAAGAGGGCGCAAGCCCCGCTACCCCTCGGAAGAGCGGGGCTTGCGCCCTCTTCCAATCGGGTTTCTCTGACACTTCGAGGACTTTTCAGACTGTCTCTCCAGAGTCAAGCATCGTGCCCGCGCTCCGCCGCCCAAGGCGCACCCGGTAAGTTTTTCCGTAACGAATCGGCTTCTCTTTCGCTTTTTCTTCACGCCGGGTTAGACTGACACTCACCATATTTTCGCACCATTTCCCGCCGCCAGGTGAAGCGAAGCGGAGGTGAAGAGCCATGAACTCAGCGGGTGACGAGTTGCAGAGTGCCTTGGAGCGAGCCGAAGGCTTGCAAAAAGCGCTGGAACGGCGCGAGCGGCAAATCACCGCGCTGCGGCGCGTTAGCGAAGCTTTGTCGTTTGCCGGGGGCGAAACACTCATCGGGCAGGCGATGGATGTCGCGCTCCAAGCCCTGGGCGCCCGCGCCGGCGCGGTGCTGCTTTATGACGCCCAGGATGACACGCTGATCTTTCGCTGCGTGTTGGGGCCACAGGCTCAATGCCTGACCGGAACGCGGATTTCGGCATCCGAGGGCGTTGCGGGCCAGGTGCTGCGAACCGGTTGGCCCGATATCACGCAACACGCCGCGCAGCACGAAGGTTTCCACCTTTTGCGCTCCGACGAAACGCAAAACCACGCCCAAAAGAGCGAAACGCTGCTCACCGTGCCGCTGCGACGCGCTTCGGGGAGCGCTCTGGGCGTGATGCAGTTGGTGTGGACACACGCTGAGGCGCACGGGGACACGGATTTCGACCGCGGCGATCTCGAAGTGGTGCAGGTGCTGGGCGCGGGAATCGTGGCCACGCTCGAAACGGCGCGCCTGGCGGGGCAAGAGCGGCGCGCGGAAATCGTTTCCATCATCGGCGACATTTCGCACGACATCAAAAATATGCTCACGCCGATTCAGTCCGGGTTGTGGACGCTCGAACCGATGTTGGACGAGCTTTGCGAAGGCTTGCAAACGGTGCAGGAGCAGATGCAGGGACGTGCGGCACACGGCCAAATCGCGCGCATCATCGAATTGGTGGCGGGCAATTACGGCTGGATTTTGCAAAGCGCGCACGATTCGTGCGATCAGGTCAAAGCGCGCACGCGGGAAATCGCCGACGCCGTAAAAGGCGAGTTGGCGGCGCCGGTTTTCGAGGTCGGCGATCTCAACGAGGTCGCGCTCGCCGTGGGACGCCCGCTTTTTCTGCTCGCCGAGCAGACCAACGTCCAGCTTCATTTCGACCTCGATAACGACCTGCCGCGCGCCGAATTCGACCGCAAACAGCTTTACAGCGCGCTTTACAACCTGGTCAGCAACGCCATTCCCGAAACGCCGTCCGGCGGCGGCATCACGGTTCGCACCAGGGCACCCGCGCCGGGCGAAGACACGATTTTGTGCGAAGTCGAGGACACCGGGGGAGGTGTGCCCGAACACGTCCGGGTGCGGCTTTTCACCGATCAAGCGATTTCGACCAAGCCGGGCGGAACCGGGCTGGGCACCCGCATCGTGGGCGGCGTGGTGCGGCGCCATGGCGGCAGCATCGCGGTCAAAAGTGAAATCGGCGTCGGCAGCACGTTTTCGATTCGGCTGCCGCTGCGCCAGCGCATCGCGGTCGAGCCAAACTCCGCGCCTTCCGGCCCGCTCCCAACCCGGCGCCATAACCTGCCGGTTTCGACCACTTCTTTCGTGGGACGCGCGGGCGAACGCAGCAAAGCCCGCGAGATGCTCCAGGGCGGTGTGCGATTGCTCACCCTGAGCGGCGCGGCGGGAACCGGAAAAACGCGCCTCGCGCTGCAAGTCGCGGCGGATCTGGTCAACGAGTTCGAAGACGGCGTCTGGCTGGTTTCCCTCGCTCCCATCGAAAACGCCGACCGCGTGGTGGCGGCCATCGCCGCGACGCTGGGCGTGCGCGGCGAGCCGGGACGCGAGTTGCAAAGCAGCCTCGCCGACTTTTTGCGCCCCAAACGCTTGCTGCTGGTGCTGGACAACTTCGAGCAGGTTTTTTCCGCCGCGCCGCTTGTCGCCGCGTTGCTGGAAGCGTGCGAGGGCGTCAAAATCCTCGCCACCAGCCGTTTTTTGCTGCGGCTGCGCGGCGAACGCGAACTTTCGGTCGCGCCGCTCGAACTGCCGGCCACGGCTTCGTTTCCGCTGCACTTTTCGACCGCCCAGGTGCGCGATTTGGTCGCGTGCGAGGCGGTCGCGCTCTTCGCCGAGCGCGCGGCGCAGGTGCGGCCCGATTTCGAGATTTCGCCGGCCAATGCGCGCGATGTGGCGCTGATTTGCACCCGGCTCGACGGCTTGCCGCTCGCCATCGAACTGGCGGCGGCGCGCATCAAAATCCTCTCGCCGGGCGCGCTTCGCACCCATCTCGAAAACCATCTCCCGCTGCCCGGAAGCGGCCCGCAGGACGCGCCGCGCCGCCATCAAACCCTGCGCGCGGCGCTCGACTGGAGCTACGATCTGCTTTCGCCCGCCGAACAGGTTTTGCTGCGCCGCCTCATGGTTTTCGAGGGCGGCTGCTCGCCCGAAGCCGCGCGCGCCGTCACCGCGACCGATGTCACCGCGACCGATGTCACCGCGACCGATGTCGCCGCGACCGACGAAATCGAAGCCGAAATCGACATCTGGCGCGGCCTGGAACTGCTGTGCGACAAGAGCCTGCTGCGCGGCGCCCCGCAAAGCGACGGCTCGACCTGGTTTTTCGCGCTCGAAACGCTGCGCCAGTATGGGCACGAGAAAATGGTCGAAAACGGCGAACTCGAAGCGGTGCAGCGCCGCCACGCCGCCTATTACTTGAGCCTCGCCGAAGGCGCTCACGCGCTTTTGCTCAAATCCGAGGGCGCGCCGCCCGCGCCGCCGGGTTTGCCGGCGCCCGATGCGTCGCAAAGGTTGTGGCGGGATTGGCGCGAGCGCGAACACGAGAATTTGCGCGCCGCGCTGCGCTGGTTTCTCGAAAATCCGCGGCCCGAAAACCTTGCTGCTGCGGGCCAGCCGATTCCCGCCCACGGCGCGCTGCGGATGGCGCTGGCGCTGCGCGAAGTGTGGGTTGGCAACCTGTGGACGGAGCGGCGCGAGGCGTTGGAGCGCGCCCTCGAAGAAAATCCCGACGCGCCGCCTAGAGACCGGCTGCACGCCATGCTTTATGCCGGAGATTTGGCTGCGCTGCAAGGCGACCATGCGCGGGCCGACGAATTCGGGCAACGCAGCTTCGATTTGAGCCGGGAGATGGGCAGCGATTGGGGCACGGCGCGCGCGCTGGGCATTTTGGGCAACAGCGCGCTGGAAAAGGGCGATTTCGCGCGCGCGCGCACTCTTCTCCAGCAAAGTCTGGCGCTCTACCGCGCCAATGGTAACGGCAGTTCGGTGCCGTGGGCCTTGTATTTTCTGGGCGCGGCGGCCAAGCAGGCCGGTGACGCAACCGCCTCGCGCGACTCCTTCGAGCAAAGTTTGGCCGCGTTTCGGGAGTTGGAAGACAAAGAAGGCATCGCCATGGCGCTCTATCAGTTGGGCATGGCGCTTTACCGGCGCGACGATCCCGCGCCCGCGCGCGCCATGATCGAAGAAAGTCTGGCCGCCTTCACCGAACTGAGCCACCAGAGCGGCACGGGGTGGACGCTGGCATTTTTGGGCCGCATCGCGGCGGACGCGGGCGATTTCGCAGCGGCGCGCGCCCGACTGGGGCAAAGTCTGGAAGTCGCGCGTCGTCTGGGCAGTCGCGCCGATGTGCGCCTCCTGCTGCTCTCCCTCAGCGAAGTCGCGCTGCAAGAAGCCGACTGGGAAGAAGCGCGCATTTATTTGCGCGAACTGCTCGGCGAAATCACCGATAAAAACAGCTTGCCGCCGCGCGAAGTGCTGCTCGCTTTCGCGCGTTTGGCGGCGGGCCAGGGCCAATGCGCGCGCGCCGCGCAGTTGTGGGGAGCCGCACACCAGTTCGCGCCGGGTGATACGCCCGGCGCTGCGCCAAACGATGCGCCCGGCGCCATCGATTCAGGCGCATTGATGCAAACCCGCGCCAGTCTGGGCGAAGCGGCGTGGCAGACGGCGTGGGAAAAAGGCCGCGCCCTCACACCCGAAGCCGCCAAACAGGAGGTTCTAAAGGTATGAAAACGCGCTCTAATGGGCCATTTTTGCCGCGATGCGATCGCATCGCGCCGATTGGCGGCTTCACGCTCATCGAACTTCTGGTCGTCATCTCCATCATCGCGCTCCTCGCGGCGATTCTGTTCCCGGTTTTTGGCCGCGTCCGGGAAAACGCGCGGCGCACTTCGTGCCTGAGCAATCTCAAACAAATCGGGCTGGGCCTGATGCAATACACCCAGGATTTCGACGAGAAAAACACCCAGGCCTGGTATGGCACGGGTTCCGGCCCCTCCGATGCGACTACCAACTACAAATGGATGGACGCGATTTTTCCTTACGTCAAGAGCGAACAGCTTTTCAACTGTCCCAGCCACAAATTGCCTTTCACTTTTGGCAGCAGCGTTTTCGACGTTTACAAATTCCGCAGCGGCAGAAACTGGGGTAGTTACGGCGTCAACACCACTTATTACCCGCAAACTCCCACTTATCCCGGCCCCTTCGTCAATCCGTTTGAAGTGCCAGCGCTCGCCGCCTGGGAAACGCCTTCCACCACGGTTTACGCGATGGATGGCGCGGGCCGCTTTGAAATTGCCTGGCTCACCAAATTCAATCCGCCCATCAATGCTGGGCCGCCGCGCTACCTGGATGTTTCCGGCTTTCCTACCATGACCGAGCGCCATCTCGCTACCTGCGCGGTTTTGTATTGCGATGGTCACGCCAAAGCCCAAAGTTTGGACAAATTTACCGTCGTGGGAACTCAGGGCATCTATTCCGCCTTCACCGTTCAAGCCGACCCCAATTGAAACGCCTCTCCAAAACCATGAAAATCTCGTGTCGCGCCTCCCTCTTTTTCGCCCTTGTTGCTTCGACTTTCGCTTGGCCCGCGCGCGGCGACGAAGCCGCGCCCACGGTTTCGACTTTCACCGGCGATTTCGAGCGCGGCGACCTTTCCGGCGGCTGGGGCAACCGTGACATGGCGCGCAGCGATTCGATTCAAGTCGTCGCCAATCCGGTGCGAGCGGGGCGCTATGCCGCGAAATTCACGGTTCGCGCGGGCGAGATAATCAACAACGGCAACCGCGCCGAAATCGTGCGCCAAAACAATGATAAAGCCGGCAGCGAGGCGTGGTATGCGTGGAGTTTTATGATTCCGCGCGATTTTCCCGATGTCGAATGGAAACCCAAACTGTGGCAGTGTCTGGGCCAGTGGCACGACCAGCCCGACCCCGCGCGCGGCGAAACCTGGGACAATCTTCCGTCTCACTCGCCTTCGATAGCCGTCTATTACACTTCGAAAAACGGCGTTTCGGCTCTGGAAGTCTGGTATGGCACCTACCAGAAAGGCGAAACCCAGAAAATCATCGCGACGGCGCCGGTTCGCAAGGGCGAGTGGCTCGATTTGATGTTCCACATTCGCTGGTCACAGGGGAACGACGGTTTCGTGGCGCCTTTTTTGAACGGCAAGCCGCTCATCGCGCCCGATGGCTCCTGTCACCGCGCCTGCGGGCGAAATATGTGGAATGGCGTGCCTCACTATCTCAAAATCGGGCTTTATCGCTCCAGCGCCATCACTTCGACCAACAGCGTTTATTTCGACGAAGTGCGCATCGGGCCTTCTCGTGCGAGCGTCGCACTTCCGGCGTTGGAGGCGCCGCGCCCATGAAATTTGAACCGGTGCGATTTGGCGTGATTGGCGTGGGCGGCATGGGCGCGGCGCACGCGGCTTTTGTGGCGCAAATGGACGAAACGCGCCTCGTCGCCGTCGCCGACATCAATCCTCAGACCGCCGCAGGAATCGCACGAAAAAGGGGCTGTCACGCCGAAACCGATTATCACCGACTTTTGGAGCGCGACGACATCGAAGCGGTGATTATCGCCACGCCGCACCCGCTTCACGCCGAAATGACGCTGGCGGCGGCGCAGCGCGGGATTCACGTTTTGTGCGAAAAATCGCTCGCGCCCTCGGTCGCGGCGGCGGACGCGATGATCGAAGCCTGCCAGTTGCACGGCGTCTTGCTCGGCACGGTTTTCCAACAGCGCACCGACCCCTCGCGCCGGATGATGCAGCGCCTCATCGCGGGCGGCGCTTTGGGCGAGTTGCACCGCGTTTCGCTGTCGGTTTGCTATTATCGCCCGCAATCCTACTACGATTCAGCGCCCTGGCGCGGCACCTGGAGCGGCGAGGGCGGCGGGATTTTGATGCAGGCCGCGCACGCGCTTGACCAACTGGTGTGGCTCGCCGGATCGCCGGCACGGGTGCAGGCGCTCACGTTCACGCGACTCCACCGGATCGAAGTCGAAAACACCGCGGTTTCGATTCTCGATTACGGCGAGGGCAAAGCCGGATGGTTCTACATCTCGACGGCGGACACATTGGGCAGCGAACGCATCGAAATTTCCGGCAACCGGGGCGCTTTGGTGTGGGAAGACGGCAGATTGCGCCATTTCGAAGTGCCGGTGCCGATGTCGGCGCACCTGGGCAGCGCCGCCGGAATGTTCGATTCGCTGGGCGGGCAGTGGCGCGAAGTCGAAATCGACGCCAAACTGCAAAAAGCGCCGCAGGGCCACCGCGAAGTCGTGCGCGCCTTCGCGCGCGCGGTGCGCGCAGGTGACGCATCGCTGATGATCGCGTCGGGCGAGGACGGTTTGCGCTCGCTCGAACTCGCCAACGCGATGATGCTGGCCGGACAGTGCGGCCAAATCGTCGAATTGCCGCTCGACCGCGCCCGCTACCAAGCGTTGCTGGAAAGCCGGTGCGAGCGGGAATTACGGGAATTAGCGGCGGGCTAACGCCAACTTGGTGTTTTCACCCGTCCAATTAGAGCCGCCGAAGCACGGCTGGCGACCAATCCGCTGCCCGCCCCTGACTTTCGTTGCGGATGAGCCGGAGCAAAAACCTCATCTTCTCCAGGCCGATTTGGGCCGCGCGGGGCCAATGTCAAGCCGCCATTCGCTGCGCCCTATTTATAGGCACGACGCGAGCCTTGAAAGCGTGACGCGAGAGGTCTATCCCGTCCGGCGCGGCGAATATCGAAGCCAGAATATCGCGGCGTTAGACAGCAACCATCCGCGGCCTGGAGTTTCGAAGTTTTCCTTATTTGAGGGGATATTGTAAAGTTTTATACTGCGAGCGATCCTCTCTGTTCCAGGATGGCATTGAAGCTGAGACCCACATGGCAAAACCAAATTTTTCATCCCGCGGCGCCTCTGCGCCTCCGCGGGCGATGGTGCCCGCCCGCCATTTGATCGATTTGGTGTTGCGTTTGCCGCGTCTGGAAGTCATCAAGCCGATTCTCGATCTGAGTTTGATTTGCCTGGCAGCGGCCTGGGCGTGGGGCGTTTCTTTCGGCCAAGTCGGTCATCCTGGCTCGCCGTTTCCCTTTATCTTTGCGGTGTTGGTCGCACGCTCGATTATTTATTTCGGTTTGCATCTTCACCGCACGTCGTGGCTACACGTTTCGCGCTTCGAAATTTTAGGGTTGGGCGTGAGCGCTCTGGCCGGGCCGCCGCTGATTGCGGTCGTGCTGTGGCTGCTTCCCAACCCGTTCACCTTGAGAGATTTGGTGCGCCCGGAACTGGTTCTCAGCACCGAGGCCGCGTTTTATCTGCTGCTCTTGTTCGGCGTTCGCATCACGGCGCGGGCTTTGGCGTATAGCAAAAGGCCGCATAATTTGCGCCGAATTTTGATCGTTGGAGCAGGAGAAGCGGGCCGTTCGCTCGCCTTTCAAATCCAGGAGACCTTCAACGATTACCAGGCCGTCGGTTTTCTCGATGACGGCGAAACCAAACAAAAGCGCTCCTATCGCGGCCTCAAAGTTCTCGGCACCACCCGCGATTTGGGCGAAGTCGCCAAACGGGCGGAGGTGCAGGAAGTCGTGGTGGCCATCAGCCACCTCAACCCGCTCCGTTTGCGCGAGATTTTGACCGCTTGCGAAGTGCTGGGTTTACCGGTGCGGATTCTGCCGCCTTTGGCTGAGATGATGGGCGGCAAGCCCGACTTCAAGGCGATTCGTCAGGTGCGAATGGAAGATTTGCTGCCGCGCGCCGAAGTCGAACTCGATTTTTCGGTCATTTCCGCCTATCTTTCTGGCCGCACCGTGTTGGTGACGGGCGGCGGCGGCTCGATTGGAAGCGAACTGTGCCGTCAGGCTCTGGCGGCAGGAGTCAGGCAGCTCCTCGTTTTAGGGCGCGGCGAAAACAGCGTTTTCGAGATCGTTCAGGAACTGCTGGTCGAAAAGGCGGTGGGTGGGTTAGACGACTGCTGCGACATCGTGCCCATCATTTGTGACGTGCGCGACCGGGTTGCACTCAAGCAGGTTTTCGACAAATATCGGCCCGATGTGGTGTTTCACGCAGCGGCTCACAAACACGTGCCGCTGATGGAGCAGTATCCCTGCGAGGCAGTGAAAAACAACGTGCTGGGCACGCTCAATGTGGTTGAAATTTCGTCTCAGAGCCGGGTCAGACACCTGGTTTTGGTCTCCACCGACAAGGCCGTGGCGCCCACCAATGTGATGGGCGCCACCAAGCGCATCACGGAAATGATCGTTCAGTCGCACGGCGCGCGCGAGGATTTCAATCTCGTCTGCGTGCGATTTGGTAATGTATTAGGGAGTCGGGGCAGCGTGGTGCCGACCATGACGCGCCAGATTCGGCGCGGCCTACCCGTTACGGTCACCGATCCTGAAATGGTGCGCTTTTTCATGACCATCCCCGAAGCGGTGCAATTGATTTTGCAAGCCGGCGCAGTTGGCGGGCGCGGCGAGGTTTTCGTTCTCGATATGGGCCATCCGGTGCGAATTTTGGATCTGGCCCATGACCTGATCCGCTTGCACGGCATGGTGCCCAATCAGGACATCATGGTCAACATTACCGGAAAACGGCCCGGCGAAAAAATGTATGAGGAGCTGTTGACCAACAAGGAATTGGCCTCGGCGGAAAAACGCGGGCCATTTTACGTCGCAGCCAAACAGCCCATCGACGCCGACAAATTCGTGGCGCAGGTTCATCGCCTCATCGAAACCGCTCAAAACGGCGATTCCGACGGCGTGGTGCAGATTTTGTCTCAAGTGGTGCCGGAGTTTCATCCCAGCGCCGACATGAGCAGCAAAAATCTCAAACTCACCGACCAATCCGCGACTGGCAACATGATCAATGTTTGACGCCGTTCTTATAGCTTGAAACGAGTAAATTGCAGAGTCGGTGTTGAGGTTTTCGTTTGTAATTATGGAATTTTCATGGCCAGAAGAAAAGCCCCAATTGGCGCTGCGTCCCAGTTCCGGTTGGCAAGCCATTAATCTGCACCAGATCTGGCAGTATCGAGATCTGTTGCAGTCCCTTGCATTGCGCGACGTGAAACTGCGTTATCGCCAGACGGCCCTGGGCGCCATCTGGGTTCTTTTGCAACCACTGCTCGGCGCTGGAATATTCTCTTTTGTTTTCAATCGAGTCGCCAACGTGCCCACGGGCGACGTGCCGCCGTTCGTCTTTGCTTTTGTCGGAATGCTGGGTTTTACCGTTTTTAGCAGCACCCTCACCAAAGCGAGCGCATCTTTGGTCGGAAACGCTCAGTTAGTCTCCAAAGTGTTCTTCCCACGTCTGGTTTTGCCGCTTTCCACCGTGCTTTCCACCCTGGTGGACTTCGGTGTATCGTTGGTCATGCTCTTCGTGTTGATGCTGATTTACGGCATCGCGCCCACCTTGCAACTGCTGCTCTTGCCATTGTGGTTGTTTTTAATTCTGTTGCTGTCTTTGGGATGTGGGCTGTTTGCGTCGGCCCTCACTGTCAGCTACCGAGATGTGCAGTATGTTTTGCCAGTCGTTGTCAACCTCCTCACTTTCGCCAGCCCAATCGCTTATGCGGCTTCCTTCGCCGCTTCGAAGTTACCTGCGGGTTTGCAGCCGCTATATTTCCTACTGAATCCACTATCGAGTCTGCTGGAAGCATTTCGTTGGTCGTTACTTGGAACCGGCAACGTGAAATGGGGTTATGTGACTTGCTCCGCAGTATTTGCGATAGCTCTATTTGCTGTAGGCGCCTTCGCATTTAAAAAGATGGAAAGGAAGTTTGCCGATGTCATATAACGATGTGGCTGTTGCGGTGCGCGGTCTTTCCAAATCGTATACCATCGCGCATAACGCGACTCAGCACACCACCATCCGCGAAGCGCTGGTGCATCGTGCTAAAAAGCCCTTCGAACAAGTAGAAAAGGAAACTTTTTGGGCTTTGAAGGATATCGAGTTTGATATCAGAAAAGGTGATGTCGTCGGAATTATCGGACGCAACGGAGCCGGAAAAAGCACTTTATTAAAGATTTTGAGTCAAATTACCGAACCGACATCGGGCGAAGTGCGCTTGTATGGCCGCGTCGGAAGTTTGCTCGAAGTTGGAACCGGCTTTCATCCTGAACTCACCGGGCGCGAAAATATCTATCTCAATGGCGCGATTTTGGGAATGCGCCGCAGTGAAATCGAGCGCCAGTTTGACGCGATCGTCGATTTCGCCGAAGTGGAAAGATTTCTCGACACTCCGGTCAAGCGTTACAGCAGCGGTATGTATGTGCGTCTGGCGTTTGCGGTTGCGGCGCATTTGGAACCGGAAATACTGATTGTCGATGAAGTCTTGGCGGTGGGAGATGCGGAATTTCAAAAGAAGTGCCTGGGCAAGATGCAGGATGTAGCGACACAAGGCCGAACCGTGTTGTTCGTGAGCCACAATATGGCGGCTGTCCAGAACCTGTGTCAGAGTTGCGTTCTCCTCGCATCCGGTCAAGTAGTTGAGATCGGCTCACCAACTGCGGTGTTGAGCAGATATTTATCTTCACAAAGCAGCAAGGGCGAAGTAAGTCTTGCCGCTCGGATTGACCGCAAAGGCACGGGTGAAGTCAGATGCACCCACATAACGCTGCGCGATGTTAAAAATAACGTGATTGCAGAAGTGCAGCCCAATACCCCTTTTTTCATCGAAGTTGGAATCGACATTAACGCACCTCTAAAAGAGGTCGTTATTAGTTTGGATGTCGATACCGTTGAGGGAGTGCGCCTGACAACTCTTTATAGTAGTTTTCTAAACCAGCAGTTTCGCTTGAGTCCAGGAAGTGGCATATTAACTTGTCGTGTTGAAGGTCTAAATCTTACGCCTGGATCTTACTCTATCAATGTTATGATTGGCCATATCTTTGGCATGTATGACTATGTTAGAGCCGCTACTAACTTGGAAATCGAAGCTGTAGATATCTACGGGACGGGACGGCTACCAGAAGCAGGGCATGGCTCCATGATAATGCAATACTCCTGGGCGCTTGGATCTCCGACGGGCGAAGGGTGGAAATAGCTCATGTTTTTGATGAGGAAACCGTCTTGAATATTCACCGTGCCGAGCAGGGTCATGAGTTGCCCTCAAGTTCCACTCCCGCTGATATCGATATTTCCAACGTCCTCGTGAGTATCGTTATCCCAACCTATAATCGCGCTTGGGGTTTAAAATTGGCGATTGAAAGTGCCCTGGCGCAAACTCACGCCAACATCGAAGTCATCGTTGTCGATGATTGCAGCCAGGATGAAACGTCACAGGTGGCAGAAACGGCGGCCAGCAAAGACGGGCGCGTCGTATTCTTTCGCCAACCCACTAACGTTGGAATGGTGAGTAATTGGGGATATGGACTTCAGCATACTAAAGGTGAATTCGTCATTTTCTTGGCTGATGATGATCAACTACGACCAGGCTTCATTGCCAATCGGCTGCATCGAATGTCAGGTAATCACAGCGTTCACGTCGCGTTTTCTAAATACGACATCAAAAATCGGGATGGCAGCGATATTCGCACCCAGAACGCGGAACTAAATGTAGAAATGACTTTGGATTCTGAAAAGTTGCTCGAAGCCGCTTTGTCTCGTCAATGGTTTATTGGCGCTTCTTTATACCGTAAGGATATAATTGGAGGTTTATGGGATGAAATCAAAGATGATGATTTAGTTCTTGACTTTGGATTGAATATCCGCATCGCGTTGAAAGGACATGGCGTTTACATTCCAGATAGCGATTTTATAATGTTGTCACACCCTGGGCAAAACAGCCAGGCTAAACGCTTTAAGGTTTATCAACAAACATCTGAAACGTTGGAGCGAATCATCGCCCAAAATCCAACGCAATCTCATTCGTTTCTTCTCAAACAGGAATTAGCTGATTGCCATATAGGATGGGGACGTTACATGGCATCTATAGGTCGAATAGGCGCCGCGCGGTCTCATTTTGTCAAGGCTCTGTCCATTTGTCCTACTTCACGTATTGCATGGTTGAACTTCGGACTTTCATCGCTGTGGCCAAAGCGACTGAATAGGCGTTCACAACGTGATTTTACTGATTACCAGAGCTAATTCTCAGTTGACATTTTTACCATGACGAGCTTAATGAAACAGAAGCCGGAGTGCCGAATTCTACAGGTGTTCACGGCACTTGGAGTCGGTGGAGCCGAAACGTGGCTGATTTCGCTTCTTAAATATTTCAAGGAGATCGAGGATGAACTGCCGGTTCGTCTAAAATTTGATATTTGCCTGACCGGAGGGTTCAAAGCAGCCTTGGATGACGAGGCGATTGCGCTGGGCGCGCGACTGTTTTATCTGCCTTACACACGTCAAAAGTTACCGTCATTCGTGCGCGGATTTCGCCGCATTTTGCGGCGCGGACGCTATCACGCAATCCACGATCATCAAGACTACACGGCGGGTCTGCATTTTTTGTTCGGACTGGGCTGTTTGCCGCCGGTTCGCGTCGTTCACGTTCATAACCCCCTGCTGCATCTCGACAATTACTCGTTCTCGCCTTTGAGACGGGTCACGCTTTCAGTTGGTCGGAATTTGCTGGCGCGTCTGGCGACGCACATCATGGGGACATCGAAGCAAATTCTCCGCGAATATGAGTTCGACACACCGCAATTCCATGCCATTGAGCGCGGTGCGGCCTACTGCGGTTTCGACGTGACGCGCTTTCGAGGCGATTACCAGCAGGTTCATGCCGAACTTTGCCAGGAATTCGCTTGGAATGAGAGCGCGAAAATCCTGCTTTTCATCGGTCGATTAGGCACAAACCAAAAAAATCCCCGCGTCGCTTTGGGAATTGCCAGAGCGTGTGTAGCACGAAACCCCGATGTCCGATTATTGATGGCCGGCGCGGGCGATAATGAAAGGGCGGAATTCGAGAATCTGATCAAAAGTTGGGGTTTGCAAACCGAAATCCGCTTGCTCGGTGTGCGCTCCGATGTGCCGCGTTTGATGCAGGGCTGCGATCTGCTGCTGTTTCCGTCTCTCGCCGAGGGGTTAGGCATGGTCGCCGTCGAAGCGCAGGCGGCGGGACTGCGCGTCTTATCGTCCGATGCGGTGCCGCGCGAGTGTGTGGTGTTGCCGGAAATGGTCAGATTTGAATCGCTCCAAAGCGATGTTTTAGTTTGGGCCGAGCAAGCCCTGCAAATGTTGAATGCGCCTTTGCCCGATGCCGCGGCGTGCAATCTGGCGGTGAGAAATTCGGCGTTTTCCATCGAAAACTCTGCGGCGAGATTGCTGGAAATTTATAGCGCCGGAATTCAAAACGGTCAGCCCGAATCTCTAAAAAGAACGAGTTAAAAAATGAACAACTTTAAAAAGACGCTGGTTAAAGTGTTGGGTCAGGGCAGCATTTTAGCCGCCAAGAACTTGTTTTATGGTGGCCGCGGAGAAACCATTCGGTTTGGGGCGCACCAACTGCGCTATGTTCCCGGCACTCGCCCGATTCGGTTGGAATATAGTGACGCGCCCGATGCGACGACTCGCAATGACGCTAAACAACTTCAGTTCTTTTGGGATCGCGTGCAAGCCGGAGATTTCGTGCTGGATATCGGCGGGCACAAGGGACAATACGCGGTTTTGCTGGGTTCACTGGTGGGAGACGGGGGTCAAGTCGTCAGCTTTGAACCGGACGAAGCGGCCCGCGAAGTTTTGCTGCGAAATTTGGCGTTGAACTCGTTGGAAAAGCGCGTCAAAATCGAAGAAATCGCGTTTTCCGACAGTGATGGCACCCATTCGTTTTTCTCGCGCGGCGGCGATTCGATGTCGTCGCTGGCGCGTTCCGGTCTGCGTAAAAACGCCGCCGCGCTCGATGTCGCCGAACAGAGCGTCACCACCATGCGCCTCGATGATTATTTGACGCGTAACAATTTGGGTTTTCCGCGCTGGATCAAACTCGACACCGAAGGCGCCGAAATCAACATCCTGCGCGGCGCGCGTGAAGTTTTGAAGTCAGGCGCCGTTATCGTTTGCGAGTTGCACCCTTACGTCTGGAACGAGTTTGGAGTGGACTTCGAGGAATTGTTGCAATTGGTGCGCGAGTGTGGCCGCACCATTCGCTACTTGGATGAAACGCAAAAAATCGAGGACGGCGCCGTTTATGGAGCCGCGATTATTTCTTGAGCGAACCCCTACTCCCCATGACTCCTCAGCAGCCAGAGCAACAACCGGGGCGACGCGTTCGGGTGCTGCAAATCGTCGAAAACCTCAATAATCAGGCCGTCGAATCCTGGCTGCTCAAGGTATTGCGAATTTCGCGGGAAAATCACCCCCATCTCGACTGGACGTTTTTCTGCGTGATCGGGCGGCCCGGCAAAATGGACGAAGAGGCGCGAAAAATGGGCGCCAGGATAATTCATTCGCCGCATTCCATTGGACAGAAACGGGCTTTTCTTCTGGCTTTGCGACAAAAATTGCGGCAAGAACGCCCCGACGTTTTGCATTGTCATCACGATATTATGAGCGCGCTGCCGCTTCTGGCTTCGGCGGGCCTCCCGCTTCGGCGCCGCATCGTCCACCTTCACAACACTTCGATGAGTCTGCCGACATCTAACCCGCTCAAAGCGGTGCTAATGCGCGAACCTTTTCGGCAAGTTTGTCTGCGCGCCGACCGCATCGTCGGCGTTTCGCAGGACGCACTGAATTCTATGCTCGGCGCAAGCAAGCCCCAAAAAAGCCGCGACCAGGTGATTCATTGTGGCATCGAAACTCACCGCTTCGCTGCCGATGAGGTCAAAGATAGAGAATTGCGCCACAGCTTCGGTTTTGATGCGAATGCCAGAATTTTGCTTTTTGTCGGACGCATGATAGCTTATAAAAACCCGCTTTTTGTCGTCGAAATGCTCCACCATCTGCGACAGGTCGATGCGCGCTTTGTAGCGGTATTTGCCGGAACCGGCGCCTTGGAGAAAGAAGTGCGCGAACTGGCGCAACGAAGGGGGTTGCAAGATCAAATCAAAGTGTTGGGGTGGCGCGATGACGTGCCGCGCTTGATGCAAGCGTGCGACGTTTTGATCTGGCCGGGAATCGAGGAGCCAAAAGAAGGTTTGGGATTGGGAACCGTCGAAGCGCAAGCGGCGGGACTGCCGGTGCTGATGTCGCGCAACGTGCCAGCGGAAGCCGTTGTGATTCCCGAACTGGTCACCATTCTGCCGCTTTCCACCGGCGCACAGGCATGGGCGGGCGCCGTAATTGAACTTTTGAATCGTGTTCGTCCCACAAAAGATGAGGCTTTGGCCAAAGTTCAGGCTTCGTCGTTCGATATCGCGCACTCCGCCGATGAAATCGCGGCGCTTTACAGTCAATTATAGCGTTTCCGGTATCTTTTAAGTGATGAAACCAAGAAGAATTCACAGCCTGGACGCTCTGCGCGGAGTGGCGGCGCTCATGGTGTGCTGGTTTCATTTCGTCCATTTCAACCCCTACATTTCCGATGGCCCGCTCCGTATCTCTGGCGCTTATGGGTATCTTGGCGTTGAAGTGTTTTTTGTCATTTCCGGTTTCGTCATTCCTTATGCTTTGCACCGCTCCAGTTACCAGATCAAACATTACGGCACTTTTTTAATTAAGCGCCTGCTGCGCCTCAATCCGCCTTATTACGCGGCCATCGCGTTTATTCTGGGAGTGGGTCTTTTGTCCAGCTTCATTCCCGGCTTCAAAGGCGAACCTTTTCAACTTTCGCCTCGCCAACTGCTGTTGAACTTGACTTACACGGCGGATATTTTCAAAGGCCACTGGCTCAACTATGTTTTTTGGACGCTGGCGATTGAAATTCAATATTATTTGCTCATCGGCCTGATTTATCCGGCCATTGCGAGTCGAAATCCTGCTTTTCGTCTGCTTTCCTGCCTGTCGTTGAGCGCCCTGGCGTTTTTGCTGCCGTCAGCGTCGTTCGTTTTTCACTTTTTGTTTTTGTTTTTGTTCGGCATTTTGACGTTTCAATACGAAGCTGGTCTGCTTGAAAAACGAAATTATCTGGTGCTCATGGCGCTTTGTGGGTGCGGGATTTTCTTCACGCTTGGCCTTGCTGAGATGGTCGCTGGCCTATTGACGGCTCTCATCATCGCCTTTGTTCCGCTGCAAGGAAAGCTGCTCCAGTTTTTCGGCGACATTTCCTACTCGCTTTATCTTTTACATATGCCGATTTATCCCAAGGTGTTCAACATCGTGATGCGCTTTATAAACGGTGAGGTGGGAATATTCGTTGCCCTTTTGCTGTCGCTGGGACTAACGATTGGCGCGGCTTATCTGCTTTACCGTTTGGTGGAACTTCCCGCGCAACGGTGGTCGTCGGCGGTTCGTTACCGCGCCTCGAAGCCAAACGAGAGCGGCGAAAGTGAACTGGGAGTGCAAACGGCGGTGTGACGATTTGCCGTCTTTGATATTATTTCAGCGCCGACGCTTCCAGCCGCGTTCCTCATTCATGACTGCTTCTCCAAAAACGATTTTCATCCCTTTCCTCCACGCCTTCGGCGGCGTCGAGCGATTGGCGTTGGGTCTTTCGCGGTTTTTGCACGAGCAGGGCTGCGCGCACTCCATTGTGTGCTTCGATCAAACCATCGATCTGGCCTCTACCGCGGATTGGCCGCTGCAAGTGCGAGAATTGAAGCCGCGCCGCAATCCCTGGGCAGAATCTCGCTCGCTCGCCGCTTATTTGCGAAAAGAAGCGGCCCAAGGCGCGCCGCCCGCGCTGATTTTCGATCTCAACGGCGCATTTTACGCGGGCCTTCTGGCACCGCGCGGTTATGTGCTGCATTTGACCGATCCGCCCAGCTTGTTGCCAAGCGATGTCAGCAAAAATGCGCTTTCGCTGCGGAAATACCGTTCCACACCTCGAAATCGGAGCCGTTGGATGAAATCGCTTCACGCCGAGGGCGTTCATCGCTTGAATCGGCGCGGTGTTCATAAAGCCGCAGCGGTTGTGGTGATGACTGACGTGATTGCCGACGAAATCAGCCGACTCTATCAAATAACAGCCCAAATCGTGCGGCCCGGCGTGGCGCCGCAGCCAAAGCAAGCGCCGCGCAGCCTTGCGATGTTGGGCAACGGGCAACTCCGGCTTTTATCGGTGTGTCGCTTGGAAGGGAACAAGCGCATCGACTGGATTTTGCACGCGCTCGCTGCACTCGACGCCGAAACAGCCGAGCACCCGCAAAACTGGGAGTTGGATGTCGTCGGCGATGGGACGCAAGCCGATTTCTTGCGGAATCTGGCGCAGCAGTTGGGTTTGAGCCAAAAAGTGGTTTTCCACGGCCAAGTTTCCGACGAGAAATTGCGAGAAATTTACGCCGACGCCCATTTGTTTCTGATGCCCGCCGTCCAAGGTTACGGGTTGCCAGCTTTGGAAGCCCTCAGCGCAGGACTTCCTGTGATCTTGCACCGCGAGTCGGGAGTTGCTGAAATCTTGGGCGATACGCCCTGGGCGGAGGTCATCGACAATGCGCCCAACAGCCTGGGATTGGCGCTGAATCGGATGATAGATCGGCTGCGCGATGGTAGCTTTAAACGCCTTGCACCCCCCGAAATTCCCACCGAAACCGAGTGGGCACGCCAGATTTGCCGAATTTGCGGATGGATTCCCCCCGAACCAATATAATGAACAAGCTAACCCGTGTTTTACATCATCTACGCAGCACGCAAAGCATCAATATGTCTTTGTCGCGCGGCGCGGCCACCAGCGCGCTGCGAAGCATCAACCCGTGCGATCCCTCGTCGTGGGAGTTTTGCGGTTTCAGTCAAAACGGCGAAGATGGCATCATCGACTTTTTGACGCGCCAAATCCGCCAGCCCAACCGCTATTTCATCGAGATCGGCGCTTCCAACGGACTGGAAAACAACACTTCGTGGCTCGCCGTCGCCCGCCGTTTCAGCGGCCTGTGGATCGAGGGCGATCCCGAAGCCTCGGCCTGGTGTTGCTACGTTTTCACTTCGATTAATTACGGACTCGAAATCGTGCCGATGTTCGTCACCAAAGACAGCGTTTCCAAATTGCGCGAAGCCTCGCTTTTTGGCGACCCGGACGTGTTTTCGCTCGACATCGACGGCAACGATTATTTCCTGGTGCAAGCGATTCTATCGTCGGGCCTCAAACCCAAGATTTTCGTCGTCGAATACAACTCGGCTTTTGGGCCGGAAAAACGCGTTTCTATTCCCTATCAGGAAGATTTCCGCTTGACGCGGGGACACATCACCAATCTTTATTACGGCTGTTCCATCGCCGCCTGGAAAGCGTTGTTCAAAGCACAGGGTTACCAATTCGTGACCGTCGATGCCAACGGCGTCAACGCTTTTTTCATCGATCCGGCACAATTCGAGACTGGATTTGTCCAAAACATCCAGCCCAGCGAGTTCGCAGAAAATTTCTCTCAGGCGCGCGAGTATAAAACCGGCTGGCAAAAGCAGTTCGAGTTGATCCGCGACAGAGAATTGGTTGAGGTTTCCTGAACCACGCTCTTCCTAAAAGGTGAAGCTCGCACTAGTCATGAAAATTCTTTTTGTCGGCCATTTGAATGAGGGTGAAACGTCGCGTATGCGGATGGACGTGCTGCGCGAGTTGGGTCACGAAGTCATTCCTCTCAGTTCGCAGGCGCAGTGGGCCGATCACTCTTGGCTATCGCGCAACATCCAGCAGAAGCTGAACCGTGGGCCGGTCATCGCTCGTTTCAACCAAACCGTGTTGCAGTTGGCAAGCGAACACAAACCGGATTTGATGTGGGCTGAAAAACAGGAGCAACTCCAACCGGAAATTGTCGAATCGCTGCGAAAATTGGGAGTGCGCTCGCTCCATTTTACCCCCGATCCTTATTTCACGCTGTCTTGGAAGCGAACGCCTTTGATGGACGCCTGTATGCCGCTCTTCGATACCGTGGTGACTTCCAAGCGCTATGAGCTGGACGAATACGAGCGCACCTGCCGCCAGGTGATTTATATGCCGTTGGGATATGCCGAAGCGGTGCATCGCCCGGTTTCTCCCGCCGACTTGAAGACACGCCGCGCTTTCCACAGTGATGTCGGTTTTTTAGGCGGTTGGGAGCCTCGGCGCGAGGCGTTATTGGATGCCATCGCAGACACCGGCTGCGATCTCAAAATTTGGGGTTATGGATGGGATCATCTGGCCGATGGAAAATGGTCGCCGCGCCGCGCGGTTCGCCTGCACACCTTAGCGGGCGACGAGCCATTCAAGATCAACAAAAACGAAAAACTCGCTGCGGCATTGCAAGGCGGCGAGGTTTATGGCGACGCCTATGCGTGGGCGTTGTCTGGAGCGCGCATCAACGTTGGTTTCTTGCGCCGGGTGTGTCCAGACCAACATACGACACGCACTTTTGAGATTCCTGCCTGCGGTAGTATGATGATCGCAGATCGCACCGACGAACACCAGGAATTTTTCGCAGAAGGCAAAGAAGCGGAATATTTTGCTTCCGAAGCAGAACTCAAGGACAAAATCCAGTTTTATCTTCGCAATGATGCCCTGCGTGAAAAAATCGCATTATGTGGCTACGACCGCTGCCATAATTCCGGATACTCCTATCGCAATAGAATGATTGAGGTTATAAAAGAACTCAACTGATTTTTTGAATTCGCTGGGTCGATTTCAAGCAGGTGGAGAAAATGATTGAAAAGTTTTTCGTAATTGCACTGACGTTGGCGATGACCTTCCTGGCAGTGGTAGGTTTCTCCATCAAAAGAGCCGTTTCCCGTGGCAGCAAACCGGCAAACACTTTCATTGTCGCTTTTGCAGTAGTCATTGTTTTATTGAATTTGATAGTGCCCGATGAGAATTATAGGAAGATGCACATGGTTGCGACTTTCATCTTGTATTTGTGTGCTTATCCTCTATGGAGATATTTGCGATTTCGAGAAAGAGGGATTCCTTTCGTCCCGCTTCTCTTATTGGTCTATGGCATTTACTTTTCCGTCCCCATTTTCTTTCCGTTCGATCCATTCATCTCCTTTCGATACGTTTCCGAAGCCGCTCGATTGCAGTCATTGTATGCGGTCTTAGCTGGTCTTTTCTCTCTGCTGATTGCTTTCTACAAACTTCCAAAGCGTGTTTGGAGTTCTTGGACACCGCAACTGCGTCCTGTTGACTGGTCTGCTCCTCTGGCTGCATCGGTTGCGCTGGGGCTGAGTGTTCTGGGGATTATTGCTAACATCGCTTCGACTTTCGCTGTAGTTCCCGAAACGTTCAGAGCCGGATTCACTTTCGCCAGTCAATTTTCGCTGCTCTCCATTAGTATTCTCTTATATTTGCAGCTACGTGGTCAATTGCCGATTTTATCTCAGTGGGCGCTGTGGGTTTTCATTATTCCCACTCAGTTAATGGTGGATGTGAGTTTAGGATTTATGTATCCACTGATAAGAGATGGGTTTATGATGTTGATGGTTTATCTGTTCGTGAAAAAGAGTATCCCATGGTTAAAACTCATTCCAGCCTTGATGCTTGTTACTGCTTTTCTACTCAGTAAAAGTGAATTTCGCAAAATCGTCTGGACTGGAGGATCCAGTGGCCCGTTGGAAAGCGCATCGGTTTACGCTCGTATCATTCAAGATACGGTGCTGGTTTCCAACTCAGAAACTTTGACCAAATCATTAGGGCAGTTGACCAGCCGCGTCGATAATGGGACATTGTTGGCGCACGTGATCGAACAAACGCCACGAAACGTGCCTTACTGGGAAGGGGAATCTTACCTCGGAATTTTATGGCGATTCATCCCGCGTTTTATCTGGCAGGACAAGCCCATCGAACAACTTGGACAGACTTTTGGGCACCGTTACAACATCTTAGGCACAGCCGACACCAATACTTCTTGGAATATGCCGCAGATCGTGGAAATGTTCGCTAACTTTGGATGGGCTGGCGTTATCGTAGGCATGGGTTTACTTGGCTGCATCTATAATTTTCTGGGTCATTTTTTAGAACACAACCAGGCGGATGAGTGGGGGAAACTATCGGCCATAGTGATTTACACTTCTTTATTGCAAGTGGACGGCAATTTTTCTCTGGTTTTTGGGAATGTGATTTATTGGGTCGTGCTTTTTCATATCATGGGCCGTTTCATCTTCTCCGCTAATGCCCGTAAGACCGGCGCGCGTTTGGGGCGCTTCACTTCTTATACACCTTCATCCAAAACCATATGAAGATCCTTTATCTCGTGCCCGATTTGATCGGCCCTCCCAGCGGCATCGGACGCTATTGCCGTATGGTGTGCCGGTCTTTAGAGGAAGCGAATCTTCAAGTGACCGTGATATCGCTTCTGGATCTGCACAGTGCGCGACAGCAAGCAAAAGAGAATTTTCCAGAAGTGGCCTATCTACCCTGTCAAGGTTCCCGCAAATCATTCGTTTGGCACGCCTTAAAAACCGCACTCCGCCTGCGTCCTACACTTATTCTCGTTGGTCATCCCAACTTTTCTTTTGTGGGCTATCTATTATCTTTTCTGAGCAGATCCCAAACCGCGGTTTTTATGTATGGAACCGATGTATGGAAATCAGAAAAACCGCTCCGCCGCGCCGCAATGTGTCGTGCAGACCTCTGTATTTCGATTAGCGAATACACCGCCAAGCGCGCCATCGAATCCAACGGCATTCCTGCCGATAAAATTCGCATTCTTCCCAATTGCCTCGATACCCACTTCGAAAAACAAAATCTCGATGATGTGGACGGCAACCAGGCTCCTTCAATTCTCACCGCGTCGCGCATCACTTCTTTCGAACCTCACAAAGGCCAGGAATACGTGATTCGAGCTATGCCAGCTTTGCTCTCTCGATTCCCTGATCTCGTTTACAACATCGTTGGCGATGGTGATCGCCGCCCTTCTTTGGAGAAACTGGCTACCGATGAGGGAGTCGCAGATTCAGTCAAATTCCATGGCATCGTTTCCGATGAAATGTTGGCCAAATTCTACCGCCAGGCTTCTGTTTTCGTCATGCCCAGCCTGGTCGAAGGCTTTGGTTTTGTTTTTTTGGAAGCGATGGCGCAAGGGACACCCGCCATCGGTGGCAACCGGGACGCGGCCCCGGAAGTTATCATGGATGGAGAAACCGGCTATGTAGTGGATCCGACATCCGTTCCTGACATTGCGGAAGCCATCTCTCGTCTGTTGAGCGATCCCGCGTTGCGACAACGGATGAGCGAAGCGGGCATTCGCCACGCTTTCGAAAACTTCGGCTTTCCTCTCTTTCAGCGTAAATTGCTGGCTTATTTGTCGGAGTTGGATCAAACAAAGGTTTAGCGGAGTGGCATTAGTGTATTTGTTATAACTATGCGAATTCTTCAAGTCACAGTTTATGGTGAACTTAAATTTGGCGGCGTGCCGCAGAAAGTATTCGCTTTGAGCGAGGGCATCATTGGGCTGGGCCATCAAGTTCAAATCGTGAGCTTCCATTCGGAACTGAGGGAAGGCGGGCAAGGTGAATCGCCAAAAGGCGTTAAAATCGATTATTTACCCTGGTTAGGAAGGAATTTATTGCAATTTCCAAAAAACGTCAGAAAACTGCGGGCTATGGTTCGTCAGGCAGATTTAGTTCATTGTTACGGACTTTATAATTTTCTCTGCCCGCTCGCCGCGCTGTTTTCTATCCTTGCCGATAAACCTTACCTTTTAGAACCAGAAGGTATGTATGTGCGGCGTGCTCGGAGTGGAAAATTAAAAATTGTCTATCATTGGTTGTTTACTTCGTGGATGGCAAGTCAATCTTCTCAAGTTGTGGCTACCTCGAATACCGAGGCCGATGAGCTAACCTCTTTAGTTAGCCGCGATAAGATTATTATCCGTCGCAATGGGATCGACGTAAACCAGTTTAAAAATCTTCCCAAAAATCATCAATTTCGCCAGAAATATGGGATTGAAAATAATGAAAAAGTCATCCTTTTCATTGGACGAATCAGCCCGATTAAAAACTTGGAAAATCTGATCAAAGCGTTTGGCAGCCTTTCTATCGACAGACTCCGTTTGCTATTGGTTGGCCCTCAATTAGAGCCGGACTACCAACTTGTGCTGGAAGAATTGATTCAATCGCTGGGCCTTTCTGAAAAAGTCCTCTTGATAGGCCCGCTTTACCAAGAAGACAAGTTAGCTGCACTTTCTGGTGCCGACCTATTTGTTATGCCTTCACAATACGAAAGTTTTGGTATCGCCGCAGCAGAGGCCGTCGCGTCCCATGTCCCGGTTCTTTTAACTGAGACTTGTGGGATTGCAACTTTGATCCACCGGCGTGCGGGATTAGCTGTGGCGCAAGATGTGGCTGGATTAGCGGGTGGCCTCAAAACTCTGTTGAATCCAGAATCGCGCAAAAATTTAACCGCCCGCACCGGGGAGGTCATCGAGGAATTGTCATGGGATGAGCCATTATTGCTAACGGAGCAAATCTATCGCTATATCCTCGCAAGTCAGCTGGAGGATTCCAAATAGCAAACCGGGTCAACCTCTCCCAATTTGACAACGCCTGGTATCGGCCCGGTCGCGGTATTTTAGTTCGCACCGCGTGGCATTTCATCAACGCTTTGGTGATCCAAACCCCGCTCAATCCTTCATCGCGCCTTAAAGTGCTGGTTTTGCGAGCTTTCGGAGCCAAGATTGGTGTCGGCGTCAACATCAAACCCAGCGTCAACGTCAAATACCCCTGGAACCTTGAAATCGGCGACCACGCCTGGATCGGCGAACGCGCATGGATCGACTCGCTGGCACCAATTCGCATTGGCGCCCATGCCTGCGTTTCGCAGGACGTTTATCTTTGCACCGGCAACCACGACTGGAGCGATGCGGCGTTCGGCTTGATTGTCAAACCGATCATTATCGAAGACGGCGCCTGGGTCGGCGCGCGCGCCACGATTTTGGCGGGCGTCACGGTTGCAACGCACTCGGTCGTCACGGCGGGCGGAGTTTTGTCGCAAAGCACCGAGCCGTATACAATTTACGCAGGAAATCCGGCCACAGCAGTGAAAAAGCGCCAGATCCGCGAGAATACATGAGAATTTGCCTGATCTGCGAGTATTTTCATCCCGACAACACCGGCGGCACACCTACGGTGCTGTCTCATCTGGCCCGCTATCTTCAGGATCATTACGCGGATTTAAAAATCGAAGTCATCACCAGCACCAACCTTTATCGTGCCGAACAAACCCAACTTTCGCGTTTTGAAAACTGGCAAGGCGTGCGGATTTTTCGCCTCAAAACGCCCAAATCCAATCGGCCTTCGACGGCGCTACGCCTCGCGGCGGGCGCGGTTTTCACCGGCGCAGTTTTCTTCAAACTGCTGCGCCGTCCGCGCTACGATTTGGTTTTCATCGTCACCAACCCGCCGACTTTGCCGCTCGCGGTGCAGTTATTTGGGCGCCTCAAACGCGTGCCGTATCTTTATCTCGTCCACGATCTCTATCCCGATGTTGCAACCGCGCTGCATCTTTTGCCCGAAAATGGCAAAATCGCGGGTCTGTTTCGCCGTTTGCAGCGCAGTTGGTTGCACGGCGCGCGAAAAGTCGTGGTGATTGGGCGCTGTATGCGCGATTATCTGGCGAAAAACTACGATTTGGCGCCGGGAAAAATCGAGGTGATTACCAACTGGTCGGACGGCGAATCGATCCGGCGCGAACCCAAAAACACGCGCTTTCGCGCCCAAAACGACTTGTCGGGTTTCGTCGTGCTTTACGCGGGCGGTTTCGGTCAGTATCAAAACTTCGACTGCATCCTCGACACCGCCAAAACCCTGCAAAGCGGCGAAATTTCCATCAGTTTCGTGTTCGTGGGTGAAGGCGCGCGCAAAGCCGACATCTTGGCGCGCATCGACTCCGAAAATTTGCAGAACGTGCGACTATTTCCGTTCGTGCCGCGAGAAGAATTGTCCGATTTGTTGGCTTCGGCTGATGTTTCGCTCGTCACTTTGGAACCGGGCGCCGAGGGTCTGGGCGTGCCGAGCAAGTTCTATAATATCCTCGCGTCGGGGCGCGCCACGATTGCCCTCGTCGCGCCCGATTCCGAAGTCGCGCGCACCATCGCCGAAGCCGATTGCGGCGTGCGCGTCGAACAGGGCGACGCAGCGGCCCTGACAACAACCATCGCCGAACTCGCCGCTTCGCCTCAGGAAGTCGAGCGCCTCGGCGCCAACGCGCGCCGAGTTTTCGCAGCGAAATACACGCTGCCGCAAATCGCCGAGCAGTTTTATCGCACCATCAAGGACACCAGCAAAACATGAAATACGTGGTTTCAGGCACGACTTCGGGCACCGGCGTGCGGGTCATCGAGCGTTTGGCCCGTAAAGTCGGAACAGAAAACATCCTTTGTTTGGTGCGCGCCTCATCGGATGTCGTGCCGCTGCAAAAGATGGGTTTATCGCTTCACGTCGGCGACGTAACCGATCCCGAATCGCTGCACCGTATCCTTTCGCCCTCGACAATTTATGTTGATATGACGCATCCCAAGCATTATCATAAATCGCTTGAAGCGGTGATGCAATCTGGTGTCAAACGGGCTTATTTCGTCACCACAACCGGTATATTTTCCAGATACAACCAGTTTTCTGACATTTATAAAATCAACGAGGCAAAAATATGCGAAAGCGGCATTACTTATACGATTTTGCGTCCCAGCATGATTTATGGCTCGCTGCGTGATAAGAATATGAATCGCCTGATTCGTTTTTTGGATCGCTCGCCGGTTTTTCCTTTGTTTGGCGCGGGTCGGAGTTTGATGCAGCCGGTCTTCGTCGATGATTTAGCGGATGGTATCGTCGCCGCCATTGGAAATATACAAACGGAAAATCAGGAATATAATCTGGCCGGGCCAAGCGGACTTCCTTATCGCGCGATTGTGGAAACGATTGCCAGAGAATTGGATAAGCGCGTTACCCTACTCCATATCGGTTTGCCACTCGCGGCGAGCCTGGTGCGTTTCGCGCAGTATATTCCGAGATTCCCGGTTTCGCAGGAACAAGTGCTGCGGTTGTTGGAAGATAAGGTTTTCGACATCAGCAAAGCCGAAAAAGAACTCGATTATCGACCGCGTTCGTTCCAGCAAGGCATCGCAATCGAAATTGCTGAGATGAAAGCGGCGGGCGTGATTCAATAACCTCTGATGCGGCGTTATCAACCATTAAAACACACTTTAGATCATCTATTGGCGCTGCTTTTATCGATTCCATTGTTGCCGGTTTTGTTATTAATCGCCATTGCAGTTCGGCTTGAATCGCGCGGCCCAGCGGTTTATAAACAAAAGCGCGTCGGACAGTGGGAGCGGCCTTTCACGATTTATAAGTTTCGCTCCATGAAAATTGATACGCCGCTGCTTTCGACCGAGGAAATGCAGCGACAAAACTTCAATCCTTTCACCCGGCTCGGCCCGCTGCTTCGCAAAACCAATTTGGACGAACTGCCGCAGATTTTCAACATTTTGAAGGGCGAAATGAGCTTTGTCGGGCCGCGCCCGGCACTGCCGAACCAGCACGATGTCAATGATTTGCGCCGCGAAATGGGCGTGGAGATGGCGCGGCCCGGCATCACCGGCCTGGCTCAGGTCAAGGGGCGCGACGATCTGGACACGCAGACCAAAGTCGAATGCGACGCGCAGTATTGCCGCACCATGAGTCTGGTCATCGATGCGGGAATTTTGTTTTATACGATTGGCGCGGTGTTGACGGCGCGGGGTAATAAATAACGGGCCGATCAAAATTATGTCAAAACGCGCGCTAATCACTGGAATTACCGGCCAGGACGGGGCTTATTTGTCCCACCGTTTGCTGGCGCTGGGATATGAAGTCTGGGGCACGACGCGCTACGCTTCGCTGGGCAGCATGGGCGCGCTCGAAACGCTCGGCATCGCCGCCGATGTGCCGGTTTTGCCGGTTGATTTCGAGTCGATTCCCAGTCTCGCCTGCGCGATTCAAGCCGCCGCGCCTGATGAGGTTTACAATCTCGCGGCGCAAAGTTCGGTTGCAAAATCGTTCGATGAGCCGACGCAAACCGGCGAAGTGACCGGACTTGGCGCCGCGCGTTTGCTTCATGCTTTGCGGCAAGTCAAGCCCGATGCGCGCTATTATCAGGCTTCGAGTTCGGAAGTTTTCGGCATCGCGCGCGAAGTTCCGCAGCGCGAAACCACGCCGTTTTACCCGCGTTCGCCCTATGGCGCCGCCAAAAGCTACGCGCACTGGATGACCGTCAATTACCGCGAAAGTTATGGCCTTTTCGCCTGCAACGGCATTTTGTTCAACCATGAATCGCCGCTGCGCCCCGAACAGTTCGTGACGCGCAAAATCTGCGCGGCGGTGGCGCGCATCAAGCTGGGTTTGCAGTCGGAACTGACTTTAGGCAACATCGAAGTCGCGCGCGACTGGGGTTTTGCCGGCGATTACGTCGCAGCGATGCACCTGATGCTGCAACAAAACGAAGCTGAAGATTTCATCATTGCGACCGGCGAAACCCATCAATTGCGCGAGTTCATCGACCTCGCCTTCAAGTATGTCGACTTGGATTACACGAAGTATGTTCGCACCGACATGGCGCTTTACCGGCCCGCCGAAGTCAATTCCGTGGTCGGCGATTCGAGCAAGGCGCAGGCGAAATTGGGTTGGAAACCGCGCGTTTCGTTCGAAAAGTTGGTCGAGTTTTTGGTGGAAGCGGAAGTGAAACGCGCGCGCGGCGAGGGTGAGAAAGTGGATTATTTTTTGCCGGCAGCGTTGAAAATGCACGGCGAATAAATTCGCAGCCAGAAAAAGCCGTCGGCCTGCGCCGACGATACCCGCTGCGATGTAACTGAGTTTCTGCGGGATTTCGTCAGCGAAGGCTGACGGCTTTTTCTGGCTGCGAATTTATTCGCTTTTGCGCGCAAACCCAAACAAAGTTTGAAAATTCGGCGCCACATCTTCCCTGTCTACAATTGAGGCGCTTTCGCTCTCGAAACCTGCCTCCCTCAACATCGAAAGCAGTTCGACCTGCGAAAATCCCAGCCAAATATCGGCGTAAAGCTCGCGCGCCGCCTCGAAATCGTGCTTCAATAAATCCAAAATCACGAGATTTCCGCCCGGTTTCAAGATTCGAAACGCTTCTTCAATCGCTTTTTTGGGATGAAGTGCGTGATGCAAGGTTTGGTGCATCAAAACCAGATCGACTTCGCCATTTTCAATCGGCAATGCTTCTAAATCTCCGAGGCGATAATCGAGGTTTTCGATGCCGCTTTTTTGCGCCAATCCGCTCGCATACTCCACCATTTTTTGCGAATTATCGACAGCAATCACCCGTTTGGCACCCGGCGCCATCAAAAGCGATAAAGTTCCTTCGCCCGCGCCCAGATCGGCGATGGTGAGCGGCGGCAAAAGTCGCAAAAACATCTCCGACAGCGCGCGCCAACTGCGTCCCGGCACGTAGTCGCGCCCAAAACGGCCCGCGAGTTGGTCGAAGTGCGCGCGCAGATTGTCTTTGCGACGACTCAAAATCAGCTCCAAACCCGCATCGTCGTGCGCGCTTTCTTTGATTTCCGCCGCGCCGCGCTCCAGAACTTCGCTCAGAATAACCTCGGCGCCAAGCGGCGCGGCGAGATTGTAAAGGCTTTTCTGCCCGGCGCGGCGCACTTCCAGAAATCCCGCCGCTTTGAGTTGCGACAATTGCATCGAAATGCGGCTCTGGCCCATGCCGAGAATCTCCTGCAATTCGGCGACACTGAGCGCCTCGAATTGCACCAGACGCAGAATCCGCACCCGGCTTTCGTCTCCGAGCAAGCGCAGCGCTTTTAAAATTTCCATAAGTTGTGAAAGCGAATAAATTCGCAGCCAGAAAAAGCCGTCAACCTTCGCTCTGCGAAATCCCGCAGCGACTCAGAAGCGTAATGGCCGGATTTCGTCGGCGCAGGCCGACGGCTTTTTCTGGCTGCGAATTTATTCGCTTTTCTCTCATTCATCTTTCTCCATCAATATATCTTGATTTCTTGATTCATCGCGCTATAATTCAATCGGAGTTTCCAAATATGACCACCACAACCGAAACACACCCCTACAAAGTCGCCGATATGGGCCTGGCCGAATGGGGCCGCAAAGAAATCAGCATCGCCGAACACGAAATGCCCGGTTTGATGGCGATTCGCAAGAAATATGCGGCGGAGAAGCCGCTCGACGGCGTTCGCATCATGGGTTCGCTGCATATGACGATTCAGACCGCGGTTCTCATCGAAACTCTGGCTGAACTCGGCGCCGATGTGCGTTGGGCGTCTTGCAACATCTTTTCGACGCAGGATCACGCGGCGGCGGCGATTGCCCAAGCGGGTTTTCCGGTTTTCGCCTGGAAAGGCGAGAGTTTGGAAGAGTTTTGGTGGTGCACTTATCAGGCGCTGTCGTTTCCGAACGGCGAAGGCCCGCAACTCATCGTGGACGACGGCGGCGACGCGACTTTGCTGATGCACAAGGGTTATGAACTCGAAAAAGGCGACCGCTGGGTCGATTCGGCGAGCGGCAACCACGAAGAACAGGTCATTAAAGACCTTCTGAAAGAGATCAACGCCGAGCATCCGACGCGTTTTGCCGATTGGTGCGCGCAGTGGCGCGGCGTGTCGGAAGAGACCACGACCGGCGTTCATCGCTTGCTAAAAATGATGCAAGACGGGCGTTTGCTGGTTCCGGCGATCAACGTCAACGATTCGGTTACCAAATCGAAATTCGACAACTTGTATGGCTGCCGCGAATCGCTCGCCGACGGCATCAAGCGCGCCACCGACGTGATGATGGCCGGAAAAGTCGCCGTCGTGTGCGGTTTCGGCGATGTCGGCAAAGGCTCGGCGCAGTCGCTGCGCGGCCTCGGCGCGCGCGTTATCGTGACGGAAATCGATCCCATCAACGCGCTTCAAGCGGCGGTCGAAGGCTATCAGGTCACCACCGTCGAAGACACGCTGGGAACCGCCGATATTTACGTCACCTGCACCGGCAACGTCGATATCATCACCCTCGAACACATGGCGCAGATGAAAGATCAGGCGATTGTCTGCAACATCGGCCATTTCGACAACGAAATCCAGCTCGACCGCCTCAACGAAGCGCCCGATGTGACCAAAATCAACATCAAGCCGCAAGTCGATCAATACACTTTCAACGACGGCCACCAGATCTTCATGCTCGCCGAAGGCCGCCTGGTCAACCTCGGCTGCGCGACCGGCCACCCCAGTTTCGTGATGTCGGCCAGCTTCTCCAATCAGGTTTTGGCGCAGCTCGATCTGTGGAAAAACAAGGACAAATACGCGGTCGGCGTCACGACACTCCCCAAGGAATTGGACGAAGAAGTCGCGCGTTTGCACCTGGAGAAAATCGGCGTGAAACTCACGCAGCTTTCGACCAAACAGGCCGAATACATCGACGTTTCGGTCGAAGGGCCGTTTAAAGCGGAGCATTACCGCTATTGATTTTTTGTGGCACAAACGAAAAAGGCTCCTCTCGAAAGAGAGGAGCCTTTTCGCAGGGTAACGACCTGTTTTTATCACTCGCGCAAGTCGCTGAGTTTCATTTGTATCCCTATTTTCCTCCAATCTTCATTTTGCGAGAAATAGGTTTGTGTCCCCTTATTCTCTCGGGCACGTGAAATGATGGTGGCATTATAGGGTATAGCTGCGAGGGTGGAGGAGGTAATTGCAGCGTCGGATAGGATCGGCGCGGGTATGGATGAGTTTTGGATGTCGCGCTTAGATCATTTTAATCTGGATACCGCGCCAACGATTGCTTAATCCACTTAGGTAGTTTGGCTCTGCGTTGTGGAGGGAGGGCACGTAGAAAACCGCGTTTAGCTCGAATCGCATCTTGGCGGCTGGGAAGGTCATCCTGATAAATGCTGAAAAGCGTCAGCCAAGTCGAAGTTTGTCTTGGGTCGATTTTGGCAGCAGTTTCGAGGGCTTGAACCGCGCGCTGGTGAGTTACTGGTTTGTCTTTATAGTAAGTAACTTTAGTTCGCATTGCTGCTAAATTTAAAGCAGAGCCATAGTAAGTCCAACAGAAAGCGCGGGCATATTTGTCTTGCGGAGCAAGAATCGTTGCCCTTTCAAGAAGTGGTAAAGCCTTTTGCCAATCTTCCACACCACCGGCATAGTTGCGATAGCCATCTATAAATACAAGAAGCCAGTTGTTTGGAGAGATCTTTCGAGATTGGGATAAAGCACTTTCAAAACTTGATTGCTCAATTTTTGCTCGTTCTCTATAATCGCCACCTTTAACGTAAGCTGTGTCTATTTGCTGCAAGTAAGCCCAACAATAGACGGCTTGCACTTCGGCATTAGTGGGGTATTGCTGTCGCATTGAATCAAGAGTCTTGAAAGCGACATCGCCATACTTAAAAGTCTGACTTTTTTCGATGAGCTGAAGCAAAAGCACGGCGTTCTTGCTGTTGCGACGCATCACGGTAGAAAGGCTCTTTTTAGTTATTGGAGCATAGCTTGGATCGTAGCTTGAATTCCATGTGGAAGGCACTTGGGAATGACACATTGGAATGTCAAATGCGAACACACTAAGCATGAAAAAAAGAAGATTTTTCATAATCAGGGCGCCTCATCGTCTTTCACATCAACCCGGCCATCCATGTTGAAATCGCCTAAGCTGAATGGCCCGCCAAACGTGCGGCGGTTGGAGAAAGTATCATTCCAAGATTGAGGCCATGCTCCATCCGCACGATTTGGATTTGGATGCTTCCCACCTGAGGTGTAATGATCGGCAAGATAATGCTGCCGAATCCACGACTTCTCAACTGCACGAAACATCATCTTGTTTTTGGGCGCAGTGGTTTCAATTCCTTGATCCTCGCCGACGGTTTCTGAAATAGCTCCACCAATCGTCACGCCAAAGTTGAGTGCGTCGGCAATATTAAAACCGCCTTCAAAAGCCACACTGGCTTCGAGACTAACATCTCGTGAAATGCTCCAAGTGCCAACAACTTCCCGTTCGGCATCACCAAACCAGGCATCGCGAGGAACTGGATTAGGTAGAAGCTGAGTGATGCGATCAGTGGGTATATCTGGATCAGAGCGCCAGTTTTCCCACTCGTGATGCAGATGCAAGATATATTTGGCCTTGGCACTGGGGCCGTTGCCGTTGTCATCAGTAATTTCGTATTCAATTGTTAACGTCGGGGAGCCGCCGCCGCCGTCACCTTTTCTCCAATCTCCATAAAACTTTTCGTATTCGCCTTTGGACATGATCTGCACATTGAATTGCTCATCAGTCCCTCCGTTCACATCGTTCACGGGTTCGGCGGTTGTCGGAGACCATTTGTAAGTGGGTTGATGCCAATTGCCACTGCGTGAAACTCGAAATATCTGACGATTATCCTGGTCTTTCCACCCGAAGGACTTTTGGGGGTTGCCAAAGACGTCGTTTTCTCCAGTCAGATATTCATCATACGACCGGAAAGAATAAGTTGTATCGCCTTCGGAAGTTCGAGTTCCATCGTCATCAACAGTTTCTTTGAAAGTCGAGCCGCTGGTGCGAGAGAGATACATACTTCTCTCGTCAATTGTCGCACCAGCACTGCTGTTGGCTTGTGCATAACCTACTAAAGGATCCGGTATCACGCACCAAGGGTAATTAGTTCCAGGTGGGCCGGTATACCTCAAACGTTGGCGACCATCTTTGATGCTCGCGCTGGCGTTGAGGGTCACAGATGGACCCTCAACGCGACTCTCGCCATTAGTTTTCTTATGAAATAGGTGCGAGGCTCCGGCGCTCCAGCGACCATCAGAATTAGAGGTGGTAGAGTTTTTAGCGCCCGGCACACTCACGCTGGCGCTGCCCGTTTCTCCGCTGGGATCTCGGTAAGCGCGCACTGTTGGGTCTTCTGGGCTATATTCGTTGGCTGCTTCAGCCTGCGCCACCGCCGTCACCAGAAAATCAATGAATGGTGGAACTGGCCCTGCTTTGTCTTCACCCGGCTTCGGTTTCCATACCCAAACAACTTTCACCGTTCCACTGGCCTCCGACGTGCCAGATCCTTTGACTGATTTCCCCCAAGCACTACCTCGTGAGGCGGAGGCTATGTCATTTGAGGGTGGATCGCTGGTATAACGATTTGTTTTCCAGTCGAACTTGAAGTTGCCTGTCTCTTCGGCAGCTTCGTAGGGGCCACGCGGGATGTTGCTTACAATGGCTGAAGAGGTGCCATCAGCTTCCAGCTGTAGCACCCATTCGCCCGCTTGCGCTTCTGGCGCCAACGCTAAAAGGCCGCCCGCAATCAACAACGGCCCAACAATAGAAATCTTCTTCATTCAGTAACTCCTCGTAAATAAAAATTCCGTTTCATCCGCCTTGACAACGTTAAGACTTAAAGCGGCGAGATAAATATATAGCGTCTGAAGAGTTAGAGGCTACAAAAAGCGGCGTCAACTTTGTCGTGGAAGCTGGGGTAGGTGTTGGAGTCGAGAGCGATGCGGGTCTTGATTTTGGGCCAGAGGTGCTCAATCTCGTTGA